>Ga0194051_1000278_pt1 | contig 30181 bp, 29 predicted proteins | sample SepL2320m_MetaG_FD_161275 | JGI IMG/M metagenome (GOLD analysis project Ga0194051, IMG submission 161275) | Anoxic zone freshwater microbial communities from boreal shield lake in IISD Experimental Lakes Area, Ontario, Canada - Sep2016-L239-20m | ecosystem: Environmental > Aquatic > Freshwater >... | reverse complement strand
AGTTCGGCCGAACTGAAGTAGTCACTACCGTCATGGGTATGGATTCCTTCCGCGCACTAATAGCCCGCGAGCACGGCGACACGATCACCGCCACGATCGAGACACTCGACGCGACCGAACTCCAGGCCGGCGATGTCACCATCCGGATCGCCTATTCCAGCGTCAACTACAAAGATGCTCTCGCGCTGACGCCCCGCGGCGGTGTGGTGCGGGAGTACCCGCTGGTGCCCGGTATCGACCTCACCGGTGAGGTTGTCGAGTCCACCTCGGCCGAATTCGCCGTCGGCGACCTAGTTTTGGCGCACGGCTACGACATCGGCACCGGACGCCACGGCGGCTACGCCGAGTACGTGCGGCTGCCCGCAGAACAGGTGGTTGCCCTCGGTTCGCTGACTACCCGTGAGGGTGCGGCGATTGGCACCGCCGGGTTCACCGCGGCGATGAGCGTGCAGGCGCTGGTGCGCCATGGCATCGCACCCGGCGACGGACCGATCGTGGTGACCGGCGCGACCGGGGGCGTCGGCTCGGTCAGCATCGACCTGCTGGCCGCCGCCGGCTACGAGGTCGTCGCCTCCACCGGCAAGCCCGAGGCCGCCGAGCAGCTGAAGAAACTGGGCGCATCCGAGGTCATCGGCCGCTTGCCCGCCGACCCAGACGCCAAACCCCGGCCGCTGGCCAAGACCCGGTGGGCCGGCGCAATCGACTGCGCGGGCGGCGCCACCCTGGCCGATGTGCTCAGCACGCTCAACTACGGCGGTGCCGTCGCTGCCAGCGGACTGACCGGTGGTGCGGCGCTGAACACCACGGTGATGCCGTTCATTCTTCGCGGGGTATCACTGCTGGGCATCGACTCGGTGCTGATGCCCATCGGTCCGCGTCGCGCGCTGTGGAAGCAAATAGGCGGGGTATTGCGACCACCACACCTTGACGACTTCACCCACGAGGTCGGGCTCGCCGACGTGGTCTCGGTGATCGACCAGGTGCGGGCCGGACGCTATTCGGGCCGTGCGGTGGTGCGGGTCGGCGGATAGGCCCGGCCCGCTTTTCGTTGCGCTGACTAGCCGATCGGAGCCCGCTGCAGATCGGGCGTCATCGCCTGAAGCTCGCGGCCCCGGTGAAGCTGGCGGCGAGGCGCTCGGCGAGTGCGATCGTCGCCAGGTGAGTGTTGGCCGAAGGCACGCGCGCCATAACCGAAGCGTCCATGATCCAGGCGCCCTCCACGTCAAAGATGCGGCCTTCGCGGTCAACTACTGCGTCCGCGTCGTCGGGCCGCCCCATGCGGCAGCTGCCCACCGGGTGGTGAAAAGTTCCCACCGAGCGCAGGACCTGATCAGGGTCCGCCAGATGCGGCCAGGGCGTGAGCACGTCCGACAGCGGGGCGGCGCCCGCTATCTCGAGCAACCGCTGACCCGCTGTGATGGCGGCAGCCCGGTCGGACGGCTCGAGGAACCAGCCCATGTCGATGACCGGCTGGTCGTTGGGGTCTCGACTTTGCAGACGCACCGCGCCGTTCCGTGAGCGTGCATCGGAGACCTGGACGTTCAGATCCGTGAAACGATGACCGCCCTCGACCTGGCCCGAGTACGGCATCACCTGGTAGACGCGCCGTTGCCCGTCGACCTCGTGGGCGCCGGTCAGCAGACACTGATACCAGGGGTTCGGCCACGATGGCGCGTCTATCGCTAGGTCAAAGCGGTAGGAGATCTTGGGGTGGTCCTGCATCCCCCGCCCCACCGCGGCGCGCTCGGCGACAATCGGGATCGCGTGCCGGGCGAGCTCGGCTGCCGGCCCTACCCCCGACCGAAGCAGGGCTGCGGGCGTGCCGTAGGTGCCAAGCGCCATGATCACCTGGTCGGCGGTGACCCGTTCGGGTCCCTCGGGGCCCACGACCCAAACGCCGGTTGCGCGCTGGCCGGCGAAGGCGATGCGGTCGACCAGCACGCCAGTGCGCAGCGTGAGGTTGGGCCGCGCCAGCGCCGGATCCAGGTAACGGTCGGCCGGGGTCTGACGCTGACCCCCGAGCATGTTGAGGGGAATCGCGCCGACCCCGACAGCGCCTGGCGCATTGAGGTCGTCGATCCATTCGTGGCCGACCGCGAGCGCCGCTTCGCAAAAGCGGTCCTGCAGCTCGAGCCAACTCTGGCGGGCGTAGCGGCTGATCGGAATCGGGCCATCGGCGCCGTGCCAGGAGTCCGCGCCGAAGTCTTGGTCGGCCTCGATGGCACGGAACCACGGCAACCAGCTCTCCCAGCCGTAGCCGTCGACGTGTGCATTCCACTCGTCGTAGTGCTCTGGATGGCCACGCAGGGCGATGGCGCCGTTGGTGACCGAGGAGCCGCCGACGACGCGGCCGCGCGGGACGTGGACGATCCTCGGCGACGCTCCGGCACGCGCGAGGTAACCCCAGTCGTGCGACTCTGTGATGATCCGGTGGGAATGCGCGAGCGCGTCCGGCCATTGGCCGGGGCGGTAATGTCGCCCAGCCTCGAGCAGCACGATCTCTAGGCCCGGAACTTCGGAGAGCCGAGCCGCGATCACGCAGCCAGCCGTACCGCCACCGCAGACGACGATCCGCATGGGATCTCTAATCGGTTGCAGTGCTCGTCGTTCGCTTGTGGGCTCGCGAAGACTACAGGTTCTCGACACCCCGGCGGATGCGGTCCAGCCCCTCTTCGAGCACCTCGTCCGGGCACGCGTAGGTAATGCGGATGTGGCCCTCACCGCGGTCACCGAACGCTGTGCCGGCGACGACCCCCACCTGGTAATTCTCGACCAGATAATCGGTGAGCTGCTGGGCGTTCAGCCCGGTGCCGCGGATGTTCGGGAAGACATAGAACGAGCCGTCCGGGGTGGGGCACTCGATACCGTCGATAGCGTTAAGGGCGGCCACCGTCCTGTTCCGCTTACCCTCAAGCTTCTTGGTGATCTCAGCCACATGTTCCTGCGGGCCGGTCAGCGCAGCGAGCGCCGCCAGCTGTACGAACGCTGGCACGTTTGTGACCGAGTTCTGCTGGAAGATATCCATCGTCGAGATAACTTCTTTATTGGCCACACACCAGCCGACGCGGAAGCCGGTCATGATGTAAGTCTTCGAGAAGGTGTCGACCATGATCGTACGGTCGGCCATACCCTCGACCGCGGCTATGGTCTTGTGCTCGGCTCCCGAATAGACCATATGGCTGAAGATCTCGTCGGTAAGCACGGTCACGTTGTTTTCGATGCACATCGCGGCAATTTCCTCGAGCCCGCCTACGGTATTACCGTTGGGCCGCTGCGGCGAGTTGATAAGCAGCATCTTGGTCTTGGGCGTGATCAGCTTCTGCAACTCGTTGAGGTCGAAGTGGAAGTCCGACCCGGATAACGGCGCGTGCACGGTCGACCCACCGGCGTAGGTGATCCAGAACTCGTCGGGCGGATAGCCCGGGTTCGGGAAGATGACCTCATCGCCCACATCCACGTGGGTGAGCAGCGACTGAGTGAGGGCGTGCTTGGCCCCCATTGTTACCAGGACCTCCTCCCGCACCGTCGGACGGCCGCGTTTGGTCGCCTCCTCGGCGATGGCGTCACGCAACTCCGGCATGCCAGGGCCCGGCATGTAACGCACATGGCCGTCGGTCAAGGCCTTCGCGCAGGCCTCGATGATGTGGGGGGCTGGAAGAAACTCGTCGCCCTGGAAGTCGCCCCTCTCAAAGTGGATGACGCGCTTGCCCGTCGTCTGCTCGAGGGCTTCGGCCTTGCGCATCGACGCCCACTGCGGGGGCGCTATGAAATGTGCCGTGCGGCTGGAGAGGTGTGCTGGCGGGCTTTGCCGAAGATTAGCTGTCATGGAACAAACACTTCCCATCTTGCGGTTGCGGTAACGCGCGAAACGGGATGTCGGGGCTGGGGCAGCGAGTCTCTTGCGGGTGAAGACCGAACGCTACCAGGAAACAACAACTCTCGACAGAATACGAAAAAGAGCTATCGACTCCCCTAAACCAGAGAGCCGATAGCCGCTTTTCGTTGCGCTGACTAGCCGATCAGAACCCGCTGCAGATCGGGCCTCATCGCCTGAAGCTCGCGACCCCAGTACGCCCAGTTGTGCGTGCCGTTGTCCGGGAAGTTGAACACCCCGTTGGTGCCGCCGGCCGCGAGGTAGTTATCGCGGAAAGTGCGGTTGGTTCGGATGGTCAGACCCTCCAGGAAGGTGGCCGGCACGTCGCCGCCACCGAGTTCATTGGGCTGACCGTTACCGCAGTACACCCACAGGCGGGTGTTGTTGGCGACGAGCTTGGGGATCTGCACCATCGGGTCGTTGCGCTGCCAGGCCGGGTCACTCGACGGACCCCACATATCGTTGGACTTGTAGCCGCCGGCGTCACCCATCGACAGGTTGATCAGGCCCGGCCACCAGCCCTCGGAGGGGTTCAGGAAGCCAGACATCGAACCGGCGTAGATGAACTGCTCCGGGTGCCAGACCGCCATGATCATCGACGCCGATCCGGCCATCGAGAGACCGATCGCAGCACTCCCGGACGGCTTAACGTTGCGGTTGGCGGCCAGCCACGCGGGTGCTTCCTGGGTCAGGAAGGTCTCCCACTTGTAGGTCGAGCAGCCGGCCTTGCCGCACGCGGGCCGGTACCAGTCGGCGTAGAAGCTGGACTGCCCGCCAACCGGCATGGAGACCGACAGGCCCGAATCCAGGTACCACTCGAACGCCTGGGTGTTGATGTCCCAGCCATTGAAGTCTTCCTGGGCGCGCAGGCCATCGAGCAGCCAGACGTTGGGCGAGTTGTCGCCGCCACTCTGGAACTGGATACGGATGGACCGGCCCATACTCGCCGAGGGCACATCCAGGTACTCGACCGGCAGACCGGGCCGCGAGAACGCGCCCGCTGTGGCCGACTCACCGACCAGGCCGATCAGGCCAGGCAGGGCCGCCGCAGCAACCACTACGACCGCACATCGTCGCGACCAGTCCCGCACCTTGTCGAAGACAGACTTCACCCGTCAACCCCAGCTTTCTTTTTACGATTGTCGGACTGTAAGGATCGAGTAAAACACGGCCTCGTGGGCCAGTGAAAATCCAACTCGCCGCCCAATCGCGAAAGCCCTTGTCAGAGCGGTGCGCGAAAACTAAAGTCACCTTCAGTTTTCCTGACTGACCAACCACGGGAGCCACCATGGAATCCTTCGTCCACCTGCGCAAAGGCACCACACCCAGGCGGCTGCACGCCGATCTGGACGGGCTCAAGGATGACGAACTCGGCCGCGGCGGCTTCACCGGCCGCACCGCCAGCCTCTACCGGCGCCACGACCCCACCCAGTTCCGGGCCGTGGGCCCGCTGCGGCCGGTGGACGTGCTGGCCGATCAGTTGAAACCCGGCGACGCCACCGACGCCGCGGGCACGCCGATGCTGCTGTTCTCCAACCCCGACTGCCGCATCTCGCTGAGCCGGCGGTCCGAGGCCATGCCGTTTTTCGTCCGCTACATCGACGGCGACCTGCTGTGTTTCGTGCACCACGGGTCCGGCCGTCTGGAAACCGAATTCGGACCGCTGGATTACCGCACCGGTGATTGGGTCTATATCCCGAAGGCGTGCACGTGGCGGCAAATACCGCATCCCGCCGATCCGGGGAAGAACCCCGACGAGAGCACCTGGCTCATGATCGAGGCCACAAACGAGTTCCGGACTCCCCCACCCGGTCCACTCGGCCGGCACTGGCCGTTTGATCCATCGTTGGCCACGATCCCCGAGCCTGAGGCGATCGAGGATGACGACCGCACCGAATACGAGGTGCGGTTGATGCACCGGCCGGTTAACGACGTCCAGACCACATCGCTGTTCTACGAACACAATCCGCTCGACGTCGACGGCTGGCAGGGCGACAACTTTCCCTTCACCTTCAATATCGAGGACTACAACGTCGTGACGTCCGACAGCGTGCACCTGCCTGCCATGGTGCATCTATTCATGGAAGCCACCGGGGTCTATGTCTGCAACTTCCTGCCCAAGCCGGCCGAAGGCGTACCGGGCACCGAACGCACACCGTGGTATCACCGCAATGTCGACTTCGACGAGATCGCGTTCTTCCACGGCGGCTCGCTCTATGGCATCCCGATACCCCCGGGTCTCATCAGCCACGCCCCACAGGGCGTGCACCACGGCGCTCCTGAAAAGGCCCGCGAGCGGTCCAGGCGCAAGTTCGACGATTACTCCCGGGTGGACTGGAAGGTGATCGCCATCGACACCCGGCAACGTCTGATTCCGTCGGCAGAGGTACTCGCTGCCGATTTGGGTCAGCATTCGTGAGCAGCCGATACGAACGCATTCCCTATCTGGTTGCCTACCAGAATGCTTCGGGCGTACGGGACGTCTACGGCGGAATTGCCGAACTGGTGGTGCTGGAGTGCTATCAGCTCAAGCCAGAGACGGCCAGCGATACCGTGCTTGTCTTCATGCACCCGATCGGCGGCGGCGCCTACCTTCCGATGGTTAACGCCCTCGCCCGCGCCGGGCACCACGTCATCTACGCCGGCAGCCGGTATCGCGGCACCGACTCCAATCTGTTGATGGAGAAGGTCGTCGAGGATCTCGGCAAGGTCCTCGACGACGCCAAGAACCGCCTGGGCTATTCGAAGGTGGTGCTGGCCGGCTGGAGTGGCGGTGGATCGCTGTCTTTGTTTTATCAACAACAGGCGGCTTACCAACAGCAGGCCGGTCAACAGGGCGAAGCCCTTGATCTGCCGCCGGCCGACGGGATCATGCTGCTCGCCGCGCATATCAGCCGACACGGCACGCTCACCGAATGGCTGGACGCATCCATCCTCGACGAGTCCGATCCGACCCGCCGCGATCCCGAACTCGACCTCTACAACCCGGCCAACCCCAACCAGCCGCCGTACACGCCCGAGTTCCTCCAGCGCTACCGGCAGGCGCAGATCGACCGCAACCGCCGAATCACGAAGTGGGTTAGGGAGAAACTGGCCGCACTGGAGGCCCAGGGACGCGGAGACGAGGAATTCTGCTTCGTGGTGCACGGCACCATGGCCGATCCGCGTTGGCTGGATCCGACCGTAGACCCCAACGATCGCACCCCCGGCACCTGCTACCTCGGCGACCCGCGGGTGGTGAACTCCAGCCCGATCGGGTTGGCCCGCTACAGCTCGCTGCGCAGCTGGCTGTCGCAGTGGAGCTATGACGACGCTAGCGGCGACGGCGTGGCCTGCGGACGCGATGTCGCGGTGCCGGTACTGGTGATCGGCAACCTCGCCGATGACGCCTGCACGCCGAGCCACACCCGGCGGCTGTTCGAGGCCATCGGACATCCCGACAAGGAGATGCACGAGATCGCCGGCGCCAACCACTACTACGCCGGGCCCGATCAGCGCGAGACGCTGAAGCAGGCCGTCGGTGTGATCACCGATTGGCTTGGTCGGCATGGCTTTTCGGGAACGAAGCCATGACACCACCCGGCGCCTTGGACGGTATCCGGGTGCTCGAGGTCGGCACGCTCATCTCCGGTCCATTCGCCGCACGACTGCTCGGCGATATGGGTGCCGAGGTCATCAAGATCGAGCCACCCGGCTCCCCCGACCCGATTCGCACCTGGGGGCAAGCCGAGGTCGATGGACACCATTTCTTCTGGACCGTGCACGCCCGCAACAAGAAGTGCGTCACACTCAATCTGCGCACACCCCGCGGCCGGGAACTCTTCCTCGACCTCGCCGAGCGGTCCGACATCATCGTGGAGAACTTCCGGCCCGGCACGCTGGAGAAGTGGAACCTCGGCTATGACGTTCTGCGCGAACGTAATCCGGGCATTGTTCTGGTGCGGGTCTCGGGCTACGGCCAGACCGGACCGGATGCCGGAAAGGCCGGCTACGCCTCGGTGGCAGAAGCGGTCAGCGGGCTGCGGCATATGAACGGTTTCCCGGGTGGGCCACCGCCACGGCTTGCGCTCTCCCTCGGCGACACCCTGGCCGGGATGTTCGCCGCCCAGGGTGCGCTGGCCGCGCTATACCGCCGCACCGTCACCGGCGAAGGCCAGGTCGTCGATGTCGCACTCACCGAGGCCTGCCTGGCCGTACAGGAGTCCACCATCCCCGATTACGACGCCGGCGGGGTGATCCGCGGACCCTCCGGCACCCGGCTGGAAGGCATTGCGCCATCGAATATCTATCGCACCGCGGACGGCAGTTGGGTGGTGATCGCCGCCAATCAGGACACCGTCTTCCGGCGGCTGTGCGCGTTGATGGACCAACCCGAACTGACGACCGATGAACGTTTCGTCGACCATGTCGCACGCGGCCGCAACCAGGACGATATCGATGCCATCATCGGCGAATGGGCCGCGCAGCGTCAGCCCGACGACATCATCGACACCCTCAGCGCCGCCGGCGTGATCGCCGGACCGATCAACACCGTCGCCGACGTGGTGCGCGATCCGCAATTCCAGGCCCGTGGCATGCTCATCGACCACTATGACGAGGCCGCAGACCGCACCGTGCTGGGACCCGGTGTGATTCCCGTGCTGTCGGCAACACCGGGCGGGGTGCGCAACGCGGGGCCGGCCCGGCCGGGGCAGCACAACGACGAGGTGTACGGCCAACTGCTGGACCTGGGCGCCGAGGAACTCGCCGAACTGACCGAACAGGGAGTGCTGTGAGCATGCCGCCACATGTCACCATCCGCGAGGTCGCCCTGCGCGACGGACTACAGATCGAATCCCCGATCCCGTTGTCCGCCAAGCTCGACATGCTGGCCGCCATCGCCGCCACCGGCGTGCGTGAAGTCGAAGCCACCGCATTCGTCTCACCCTCCAAGGTGCCGGCACTGGCCGATGCACCCGAACTGGCTGCCGCACTAGGTGACTACCCCGATATCGAGTTCTCCGCACTGGTCGCCAGCGCCAACGGAGTGCACCGCGCCATCGCCGCCGGGCTGAAATCGGTGGAGTACGTGGTCTCAGCCGCCGACGGACACAGTCGCGCCAACGTCGGACGCACGAGCGCCGAGGCCGCCGCGCAGATCGCCGACATCGTGGCGATCGCCCACGACGCCGGCGTCAGTGTCGAGGTCATCATCTCCACGTCGTGGGATTGCCCGTTCGACGGACCCACACCGCCGCAGCGCGTGCTCGATATCGTCGACGCCGCCTGCCAATTCGGCGCTGACCGGCTGGCGATCGCCGACACCATCGGCACCGCCACACCGGGTCGGGTCACTTCCCTTGTCGCACAGGTCCGTCCCCGGATCGGGGCGCGGCCGTTGGGCGCGCATTTCCACAACACTCGCGGTGCCGGACTGGCCAGCGCCTGGGCCGCGGTGAGTGCCGGTGTCACCCGGCTGGATGCCTCCATCGGTGGTCTGGGCGGCTGTCCGTTCGCACCGGGCGCCAGCGGCAATATCGCCACCGAGGACCTGGTGTATCTGCTGCGCGACAGCGGTGTGAGCGTCGACATCGACCTCGAAGCCGCCATCGAGGCGGCCCGGGTGGCCCGTGGCGCGGTCGGCCACGACCTGCCGAGCGCACTCCTGCGCGCCGGTGACCGGAACCTGAGCTGAGATGACCGCAGTCGATGTCATCCGGCCGCTGAGCAGTAAGGGACGCCAGACCCGCCGGGCCGTCGAAGACGCGGCCCGAAAATTGTTCGCCGAGCGGGGTTTCCACGGCACCACCCTCGCCGACATCACATCCGCGGCCGGGAAGTCCCCCGCGGCGTTCTACCGCTACTTCACCGATAAGGAGGATCTGCTCGCCGCGCTGGCCGACTCGTTCCTCGACGAAGTCCGTGACGAACTGTCTCAGCCACCCATCGCCGGCGACTATTTCGTCTCGGCGGTCAGCACGTACTGGAAGACATTCAAACCCAATATCGGGATCATGATCGGGGTCGACCAGCTCGCTGCCACCCAGCCACGATTCGCCCTGTTGCGGAACCGGTTCCGACGCTTCGGCACCGACATCGTCCACTCGTCGGTGCGCAAAGCCCAACAGCAGGGTTACGCCGTGGAACTGGACGCCGATCACATCGCCCTCGCGATCGCCCTGCTGTTCGAGCGCTTCACCAGCGTCAGCCTGACCGAAGGCCTATCTGATGAGGCCGCCATCGCGACGTTGTCCACGATCTGGAAAAAGACCCTCTACGGTCAGTCGAAGGAGAAGTAAGTGGATTTCACCCTGCCCGAACACCTTCCGGCGTTACTCGCCGAGATGGACGCCTTCATCGAGGCGGAGATCACACCGCTTGAGCGCGATAACATGCAGTACTTCGACCGACGCCGAGAGTTTGCCCGCACCGACCTCGACAAGGGCGGCATACCGAACCGGGACTGGGAGGACCTGCTCGACGAGATGCGCCGTCGCGCTGATGCGGCCGGGTGGTTGCGGTACGGCCTACCCTCGAAGTTCGGTGGCCGCGATGGCAGTAACCTCGATATGGCGGTGATCCGGGAACACCTGGCGCACAAGGGACTTGGCCTGCACAACGACCTTCAGGACGAGTCCTCGATCGTCGGCAATTTCCCGCAGGTGATCATGATGGACCGGTTCGGCACCGAAGAGCAGAAGTCCGAATGGATCGAGGCCATGTTCACCGGTAAGCGGTCAATGGCCTTCGGGCTCACCGAGCCCGACCACGGCAGTGATGCCACCTGGCTGGAGACCACCGCGGTGCGCGACGGTGATGAGTGGGTAATCAACGGCTCCAAACGCTGGAACACCGGCGTCCACCGCGCCACCCACGACCTGGTGTTCGCCCGGACCTCCGGCGATCCAGGTCAGGCGCTCGGCATCACCGCATTCCTGGTGCCCTGCGACACAAAGGGATTCGAGGTGCCGTTCTACTGGTGGACATTCAACATGCCCAGTGACCACGGTGAGGTGGAACTGCGCGATGTGCGGATTCCCGTCGACGCCGTACTCGGCGAGGTGGGTCGCGGCCTGGAGGTGGCCCAGACCTTCCTGCACGAGAACCGGATCCGGCAGGCCGCCAGCAGCCTGGGTGCGGCGCAGTACTGCATCGACCGCGCCGTCACCTACGCCTCGCAGCGGGTCACCTTCGGTAAACCGCTGGCGGTGAACCAGGCCATCCAGTGGCCGCTGGTGGAGCTGCAGACCGAGGCCCAGATGGTGCGTCTACTGGTGCGCTACGCCGCCTGGGAACTGGACCGCAACCACCACATCGCGGTCTCGGACAAGGTGTCGATGGCCAATTACCGCGCCAACCGACTGGTGTGTGAAGCAGCCGACCGCGCCATGCAGGTGCACGGCGGTATCGGGTACAGCCGTCATGAACCGTTCGAGCACATCTACCGTCACCACCGCCGCTACCGGATCACCGAGGGAGCCGAGGAAATCCAGATGCGCCGGGTGGCGCAACGGATGTTCAAGTTCGGCCAGCCAAGAAGAGAACAGGGGTGATCGACGAACTCGCGGAGGTTCTTCGGCCGATTCTCGGCGACGGGGTGGTCATCGAGAATCTGCACACGCTCACCGGCGGTGCCAGTAGAACCACCTACTCTTTCGACGCCGTCACTCTCGCGGGGCGCCGTAGGCTGATCCTGCGTACCGCCCCGACCGCCGAAGGACAGTTCGCGAGCATGGAACTCGAGGCCGCGGTCCAGGCCGCCGCGGCCCAATCCGGCGCGCCGGTGCCGAATATCCTCACCGCATCCAATTCGCCTGCCGCCCTGGGCAATCCGTATCTGATCTGCGACGAGATCGCCGGGGAGACGATCGTCAGGAAGATTCAGCGCCAACTCGACGATGCCGGTCGGTCCCAGCTACTGACCCAGTGCGGTCAGGCACTGGCTGCCATTCACCGGGCACGGACCGACGCGGTCGGACTCATCGAACGCGACGAGCTCGCCGAATGGCGCCAACGGCTCGACGAGTTAGGCGACACCACCGCGACTTTCGAATGGGCGTTTCGCTGGCTGGCGGCCAACCGTCCGGCGCCGTCGGCGATCCGGCTGGTGCACGGCGACTTTCGGATGGGCAATCTCATCGTCGACGGCAGCACTCTGGCGGCGGTGCTGGACTGGGAGGCGGTCCACATCGGCGAGGTCTATGAGGACCTGGCCTGGTTCTGCGTGCGGGCCTGGCGGTTCGGCGCACCGGTCGAATTCGCCGCGGGCGGCCTGGGCAGCATCGAGGAGTTCGTCACCGCCTACGAACAGGCCGGCGGAGCTCGCATCGACCGGGCCGCGCTGCTCTGGTGGCAGGTGCTGGGGACGCTGAAGTGGGGCATCATCTGCCGCTATCAAGCCGAACGTCACCTGTCCGGCCAGACCCGGTCGGTGGAACTGGCCACGATCGGACGCCGGGTCTGCGAGAACGAATGGGACGTCCTGGATCTGCTGGAGGATGCGCGATGAGTGAACTTTTCGGCAGGCCCACCGCCGCCGAACTCGTCGCCGCCGTCGCCGAGTTCCTCGATGGCGAGGTACGGTCCACCACCACCGGGGCGGTCAACTTCCACGCTTTGGTCGCAGCCAACGCCCTGCGCATCGTCGAGCGGGAACTCCTCGAGGTCAGTAACCACCCGGATCTGTTGGGCTACCCCGACGAGAACGCGCTCGCGGCCGCCATCCGCGCCGGGGAACTCGACCACCGCGATGCCGAGGTCCTGAGTTGCCTGCGGGAACTGGTGCGGCACCGGTTAGCCGTTGCCCACCCCGGGTACGACGCGTGAGCTGACATCGACTCTGCGCCCAGATCGCTTTTTCGGTGAAAATCACGCTCTGAGCGCAGTCTCGGTGTTGCCTTGAGCCCATGACCGATCTCAACGACATCGCCGACCGGATGTTCGCCGCCATCGAGGACGGCGAGACCGCAACCCTGGCCGCCCTGTGGTCCGACGACGTCACGGTGTGGCGCACAGGTGGCGGTCCCGCTCGCGACAAACCGCGAGCGCTGAAGGTAATCGCCTGGTTCGTCGACAGCACGACCGATCGACGCTACGAGGTGCTCGACCGCCAGGTCTTCGACGGCGGCTTCGTGCAGCAGCACACCGTCCACGCCACCGACGCAACCGGCGCACCGCTGTCCTTCCGGGCCTGCCTGGTGGTGAAGGTCAACCCCGCAGGGTTGATCACCCGGATCGACGAATACCTCGATCCGTCCGATCTGGCGCCCCTGACGAGGCCTACGCTGAGCTGAATATGACAATGAAGAGCGTGATCACCGACCCCGCGTCCACCGGAACCTGGACCCTGGTGCCCGATCGCTCCTCGATCAAGTTCGGCAGTAAAACCCTGTGGGGACTGGTCCCGGTCAATGGCCGGTTCACCGACGTCACCGGTGAGGGCAGCATCGCCGCCGGCGGCGCGGTATCCGGGCGCCTCCAGATCCGGGCGGCCTCGGTGAAAACCGGTATCGGCAAGCGTGACGAGCACCTGTGTTCGCCCGACTTCTTCGATGCCGAGAAATTCCCCGAGATCACCGTCGAGGTGAGCGGCCTCGGGGCTGACGGTGCGCTCGACGCGACACTGCGCGTCCGCGACGCCGCGCTGCCGTTGCCGCTGACGGCCACGGTCACACCGCTAGGTGACGGCACCATGCAGGTGAACGCCCGCACGCAGGTCGACCGGACGCGCTGGGGTGTCAGCGGTAACACCATGGGCATGATCCCGGCCATCACCACCCTGACCGTCGACGCCATCTTCACCAAGGTCTAGCGGCTGCACCCAAAGAGCCTGATCGATTAGGGCCTTTCGAGCTACCATTCCGCTGTGTCCAGCCAGCAGCCATTGCATCTCCTCGTTTACAGCAGCAACGCCCGCACCCGCGAGCAGGTTCTCCTGGCACTGGGCACCCGAATTCATCCCGAGCTGCCGGAGCTGACCTACACCGAGGTGGCGACCGGACCGATGGTGATCCAGCTGATGGATGCCGGCGGGTTCGATCTGGTCATCCTCGACGGCGAATCCTCCCCGGTGGGCGGGATGGGGATCGCCAAACAACTCAAGGACGAAATCGACGACTGCCCGCCGGTGCTGGTGCTCACCGGCCGGGCCGACGACGCCTGGCTGGCCAACTGGTCACAGGCGGAGGCGGCGGTACCGCACCCAATCGACCCGATCCGGCTGGGCGAGGCGGTGGTCGGCCTGCTCCGCGCGCCAGTGAATTAGCCCCCCGCTAGGCTGTGACTCGTCTGACATCAGACGCCGGAATGAGGAGTAGAACAGCGCCATGAACCTCTACACACCGATCCTGGTGCTGGGGGCCCTCGCAGCAGCATTCGCGGTGTTCTCAGTAGGCACCGCGGTGGTGATCGGACCCCGCCGGTACAACCGGGCCAAACTGGACGCCTACGAGTGCGGCATGGAGCCGACGGCAGCCGACCAGGTCGGCCAGCGCTTCCCCATCAAGTACTACCTGACCGCGATGCTGTTCATCATCTTCGATATCGAGATCGTGTTCCTCTACCCGTGGGCGGTGTCGTTCGAACGGTTGGGCACTTTTGCCCTCGTCGAGATGGCGATCTTCATGGCGACGGTGTTCGTCGCGTATGCCTACGTGTGGCGCAGAGGTGGTCTCGAATGGGATTAGAGGAATCGTTACCGGGCGGCATCCTGCTGTCCACGCTGGAGAAAGTCGCCGGGTACGTCCGCAAGGGATCGTTGTGGCCCGCAACGTTCGGATTGGCCTGCTGCGCAATCGAAATGATGGCCACCGCGGGGCCGCGGTTCGACATCGCCCGCTTCGGCATGGAGCGGTTCTCCGCCACCCCGCGCCAGGCCGACCTCATGATCGTGGCAGGTCGGGTCAGCCAGAAGATGGCCCCGGTGCTGCGCCAGGTCTACGACCAGATGGCCGAACCCAAATGGGTGCTCGCCATGGGGGTGTGCGCCTCCAGTGGCGGCATGTTCAACAACTACGCGGTGGTGCAGGGAGTGGATCACATCGTTCCGGTCGACATCTATCTGCCCGGTTGCCCACCGCGGCCGGAGATGCTGCTGAATGCCATCCTGGCGTTGCACGCCAAGATCGCCGAGATGCCGTTGGGCGTGCACCGCGCCGAGGCGGTTGCGGCCGCCGAGAAGGCTGCGCTGTCCGTGCCAACGACGATCGAACTCAAAGGCCTGCTGCGGTGACGGGGCCGGTCGATCACGACGTGACCGGGCCTGTCGATGACGACGAAGTAATCGGCGTGCGCCGCGGCATGTTCGGGATCAGCGGCAGCGGAGACACCTCGGGCTACGGCCGACTGGTGCGCCCGATCACACTGCCGGGCAGCACGCCGCGCCCCTACGGCGGATATTTCGACGAGGTGGTCGACCTGCTGGCCGAGGTGCTGGGGGCGGACCCGTTCGAGGCTGCCGTCGAACGGGTGGTGGTGTTCCGCGAGCAGCTGACCCTGGAGATCACCCGTGAGCACCTGCTCGCCGTCGCCGCCGCGCTGCGCGACGACGAGCGGCTGCGTTTTGAATTGTGTTGCGGCGTATCGGGTGTGCACTACCCCGATGACGTCGGCCGGGAGCTGCACGCGTTTTATCCGCTGATGTCGATCACGCACAACCGCAGGGTGCAGTTGGAAGTCACCTGCCCGGATGCCGATTCCCATATCCCGTCGCTGTTTTCGGTGTATCCCACCTGCGATTGGCACGAGCGCGAGACCTATGACTTCTTCGGCATCCTTTTCGACGGACACCCAGGACTGACCCGCATCGAGATGCCCGACGACTGGGTGGGCCATCCGCAGCGCAAGGACTACCCCCTGGGCGGGGTGCCGGTGGAGTATCACGGCGCGCAGATCCCACCGCCCGACGAGCGCAGGTCGTATCACTGATGACTACTGACGAGAACATGATCACTCTGGGCGGGCAGGACTGGGACGATATCGTCAGCGCTGCCCGCGAAGGTCTGGCCGGCGAGCGCATCGTGGTCAACATGGGCCCGCAGCACCCGTCGACGCACGGCGTGCTGCGGTTGATCCTGGAGATCGAGGGCGAGACGGTTGTCGAAGCCCGTTGCGGCATCGGCTTTCTGCACACCGGTATTGAGAAGAACCTGGAGTACCGCACCTGGACCCAGGGTGTGACGTTCGTGACCCGGATGGACTACCTGTCACCGTTCTTCAACGAGACCGCCTACTGCCTGGGAGTCGAGCGACTACTCGGCGTCACCGATGACATCCCGGAGCGCGCCTCGGTGATCCGGGTATTGCTCATGGAACTCAACCGGATCTCCTCGCACCTGGTCGCGCTGGCCACCGGCGGTATGGAACTGGGTGCGATGTCGGTGATGTTCGTCGGCTTCCGGGAACGCGAGTTGATCCTCAGCTTCTTCGAAGCAGTCACCGGGCTGCGGATGAACAACGCCTATATCCGCCCCGGCGGCCTTGCCGCCGACCTGCCCGACGACGGCACGGCCCTGCTGGCCAAACTGTTGAAAGTCCTGCCCGACCGGCTGTACGAACTCGAAGAACTGCTCAGCGAGAACTACATCTTCAAGGCCCGAACCGAGGGCGTCGGATATCTGGATCTGACCGGGTGCATGGCGCTGGGCATGACCGGCCCGGTGCTGCGTTCCACCGGCCTGCCACACGACCTGCGCAAGACCCAACCGTATTGCGGCTACGAGACCTACGACTTCGACGTCATCACCGCGACCACCGCGGACTGCTACGGCCGCTACCTGATCCGGGTCGGCGAGATGAGGGAGTCACTGAAGATCGCCCGCCAGTGTCTGGAGCGACTTGAGCCCGGACCGGTGATGATCCAGGACAAGAAACTGGCCTGGCCGGCCGACCTGAAACTTGGGGCGGACGGTCTGGGCAACTCCCCGAAACACATCGCCAAGATCATGGGCACCTCGATGGAGGGATTGATCCACCACTTCAAGCTCGTCACCGAGGGCATCCGCGTGCCGGCCGGGCAGGTGTACACCGCCGTCGAGTCGCCACGCGGCGAACTCGGCGTGCACATGGTTTCCGATGGCGGCACCCGTCCCTACCGCGTGCACTACCGCGATCCCAGCTTCACCAATCTGCAAGCGGTCGCGGCGATGTGCGAGGGCGGCATGGTTGCCGACGTGATCGCCGCGGTCGCGAGTATCGACCCCGTGATGGGTGGCGTCGACCGATGAGTGTCGACATCGGATGGAGTGACCGATGAGCGCTTGCGCGAAGAGAATCAGGCACCGATGAGTGTCGACCTCACGTTGGGCCCGAGGCCCGACGAGCCCGGTCCACCGATCGGCGGTACTGCGGCGTATCCGCAGGACGTGACGGAACGGTTGGCCCGCGACGCGCTCACCATCATCGCCCGCTACCCGCAGCCGCGTTCGGCACTGCTGCCGCTGCTGCATCTGGTCCAGAGTGAGGACGGCTATCTGACCGGTGCCGGAATCGCCTTCTGCGCAAGCCAACTCGCCCTCAGTGAGGCAGAGGTGACCGCGGTGGCCACCTTCTACTCGATGTATCGGCGCAGTCCCACTGGCGAATATCTGATCGGAGTGTGCACCAACACCCTGTGCGCGGTCATGGGCGGCGATGCCATCCTGGAGGCCCTGGAGGCCGAACTCGCCGTACACGCCGGACAGACCACCGGTGACGGAACCATCACCCTGGAGCACGTCGAGTGCAACGCAGCCTGCGATTACGCTCCCGTGGTCATGGTGAACTGGGAGTTCTTCGACAACCAGACACCCTCCAGCGCAATCGAACTCGCCAACTCACTGCGTGGTGGCCGGGCCGTCACCCCCAGCCGCGGAGGCCCGCTATGCAGCTTCCGTCAAACCGCGCGGATCCTGGCCGGCCTGGACGGCGGCGGTGGTGACGATGGCGGCAAGCCGGGGGCAGCCACCCTGGCCGGACTTCGCGTCGCCCACGAACTCGGCATGACCGCACCCGGAGAGCACCCATGAGCGCGACACCACTGACCCCCGTGCTGAGCCGGTTCTGGGACGCACCGCAGCCGTGGACGCTGCAGACCTATCTGCGCAACGACGGCTACCAGGGATTGACCCGGGCGCTGAGCATGCCGCCCGATGACGTCATCAACATGGTCAAGGAGTCCGGGTTGCGCGGTCGCGGCGGGGCCGGCTTCCCGACCGGCACGAAATGGTCGTTCATTCCGCAAGACGGTGCCGCCGGCGCCAAGCCGCACTATCTGGTCATCAACGCCGACGAATCCGAGCCCGGCACCTGCAAAGACACCCCGCTGATGCTGACCACCCCGCACTTTTTGGTCGAGGGCGCGATCATCGCGGCCTATGCCATCCGCGCCCGCCACGCGTTCATCTATCTGCGCGGCGAGGTGACGTCAGTGCTGCGTCGGCTCCAGGCCGCCGTCGCCGAGGCCTATGACGCGGGTTATCTGGGTTCGAACATCCAGGGCTCGGGTTTCGACCTCGACCTGGTCGTGCACGCCGGGGCCGGCGCCTACATCTGTGGCGAGGAGACCGCGCTGCTGGATTCCCTGGAGGGCCGTCGCGGTCAACCCCGGCTGCGTCCGCCCTTCCCCGCGGTGGCCGGCCTCTACGCCTGCCCGACGGTGGTCAACAACGTCGAGTCGATCGCCAGCGTGCCGCCGATCCTGGTCAAGGGTGTGGACTGGTTCAAGTCGATGGGCACCGAGAAGTCCCCCGGGTTCACGCTGTACTCGCTGTCCGGTCACGTCACCCGGCCCGGCCAGTACGAGGCACCGCTGGGCATCACCCTGCGCGAACTGCTCGACTACGCGGGCGGTGTGCGGGCCGACCACGAGCTCAAGTTCTGGACACCGGGCGGATCCTCGACACCGCTGCTGACCGCTGAACATCTCGATATCCCCCTGGACTACGAGGGCATGGCATCGGTGGGTTCGATGCTGGGCACCAAGGCACTGCAGATCTTCGACGAGACGACGTGCGTGGTGCGTGCGGTGCGCCGCTGGACGGAGTTTTACGCCCACGAGTCATGCGGAAAATGCACACCGTGCCGGGAGGGCACCTACTGGCTCGCGCAAATCTATGAGCGCCTCGAAAGCGGTGCCGGCGTGCAGGACGATCTGGTCAAACTGCACGACATCGCCGACGCGATCATGGGTAAGTCGTTCTGCGCGTTAGGTGACGGCGCCGCCTCGCCGATCCTGTCCTCGCTGCAGTACTTCCACGCCGAGTACGAGGCGCACGTCAGCGGCGGCTGCCCCTTCGACCCGTATGCGTCGATGCTGGCCGTGCCCGAAGGAGTGGGCGCATGACGCAGGCACCTGAGACCGGCGCGCAAAAGGCCCCGCCGGTCGATCTGGTCACCATGACCATCGACGACACGACACTGTCGGTTCCCAAGGGCACCTTGGTGATTCGTGCCGCCGAGCTGATCGGCGTGCAGATTCCCCGGTTCTGCGACCACCCGCTGCTCGAGCCGGTGGGCGCCTGCCGGCAGTGCCTGGTCGAGATCGAAGGCCAGCGCAAGCCGATGGCCAGCTGCACCACGACCGTGACCGAGGGGATGGTGGTGCACACCCAGTGCACCTCTGAGGTCGCCGAGGCCGCCCAGCACGGGGTGATGGAGCTGCTGCTCATCAACCACCCCCTGGACTGCCCGGTCTGCGACAAGGGCGGCGAGTGCCCGCTGCAGAACCAGGCGATGTCCAGCGGTCGCGTCGAGACTCGGTTCGACGACATCAAGCGCACCTTCCCCAAACCGATCAACCTCTCCTCTCAGGTGCTGTTGGACCGGGAGCGGTGCGTGCTGTGCGCCCGATGCACCCGGTTCTCCAACGAGATCGCCGGCGACCCGTTCATCGAACTGCTCGAGCGCGGGGCGCTGCAGCAGGTGGGTATCGCCGCGGGGGTGCCGTTCGACTCGTACTACAGCGGCAACACCGTGCAGATCTGTCCAGTGGGCGCACTAACCGGCGCCTCATACCGGTTCCGGGCCCGCCCATTCGATCTGGTGTCCTCACCGAGTGTGTGTGAGCACTGCGCATCCGGCTGCGCCCAGCGCACCGATCACCGCCGCGGAGTGGTGCTGCGCCGGCTGGCCGGTGACGACCCCGAGGTCAACGAGGAGTGGAACTGCGACAAGGGCCGGTGGGCCTTCAACTACACCCGGGTGGGCGACCGCATCACCACACCGATGGTGCGCGACGACGCCGGTAACCTCCGGACGGCCTCATGGTCGGAGGCAATCGGACGGGCCGCCGACGGCTTGACGGCCGGTCGGACCGGGGTGCTGGTCGGTGGCCGGGTCACCACCGAAGACGCCTACGCCTACGCCAAGTTCACTCGAATGGCGTTGGCCACCAATGACATCGACTTCCGCGCTCGCCCGCACTCGGACGAAGAGTCGGAGTTCCTGGCCGCCCATGTGGCAGGAGAGCCGATGTCCATCAACTACTCCGATCTGGAGACCGCGCCGGTGGTGGTGCTGGCCGGCTTCGAGCCCGAAGAAGAGTCGCCGATCGTCTACCTGCGACTGCGCAAGGCGGTCCGCAAGCGCCATCTGCCGGTGGTGACCATCGCACCGTTCGCCTCGCGCGGGTCGGACAAACTCGCCGCCCGCGTCATCGCGACCGCGCCCGGTGGCGAAGCCGACGCGCTCGACGGTCTGGCCGGCGATGAACTGCTGGCCCGGCCCGGAGCGGTTATCCTGGTCGGCGAACGGCTGGCCACCAGCCCGGGTGCGTTGTCCGCGGCGGCACGACTGGCCGCCACCACCGGGGCGACGCTGGCGTGGATCCCGCGCCGCGCAGGCGAACGTGGCGCCCTGGACGCCGGCTGCCTACCCAATCTTCTGCCGGGCGGACGTCCGGTCACCGATCCCGTTGCGCGAGCCCAGGTTACCGATCTCTGGAACATCGACGAACTACCCGCCCTACCCGGCCGAGACAGCGACGCCATCTTGATCGCCGCCGCACATGGCGAACTCGACGCGCTGTTGATCGGCGGGGTCGAGCCCGCCGACCTCACCGATCCGCACGACGCACTCGCCGCCATCGGCGCGGCCGGGTTCGTGGTCAGCCTGGAATTGCGCGAGTCGGCGGTCACCGCGCTGGCCGACGTGGTGTTCCCGGTGGCTCCGGTCGTGGAGAAGTCCGGCTCGTTCACCGACTGGGAGGGCCGCGTCCGGCCTTTCGAGCCGGCACTGACCTCCAATGCCGCACCGGATCTGCGGGTCCTGCAGACCCTCGCCGACGAACTCGGAATCGATATCGGTTTCCGCACCGCCGGGCAGGCTGCCGAAGAGATGGCACGACTGGGCACCTGGGGCGGCGATCGACCCGCCGCGCCCGACGTCCGACCCACATCGCCTGCGGCACTGGAAACCGGCGAGGCCGTACTGGCCGGCTGGCGGATGTTGTTGGACGCCGGCCGGTTACAGGACGGCGAGCCCCACCTGGCCGGCACCGCCCGGCCGGCCGTGGTGCGCCTGTCCGCGCCGACGGCGGCCGGTATCGGCGCCTCCGACGGCCAGCCGGTGACCGTGTCCACCGGGCGTGGATCGGTGTGCCTACCGTTGACCGTCACCGAGATGCCCGACCAGGTGGTGTGGCTACCGCTCAACTCGCCCGGCAGTGCCGTGCACCGCCAACTCGGCGTTAGCACCGGCACCGTGGTGCATATCCAAGCAGGGGGTGCGGTGTGAATTCCGACATGACCTATCCGGATCCGGCGGTGTTCGGCCACGACCCGTGGTGGTTGATCGCCGTGAAGGCGGTCGCCGTATTCGCCTTCCTGCTGCTGACCGTGCTGGTGGCAATCCTGGTGGAGCGCAAGCTATTGGGCCGGATGCAGTTGCGCTACGGCCCCAATCGGGTCGGGCCGTTCGGTCTGCTGCAGTCACTGGCCGACGGCATCAAGCTCGCGCTCAAGGAGGGGCTGATCCCCGCCGGCGTGGATAAGCCGATTTACCTGATGGCGCCGATCATCTCGGTCATTCCGGCGATCATGGCGTTCGCCGTGATTCCGATGGGCCCGGTGGTGTCGGTGTTCGGCCATGCCACTGCGCTGCAGTTGACTGACCTGCCGGTCGCCGTCCTCTATATCCTCGCGGTTACCTCGATCGGGGTTTACGGAATCGTGCTCGCGGGCTGGGCATCCGGCTCGACCTACCCACTGCTGGGCGGTCTGCGCTCCAGCGCCCAGGTGATCTCCTACGAGATCGCGATGGCGCTGTGCTTCGCGGCGGTGTTCCTCTACGCCGGAACCATGTCCACCTCCGGGATCGTCGCCGCCCAGGAGCACACCTGGTATGTGTTCCTGCTGTTGCCGTCCTTCGTGGTGTATCTGACCTCCATGGTGGGCGAGACCAACCGCGCGCCCTTCGATCTGCCCGAGGCCGAGGGTGAGTTAGTCGGCGGCTTCCACACCGAGTACTCGTCGTTGAAGTTCGCGATGTTCATGCTGGCCGAGTACGTCAATATGACCACCGTCTCGGCGCTGGCGAGCACCCTGTTCCTTGGCGGCTGGCGCGCTTCATGGCCGATCAGCCTGTGGGAGGGCGCCAACACCGGGTGGTGGCCGCTGCTGTGGTTCGTCGCCAAGGTCTGGGCCTTCCTGTTCGTGTTCATGTGGCTGCGAGCCACCCTGCCGCGGCTGCGCTACGACCAGTTCATGGCGATGGGCTGGAAGCTGATGATTCCGATTTCACTGGTCTGGATCCTGGTCGTGGCGATCATGCGGAGCGCACACATCGACGGCGTCCTGCCCAACCTGATCGTCGGCGCGATTCTGCTCGCCGCGGTGGTTGCCCTGATCAAACTGCGCAGCAAACGGATTCACCGCAATATTCCGCTGCCGCCACCGCCTGGCGCCGGGTCTTTCCCGGTGCCTCCGATGCCAATCAAGGAGCCCGTCCGTGCCTAAATTCCTCGATGCTCTCGCCGGTTTCGGCGTGACGTTCTCGTCGATGTTCAAGCGGCCCATCACCGAGCAGTACCCGGAGGAACCCGGGGCGACCGCGCCGCGCTACCACGGCCGCCACCAACTCAACCGCTATCCGGACGGGCTGGAGAAGTGCATCGGCTGCGAACTGTGTGCCTGGGCCTGCCCCGCCGACGCGATCTTCGTCGAGGGTGCGGACAACACCGAGACCGAGCGCTACTCACCCGGTGAGCGCTACGGCCGCGTCTACCAAATCAACTACCTACGGTGCATCGGCTGTGGATTGTGCATCGAGGCATGTCCCACCCGGGCCCTGACCATGACCAACATCTACGAGATGGCCGATGACAACCGCAGTGATCTGATCTACGGCAAGGACAAACTGCTCGCGCCACTGGAAGCCGGCATGGAGGCCCCGCCGCACCCGATGGCGCCCGGGGCATCAGATGACGACTACTACCTCGGTCGGGTTAACGGCCCGAACCGAGAGGTGACCCGGTGAACCCAGACATCACGGTGCTGGCCACCGAGACCCTCACCAGAACCTCCACCGTCGAAGCGGCGGTGTTCTGGGTCTTCGGCGCGATCGCCCTGGCCGGAGCGATCGGGGTGGTGGCCGCACCCAAGGCGGTGTACGCGGCGATGTTCCTGGCGACGACGATGATCTCGCTCGCAGTGCTCTACGTGGCCCAGGATGCGCTGTTCCTCGGAGTGGTCCAGGTGGTGGTGTACACCGGCGCGGTGATGATGCTGTTCCTGTTCGTGCTGATGCTCATCGGCGTGGACTCCGGCCAGTCACTGATGGAAACCATTCGGGGACAACGCCTCGCGGCGATCGCTGCCGGCCTGGGCTTCGGCGTGCTGCTGATCGCCGGTATCGGCACCATGTCGACGTCCGGCTTCGTGGGTCTGACCGAGGCCAATGCCGGCGGCAACGTGGAGGGCCTGGCGGATCTGATCTTCACCCGCAACCTGTGGGCGTTCGAACTGACCAGCGCGCTATTGATCACCGCCGCACTCGGAGCGATGGTGCTGGCGCACCGGGAGCGCTTCGAGGCCCGAAAGACCCAGCGCGAAATGGCCGTGGAACGGTTCCGAGATGGCAGCCGGGCCACGCCGATGCCCAACCCGGGCGTCTACGCGCGGCATAACGCCGCGGACACCATGGCCCGACTGCCCGACGGTTCCGACGACGCGACGTCCGTCGGTGCGGTGATCCGGGGACGGGTGCACTCGGCCCCGGGCCGGGACGCAGATCGATGAACCCGGACAATTACCTGTACCTGTCAGTGCTGCTGTTCACCATCGGAGCGTCCGGTGTTCTGTTGCGGCGCAATGCGATCGTCATGTTCATGTGCGTCGAGTTGATGCTCAACGCCGGCAACCTCGCGTTCGTCACTTTCGCCCGCATGCACGGACGGCTCGACGGACAGGCGGTGGCTTTCTTCACCATGGTGGTAGCCGCCTGCGAGGTGGTGGTCGGGCTGGCCATCATCGTCACCATCTTCCGTACCCGCCGCAACGCCGACGTGGACGAGTCCCACCTGCTGCGGAATTGATCACGGGCCTGCCATGACGTCACTTCTCCTCCTGACCTTCGTGCTGCCCCTGGTCGGCGCGGCGGTACTGCTGCTCGGCGGGCGGGCGACCGACGCGTGGGGGCACCTCCTGGGCTGCCTCACCGTGATCGGCTCCTTCATCTGCGGGCTCGCGCTGTTCGCGCATCTGCTCGGCCTGCCCGCCGAAGACCGGGTGGTCCGGGAGACGCTGTTCTCCTGGGTTCCGGTGGGCGTGCTCAAGGTGGACTTCGGCCTCCAACTCGACGCACTGTCGATCTGCTTCGTGCTGCTGATCACCGGTGTCGGAGCGTTGATCCACATCTACTCGATCGGCTACATGGCACACGACCCGGGGCGGCGACGGTTCTTCGCCTACCTCAACCTGTTCGTGGCCGCGATGCTGGTGCTGGTGCTGGCCGACAACTTTCTCGGCCTCTACCTGGGTTGGGAAGGCGTCGGACTCGCGTCCTATCTGCTGATCGGCTTCTGGTCCTACAAGCCCAGCGCGGCGGCGGCCGCGAAGAAGGCATTCGTGGTCAACCGGGTCGGCGACATGGGCCTGGCCATCGCGTTGATGGTCATGTTCGCCACGGTCGGCTCCGTCGGCTTCACGACGGTGTTCGATGCCGCCCCGCAGATGAGCAGTGGTGCCCTCAACGCGATCGGCCTGCTGCTGCTGCTCGCCGCCTGCGGCAAGAGCGCGCAGGTTCCCCTGCAGTCCTGGCTCGGTGACGCCATGGAGGGCCCCACCCCGGTTTCGGCACTCATCCACGCCGCCACCATGGTCACCGCCGGGGTGTATCTCATCGTCCGCTCGGGGCCGGTGTTCAACCTCGCGCCGACCGCCCAGACCGCCGTGGTGATCGTCGGTGCGGTGACGCTGCTGTTCGGTGCGATCATCGGCTGCGCCAAGGACGACATCAAGAAGGCGCTGGCGGCCTCGACCATGAGTCAGATCGGCTACATGGTGCTCGCCGCCGGCCTCGGTCCGGCCGGCTACGCGGTGGCGATCATGCACCTGATCACCCACGGGTTCTTCAAAGCCGGCCTGTTCCTCGGTGCCGGTTCGGTCATGCACGGCATGAACGACGAAACCGATATGCGCCGCTTCGGCGGATTGCGCACGCTGCTGCCGATCACCTTCGTGACATTCGGACTCGGCTACCTCGCCATCATCGGTGTGCCCCCGTTCGCCGGCTTCTTCTCCAAGGACGCCATCATCGAAACCGCCTTCAATGCCGGTGGGATCCGGGGCGTCCTGCTCGGCGGGGCCGCACTCCTGGGTGCGGGCATCACCGCCTTCTATATGACCCGGGTCATGCTGCTCACCTTCTTCGGTCAGCCGCGCTGGAACGCTCCCCTGGGGGCAAGCGAAGCCTCGGGGGAAGGAACGGCTACGCATCCGCACGAGTCCCCCGCGACGATGACCGCACCGATGGTCCTGCTGGCTCTCGGGTCGGTGGGCGCCGGCGCGGCGCTCTCGATGGGCCACAACCTGCAGACCTGGCTGGAACCCGTTGTCGGAAGCCACGAAGCCGAACATCTGATCCCGGCCTGGATCATCACGGCTGCCGCCCTCGGTGCCGTGGCCGTCGGCGTGGTGATCGCCTATCGCCAGTACGCGATGCGTGCGGTAGCCGACACCGCACCGCAGGATGTGTCGGCCCTGACCGTCGCCGCCCGCAACGACCTGTACGGCGACGCGATCAACGAGGCGGCCTTCATGCGAACCGGTCAGCAGCTGACCAAGGCCATGGTGGCAGTGGACGACAAGGCCATCGACGGCAGCGTCCGCGGGATCTCGGCACTGGTGAGCCAGTTCTCTGACGGGTTGCGCGGCCTGCAGACCGGCTTCGCCCGCAGCTATGCGTTGTCGATGCTGGCCGGGACCGCTCTGGTCACCGGCGCGATCCTGATCTCGGCGATGTGGAGGTGAGTAGGTGACGAACTTCCCGTGGCTGACGTTATTGTGGGCGCTGCCTGTTCTCGGCGCCGTGGTCATCATCTTGCTGCCGACACCGCAGCGGCAGGCGGCCAAGTACGCCGGACTGGGGGTGTCGCTGGCGGTACTCGCCGTGGCCGTCATCCTCGCAGTGAGCTTCAACCCGGCCGGTGAGCGCTACCAATTCGTCGAAAACCACACCTGGATAACATATTTCGGTACCGGCTACATCCTCGGCGTCGACGGTATCGCGCTGACCCTGGTAGTGCTCACCGCGGTACTGATGCCGCTGCTACTGCTCGCCGGCTGGAACGACGCCGACGACCGGCCCGGCCGGTCCGGCCGGGCACCGCACGGTTACGTCGCGCTGATGCTCGCGACCGAGGGCATGGTGCTCATGTCGCTGATCTCCCTCGACATCCTGCTGTTCTATGTGTTCTTCGAAGCGATGCTGATCCCGATGTATTTCCTCATCGGCGGATTCGGCGCCCGCAACCCCGCCACCTCGAAGGCGGCGGTGAAGTTCCTGTTGTACAACCTCTTCGGCGGCCTGCTCATGCTGGCGGCCCTGGTCGGTCTGTATGTGGCGACCGCCAACGACAAGGCGTTCGCCGACGGCACATTCGACTTCCGCCAGATTTCCGACGCGATCTCCAACGGTAGTTTCGTGATCGCGCCGGCGTTGGCCAACGCGTTGTTCCTCGGCTTCATGTTCGCGTTCGCGGTCAAGGCACCACTGTGGCCGTTCCACCGCTGGCTGCCTGACGCCGCCGTGCAGGCCACGCCAGCCTCCGCGGTGCTGATGATGGCGGTGATGGACAAGGTCGGCACCTTCGGGATGCTGCGCTACTGCCTGCCCCTGTTCCCCGACGCTTCGACATTCTTCCGACCCGCGATCATCACCCTGGCCGTCATCGGCATCCTCTACGGAGCGCTCCTGGCGATCGGGCAGACCGATGTGATGCGGCTGATCGCCTACACCTCGATCAGCCACTTCGGCTTCATCATCCTGGGCATTTTCGTGATGACCAGTCAGGGCCAATCCGGGGCCTCTCTCTATATGGTCAACCACGGCATTGCGACGGCGGCGCTGTTCCTCATCGCAGGCTTCCTGGTCAGCCGTCGCGGCACCCGGGCGATCGCCGACTTCGGCGGTGTGCAAAAGGTGGCACCGATCCTGGCCGGCACCTTCCTGATCGCCGGGCTGGCGACCCTGGCGCTGCCGGGCCTGGCGCCGTTCGTGTCTGAATTCCTCGTTCTCATCGGCACGTTCACCCGGTACCCGGCAGTGGCGGTCGTTGCGGCAGTGGCACTGGTGCTGTCAGCGCTCTATGTGCTGTGGATGTATCAGCGCATGATGACCGGCCCGGTCACCGGCGGCAACGAAGCGGTGCGCGATCTGCGGCCACGCGAGTTGCTGGTGATAGTGCCACTGATCGCCCTGCTGGTGGTGCTGGGTGTGTATCCGAAGATCGCATTGGACGTAATCAATCCGGCAGTGACCCACACGCTGACCTCGATCCACCAGTCCGATCCCGCTCCCAACCTGTCGGCTGGAGGCTCGCGATGACCGCGCCCAGCATCGAGTACGGGATGCTCTCGCCCATATTGATCGTGCTCGGCATCGCCATCGCCGGGGTGCTGATCGAGGCCTTCGCACCGCGGCAAAGCCGCTACGGCGCCCAGGTGGCGCTGAGCCTCGCCGGCCTGGCCGCCGCGTTCGCCGCCCTGGTCTTGGTGTACGCCAACCTCGGCACCGGGGCTGGACAGCTGGCGGCAGTGGGAGCGGTCACCGTGGACCGGCCCACCCTATTCCTGCAGGGCACCATCCTGCTGGTCGCCATCCTCGGGTTACTGCTGATCGCCGAGCACACCACCTACGACGGATCCGGTTCGGGCGCTTCGGGTTTGGATGCGTTCACCGCGCAGGCGTCGACGGTGCCGGGCAGCGTTGCCGAGAAGGTGGCCACCAAGGCCGGGATCGCCCAGACCGAGGTGTTCCCGCTGACGATGTTCGCCGTCGGCGGCATGCTGCTGTTTCCCGCAGCCGGTGACCTACTGACCATGTTCATCGCACTCGAGGTGTTCTCGCTGCCGCTGTACCTGATGTGCGGCCTGGCTCGGCGGCGTCGGCTGCTCTCCCAGGAAGCCTCGCTGAAGTACTTCCTGCTGGGCGCCTTCTCGTCGGCATTCTTCCTCTACGGCATGGCGCTGCTGTACGGCTACGCCGGCACCTTGAGCATCACCGGGATCGCCGCGGCCATCAACACCGGTTCGGGAAACAAAACCCTGGTGCTCCTCGGCCTCGCTCTCGTGACGGTCGCCCTGCTGTTCAAGGTCGGAGCGGTGCCGTTCCACGCGTGGGTGCCCGACGTCTATCAGGGCGCACCTACGCCCGTCACCGCGTTCATGGCGGCGGCCACCAAGATCGCCGCATTCGGCGCGCTGCTTCGACTGCTCTACGTCGCAGCGCCGGCATTGAAGGACGACTGGCGGCCGGTGCTGTGGGCCATCGCGATCCTGACCATGGTGGCCGGAACCATTGCCGCGGTGACGCAACGGGACGTCAAGCGCATGCTGGCCTACTCGGCGGTGGCGCACACCGGCTTCATCCTCACCGGCGTTGTTGCCGCCAACCCGGCCGGCCTGACCGGAACGCTGTTCTATCTGGCCGCCTACGGGTTCAGCACCCTGGGCGCCTTCGCCGTGGTCGGCGTGGTCCGCGACCGCGACGGCACCGAGCAGACCGACCTGGCCCGGTGGGCGGGTCTGGGCCGGCGCTATCCGCTGGTAGGGGTGGTGTTCTCGCTGTTCCTGCTGGCATTCGCCGGCATCCCGTTGACGAGTGGCTTCGTCAGCAAGTTCGCCGTCTTCAAGGCCGCCGGCGAGGGTGGGGCGATCCCGCTGGTGGTGGTCGGGGTGGTCGCCAGCGGTATCGCCGCCTACTTCTACGTGCGAGTCATCGTGATGATGTTCTTCACCGATCCACCCGAGGACGCACCCGTGGTCGCGCCGCCGAGTTCATTGAGCGTTGTGGCGATCGCGGTCACCGCGGTCATCACGTTCGCACTCGGCGCACTGCCGCAGCCGCTGCTCGATCTGGCCGACAGCGCCGCCAGATTGCTGACTTAGGTCTTACTGACTTGGGTCTTACTGACTTAGGTCTTACTCACTTAGGTCGGTACACCTGGCCCATCGCCGCCGCGGTATCGGTGAACGGGCGGAAGGTGCCGTCGAGGACTTCCAGATGACCGATCGTGCGACCGGTCACCACCCGCGGGTCGACCATCGCGAGTTCGACAACGGCGCGGGCGAACTCCTCGTCGGGTGAGGCCCGGGCGAACGCGCTGCGGTAGTAGCTCAGCCCCGGGGTGGGAATCGGCCGCGACGGTGCCAGCGCGTTCACAGCGATATTGTGGCGTTGCAGATCGAAGGCGACACAGGACGTGAGGTGTTCCAGTGCGGCCTTGGAACCGCCGTAGCCGGGTAGCACTCCACCGCTGGCACCCGCGTAGGGCCCGTCGCCGGGCACCCGGGAGGCCACCGACGTGATGTTGATGATGCTGCCCCGCCCCGCGTCGATCATGTCCGGGCAGATCAGTTGGGCCAGTTCATAAGCCGCGAGCGGACCGATCTCGAGGTGGCGGCGATAGGCCGCCACGGGTACCGACAGGAATCCGGGCCACTCGGCGTTCGGCGCCGCCGCAGTGGCCACCGCCGCACCTTCGGCGGCCAGCGCCAGCGCCGTAGCCCGCCTGAGGCCACGGCTGGCTCCGGTGACGATGGCCGCCCGGCCTGCCAATCGTGCTGTCATCAAAGTCTCACTCTCGATCTGCACAAGCCGCTACGTTTCGGCCCGCAGTATGGCACCGTCGAGACC
>Ga0194051_1000277_pt1 | contig 30194 bp, 22 predicted proteins | sample SepL2320m_MetaG_FD_161275 | JGI IMG/M metagenome (GOLD analysis project Ga0194051, IMG submission 161275) | Anoxic zone freshwater microbial communities from boreal shield lake in IISD Experimental Lakes Area, Ontario, Canada - Sep2016-L239-20m | ecosystem: Environmental > Aquatic > Freshwater >... | reverse complement strand
CGCCCCAGGCACACTCCAAGAACCACCAGCCACAGGTGTCATTTCGCTTCCCACTGATGGAGGCCTTGAGTGTGTCGACTTCAGCCAACTTCGGATTGGCGATCGGGTGCTGATCTGGGTCACGCACGAGGTTGGAGCTCCTAGCGGACGACCAGCGCCGCAGGCCGTTATCGCATTTGATGTCATCGATCCATTCTCAGGGGAAGCACTTGAACAACGACATCTGACTGCTGGAGCTAGCGGAACGATTACCGACAGTCACCTACCGCCGCGTCGCGTCGTGATTGCTGGCAGCGGATCGCCCAGTCCTTTTGGCCGAGCATTCACAGCGGCAATCACGCCGGGCAAAATCTCTCGTGGCCACACCATCCAACTCGCACCTCTGAACCTTCACCGCGGCGTCAGCGTGCTTGGGGCAACCCAATCGCTTGGCCCGGTACAGGCAATCACGGTCCAGTAACCGCCTATAAGCGGGCACGATGAACGCGTAGAGGAACTCTAACAGAGTCTTACGCGGTCATCGGTCTTATTCGGCCGGCGTTCTAGACGCCTTCGGATGCTTCCTGAGCTTCGCGTTCGCTGGACCAGTTTACGCGTTTACGAGATAGACCGATCTTGCGGTCTTCAGTGTCCACCCTCAGGATCTTGACCTCGATCGGATCGCCTACCTTGACGATATCTTCAGCGTTCTCCACCATCGCTTCGGCTAGTTCAGAGATGTGGAGCAGGCCTTCAAGTCCATCTTCTAAACCAACAAAAACGCCGAAATTGGTAATTTTTGTGACGGCTCCGTTGACCACATCTCCAGGCTTGTAGCGGGAAGGAATGTCGGTTGTCCAAGGATCTTCCTGCATCTGCTTGAGTCCCAAGGCAATGCGACGACGCTGCTGGTCGACCGAAAGAACCTTGCAGGAAATCTCTTGGCCCTTCTCCACCATTTCGCTGGGATGGGTCACTTTTCGGGTCCACGACATGTCCGTCACATGCAGCAAGCCGTCGATGCCGTCGTCGATCTCAATAAAGGCACCGTAGTTGGTGAGATTTCGCACAACGCCCTTGACCACGGCATCCGGCGGGTAGTCGGCAGCCACTTTCTCCCAAGGATTTTGCTGAGTCTGCTTCATGCCAAGCGAGATCTCTTGTTTTTCTTTATTGATGGCAAGCACAACAACCTCAACTTCGTCGCCCGGCTTGACCAACTCACTGGGATGACTGACTCGCTTGGTCCAACTCATTTCACTAATGTGCACCAAGCCTTCAACGCCGTCCTCAAGTTTGACAAACGCGCCGTAGCTCATGACATTCACGACCGTGCCGTTGCAGACCGTCTCGACGGGATACTTGTCGGCTACCTTGGCCCACGGACTGTCTGTCCGCTGCTTCATGCCGAGCGCAATTTTATCGCGTTCACGATCAATGTGCAGTACTTGCACCTCCAACTCTTGATCGATCGAAACCATTTCGCTTGGATGGCCGATGCGGCCCCAACTCATGTCGGTGATGTGGAGCAGGCCATCGATGCCACCCAGATCAACGAACGCGCCGAAGTCGGCGATATTTTTGACAATCCCACGACGAATCTGCCCTGCCTCCAGCGTCTCCATCAACTGCTTCTTGCGCTCGGTACGTTCCTGTTCAATCAGGGCGCGACGCGAGACCACAATGTTGCGACGGGCCTCGTCGATCTTAAGCACCAAACACTGAATCGCTCGGCCGCAGTAATCGCCAATGTCGGCGGGGCGACGGATATCGACTTGACTGGCTGGCAAAAAGACATTGACGCCCGAGATGTCCACAAGCAGGCCGCCCTTAATCTTGCGGGTTACAAAGCCCGTCACCACGTCGTCTTCATGGACGCTTTCCATGACCCGCAGCCAGTCTTCAATCCGACGGGCTTTACGCTTTGAGAGGGTGATCAAGCCACGCTGCTCTTCCAGTTGGCCGTCCTCAAACTCCTCCAGCAAAACCTTAACGATGTCGCCAATCTGCGGAGCGGGTTCCGTTTCGTCCCACTCATTGCGAGGAATATGTCCTTCGCTTTTATAGCCAACATCGACAAGAACAAATTCGCTGTCGACTCGCAAAATCTTGCCATGAAGAACCGCATTGACCGCCAGTGTGCCAGCCCCGATTGAGTAATCTCCATCCACGGCACCAGCCATGGCGAGTTCGAGTTCCTGGTTTAGTTCATCTCCGAGTTCAAGTTCACGAATCAGATTGCGGTTGACCATGCGTAGGGGGTTTCGGCGAAAGGGGTTGGAGGAAAGGGTTTATGGCGGGCCACGGTAAATCGAGCCACGGAGTGTAGCAGGCGTTGCCGAGCCGAACAATCGAGCCTTTTTTCCCGGCCACCCCAGCTTGCCCCACCGTTCATCCAGTCGCCGCGGCGCGGACCGGGGTCGGTATCGGTCGATGATCCAAAGAGGAGCGTCGCAACGCTCGCCCAGCCACTGGATCGCTGGCCCCTCTGCTCCAAGGACCTCTATGCAAATGCCCGGCTGCAATGTTTCACCGATGCGAATCATCACTGTTTTACAGCTGCTTGGACTCATGGCACTCGCTCAGGCCTCGGGTTTGGCCCCAATGGCTAGGATCTCTCCGGCTGGGGCTCAATTTCTCGACGCTGAAAAAGTCGCAACAGGCCCGACGCTGGGCGATGTGCGGACGCAAAAGTATCGAGTCGGTGTTACCGTAACCGCTGAAGGCGGCCCTTGCCGCGGTATTTACGCCACGTTGCCAGTGCCTGCTGACTGGCCGGAGCAGAAAGTGCAGATCGTCAGCGAGGATCTTTCGCCCGATGTGCGGGGGCTGCGGTATCGGACGCTAGCCGGGGGTGTCAAACAAATGATCGTCGAGATTCCGGATCTACCCGCCGGTGAGAAGGCTCACGCCATTGTGACGTTTTCAATCGAGCGAGCGGCGATCATCGCTCCAACGCAAACGCAGTCGCTCGTCATTCCCGCCAAGCCCGACCGTGCCTTGCGCGCCTTTTTGGGAACCAGCCCGGCGATCGAAACGCGGCACCCCAAGATTGTAAAGCTCGCCCATGCTACGGGAGACGGACTTGAAGGCTGGCAGAAGGTGGAGGCAATTTATGATACCGTGCGAAAAAAGGTCGAATATCGAAACGGCGAGTTGAAGGGGGCCGCTCGAGCGCTGGCCGATGGCTGGGGCGATTGCGAAGAACTCACCTGTCTGTTCATTGCCATGGCTCGGGTCGAGGGGATTCCCGCCCGCACTGTCTGGGCCGAGGGCCATTGTTACCCAGAATTTTATCTTGTTGACGCCTCGGGGATGGGCTGGTGGTTTCCCTGCCAGGCTGCCGGATCGAGGGCCTTCGGTTCGATGCCCGACCAACTGCCACTCTTACAAAAGGGAGACAGCTTTCGGGACCCAGATCGTCCCAGCCAAACGCTGCGATACGTATCAGAATTTTTGCGTGGTTCTGCCGTTGGTGGCGGTGGCTCGCCGCAGGTGGTGTGGATTCGCGAAGGTGCCTAGCGCTAGCCGAGTTCAATGTGCCAGCGGGAAAAAGGCGTTGGCCGCATATCCATCGCGGCTAGTAACTGCGATCGCCACCTGAATACATCTCATCGCCAAATCGGCTCGTCTCGCCGTAGCGGCCTGGTTCTTTGGCAACGGGGGTAAACCATCGCGGCAGAATCGGCAGGTTCGCTTCTTTCCAGACTGCTTCCAGCCTGTCGCCAGCCAGTTTGACAAGTTTTTCGCGGCCGCGACCAACGAGTGTCGAACGGTCGGCCCATGGAGTGACCGGCCCTTCAAAGCCAGCCTGCTCGGCATGCGTCAGAACGGCTGCCCCATTGATCACACCCGTTTCGCCCGGCATCAAGCGGTGAACCTTCTGCAGTTGGTCTGTTGCCACATCGCGAGGGGCGTCAGAAAGTCGCACCTCAATGATTCGCCCTTTGGGAACACGCTCAATCAGTTCGAGCGATTCCCCTGTGACATGCAACGCCCACGCATCGATCACAACGCCGATGTTTTTATGAGCGGCGGCAACAAGGCCGATGAGACCCTCAAGGGTGTGAATAAATTGATGCTGCTTGCCGGTCCGGGCCTCTGGTTCTGGAACGATAGCAAGGCCCAGACTCACACCCCGAGCAGCTAGCAGATCACCAACGGTGTCGAGTCGAGTGCGGTAGAGTTCAAAATAATCCTTAAACGAATGTTCGTCGGAGGCTGGAGCGATTGTGATCACCGCACGGGGCGCCTCGGTTGCCTCAGCTAATTCCAGTCGCCGCGGCAAAGCTGCCAGATCTCGATTGAACGCCTCAGCATCGCCGCCCAGAGCCACCGGCAATTGGAATGTGCCAGCATTTAACCGTGCGCTCACCATCAATCGTCTGGCATGCTGCACGCTGAAGGTGTCGGCCTGCTGTTGAAAGTCGAGAAGATCGATATCCATTGAATCGAAGCCGAACGAAAGAGCGAGTTCGATCAGTTCGCTGGGGCGACCGGAGAGCGGCAGGCCAAATGTGCTAAGATTACGAAACATAGTCGACAATCGCTCCTCGGGAATCCACGAAAAAAACAGGCTCAGGAGTATGACTGAACTGGGGTTTCTTTTGAAGCCGGCTGTTTTTTAAGCGGGTTCTATGCTGGAGTCTCGACAAGTCGCAGCCACAACAGGCCACGAGTCACCAACGATTCCTCAGACAAAAGTTTTTATGCATGTCGATTCTGCAAGCCATTACGCTGGGTATTGTCCAAGGATTGACTGAATTTTTACCGATCTCAAGCACCGCACATGTGCGGATCGTGCCGGCTCTTCTGGGTTGGCCGGACCCCGGTAGTGCCTTCTCGGCGGTCATTCAGTGCGGCACGCTCTTGGCAGTTTGCATGGCAATGCGACAAGACATCAGCAGGCTCTTGCAAGGGTCTTATACGGCGCTCATGGCAGGCAGGCCGCTGGAGACGGCCGAGTCTCGAATTGTGACGATGATCGCTTTTGGCACATTGCCGATCGTGGCCGTTGGCCTTACCGCCCGCCAGTTGATTCGCGGTCAGGCCCGCGATCTGAGCGTAGTCATAGCCGCCCTGCTGCTGGGCACAATTGTGATGATGCTGGCCGAAGTGTTTTCGTGGTGGCGAGTCCGTCATGGGCTGGTTGGACGCAGTGGTTTCGAGAGCGTCAAGTTTTCAGACGGTCTGACGATGGGATTGATGCAAGTGATGGCACTGATCCCCGGCACATCCCGTAGCGGTGTAACAATTTCCTCAGGGATGTTTACTGGCCTCGATCGCCCTACCGCTGCAAGGCTCTCTTTCCTGCTCTCGCTCCCAGCCGTTGCGGCTGCTGGGTTCCTTGAAGCCTGGCAGCAGCGGGCGGAAATTTTCGGCTCCTCCGCTGCCATTACAACGGCAGTCTTGGGCACGCTCGCGGCGGCCTTGGTGGGCTATCTCTCGATTCGCTGGCTGCTCAGCATGCTCGCAAGTCAAACTCTTTGGCCGTTTATTCTTTACCGACTCACGCTCGCAAGCCTGCTTGGGTGGTCGCTCGCGGCTGGCTGGCTGTCGGTTGTCGCTTGAGCCGCGGGAAAAATTGCAGCCACTTCTCGCTCCCGAGATCGCGAGGGTTATTCCAGCCGCAGCGATTCTAGGGATTCGGCTCTTGATTTTGGTCGACTTGTCTCTCTACGGCGACTTTGCCGTCGCCCCTTTGCGGCGTAGATATCTGTGGAGACGTTTTTGCTTTACGGAGGAATCGATCATGCGTACGCCCCCCCTCACTGCCACGTGGTGCTCCTCTCAGGGGCGAGTGATCGTTGTCGGCAATGATCGCCGTAAAGCGTCCGGCACGGCGCAGTGGCTGTGCGGCCTTGGCTGGCACGCGAGCGCTGCCGGGAATGCTGCCGAGGCGATGCACTTTTTTAGTCGTGAAACGTGCGATGCCTGCGTGATCGATGCCAGTGTGGCAGCACACTCTGTGGCCAGTCTTGTGGCATCGCTACGGGCCACGTCACCGTCTTCGGGCATCGTGATGGTGGCAGTGTCTCGGGCCAGCATTGCTCTTGTACGAGATCGTTTGGATTTAGGTTTCGATGCGGTTGTGACCACTCGAGGGCGAGGTGACGACTTCGTTCGAGCCATTCAGAAGGCTTGCGGCAATCGTTTATCGCGAGGCTCCGCGCAGGAAGCATTGCCCCTCCTCAGCAACACTCTACTGGGATCGCATCGAGCCATTGAACAGGTGCTCGATGTTGTTAGTCGAATTTCGCACACGACAGCCACGGTGCTGATTAGCGGCGAGAGTGGTACTGGCAAATCACTGGTGGCCCGCGAGATCCACAAACTGAGTCGTCGCCGCAGAGGCCGATTTGTCGAGGTGGCCTGTGGCAGTCTCAGCGAGTCACTGCTGGAAAGCGAACTCTTCGGTCATGTTGCCGGAGCGTTTACCGGTGCCACGGTTAACCGCGACGGAAAATTCTTGCAAGCCGATGGGGGCACAATCTTTTTGGATGAGATAGCAACGGCCTCTCCATCAATGCAAGTGAAGCTTTTACGGGTGTTGCAAGATTTGCACTTTGAACCAGTTGGCGGCGGGCACACGCACGCTGTTGATGCTCGGATCATTCTGGCCACCCATGAAAATCTGGAGCAGCGCGTGGCAGCTGGCACCTTCCGCGCCGATCTCTTTTGGCGGATCAATGTCATCACAATTGAAATGCCTGCGCTACGGAACCGCGCCAGCGACATACCACTCTTGGCAACGCATTTTCTAACTGCGGCTATCGAAAAAGCTGGGCGGCATGTGAAGGGCTTCACCACATCTGCGATGAACGCTCTTCTCTCGCATGAGTGGCCGGGTAACGTCCGAGAATTAGAGCACGCCGTTGAACGCGCTGTCTTTTTAGGGCGAGGGTCCGTTATCGACATCTGCGACTTGCCGCCGGGAGTGGCCGTAGGCTCTGCCGTTCTTGGGGCGGCTCCACGCGATCAATTAAGGGTATCACTGAAAAGTGCCATGGCTCAGCCTGAGCGACAGTTGATCATCGACGCACTGGACCGCCACGGTTGGCGACGCGATGCTGCAGCTCGCTCGCTGGGTATCAATCGCACGACTCTCTACAAGAAGGTCAAGCGTCTGGGCATGAACCTAGCAGCCCTTGAGCCGAACCTTGAGCCGAACCTTGAGCCGAACCTTGAGCCGAACTCGTAGCACACGGCGGCCGGGCAGCCGATTCTATTTGTGTGGCTTGTCGCCGGGGGCCGGCGGAGTGTCGGCAGAATGACCTTCGCCAAAGGCAACAGCATCAGCAATGCGGTCTGCGGCCGGTCCGAAAATCAGCTCTCTGTTTTCAAATAAGCTTTCGGGATCTTGATCTAAGAGCCGCATCCGTCGCTTACGAAACAGGAAAAATGCGGCCACAGCCATCACCGTGGCAGCGACGACCGCAAGGGTCAGGCCGGTTTCGGCGTGACCAATCAAGGCCTCTATCCGATCCCCAAAAGCATACGAGAGGCCAAAGAATCCACTGATGACAATCGAGGCGCAGATAAAGTCAGCAAATAAAAACCAGCGGTACTTTACCCGCAAAATCCCCGCCGTGAGATAGAAGGGACTGCGCAGGCCAACCAGAAATCGGGCGACAAAAAAAGCCTTGATACCGTGTTTGTGAATCAGATCCTCGATGGTTTTTTCACGCTCCGCCGTTAAAAAGCCAGACCACCAAGGGTGCTCTTTAAGGACTTTGGCCCCAAAAAAATAGCCGATCGAATACATCAGGCTGTCGCCCAGCAAAGCTCCTATTAGGCAGGCTGGCAGAGCGTAGTACCAATGCAAACCACCTGCCCGGCTGGCTACGCCTGCAGCAACGATCGGCACCTCTTCCGGCACGGGAAGCCCGATGCCGGTGAGCGTGAGAAACAGCACGATACCGAGGTAGGAACCACGCTCGAACCACTCAAACATAATGGATAATGAGCCGGATTATCTAAGGGGCGGGGTTTAAAAAGCTCTTGGAAGCAACGGGAGACCAGCCGATCGCGATGCGACCGCTGATTCAACGACAGTGGAAGTGTACTCCGCGAGTCGTCCAGCGGCAGAGAGGAGGCCGCAGTGGGGCCGAAAATCGCCTTGCAGGGTCGGAATGGTTGCCTGCTGCTTGCTGGAGAATGGACATTTAAAACAAATCGCTGGGATCAGAGACCCTCAGCCACCGTCTCAATCCCACCACCAGCGGTCTTGCGGCACGGCAAGTTTTTTACCACGGGCGCTGCTGACAAGACCCTCGTCGTCCATCAATACGTTCGTTGCATCAAGAGCTATGCGAGGCTGCATGGTGACGCCCCCGCCAATCGGCGTGAGCAGACGGTTGCCACGCCACACAGCGGCGATGGCCGTCTCCACCTCGACGGGTGGCTGGTACCGCTGAATCGAGTAAACGTCTTCGTTCCGCAACGATTCAGCGCCCCACTGGGAGCGACCGTAGGCATCGTGTTCTTGCAGATAGGCGGCGGCCACGGCTAGGTCGATCAAGTTTCGTAACTGGGCATAGACAGGATTCTGTGCGGCGATGGCAGTATATTTTTTGGTGAATGTCTCTGTGAAGGTCTTGCTTGCATGGTCGGGGCGGTCGGCACCCAATCGGCGGCCGTCCCGCAAAACGACCTCGTCGGCACCGCAGAGTTTTACTCCACGACCCACCAGTTCAATTGCCAGATCATCTTCACTGATTCGGATGCAGTGGTAGTTGGGGACAAAGTACCAGCGCTGCAAGGCATTGGCGGCCACACTGCCAGCGCTGGCCAGATCGATCCACGAACTCATTTTGACGGGCGGCCGTTCAAGGCCGATGCCGATTAATTTCATACGGTAATCGGCCTCCACCATCACCTGTGCAAAGTGCGTTGCCGGTGAGACTCCATCGATGCGCACGGTCTGCGTGCCGAGTGCTTCACGCATCCCACTGATGATTTGATCGGTGTTGGCCTGCGGATTGACGCGGCCAACTTTTTTCAAAAAAGCCTGCATTGCCACCAAGCCCGCCTGCTTGGGGTCGATTGAGCATTCAATAGCACGATCGTTTGGCTGTCCCGGTGGAAACGCCCGGATGGCCGCAGCTAAATCTTCCAGAAGCAGAGTGGGACTGCCCGTCTCAGCGCCGATCACGCGGCCTGTTGCGTCTACGATCCAGCCCTCGGCCGGACCAGCAATCACGACTTCACCAGGCTCCGATCCTTCGCCCGGATAGATAAACACATACTGCACCCGAGTGAGACCGGCTAGTTGCAGCATCTCCTCGGGAATGCCTCGGCCCCCTGCGGCGGCCTTGGCAACCTCTGCCTCAAGTCGAGAGAGCGCGACTTTCCGCAACTTCGAGCGTTTTTGAAGCTCGGCGGGTAGGGCAGCAACTGCTGCTTTTCGCTGCGGCAGCGACAGTCCTGCATCCAGCACGGCGTTGACTCGCAGGACGCCGCGGGCATCGATGACAACGCCGCCCGCACCAGCCTGATTGCCATTGTTACCAACACCTTGCTGCCCACCTTGCTGCCCACCTTGCTGCACACCACCTTGCTGCACACCACCTTGCTGCACACCACCTTGCTGCACACCACCTTGCTGCTGGACTTGCGATCGGGCCAAGTCGCACCAGCACGCCAGAGAGCAGGCAAGGCAGACAGCGACAAAAGAGCGATGGGCAAGGATCCAAAAATCAAAACGGTGCCTGTTCATGAAGAACACCCGTAGCAGTGGAGCAAATGGGAAACACAAGAACTCTGTGGGCAAGGGTAGAATGAGCGACAGACTGAAGCAATCCGAAAGTTTTCCGCTGAATCATGGTCCCGATGAGGGACATGGGATGCAAACTCCCATCAAAGCGGCTTTAGGCTGATGGCCGTGGTAGGCCAATAAAGAAAGACAATAACGCGACCTCCCCTTTATCGGCCTGCTCCGGCCGGCTTTCGGCTAGATGGCCCACGACGGCCCGCTTCGGCATCTCGCCTTTTCGCGTTAGACACCCCATTGCCCAGTGTCACTACTGCCCGCAGGCACCCCGCGCCCAACAGTTGGCTGAGGGCGGCGTGGAGTTCTGGCGACCATGCCACTCGGTCGCGATCGGCGTCCAAGAGCACGCGGCGGCCATCCGCTAAGTCTAGAACGATCCGCAGAGGGATTATTCCAGAATGTTGCCTAAGAATCTCAGCCATGCGATCGAGTGTGGCGATGTCGTGAAGGGATTCGGTCAGTTTTACCGTCAAGCTCCGCACCGGCCGTTTCCAGATCTCGGCAATCGGCACGATCTCGTTGACGATGAGATTTGTTTCCTCGCTGCCGGTGCGGCGATCGACGGACCCGGACACGACGACAACCGCATCTGGCTTGAGAAACTCCCCCAGCCGTACATAGTCTTCCGGCCAGCAGATCGATCGGACCAGACCATCCATGTCTTCCAAGTCAAACATGCCGTAACGAGTGTGCGTTGAACCGGCACGAGGCTGTTTTGTATTCGAAAGCTTGAGGGCCGCAACCAGTCCGCCAATCACGACCTCGCTCTTAGCCTGCGCCCGGCCAAGGTCGAGCGTGCCATGCGTGCAGACGGTGAGAAGTGTGTCGGCATACTCGGCCAGCGGATGGCTGTGAACATAATACCCAAGCACTTCTTTTTCATTTGAGCGCATCTCCAGATCAGTGAGCCGTGGCGACGAGGCCACGCTCTTAACGAGCGGCCGAGCGGTCGTCGGCTGTGCATCCCCAAAGGCATCAAACAGATTCTTTTGGCCACTCTTGCGGTCGGCCATACGGGAGGCTCCGGCGGCTAGAGCACGCTCCACTCCGGCCAGTACCTCGCCGCGATGTTCTCCCAAGGCATCGAGAGCTCCTGCCTTGGCGAGACTCTCCACGGCTGTCTTGTTGACCACTGCCGCATCCAGCCGTCCACAAAAATCATCCAGATCACGGAACGGCCCACCCCGCTGCCGCTCGACATAAATCGCTTCCGCCGCCGGCACGCCACAACCCTTGATGGCCGAGAGACCAAAGGGAATTTTCCCATCGACCACGGTGAAGTCGACGCCCGAATAATTCACATCGGGAGGGGCCACTTCGATAGCCATGCGACGACAATCTTCTATGTGCTCGACAAGAGCATCCTTCTTCTTGAAATTCCTTCCTGTGATGTCACCAGACAAAAGGGCCGCCATAAACTCCAGCGGAAAGTGCGTTTTTAAATAGGCCGTCTGCCACGCGAGCAAGGCGTAGGCGGTCGAGTGGCTCTTGTTGAAGCCGTAGCCGGCAAATTTTTCGATCAGGCCAAAAAGTTCCTCTGCCTGTCCCACGGCAAGGCCCTGTGCCTTGGCTCCCTCGACAAATTGCTGACGAAACGCGGCGATCGTCTCCAGTTTTTTCTTACTAATGGCCTTGATACAGGTGTAAGCGCTGGAGAGTTCAATCCCGCCAAGCTGTTCCAGAATCCGCATCACCTGTTCCTGATACACCATCACGCCGTGCGTTTCCTCGAGCACTTCCTTCATGACGGGGTGGCGATATTCGGCCCGCTTGCGGCCATTCTTGACGGCGACATAGTCGTCGACCATGCCTCCTTCCAGAGGCCCCGGCCTGTAGAGGGCGTTGACGGCCACGATGTCGAGAAAATGATCGGGCTTCATCCGCTGGAGCAGGTCGCGGATGCCGCCACTCTCGAGCTGAAAAATCCCCTTTGTCTCGCCGCGGCACAGCAGATCAAAGGTTGGCTGATCGTTGAGTGGAAAAGCCAAGGGATCGGGCCGAGTGCCTGTGGTGGCAGCGATGATCTCGATCGTCTTGGCGACCACTGTCAGATACCGCAGGCCCAGAAAGTCCATCTTCATCAGGCCAGCGTGCTCAACATCGCCCATCGCCCACTGCGTAATCACTTCCTCCTTGCCGGTCACTCGCTGCAGCGGCACATATTCGACCAGCGGCCGATCGGCAATCACAACTGCCGCCGCATGCGTGCCAACATTGCGAGCCAGTCCCTCGATGCGGCCTGCCAGATCGACGAGTTCACGTACCTCAGCATCGTCCTCGCAGGCCGCTGCTAACTGCGTGCCCGGAGCCGCCGCCGTCTCCAGCGTGATTCCCAACTTGTCGGGCACCAGCGCCACCACCGCATCCACTCGTGGAATTGGCATGCCAAGCGCTCGTCCCACGTCGCGGATCGCAGCGCGGGCAGCCAGCGTGCCAAATGTGCCGATCTGCGCAACATTCTCTGCGCCATACTTGCGCTTGACATACTCGATCACTTCTCCGCGTCTCTCCTTGCAGAAGTCGATGTCGATGTCGGGCGCTTCTAAGCGATTGATGTCGAGGAAGCGTTCAAAGAGGAGGTCGTATTCAAGTGGGCAGACATGGGAAAGATAAAGCGAATAGGCCACCAGCGACCCAACGCCCGAGCCCCTGGCTGCGGCTGGAATACCGCTCTCTCGGGCGTATCGCACAAAGTCCCAGACGATGAGAAAGTAGCTGGAAAAGCCCAGCGTATCGATGACGCCGAGTTCGCGGTTCAGCCGTGACATGACCTGCTCGTGGAGCAATGGTGAGTTATCGCAGGAGTCGTCGCTTGCGACTGCACGCGTTGTCCCGTCGAGCCAGCGTTTTTTTGTCAAAGCATAGCGATTGTGTAAACCTGCTAGGCAGAGTCGCCGCAATTCTTCCGAGGCGGTTTGGCCATTGGGCAGATCGAAGCCGGGGAAATGACGCTTGCCGAGGTCCAGTTCGATCGAAACGGAGTCGGCGATGTGCTGGGTTCTTGTAGCAGCCTGCGTCGCTATTGTGCGATCCATACCCACGAATGCCGCGTGCATCTCCGTGGGGCTCTTGAGATAAAACTCACTGGATTCCATGCGCATTCGCGTTGCATCGCTACGATAGCGGCCGGTATTCACGCACAGCAGAATGTCCTGCGCTTCGGCATCTTCGCGGTTGACGTAGTGGCAGTCGCAGGTGGCGACCGGTGGGATGCCGAGCTCACGGGAAATCTCTAGAGCTGCCTCCGTCACTTGCCGCTGCAACTCAAGACCATTGTCCTGGATCTCAATAAAATAGCGGTCGCCAAACAGTTTTTGAAACCAGCCGGCAATCTGTCTGGCCTGCTCCAGCGACTCCGCCTGCTGCCCTGAACTGCCGATCAGCGAGCGGCTAAACTCACTGGACAGGCAGCCGGAAAGGCAGATGATTCCTTCGCTGTGGGCCTCGAGGAGTTCGCGGTCGATGCGAGGTTTAAAATAAAATCCTTCCAAGAATGCTTTGGTGGAAAGCTGCAAGAGGTTTGCAAAACCAATCTTATCGCGAGCCAGTAGCGTGAGGTGGTAGCTGGCGTCTTTCTGACTGCCGGCATCTTTGTGAAACCGACTGCCCGGAGCGATGTAGGCCTCGTAACCGATGATCGGGTTGATGCCAGCTGCCCTCGCAGCGCCGTAAAACTCAAGAGCGCCGTGGAGGTTGCCATGGTCGGTGATCGCCAGCGCGTTCATGCCGAGTTCGACGGTGCGGTCGATGAGTCGCTCGATCGAACTGGCTCCGTCGAGCAGGCTGTAGTGGCTGTGGCAGTGGAGATGAGTGAAAGCTGCTGTCATCTATGGGCTCGCTCAAGGGTCTCGCGTCAGAGGACGGAACTGCATTGTAGCGAAACCCAGCCAAGGTCTCATGGCCTCTGCCAACATCAATTGTCAGAGCTGATTCTAGGAGATCGTTCGACGAGCTTGGGTCTTAGGCAGGATCGCCGATCTGCCGCAGCAACTCAGCCAGCCTGGCCTGCAGATCAAGCAAAGCCTGCCAGTGTGCAAAGTCAATTTCTACTTTTTCATTCCCCGGGCGCATGACGGCCCCCTCGGTAGCCTCTCTCAGCACAGCCTGTACGTAGTCGAGCAATTCAGAAAGCTCGGCCGACTGCGCCGGGCTGAGCCGTTCAGGCAGTGGCGGCGGCCCACTCGGAAGCAAAGGAGATCGCACCTCGCCGACATCCTCAATCACATCGGAATGATTTGATGCCATCCGCTGCAATCGCTCCCCCATCTGTCGCGCTCTCGCTTCTTCCGACGGAGCCATCTTGGAAGCAATTTCACCGATGCGACGATCGATGTCACTGTGAGAACCCACGAGCAGAAGCGATCGGCCAACCGAGATCATGTCACCATCCCGCAGGATGCGCACCTGAATATCTTCTCCGTTGACCTTCGTGCCGTTGGTGCTCTCTAGATCGGTGAGCACGATCTTGTCGTTGTCTTCCTGCAGCTTGAGGTGGTAGCGGCTGATCCGCTCATCGTTGAGCTGAATCGAGTTGCCCTCCTCGCGGCCGATCGTCACGGGCGTGGGAAGATGCCCAAAAATCTTACCGCGATCGGTGCCGTGTAAAACACGGAGCGTGACATAGCCCATGGGAGTGCGTCTGTTTCGAGAAGTCGTCTGGCCCTGTCAGATAGCGATCGAAACGTCCTTTTCTACCTTTTTGTATACGCCGAGCATGGCGGTTGGGTCAAAGCCGCCTGCCTTAGGCCCATAAAAACTCCACCGCCTGCCGGGAAACGATGGGCTTTGAAATCTTCTATCTCCTTCCAAAAAAGTAGAAATGTATTCGTGGTGGCTCTCTGATCAACCTGACTGCGAGTGACACCGATTGGATTTGCTATACTCGTTCGTCCATGCGTCCGTAGCTCAATTGGATAGAGCATCGGTCTTCGGAACCGAGGGTTGCAGGTTCAAGTCCTGCCGGGCGTACTGATCGCGGAACTACTTATCTCGAACTGCTTAACGCGACCAGTGGTCGCGTGTCACGATGATTGACGACTTCGTCTGGTTCCCGCAGGCCCGTCTTCAGTCGCCATGCAACTGACGCAGTCGACCCGATAGCCGCAGAATGATTTGCACTCGCTCAAACTGATCGAGCCAGTCGCCAGCAACAGCGGCAATCACATCGGCAGGGGGAGGCACGGCACCACTGGAGCAACTCTCACCCAACTGGGCCACCGCGGCGGCCCTGTAGGCCGACAAGGTTTTATCTCCATGGAATGCGATCAATTCGTAGTCCTCGCTTAAAAAAGCGACAACGGGCACCCGTTGGCCCCCGCAAACTTTTAAGTGAGCCGCAATCTCAGGGAGCGCATCGCGATCTAAAAACCTGAGATCGATTGCCTCGGATGCAGTTGCCAAGTGATCAAAAATTGGGCACTGGTTCACGCAGTCGCCGCACCACGTACCGCATAGCACCAGCACCGGCATCCGCCGCACAAAGCTGCGTACGAGCGTCTGCTGCTGGGTTGTCAGAGCAACCCGGGAGTGAAATGCGTCCCAGCGGGCCCGTTGATCGGGAGTGGCGTACCTGTCCAAAAAATCTCGGTAGGGGAGTGCTGTGGCAAAAGCCCTACTCCAAGCATCAGGTGTTGGCGGAACCCCCGCCCCGGCAATGGTCGCAGATGTCTTGGCAATACTCACTGTGTCAATCATGGAGGGTAACTTTCACGGTCTATGGTTTGATATCAGGTCTTCGGTTTTAGAATGCTTCTCGGCCGGTCTTCGACCTAGCATAGCCTGTTTACCCTGAATGCCCACTTCTAACGCCACCCAGAGCTCCAAACCATCCCAAACCTGCCTACGATCGCGTGGCTCCAATCATCACAATGAAGCCCATATTTTTATAAACGGCATTGACCCCTCAAAAACACTTTTCTAGTCTCCCCGCCGCTTCCAAAGATTGTACGGCAGGCGTTTTTTGGCTCACTTGCAGATAAGCGGCAGCACGGAGGCTCGCCGAGGCTGCGAGTCAAGAGTAGGGTGAGGAAAGACACGTAACACAACACAACATTTGTTCGTCCAATCGCTCCCGGAAACGGTTCAGCTTCTCCGCCCCCCTGAGATCTGGACCGTTCCGGGGGCCTTTTTTTTGCGCGGCCGCAATTTTTTGTGACTGTTACAGGAGTCTTTTCGATCGGGTCTCCGCTAAGCTAGTGCTATGTCCAATACTCCTTCTACGTTCCCTCCTACAAAAGAAGATCAAAGCCCTGCTGGAGCGGAGCGCACCATTCGTTGGATTATGGCTGGCATCGTGATCTGGGGCATCGTCCACGCTGCTGGTGCTTGGCGGCTGAATCACGATGGCCGCAGGCCGGTTGTCGTGCTCTCCTGTGTGGCCGGTTTTCTTGGATTTTGGCTTTTAATGCTCGGCAGTCGGCGACGGCGTCTGAGAAAAGAAAAAGTAGCCCCGTGACAACTCTGCGGCCGACTCCCGCTAGACTTTTGTGGCTCGTGTTGACCGTTTTCTGATTAACCGTTTCAGACTCAGCTTTATCAGAGGAGAATTAGCATGGCACTGGTTCTGGGTTCGAGTCTCGATAACGGATTGTCGCGGCCAACCGGTCGTCCGGCTGTGCGACGCGCCGAGAGCGTCACGAGCCTCTCGATCGGTCAGTATCTGATTCGTCGCCTCAGTGATTACGGCATCAAGCATGTGTTCGGTTTGCCGGGCGACTACGTTCTAACCTTCTATAGCATGCTGGAGCACAGCCCGCTTGACCTCGTCAACTGCACTCGCGAAGACTGCGCCGGCTTCGCTGCCGATGCTTACGCGCGGGTCAACGGCATGGGCGCTGTCTGTGTCACCTACAATGTTGGCGGCTTGAGTCTTGCTAACTCAATCGCTGGAGCCTTTGCCGAAAAAAGTCCCGTCGTGCTGATATCGGGGGCTCCGGGCTTAAGCGAACGGGCTAACAATCCTCTGCTGCACCACCGCGTGCGAGAATGGGGCACGCAGTTGGAGGTCTTTGAAAAACTCTGTGCGGCCAGCCTTGAGATTATCGATCCCGTCACGGCCTTTCGCGACATTGACTATCTGCTCGATACAGCGCATCGCCTGAAACGCCCTGTCTATCTGGAATTACCTCGCGACATGGTCACTGTCGTGCCGGAGCAAATCCGTCCCTACACTTGCCCGCAGGCCCAGAGCGATCCCGATGCCCTCAGCGAAGCCGTCAAGGAGGCGGTCGCGCGAATCACGGCAGCCAAAAGACCGGTCATCATTGCCGGCGTCGAGTTGCATCGCTACGGCCTGCAGGCTGAGGCCCTGGCGTTGGCCGAGGCCTCTGGCATCCCGATCGCAGCCACAATGCTTGCAAAGAGTGTGATCAGCGAGGTGCATCCGCTCTACATCGGCCTCTATGAGGGGGCGATGGGGCGCAAAGAGGTGACTGAGTTTGTAGAGGAAAGCGACTGCCTGATTCTGCTCGGTACGATCCTCACTGACATTGACCTAGGTGTTTTCACCGCAAAAATCGATGCCACCAACAGCATCTTTGCCAGCAGCGAAGAGCTACGAATCAGCCACCACCACTATCACCATGTGCTGCTGGAAGACTTTCTCCGCGTGCTTGCCCTCGCCAAGCCCAAGGCCGCACAGCGTACGCTGCCGATGAGTCCGGCCGCGGCAGCAGGGCCCTTCACACTGGTGCCCGACGCAGCCATCACCACAACGCGGTTGGTGCGACGGCTCAACGAGTCGCTCGACGACTGTACCATTGTGATCGCTGATGTGGGCGACGCTCTGTTTGCGTCGAGCGAATTAATCGTACGAGGGCAGACAGAATTCATCGCACCGGCCTATTACACATCGATGGGATTTGCCGTGCCAGCGGCGTTGGGAGCGAAGGTGGCGAGGCCTGATCTGAAGGTCTTAGCGCTTGTCGGCGACGGAGCCTTTCAGATGACTGGCATGGAACTCTCCACGATCGTCCACCGCAAACTTGCCGTTACGGTGATCGTGCTCGACAACAAGGGCTACGGCACAGAGCGACTGATCCACGAAGGCAGTTTTAACAACATCAACCCCTGGCAGTATCAACTCCTCCCGCAGGTGTTGGGGGGCGGCACGGGCTACGAGGTGCGCACGGAGGGAGACTTTGATGCTGCGATCCGGCAAGCCATGGCGGATCAAAGTGGCATGAGCATCATTCGCGTCCACATTGGCCTGGAAGACCGCAGCATCACACTGGAACGCCTCTGCGCTGGTCTGGCCAGCAGGCTCAAGCACTCATAACCTGCCGCCTACTGCGGATCGCGCCTGAGCCCCGGCAGACCGATTGATTTTCCGTAGGCCTTGAGAACCTCGTCGAGCGAGGCCTTGAAGGTCTGCTGCAAACTCTCCTCCACGCTGGTTCCCTCTTTGACTCCTTGGACAAACTCTGCAAACTTCTTGCGATTGCGAGCCACTAAAAATTTCACCATGCTCGACGCGATGCCATATTGTCCGGCCTCAATGTGGGCGTTTGGCCCGTTGTCAAAAAACCCCGGCCCCGTCGTGCCGCGGGCCCGCATGAATTCAAGCGCCCGAGCTTCCTTAAGCGGCACCTGACGGCACGCCGGCACCACTTGCGTGCCAGCCCATTCGGCAATGCCTTCGTTGAGCCAGTTGGGCAGATGCGTTGGCGACATCCAGCGATGATTAAAGCCGTGGCTTGTTTCGTGAACGAGCATGTGGGCAAAAGTCGAGGGATCATCGCCACGATGGCAGGCCATCACCACGCGACCGTCGCTCGTCTGGTGGCAGATGCCGTGGGCCCCCTTCATCTGTGTCTGCATAAAGCGGTGTTCAAACGCGGTGAAATCCTCTTCTTTTAGAAATGCCAGCACCAAGCACTTTCCTTTCCAGACAGGTTCGCCGCGAGGAATACCGTAGAGGTCGCAAAGAAAGTCGTGCATGGCATCGAGGCTGGCCACGTAGGGGACCATCTGGGCGGCGGGAATATCGGTGGCCACGAGAAACTCATGCGTGTTGCTGACTTGTAGCGATGGAAAAGCCTGACGCACTTCTCCAACAAATGCTTCGAGCGCAGCGACATGGGCCGCCTGCTGCTCCGCCGTCAGCAGTGGCCACGGTTCAATGTGATGTACCCGCATTCGCTGCACTGACTCCGCTCGCTGCTTCTCATAAAGTTCCTTGGTTCGCTGGCTCCGCAAATGCATGGCACTGACTTTCTGGACTGTGCTCTCATAGATCGTTTCGCGACGGGCGATGATCTTGACAATGCCCGCCAAGAGGATGCTGATCGATTTTGTTTCTCCTTCGGCTTTGAGACGCAAGGCACTCACATCGTCCCCGTTGTGTGTCACGCCAACCAGCGTGGGCCGCACGAAACGCTTGCCGCTGCCGAGTTCGATGAGGTCAATCGTTTCGCCGACGTGCAACTTCAGGGTGTCGGCCAGCGCATCGGCTCGTGGAATAGCTTGCGTGGCGGGCAGCGCAATCCAAGCAGCAACCGTCAGGCTTGCTGTGGCAAGGCGATTGATCCATGCAAGGAGTGATTTTCTATGAGTGATCATCTGGCTCACTCGTAGAAGAGTGTTCCTGTTGTCGCAATTGTGTGCTGGAAATGTCTCGACGAAAATCCTGCTCAGAGATAAATAATGAGACTCGCCGCAATGTTTCTGGCACATCATTTTGCACAGAATTCTCAAAAAGCCCAGCGATCTGACGGCCAAAAACGATGATCCCCCGCACGCTCTCAGCAATGTGCCGCACGCTCCTGGCGGCCGCATCGGCCGACCCACCGTAATACTTGGGATCGCACAGTCGCTTGTAGGTGTCGGCTCCCATGACAAATGTGCTGGCTGGAAAAATGTCGATCTTGTCCAGAAAAGTTGCGGCCCGAGTGAGCCAAAGAGTCTGGCCGGAAAACTGCAACAGTCGCTCGCGTATTTCCACGTAGTCAAGCGCTGGCTTGTCAACATTTGTGATCGAGAGTTCGTACTCAATGCGTCGGGAGACGCGATCTTCTGCGGTTGCCGCCATCAGTCTGTGGCCGTCGTGCAGCGGATCAAATGAGCCGGAGAAAACAAGCCGTCCGGGCAACACTTGTTCCTCTTCTACAAGCGTTGCTTGCGGGCTCTGGAGCGTCGCTCCGGCAGTGCGGGCAAGCGTCTGATCGACGCTTTCAGCGAGTGCAATACGGCGGACCCCGGCGAAGAGTTCCTGCCACGCAAGAGCGGCACTTTCCCGATCCAACTCCACCTGCTCACCCTCGAGGAGCGGCATTTCTGCTCGATGGATTGGTGGACGGCAGCACTCCTCAGCCAACTGATTGAGCAGGAGAGCAGCTGCGATCTGTTCTTCGTCGCGACGGGAGCGAGCATTTTTGAGAAGCACCAGCGTGGCCACGCGGGTTGAAGCCAGCGTTTGTACTGCCACAAAGATGCGGTGCGGGCCTTGCTTCGGCTGCCGCGTGCGCAGGCTGGCTGTGACGGCCGCACCGACAGCCCTGCCTGGGGGCGTGCCCAACGCACAGGCTCGCTGCCAGGCAAGAACCGCCAGTCGTCGTGCCGTGCGGGATGAACAGTACGACTCCTGTGGCCCTCCGAGCCAGCGATCAACCGCTCCAGACGCATACGGCACGATTGCTTCGAGCACGACATTGCTGGCGCCTGGCGTGGTCAGCAGATGGGCAATCGCCTCCGAACCACCCCCCGTGGCAACGATGACGGTGCGCCATCCTGATCGCTCAAGCGACTCAATCAGTCCGGCTGGTTCTGGGAGGATCATGACTGTGTACCTGCATAGCCTGAGGAAAGCAGGGCAAACTAAACCGTCGACAGTTCGTGGCCCAAACCTGTTGGCCTCTTGCCCTGCTCACCCTTTCTGCGCCACTTCTCAGCGTAAACGAAATCGCTAAGAAATCGTGCAAAAACCAACTTGAGCGAAGCTTTCCCGATAGCCGATTGGTTCGATGAGAGGGCCTTTGCATGATACTGCAGTTTCGTTCCAGAGTTTGCACACCACCCCGTTTCACGCCGCAGCCAACGGGCGCGTGGCAGCTTTTTCAGCATGCTTTGAGTTTCACGGTAGCCACTGCCGCGGCCACAATCGCGTTGACAGTCATCGCAGGCATCGATACGCCAGGGGATCCGGGCCTTACGCCCTCGTCAGCCGCCGACTCACCTGCGGAATCGTCCGGTTCATTTGACTCCCTTCGCGGTGACATCGGCGAAGACGACGACATTTCCGAGAAGTCCCCTGCGGTCAAGGGTTCTGGTAAGCGGCCAGTGCGCAGACGACTTGATACCAGGGAGCCATCCCCGGCCGATCGCATCCCCGATCCCCTCAAGGGCTCGCCGCAGATAAGCCCCGACGCGACCGGCGTCGACGCCGAAACCATCCTGGCCACGATGCTTCCCGAACGCAGTGATTCTCCCTCCGACTGGTACGCTCCTCTGGAATGCATCCACAGTCCGGGGGAACCCTGCGCCCTGTCGTCGTGTGTGCCACCTCCTCCGTGTCACCCAAGCCTGCCACCTTGTCCCTATGATCTTATTGGCGTTCGAGGAAAGCCATCTGGCGGTCCAATCTATGGGGGGCCATGCAACGGTCGCGCGAGCACCGGCAACGACTGCCACGTTTCCTACTGTCATCGCGTCTGGGATCGATTTGTCGATTTTTTCTACACACCCAAATAAGAAACGATCGGGATTCATGTTCTGGCTGGCTGCCCTGTTGACAGTCCTCGGTCGAGGGGCACTCGCTCAAACGGTGGTGTTTCCCAAGCGGACAGGCTCTCTGGTCGTGCAAGTCCTTGCACAATAGGCTCCAATCTGCGCGGGCACGTGCCTTCAAAATAGTGCAGTTGCTGGCCTGTTTATTTACTCTGACAAGGAGTCCCACTTGATGCGTGTCGCCATTATTGGCATTGGGGCCATTGCTCGGCTGCACGCCCGCGCTCTCGCTGGCATCGACGGCATCACGCTTGTCGCTGCTAGTTGCCGCACCGAAGAAAAAGGCAGGGCATTTGCCGAGGAATTTAACTGCGTGTGGTACGGCGATACTTCCAGGATGCTGCGTCGCGAAAAATTAGATTTTGTCACCGTGGCCACGCCCTCAGGAGCACATCTTGATGCTGTGACCGCTGCCGCTCGCCGGGGCATTCACGTGATCTGCGAAAAGCCGCTGGAGATATCGCTCAAACGAATCGATCGAATGCTCGCGGCTACCAGCAAAGCCGGCGTCACGCTCGGGGCGATTTTCCCGCAGCGATTCAACCCCGTTGTGCAAGCCGTCCATGCTGCTGCTCGTGCCGGACGATTTGGCCAGATTGCCGTGGCTGTCGGTTCTGTGCCGTGGTGGCGGGACGATTCTTATTATGGAGCCGGCCGCTGGCAAGGCACGCTGGCCCTTGATGGTGGCGGCAGCTTAATGAATCAGTCAATTCACAGCGTTGATGCACTGCAGTGGATTGTCGCGGCTACGATGCCGGAGCTAGGAGCAGGTGAAAATCCGGTTCAGAGCGTTCTGGCGTTGACGGCAACGCGGTCGCATCCCACGGCCGGCCTCGAAGTGGAGGACACTTGCGTGGCGGTTCTCCGATTTCGAAACGGTGCCTTGGGGCAAATCCTTGCCGCCACGAGTCTCTATCCTGGTCAGTTGCGTCGCTTTTTGTTTGGGGGCCGCGACGGAACCGCCGAGATTGTTGAAGAGCAATTAACCGCGTGGCAGTTTCGCGACGCTAAAGCCGATGACGACGCCACGCGGGGCCGATTCAGTGGGGCGAGTACCACATCGGGGGGTGCGGCCGATCCGATGGCCATTGCAGACATCTGCCACCAACGCAATTTCAGAGAATTTATTCAGGCTCTTTCTGCCGGTCGATCACCGTCGCTCGATGGTCGCGAGGGTCGCAAAGCGGTTGCGATTGTTACGGCTTGTTATGAATCAGCTCGAACCGGAAAATGTGCCACCGTCAAGTGAGAGAGAGTCACCATGCGGTATGCCATCTGCAATGAAACCTTTGTCAATTGGCCGCTTGCCAAGGCCTGCGACTTTGCCGCCGAGTGCGGCTATGCAGGGATCGAGTTGGCCCCCTTTACGCTTGCATCGCGGGCCACCGATTTGTCGCCGCACAGCCGCAGCGAAATCCGCCGGACGATTGCCCGAGCAGGCCTTGAGTGCGTTGGCCTCCACTGGTTGCTGGCACAAACCGAAGGCCTCCATGTGGCCGATCCCGATCCGGCCGTGCGGCAGCGTACCGTCGACTATCTTGGCGAACTGGCTCGACTGTCCGCCGACATTGGCGGACGCGTGCTGGTGTTTGGTTCACCAAAGCAACGCAGCCTGATTCCTGGCGTTTCCTTGGAGCAGGCCAGCGACTATCTCTATGAAGTGTTTTCCCGGTTGGTGCCCGTGCTTGAAACCACTGACACGCTGGTTGCCCTGGAACCACTTACTCCCGCCGAAACAGACGTGCTGACAACGGCTGATGAGACTTGCAAACTGATCGAGCGGATCGGTTCTCCACACGTGCGTCTGCATCTCGATGTCAGGGCAATGTCGAGTGAGTCGCTTTCCATTCCTGAGATCATTCGCACCAGCGCTCGGCATCTGGAGCACTTTCATGCCAACGACACAAACTTGCAGGGCCCTGGCTTTGGAGCGATCGATTTTGTCCCGATTTTTCTTGCCCTCGCGGAGATCCGCTACGCCGGTTGGATGAGCGTTGAGATCTTTGATTACTCGCTGGGTCCAGAACGAATCGCTCGCGAAAGCATCGATTACCTGCGTCGTATCGACGAGAACTAAAAGCCATTAGGAATAAGCTCTGCAAAGGCCGTAGTCTGTGGTGGACTAGAGATCCCGGCCATTTTTCGAGCCTTCTTGAGCGTTGCCCACGATCGCTCATGAAACGCTCACAATCAGAGGCTATACCGTTGGCCGCTGAAGGCCGGGCGAGCCCGCTGCCGCTTGAGCCTCTGAGATTCTCGGTTCAAAACGCAATAGAACCCCTGTCAATGCATAACAACACACCCATCCCCAAGCGGATCAGAAATATCATGATTGGAAGGCAAAAAAGTCTGCGGTTCGTGGCCTGCTGGCTGGCTGCGGTCAGTTTTTCTCAGGTCAGCGGGCAAGAAATCGACCCCGCGCTCAAAGCCTATGAAAAAGTCTCAGGAGAAGTGGCTGGCTCGCTTAAGTGTGTTGGCTCTGACACGATGAACAACCTTGTGAGCCTGTGGGCGGAGGGTTTTAAAAAGTTTTATCCCAGCGTCACTGAGGGAATCGAAGGGAAGGGTTCGGCGTCGGCACCCCCGGCACTTACCGAGGGCACCAGCACCTTTGGTCCCATGAGCCGCGACTGGAAACCGACGGAGATCGACACCTTTAAAGAGAAGCACGGCTACCCGCCCACGGTTGTGCCTGCGGCTATCGACATGCTGGCCGTCTTTGTTCACAAAGATAATCCCCTCAAGAGTCTGTCGCTGCAACAAGTCGACGCCATCTTTTCCAAGAACCGTAAAGGTGGTGAAAAGAACGACGTCACCACGTGGGGCGAACTGGGCCTCGACGGTGAGTGGAAGGATAAGCCGATCAGTCTTTATGGTCGCAACGCCACCAGCGGCACCTATGGTTACTTTAAGGAAAACGCGCTCTTTAAAGGCGACTTCAAGCCAACGGTCAAAGAGCAACCGGGCAGTTCGTCGGTCGTGCAATCGGTTGCCAGCGACAAATTTGGCATCGGATACAGCGGCATTGGCTATAAGACTTCCGATGTGCGGGCTGTGCCGCTTGCCCTGAAAACGGGTGGGGCATCTATTCCGCCAGAGCCGAAGTTTGCCTATTCCGGAGAATATCCGCTGGCGAGGTTTCTCTACATCAGCGTCAACTACAAGCCCGGCAGCCAACTTGATCCGCTGCGGAAAGAGTTCTTGCGATATGTGCTGAGCGGCACCGGTCAGGCCGACGTCAAAAAAGATGGCTATTTGCCGGTAACTGGACCAGTGGCCAAGCGGGCACTTGAAAGCATTGGCCTCAAAAATCCCTGAGCGATTGGCTGCTCCAGAAAGTCGCCGCCCGCGAGGGCTATACTCGGCCATGCAATCCAAGGCCACATTTACGGGTCGCCCGCGGCGACGCACGACCCACCCGTGGGTGAAGGCGGGAGACCGCTTGGCACGGATCCTGATCACCCTCGGCGGTATCAGCACCATTGTGGCTGTGCTTTTGGTGGGTATGTTTTTGCTGGCGGTGGCACTGCCACTCTTTCGTTCGGCTGTGTTTGGTTGGGCACACACAACGCCACTTGCACACACTCCTACAGCGGCAACCGCTCTGGGCACGGATGAATCGGGCAGCGTGGGTTGGCTCTTGGATGCTACAGCCGGTCACCTGCATGTCTTTGGCGTCGCCGACGGAGAGCCGCTTGTGGATCGCTCGGCGGCCGATTGCGGCTTAACCGGAGCCACCGCGATCCGGGTCATCCCCGGAACCATTTCTGCAGTCGTGGGCTTTGGCGACGGTTCATTTCGCAGTGGACGCATTGGGCTTGAATCAACTTTTTTAGCAGCCACTGATCTGCCGCCCGGCATGCCCGCCATCAATCGCGGAGAATCCCACCATTGGCAGGGCAAGGTGATCGTGCATAATACGAATGGTCAATACACTCAAGTTACCCTGATCACCGAGTTGGCCGAGCAGGCGTCGAGTGAGCTCGTTGCCCGTGTGATCGATGTAGACATCACGCCGCTCGCCAGCGGGCCGTTGGTAGCAGCCCTCGATGAACAGGGCCGCGTGCGGGTAGAGACGGTGTTGACACGGCGTAATTTGCTCACCGATCAGATGGTCGTGACATCCTTGGGGGCCACGATCGAGCCCGTGGCCGAGCCCATTGACGACCCGGTCGCGGATCATTCACAAGAAGGGCCAATGAGGGCAGCAGCAAGAGTTCGGTTTGTGCGAGTTTCGGAACTAGGCGACCAACTCTTTGTGATTGCTGCCAATGGACAGATCCTGCGGTATGAGATTCGTGATGTGGAATCGCCGCGGTTGATGGAATCGTTTCGAGTTACCGCCGAAGGTGAGGAAGTCGTGGCAGTGGCCCGACTGTTTGGCGGCACATCGCTGATAGTGGCCGATACGACAGGAACGGTGAGCACATACTTTGCCATTCGAGCGGCCACCGCGGAGGCTGTGGACGGGTTACAGATGGTGGCGGCAAAAATCTTTCCACCAGCGTCTGGATCGAATCGGGCCGGCGAAATAGCGGCAGTCACAGCCTTGGCCGTATCACCGCGTTCTCGCCTGTTTGCCGTTGCGGATAGCAGCGGCACAATTCGTCTGTTGCAGGCCACTACCGCAGCAACCGTGCTCAGCGTGCCAGCCACGGCTGAGGGAATACTGGTTCAGCCAGCCGACCAACTTCTCATCTCGCCCAGAGAAGATAAGCTTCTGGCGGCTGATGCCTCTCGCGTTAGTGCCTGGAGCTTCGACGCCGGTTTTCCGGAGGTTTCAGCACGATCGCTGTTTGGTCGAGTCTGGTATGAAAATTATCCCACTGCCGTACACGCGTGGGAAACAACAGGACACGAATCGTTTGAGTCAAAGTTTGGTCTGGTGCCACTGATTTTTGGCACGTTTAAGGCTACCCTTTTCTCAATGCTGTTTGCCGCGCCGGTTGCGATTCTGGCAGCCCTTTATGCCAGCCAATTCATGCACCCTCGCTGGAAAGCCCGGATCAAGCCCACGATTGAGATGATGGCCAGCCTGCCGAGCGTTGTCTTGGGGTTTATTGCCGGTCTTATTTTTGCGCCGCTGATTGAGCAGGCAGTGATGTCAGTGATCACCGGGATTTTTGCTGTGCCGCTGACCCTGATCGCTGGGGCGCACCTCTGGCAACTTTTGCCCGCTGGCGTGCGCAGCCGACTGAGTGGCTGGCGCTTTCCTGTCATTGGATTAGTCGCCTTGCCAACGGGCGTGCTGGTGGCGTGGTGTGCCGCTCCACTGGTCGAACAGATTCTTTTCCAGAACGATTTTCGCGCCTGGCTCAACGGTCGCGGGGGCAGCGGCTTGGGCGGCTGGGTATTGGCACTCCTCCCTTTAGCAGGCGTTCTCACAGCACTGCTCAGTGGACGGTTCGTCAATCCCTGGCTGCGTCGCAAGAGTTTCGATTGGTCGCAGCGTCAGGCAGCGATTGTTTCGTTGGTGATGCTTGGCATCAGCCTTGTGTGCGCCGTGTCGTTGGCTGTGGCGGCGGCCATGTTTTTAGATGCACTGCGACTCGACACGCGAGGGAGTCTTTTTGGCACGTATGTCCAGCGCAACGCGCTGGTTGTAGCGGTCGGCATGAGCTTTGCGATCATACCGCTGATCTTTACGATCGCTGACGATGCACTCTCCAGTGTGCCGGATCATTTACGCAGTGCCTCTCTTGGTGCCGGAGCGACTCCATGGCAAACCGCCGTGCGAGTGATCATGCCAGCAGCAGCCAGCGGGATTTTTTCCGCCGTCATGATTGGATTAGGCCGCGCTGTCGGTGAGACCATGGTCGTGCTGATGGCCGCAGGCAACACGCCACTCATGGGCTGGAATCTGTTCAATGGCTATCAGACGCTCTCGGCGGCCATCGCCACAGAGTTGCCTGAAGCAGCCAGAGGGAGTTCGCATTACCGCGTGCTTTTTTTGGCAGCCCTGACGCTTTTTGCCATGACATTTGTCGTCAATACAGTGGCAGAAATTGTCCGTCAGCGATTTCGACGGAGGTTTTATGAACTTTAAAACTCCTAGGCCTCGACGGCTACGATCGGCGCATTCAAGTCTCAATGCGCACGGGGAAGCGTGGGTTTGGTTGACGGGCGGATCACTGGCCCTGGCGATTGCCATGATCACAGGACTCCTGCTCTTCATCATGATTCGAGGGGCGAGTACATTCTGGCCCGCGGCCATGGAGCTCGTCGAATTAAAAGACGGCCGCGCGGTGCTTGGTGAGATCACGGGGCGAGAAGATTTTATTGATCGATCGAACGGCACCGCCATGCATGTGGCCAGAAAATTGGTGCGCACCGCGAATTTTGATATCACCGGCAACCATTATGAATGGTTTGATGAGGGAGCGATTGCCAGCACCAGCAGGCCCGAATGGGGCACGGCAGTCGAGCGGATGGAGGGGGGCAGGTTTCACGGCTTTCCGCTGCGAATTCTGGATAAAGAACGTGTTGTCGCCGAAGGGGCTAGCCAGACATGGCAAGCGTTTCAGGAGATGCATCCTGCGGCACGCAAGCGTTTTCGCGAGGCACTCTGGATCGACAGGCATGACCGCGGGGCCTTGCAGCGACGGTTAAGGGCGGCCCGACTGGCAGTGGTGCAGGCTGATCTCAATGCCGGCCGCGAGAGTCGGGCGTATCTTTCGGCAGTTGTTGCCGAAAAGGCTGTGATCGCGAGTGTGGCAGAGCAGTCCATGGCACTGGATGCCAAAACAGCGAGCCTACGCGATCAAAACGCGGGCTGGGGCGTTGAATTTGTAACTGCCTCAGGAGAAAAGACAATCCTGCCGCTGGCTCTCATCGTGCGGGCGTGGCAACCAAATCGCCTTTCCACGGCCGGCAAGTGTGGCGTGTATTTTTCTCGCTGGTGGGAGTTTCTGGCTGACGATCCGCGCGAGGCCAATAGCGCTGGGGGCGTCTTTCCAGCCATCTGGGGCACGGTGGCCATGACGCTGATCATGGCGCTGCTGGTTGCCCCATTTGGCGTGTTGGCCGCGCTCTACCTGCGCGAATACGCCGTGCGCGGCCCGATGACAACCGCCATTCGCATCGCCATCAACAATCTGGCTGGCGTGCCGAGTATTGTCTACGGCGCCTTCGGCCTGGGTTTCTTTTGCTATGTGCTCGGTGCCAGCATCGACGACCTCTTTTTCAAGGCCAGCCTTGTGGCAGACAACCAGCCAACATTTGGTACAGGTGGCCTCCTCTGGGCGTCACTGACGCTGGCATTGCTAACGCTCCCGGTTGTGATCGTAGCAACCGAGGAGGCACTTTCGGCGGTGCCGAATTCGATGCGCGAGGGCTCGTATGCCTGCGGCGCTGGCAAGTGGCAAACAATCCGCCGTATTGTTTTGCCGCGAGCCCTGCCAGGTATCATGACGGGCTTGATTTTAGCCATGGCTCGCGGAGCGGGTGAGGTGGCACCGCTGATGCTTGTGGGAGTCAAGAAGCTTGCCGTTGAATTGCCGATCGACGGCACATTTCCATTTGTCCATCCCGAACGGGAGTTTATGCATCTGGCTTATTTGATCTACGACGTCGGCTTTCAGAGCCCCAATAGTCAAGCGGCTCGTCCGATGGTCTTTACGATCACATTCCTGCTGGTGGCGATCATTGCCCTTTTAAATGTTTCCGCAATCTGGTTTCGCTCGCGTTTGCAGCGACGCTACATTGCCCAGCATTTTTAAAGTATGATCGGGGCGGGTCGTCGCTCACATGTGTTCGCATTCTAGATCTTTCAAAACTGCGTCCCTGCACCCAAAGACTCTTCGCCATGCAGTCGCAATCAACTCTATCGCGGGAGATGCTCGTGAACGCCAAAGCTGCGCATGATCAGGCCGCCGCACAGCCTTCGGCCGATCGCCTGTTGGCCGTTGCGGCTGGGCACGAAGTGCCTTCTGAGGTGCACGAGCAGGTGCTGGCAGAAAATCCGGTGCTCGAAATCGACCGCTTCAACCTGTGGTACGGCTCAAAGCAGGCTCTCCACGGAATTACGATGCCGATCCCAAACAACAAAGTGACAGCCCTTGTGGGGCCGAGCGGCTGCGGAAAATCAACACTCTTGCGCAGCGTCAATCGGCTCAATGATCTTGTGCAGAGCGTGCGCATTACCGGTGATATGCGGCTCAACGGTGATTCGATCTACGATCCGAGAATGGATGTCATCGACCTGCGAAAGCGGATGGGCATGGTGTTTCAAAAGCCCAATCCGTTCCCGATGAGCATTTACGAAAACGTCGTCTATTCACTGCGCATCGACGGCGAGAATAATCGTGGCGTGCTGGATGAGGTTTGTGAATTAAGCCTGAGGGGGGCGGCCCTGTGGGACGAGGCCAAAGAGCGGCTTCACGACAGCGCACTGGGCCTTTCAGGCGGTCAGCAGCAACGGCTTTGCATTGCTCGGGCCATCGCTGCCGAGCCCGAAGTGCTCCTGCTCGATGAGCCTTGCTCTGCGCTTGATCCGATCGCGACGGGGAAGGTGGAGGAACTCATTCAAGAACTTCGGGGCCGGTATTCGGTGCTGATCGTCACTCACAACATGCAGCAAGCCAGTCGCACGAGCGATTACACGGCCTTTATGTATCTTGGTCGCTTAATCGAATACGGCCCGACCACGGAAATATTCACTAAGCCAATCCTCCGAGAAACAGAAGCCTACGTCACCGGGCGATTTGGGTAATCCATTGAGAAG
>Ga0194051_1000271_pt1 | contig 30495 bp, 40 predicted proteins | sample SepL2320m_MetaG_FD_161275 | JGI IMG/M metagenome (GOLD analysis project Ga0194051, IMG submission 161275) | Anoxic zone freshwater microbial communities from boreal shield lake in IISD Experimental Lakes Area, Ontario, Canada - Sep2016-L239-20m | ecosystem: Environmental > Aquatic > Freshwater >... | reverse complement strand
CCCTGAAGAGAAGAAGGCTTTAAAGCCTTCTTCTCTTCAGGGATCTTAATCGAGTGGATGACCTGACCGATGGTGACATGTATTCCACCAAATGGGCCGTTGACCTCACCGAAGACATTCTTGTTCGCCTCGGTCAGTGCCTTGATCAACTTGATGTTCTTGAACGCCTCCTCTGGGGTAAAGTCGTTGGCAAACTCTGCTGCCTTTGCAATCGTCCTGGTGTTGAGCCACTTGATCGCCTTTGACTGGACTTCCATTAACTCGACCGCTAATTCAAGGGTATCCGGCACACCATCCATGTTCCACGGTTCTCCGCTAGGCTTGTCTCCAAGTGCGAGTCTTGCTCTGCATTTCGTCCACTTCTGAGCGGTGACCCAGAACGAGATCTGGTTCTTCTGGATGCCAAGCTGTTCCGCGATATCCATTGGCTGCATCCCACGGCAGTACATAGTAAAAGCTTCGATGTTCAACCGTCTGCGCTCTGGGTTGGATCGTAGCGGATCGTTCTTGTCGAGATCCTTACGCTTTGGCTTTGACAATTCCTCGGTCATCGGGAAAGATAGTACAGTGAATCCCCGCGCATGACAAGTCAAGGTATTGAAAAATACGGTCGTATCTGGACTCCTCCAAAAGGAAGTGAGATAACCGACCTCCAGATCGAGATGGAGGCATTCCGACTCGGACTGACCGTGGAGGAAGGAGGACTTGGAAAGGCAGTCCACTACAAGAATGTTGTTACGGCGATCTGGCCGAATTACGACTGGCATGAATGGGCGCAACTTACCGCACAGGCATTCTGCCGATACTCCATCAATGAGATCGAGGGGAAGCAGTTTTTAAGAAATACGGTAGGTCTTGCTGGTGGGACCGACTCAGGAAAGAGCTATAGCATGGCGACATGGGGGTTGGTGAACTACTTTGTTGACCCAATCAACACAATGGTGATCATCATGTCCACCAGCAAGATGGATGCAAAGCAGCGAATTTGGGCGCATGTCGTAAAGCTTTATCGGGAGGCGAGTCGCAGGAACCTTGCAGTAGGTCGTCTGATTGAATCCATAGATATTATCAAGATGGACGACGAGGAGGGGGCGAGGATCAACCCAGAGATCGGCGTGTCAGATGCATCGTCAATCATGCTAATTGCTGCTGGTGACGAGTTCAAAGACGATGCCCAAAAGAGGCTACAAGGCAGAAAAAACAAGCGAATCTTCATTTTATGCGACGAGGCGCAGGACTGTTCCAAGACGGTCTTTGATGAAGCGGTTTGGGGGTTCAAGGGAGCAGAGGAACTGTTCCTTGCAGCAGGTGGAAATCCGTCATCGATATATGATCCGATGGGAACATTTAACACTCCAATCAAGGGGTGGATGTCAGTAGATGAAAACTCATCTGCCTGGAAGATCAAGGTAGCCGGTATCGCTGGAGTCTGCCTACGGTTCGACTCAGAGAAGAGTCCAAACAATGACCTGTTTGAGAAGACTGGAAACATTAAATACCCATACCTTCCAAAGCCAGATGAAGTGAAGTTAGCGAAAGAATCACTAGGCGCACTAAATCCTCAATATTGGAGGAAGTTTCGTGGAATGTGGCCACCGTCAGATGTGGACGACTCGTTTATATTTACAGAACTCTTGATCAAGAAGCATAGAGGGACAGATCCTGTATACTGGGTAGACGATGGAGCGTTCACCAATGTTCTTGGAGTTGATCCTGCCTATAGTGAGGGTGGTGACAGGTTCGTCGTAACGCATCTTCGGTGGGGAAGAATGACCAATGGGCTATTTGGGATTGGCATGGTCAAGCAGTATATCCTCAACCGCAGGGCTGGATCAGAGGATGATTTCCAGTACGACATGATTGAGCAAGTTACAGCAATTGCTAAAGATCTCGGAGTTGATAACGAACATATTGGGGTAGACGCATCTGCTGGTGGGATTTTCTGGTCAATCGGTGAGAGGGGGGCATTGCGAGGATGGCAAGCTGTATCCTTTGCTGGTTCTGCCTCAGAACTTCAGGTATCAGCTGAATACTTCATGCGGGACGAGGCGACCGACAAGCCGCTCGTAGGAAAGGATCTATTCCACAACGCATCGAGTGAACTGTGTTTCGTCGGACGGTACTTCCTTGAGAGCGACCAGATCAGGGGGATCTCGCCAGAACTGGCGCAGGAAATGGTCAGCAGGAAAAAAGATAGACGGCAGCGCAAGATCATCGTGGAGACGAAAAAGGAAGTAAAGAAGCGGATAGGAAAATCTCCCGATTTATTCGACTCATGGACAATCGGATTGCATGTAATTCGCAAGGTCTTTGGCGCAATTGCAGGGGGAGAAGCAATCGACCAGAGGAGGGACAGGGAAGCAGAAGCGTTCAAGGAATTAAAAGAGAACTTGACACTTACGAATATTTGGTAAAAAGTCTTCAGAATTCATGGCATCCATTGACCCAGATGCGGAAACGCTTTCAGAAAAAGGAATTGCACCAAAGCGAAAAATCACTTCGCCTAGCAAGTTGATTGGCATCGCCCAAAGGTATGCGGAACATGATCGGATTGCATCATCTGCCCGTGCGAGGCAACAGGCACTCGTTGATGGCGAACCTCCTTGGCTTGATAAAGAGTTGAGAGAAAAGGGGTTGTCCCACATAATCAACACTAACTTTGGCGAGGCAAACGCGATGATGAAGGCGGCTCTTGCCCCTTACATTGAACTGATTAACTCAGTCCCGCGACTCCCGAATGTCATCCTTGATGACGATGATGACATGGAAGATCAGGAGATTGTATCCGACGAGTTTGATCGACTGCTCAAGGAATGGCCGGATTTTCACACTAATATTCAACTGCTAGCCCGTGAATTTGTTGGTGATGGCATCGGCGTTGCTATCTGGCCTGACGAAAGAACGATTTTATGGGAACCAGTTGGTCTAAATGATTTTAAGATTGCGCGTGACACAAAGGTTGGAGACGAGTCGGTTGGGATGGCGATTTGCAACCGGACGATGTCAGTATCAGACCTTCATGCATGTATCAGAAATCCATCGGCTGCAAAAAAGATTGGATGGAATGTGGAAGCTGTCAAAGAGGCGATTTGGAGAGCATCCAGTCAGAGTTACAAATGGAACAACTTCACAAGCCATTGGGAGGACTTTGAGAAAGAGGTTAAGGAGAACGATCTATATGCAGGTGAGGTCTCATATAATCGCGTTCGCCTGATTATTTCTTACAACAAGGAATATGATGGGAATTACACCCAATTAATAGCTTCACAGGACAATCAGAAGTTTCTATACGAACGTCCGAGTAAGTACGGTCATGTGAACCAGTGTTTCACCATGTTCACATATGGTGTTGGCGAGGGAACATTCCATTCGATTCGCGGTTTGAAATACGAGATGTATTCCTCTATCCAGATATCAAATCGGATCATCTCAAGTGCAGCGCAATCTGCGCTTACATCTGGGCTTGTCCAGCTTCAAGGAGATGCCAAGACGATCCAAAACTTTCGGCACATCGAAGTAGGTCCATATTCATTTATACCAGCAGGGTTAACCCCCCTTAACCTAACTCCGAACACCTCCAGCCAGACACTTCCAGTATACCAGCAGCTTTCTAGGATACTTCAGGAGAACACAGGCAGCTTTCGAACTCGCAACCTAGCCACCGAAGGAAAGGCTATCTCGGCTACTGAAGCCCAGCAGAAGGCTCGGAATGAGAACACTTTAAGCACAGCCGCGATGAACTTGTTCTATACCCCTCTGGACAAGCTTTTAACTGAACAGTTCCGCAGGATTCTCTCCCCAAATTTAACACAGCGTGACAAGGGGGGAGAACTCGCGATGCAATTTCGGCGCAGATGCATCAAACGAGGGGTGTCTCTCGACAAGGTTCGCAAGTTTCATCGCGTCATTGCTTCACGCGCCATCGGAAATGGAGACCCAGTTATGGGTGAGATGGCTACCGAACAGTTGATCAAACTCTCAAGCGGGTTTGACGAGAAGGGAAAATCTGAAGCATTACGGGCTGCTGTGGCCGGTATCAAGGGAGTTGGATACCAGAAGGTCTCTCTGTTTGTTCCAAAGGCAGGTAGCAGAAAACTCGTTGATTTCGACATTGCAAACCTTGAGAATGATGTGCTTCGCCAAGGCCGGATGCCAGTAATCACTGGCGAGCAGAACCACATGTCCCACATCGAGGCTCACAAACCTCTCATGGACGAGCAAATTGATGCCCATCGCCAACAGCAAGTTTCTGATGAGGATGCAATGAAAGTTCTTGGACCAACGCTTGAGCACACAACAGCCCATGTCGATGCGCTTTCCACTAACGCAGTCCGTGTACGCGAGGTCAATGAGATGCGGAAGATGCTCCAGGAATCCAGCGCATACATCCTTGAACTTCAGCAACAGGTCATCAATAGGATGATGGCACAGAAGAAGCAGATGGAGCAGGGAGGCGAACAAGGAGGCGGACAAGGAGGCGGACAAGGTCAGGTACAACCGCAGCAGGGAGATCCAAAGCAACAAGCTGAACTCGCACGACTCCAGAAGCAGATCGATCTTGAGACAATCAAAGGAAAGAATATGCAGGAGAAGCACCAGCAGGAGATGGACTCTATAAAACAGAAAATGGCTCTTGCTGACCTTGTTGCAAAAACATCTATCGCCAGTAAATCCACAGGAAACCCTGTTGGTCACCCTCCGTTACAACCTTGATTTATGTGGAGCATTGAAGACGCAAAGGCGTGGAAAGCACTTTGGACGGAACCAATCATGCAAAAGGGGTTGAAAGCGATCATGGACGCAGTCAAGCCCAAAACTGGAGACTCTCCACTAGTTGCTGGCGCAGACCTAGCATCAGTATTCATTAAAACAGCAGGGTTCTACGAAGGATCTCAAAAGGTTTTGAACGAGATCGAGAACCTCGGAATTATCGATGAGTCTACTATTCAAGACCTTCCAGAACCATTTGCCCATATCAAGTCGCCAGAAGATATCGAAGATGATGAACGGGCAGCTATGGGAAAAGAGTCCCGTGAGGAATAATTTATGCCAAGCACAATAGACAACCCAGTGCTCCCCGAAGAGATAAGTATCGGGAAGCTTCTCATCGCAGCCAACAACCAAGATCAGGATACAGCACCATCTGACCCAATAGTTCCAGATCAAGAACAAGAGCCAATTCCAAAGGAAGATCCCAATCCGACTACAGAACAAGTTAAGCCAAAGAAGGCTTCAAAAGAACCACTGGCACGGGAACTTAATTCTCCTGTCACTCTAGACGAACCTCCAGTAAATCCTCACCTCAAGGTAATTTCAGAGAAGCCAGATGGCGACCAAGGCCCAAAGGCAATGAAATCATGGGCAGAGGTCAAGGCTGAGAACAAACGCCTTACTACACTTCTATCAGAGAAGGAATCTAACGGAACGGTCAGTGAAGAGGCACTCAATGCAGAACGGGCTGAAAAGGAACAACTTAAAGCAGAACTTGAGGAGAAAAAACTAGCACTTGCAGATCTTGAGTATTCCATGATGGCAGTAAAGGTTGAGGCAAGCCCGAAATACAAAGCGAATGTCTCAAAACCAATTGATAACATCCGCGCAAAGGTGACCACAATTGCCGCAGCAAACGATGCCGATCAGGTAAAGCTGTATGAGGCAATCACAGAACCAGACGAGGAAAAACGCAGTGAGTTGATTGAGGAGCTTACTGAAGGCTTCAGGTTCATCGACCGTCAGACGATTCTCAAACAGGCAGACAAATACCATGATGAGATCCTCCCTGAAAAGACACGGCTAGAAAACCAGTCAAGTAAACTCTCTGAAGAGGAACAAGCCAAGAAAGCCGCCGAAGAAGTTGAGTTTACAGAGCATGATCGGCAGATGCAAAACGTGTTTGTTAAGAAAACATGGAATGCAATGGAGGAGCGAAACCCATATCTTCGCCCAATCCAGGGTGAGGATGCATGGAACAATGGCCTTGATTCAGCCAGAAGGGCAAGCGTTGAGACAAACCTAGACTCGCTGAACGTCGAGACTCGCTCGATGATCCTGTCCCGTGCAGCCGCATTTCCCTTGGTCGAGTCAGCCGCAACCCACTACCGCGCCCAGATAGATGCACTAAAGACAAGCACCGATGCCAAGATTGCTGAACTTCAATCCCAACTAGATGCGATGTCGGCGGCAACCCCAAGCATCGGAGGTCGGTCGCCCGTTGACACTGGAGATGATGCAGGAGAGGTGAACCGTCTTGGCATTTCCAACTTCGGGAGAAACATCCTTCAGGCTCGATAATCACCCCCTACAAACTGGTCCCTGCTGTTCAATCCGGCAGGGGTCTTTTTTATTTATCAAAAAAACGTAAATAGTTGTTGACGAGTTTTCAGAAACCGTCTAATCAGTATTTCTAGACATAAGTGGAATTGGTCTCCACCCCTCGTTGGTGCAGGGAAAGAACGCCTCCTAGTTAGTGATTTGCGTCTAAGTCCGCAGCGCAGCGGAGACAGTAGCAATCCAGCCCGAAAGGGATCATCTGGAGTGTAATTCAGCAAACTTAACTCAGGAGAATTCTAACAATATGTCAGCACCTACGGGCCTCACATGCGAGGCAATCAACGACAACTTTCAACGGGAGACCGGACGCATTGCCCAAGGCACTTATCGTCTCGGACTCTACAAAGATCCGCTTTTGCGGCTCGTTTCCAAATCTGCCTTCCCAGACCACATGGGCAAGGTTGTGACCAACACAATCGCACAGCGCACCATCGCCACTGGCTCAGGCTGGACGGATGTGGATATCTCTAACGGTTCGTCCGTTGACGGGTGCAAAGTCCCAGTCAAGAAAGTCGGATATGCATTCGACCAGAAGACCTTTAATCTCAAGGTGCAAGCCCTGGAGAGCGACTGGATCTGTCTGGAGGACGTTCGCACATCAACTTTCCCAGAAGACGATGTCAACGCCTATATCAAGGGCATTCAGGACAACATCAATGTTGAATGGATCAATCGATACGATGCCGATCTTTTCGAGTTGGCAGAACACAAAGTTGTTGCTGCCGTTGGTCTGCCTGAATCCTCTGGTGGGACATTTCCGTCCACTCAGCCGACCTCGCCACTCACAATGGGTATCCTGCGCGGCATCCACGAAGCCCTCTATGAGGACAACGCTGGAGATGACGGTGATGCGGTAACCGATGATGGCGCACCAGTGTTCCATGTCCTTACCGACCGAGCCAGTGCCGAGAACCTCATCAAACTTAGCGATGACCTCCGTCAGGACGTCCGCTGGAGCGACCGTGTTAACGATCTGCTTGGGCCAAACGGCGCAGTTGTGCTGCCAAAGAAAGCCTATGCTGGTCTGATGTTCCACTCTCGCCCGTTCCCGAAACGGTTTAACGATGACGGAGAAGGTGGATATGTCGAAATCGCCCCTTACAGCACCACTGGTGCAACCAAGGGAACCAAGGCAATCATCAGTTCGGCCTATAAGTCCGCGAAGTACGGTTCGACCATCGTGTTCGTTCCTAAAGCGCAGGAATGGCTGGTCCCGAATGCAAACCTCAAAGTTGGTTCAAAAGTGGTCTTCGGACCTCAGAACTATACCGGCGACCTCAAATGGGTTAACAAGTACGACCGTACCTGTAATCCAGATGAAAACAGCGGTTTCTTCAGGGCCAAAATGGGCAGCGCAGTCAAGAGCATTGTCCCTTCTTGGGGCTACTACATCTTGCACCTTCGTTGCAATCTTGCTAACGACCTGATCGCTTGCCCCACGGGTAGCGGTTATGGTGAATAGTATCAACCTTCAACAAGCTGCGCTTCCCGTAAAACGGAGGCGCAGTCTTTGAGGAGTGAAATTATTATGAAAATAGAAATACCTGAAGGATACGAAGTTCCAGAAAACACAAAAGACGGTCAAGAGTTTGAGGAGCTTGTCACATTCAAGTTGCAAGGGATGGAACTTGTCGCAATAAAACTAGCTGGGATCGAACTTCCAGACGAGGAAGATGCGAAGGATAAGAAATCCGAACCAAAGGGTGAACCCAAGGACGAGATGCCTATGGAACAACCTGATGCAGCAAAGCAGCCTGTGAACTTCGGGAAGCAGATTATGGGGGGAGCAGCGTAAGGCGATGTCCGCGCCAGACCTCAACTCTGAGGTAGCGGCACTCGCAAGCAATCCGAAGGCTGTTATCTTGTCTGCATGGTTGGCAGGATACCAAGGGTTTGGGGTAATCGAGGACTACTACCTCCTGCCAAAAGACCACATCTATGGATTGCTTGCTGTGGCGTATGGTTCGGAAAAATCATTGCCTGACTACCTGTCACTCCCAAAAACATATGCCTGGAGCGACATCTATAATCAGATTTCAGGCGATTCATCATTCCATTCATGGGATGAAATGAGTGCATTGGCAAGAATTCTTGCGGCACTGAAGGGAGAAGATAGCAGCTATGTTGCATTTTACCAAGACCTTCCAATCTTGGTTGTTCTTGCATTGATAGTTATTGAAGAGGGGATTGACACTACTGGATTTATGCTATTTGATGATGGCAGTGGAGATGGGGCAACCCTTTACGATGACGGTGTAACTTCAGGAGAAGTTGCGATACAAGGATAACGATTATGGCAAATAAACGGATTTACAATTGGGCATCTACAGCTTCAACGCTTGCTGGCAAGTTCTTTGCTGTATCTGGGCCGACAAAAGATGAGAAATTATCTGCGTCTGATTTATTTTCCTTAACAGTCCCGTTTGCGATCCCATCCCCAACTGGCGAGGGCATCCAGCCAGATTTGGCGGACGGAAATTACCAGTATTGCTGGATAAATACAGACACGACACTTATTGCTCCTACTCCAGCACCTACAGCCTCCGTGCTGTACTTTGAGATACAATATGCAAATGGAGCGTACTTGCTAGATTTAGATGCCAGCATTAAAATGCCAGCAGCAGTCCGCGCCGTACTTCCTGTGACGCTTGAGATCTGGAAGTCGCACCTCATTACACTGAGAGTCATTGGTGGGGTATGGTGTCTAGTTTCCATCACAGGTCCGAACACGGAGGTAGTTGATTAATTATGAGTTCCATTTCACAACTGCAAACAGCGTTGTCTGGAGGAGCTGACAAACTGCCCCTCGCTGGCGGCACGATGGACGATGGTGCCGACATCATATTCCACAACGGATCGAAACTGAGAGAGGGAACAACGGACGCAGGCTTAGGCGGCAACAAAGGCATCGCTCAAGTCTGCTCCATAGACTATGAGCTGAAGTGGGAGGCGGGGCGACTCTATGTTATGGGGCAGGACGGGTTTACGATTCGCGTTGAACAATACGGCTTCAGTGCTGTGCCAACAGCAACGGACGATGCCACCAAAGGTTATGTCGTCGGGTCGAGGCGGATTCTGGATAACGGGGATGCCTACACTTGCACAGACAGCACGACAGATGCGGCTGTGTGGAGTCTTGAAGTGGCCACCGAAACCGATCCTGCTGTCGGAGCAATTTCAGGCCTGATAAAATCTGACGGAAGCGGGAACATCTCGGCAGCAGTCGCTGGCACCGATTACGTCGCCACCGAAACCGACCCCGTGGTTCTCGCAATCACCGGCCTCGTCAAATCCGACGGCTCGACCATCTCGGCAGCAGTCTCCGGAACCGACTACCTCGCGCCCACAGGCGACGGCACAGGACTCACATGGGACATTAACAATCCCCTGCTAAGCCTTCGAGCAAACCTTGACAACTACTACGTCGCCACCGAAACCGATCCTGTTGTCGGAGCAATTTCAGGCCTGATAAAATCTGACGGAAGCGGGAACATCTCGGCAGCAGTCGCTGGCACCGATTACATCGCCACCGAAACCGATCCCGTGGTTCTCGCAATCACCGGCCTCGTCAAATCCGACGGCTCGACCATCTCGGCAGCAGTCGCTGGCACCGACTACCTCACGCCGACCACAACGGTCGCCCTCTCTGCCTATGACCTTGACTGGACCGTGGGGGAGGTCTTTTCCATCACGCTGATCGAAAACACCACCTTCACGTTTTCAAACATCATCGACGGGAAAACCATCGTCGTCGCCGTCACGAACACGGGCGACAACTGGACAGCGACATGGCCATGGATCCTCTGGTCCGGCGGGACTCCTCCTGTGCTCACTGTAGGCGCACACACCGACGTTTTCACCTTCATCAACATCGGCAACACGATCTACGGATCGGTCGTCCAAAACTTCTAATGCCATTCCCGTTTTCATTCTGGAAAACAGACAGCGAGCCTCCTGCGCTTTTGGTGGGACTCCTCGCACACTGGAAACTCAACGAAACTAGCGGGAACCGTGCGGACAGTTCGGGCAACGGGCATACGATGGTAGAGGCAGTTGATGGGGTTGGATACGCCGCGGGAAAACTCGGAAACTCGGCACTCTTTGGTGGGCCGGACAGTTATTTGACCAGTGATCTTTCGCTGCATGACAGGACGGCATTCACCCTTGCTGCGTGGCATTATGTCGAAAGCGTGGGAGACAACGTGCAGGGTTTGATTCTCGGCGCGGGGCAGGCTGGAGGACACTATTGCTTTTTAAGCAATCTCGGCGCGACTATCTATGGATTCCTCGATGGCTCGCAGATTGCCCTTTACCCATCCCCCGCCGAAGGCGTGTGGGTTTTTGTTGCCATGCGATATGACGGGACGAGACACAAACTCTTTGTGGACGCACAGTCGTCAGAGGGGAGTTTTTCCGGTCCCGTCCCGGTAGCGCTTCCTGTGACTATCGGGGGAGATTCCGGAAACCTCGACCCTTATGTGGGGCGGGTGGATTCCGCTTCCGTTTGGGGCAGGGCATTAACAGACGCGGAGATCGCCGCCCTCTACAACTCAGGCGACGGACTCGACTTTGAATCTTTCACCACATAAAATCTATGAATCTAACAGCAATCAACTTAGCAATGGATGCGGCGTTCGCAGTCGCACTTTCTACCCCGCAACGAGTGTCCCCCACTCAGGTTGGAGACGACCCAAATCAATCCGTAAGGACGGATACTTATACCGCACCAACGGGGGCTGGGTTCAGAGTTGTCGGAACCATCACCGAGCATGGGTGTAATGTTTCCTGCGTTCGCAACCACGGTCCAGACACAAGGAGCGAACGTTCGTGGCCCACGGATTTCGACACGGAGATCGCACAGCAACTCGCGTTGAAACTTGCCTCTGCAAAGACTGCAAAGGCACGGGAGATTTACAACACCGGACGCGCTGCAACTCTCGTCCTCTTCGGGCAACTTCCTCTTGGAGTGCAGGCACAGTTTTCGCCTGTGTTGACAGCAGCGGATGTCGCAGCAAAATCGGGAAACATCTCCAAGGCCAAGGAAACTGTGGCAACCTGTATTGTGCCGGATGCACTCCTGTCAGGACAGGCTGCACTCGTCGCCTTGCTGGACTCCACTCTGACCCGCGCAACCACTCTCGCCACTGCAACCACCGTGGATGCTGTGACCTCCTTGTAATCCGCCTACCAACGCCATGTTATTAGGCAACTCGACCGAGAAATTTATTGGGATGCTCGCCTCGGCTGGGTTGACGACATTTGCTACCGTGGCTGGCAGCACAACCGAAAGGGCGATAGCTGTGCTGCCGCCGTGGGCCATGTTTATGCGCGAGTGGATATTGTTCGTCGGTGCTCCTGTCGGACTTATTGGGATGATGTTTTATGCTTCTTCGATGATGCTCGACAATCGACGAAAATGGAGGGAGGAGCGGGATTACCAGAGGAAAGAACTCCACGAAATACATATTGCGAAAATCCATGAGGAAAAAGAAGCGACTTTATCCAAATGTCCAACAACTGTTTCGGTCAATATAAATACTCCCCTTGAAGCCGTGGTCGCTGTAACGCCAACCGAAGAATCAAAATGAGATACCAAGACAGACTCGCCATCGCTTGCACAACATTGTTTGTCATCGTCTTCTGGTGGTCGGTAATAAGCCTATGCATCACCTCCTGCCATCATTGCAAATGAACCGCATCGTCCCTATTTTACTGCTGCTGATGACTTCATGCGCCTCAGTTAAGACGCATTCCGCGAAACCAGATCTGTCGGCAGCGATAGCCAATAACCAGAGCGTCATCGACATTCTGACATCCAGCCAGCAGGACAGCGCAGCTATTCGCAAGGCAATCTCAGCCCTGCAAGCGAGCAATATTGCTTTGCACAAACTCACCGCAGACATGACAGGCAACCTCGACCGTGCGGATTACAAGACCGCAATCCTGCTCAAATGAGACGCAACGTGTAATATGCTTAACCCGTGAGACGCAACGTGTAATATGCTTAACCCGTGAGACGCAAATGAGAACTACCAATTTAATACTGATTTGTTTGCTTTCGGTAATTGCCACGGCCTCGGCCCTGACTCCCAAGGAGCGTGAACTGGTGCAGGGGCTGACTGGCATCAACAAAGACCTCCGCGCCCAGATCACACAGAACGAAGCTGCAATCTCCCAAAAGGACACCGAATACCTGTTCCTCCAGCAGAAGAACGACTCCCTTACCGTGAAGCTGGATACCACAGTGAAGCTGGCAACCACTCAGCAAGCCGACCTCGCCCTCCAACAGCAAATGCTCAAGGATCAGGCGGCGGTTCTGGACAAGGCAGAGCGGGACAGGGATGCGTTCAAACTCGTCGCTGCCAAGAAGACCGCAGAGGCACACCGCAACGCCACTGAGCGGGACATCTGCCTCCTCATCGCAGCCGTCTTCGGGACTGTGCTGGTGATGACATACTCCAGCTACATTATTTCGTGGATTGTAAAAATCTACCCTCCTGCCGCGCCTTTCGGGATCGGGCTGGAGATCGCCATTGCGATCCTGTCGTTCACCACACTCTATGGGGCAGGGAGGGGATTCCTCGCTATTGTAGCCTCAAGACTGTGAACCCAGTAACCAGAGCAATCATCGCAACATGGTCGAGCCGCAAGCTGTGGATGACCCTGATCGCCTGCGGCATCCTGTGGGCCTCCTACCATATCACAGCGAAGTGGCTCTACTATTACGCAGCAGGAACCGCTGAGACCCTGCCCAACGCCAAGGAAGCCATAACGGCGTTGACCGTCATGTATCAGGTCATGTTCTACGGGATGGTCGGGATCGTGGCCAGCTACGTTGGGGCAACGGCTTTCGTCCAGATGCGGCAGGGATCTATGGTCGAGACAGCCCTCTCATCACTCACCGAAAACACCAAGGAGGAGATCGTTGATAGAACCCCTCGGCCAAGAGACTTTACCCTTCCTGACGATGAGTAAATTTTCTCCACGGTTCCTCGCCTTCATTGGATTTGTTAAATCTGCTGAGACTTGTTATAAAAAAGGTCATTATGGCGACGATTCCTTCGTCGTTGTTGAGCGAGATCCAAACGATTCTGGAGGAACTACCAAATGGGGACTTGATGCCGCGACTCATGGTGAGGGAGTGGCAAAATTGTCATGGCCCGAAGCAGAGCAGATATATTGGGACTACTATTGGAACGGGAATGGGCTGTATGGTTCATGCGATACAATGATCGACAAGGTTGGAGAGATTATATTCGATACCCGAATCAACTGTGGGATGGGGGCAGCTAAAGTAATCCTAGCCAAAGGAAACAACGATCCATCCAAGATGATTAATGCGCGTGATGATCGTTATCGCGCAATAGTAAATTCGCACCCAAGTAAGTCTGAATATCTAAAAGGATGGCTGAACCGAGATGTTGAACTAAGGAAAAGGGTAGGTCTATAAATGCTTTAGCGGTCGTCCGTTGATCTGATCATCTTGGCTGGTCATCGTGTCACGGGCGACCGCTAATTATATTGGACAAATCTTTTGTTTTATTTGCGCTTAGATGAACAACAAGAAGATTGTGCTGGCAAATCTTTTTTACTAGATATCTTCTTCCTGAAGATCTGATCAAAGTTATCTCCGTACCGTTTTATATTTACTGGGCATGGACGTTCTGTCCCATTTGGATGCTTGCTCATATTTTAATGTGTTTTACGTTTCTGAATGTGTTCTCTATGTCGGTAAGCCCTCGCGCTAATTCTACCGCTCGATCTTGCGCGTCAGCAATCGCTTCCAGTGCCGTTGATCCCCTGGCGAATGGAATTGAAATTGAACCAAAGTGCATTTGTACATTCCAATGTGACCCGCGATATTGGAACACCTCGATCTTTATATTCTTCTCTCTCACTTTAACCTCTTGACCTCGACAAGATCACCAACTTGAGTGGACGACATCGTCCATCCCTGACTGGCTGCATAGGCGTGGAATGAGGCAGAGATTTTTTTAGTTAGCAAGTGCGACTCCCCTTTTCTGGTCTGTTTTAGGGCGCGGGTGATCTTTTTATGGTGTGCGTTTAATGTCATATTTTTGATGTCCAACCTGTCTTTGAAAGTGCTTCTTTGGTGATCCTAATTACAGCATCCAGACGGTCGAACTCGCGCTGTATGTCTGAAACTGATCTTGCCAGCAAATAGATCCCGCCTGACGCTTCAATGAAGACCTGGTCTTGAATCTGTTCCGTCCGTTGCTTTCCTGTCTCTGTCTTAAGTTCCGCGCTGACCCAGTATCCCTTGTAGCAGATCAAAAAGTCTGCTGTTCCAAGTTTTCCTTGCGCCCTTTTATTCATGGGTTGTCGGAAGAAATATACCCTCCTGTGTGTTAAGAAGTTTGCCAGATCCGTCTGGAGTTTCTTCTCCTGCCCTGCCTCATATTTTTCCTGACACTCAGCGGATGACGGCTGACCGATTGCCTTGCGATCCTTAGCTGACATCTTGGTCAAGATATTGTTTGGCAGGACGTTCATGAGAACCCACCTTCCGTGATGAGTCTGACAACCATCTCGTCAAAATTGATTTCCTCTTCGATATTTCTGCGATGTAGTTCCGCAAAGGATCGTGGACCAAGTTTTCTCAACGCCTCGTATTGAAGGTATCCAAGGGCAAGTTCTTTAACTGTTTTATTATCTTCAGCTTTCAAAATAAGTTTTTCAAGTGAGTTCATTGCTTATGTTCGTGTTGCGGCATCATTCTCATCAATCTATCTTCGCATCCATCGTCGGTAAATAGACACAATACCGGATCAAAACGAAAGTTAAAAAGACCCTTTGGAATACTCCTTCCCTTCTCTACGCGAGCCTCGACAATTTCTGGCTTGTCAGCATCAGGAACAGACACCTTAATCACGCAGTTAGCATCATGGGCTATCCCCCTGGACTCGCGAACCTTGCCATCTTCGTTTAGTTGCGACACTCCAATCACTGGGCATTTGATTCTCTTTGCAAGACGTTTCGCGGTGCGCGAGATCCCCGCTACTTCCTGCTCTCTTCCGCTAACTCCACCAGAAGTGTTTGCGAGTTGCAAGTAGTCTATTACTACAAGGTCAAGTCCATGTTCTCCAGCCTTCATGTAATCGCAACTTTCCATGACATCGGACATCGTCATCATCGGGTCGTCGAACGTGTGGATTTTGTAACCCATAAGATTCGTTGTTTCCCTACCCATGTTCCTGAAATCATCATCGGTGAAATACCCGTTATTGAAGTGATTCCTGTTAACCCTTGCGTTCTGTGCATACAGGATGTCCACGATCTCCTGCATATCCATTTCAAACGAGAAAAGCCCAACGCTCTTTCCGTCTTTAAGCGCGTTGTTAACGATATTCAATACAAATGATGTCTTTCCTGCATTTGTCTCTCCAGCAACTACAGTGAACCATCCGTCCTTCAATCCTCCTGTGAGCGTGTCGAAATGTTGGAATCCAGTCCTGAGTCCAGTCTTGCTCTTGTTCTTGAATATGTCGTCGTATGTTTCGACGGCAGTCTTGAGTGCTTCTTTGAAGTTTACTGGTTGATATTTCGGAAGTTTTGTCGCGGCCTCAAGTTGCGTGATCTGGTCGTCGGTGATCCCAACCACCTCTGGGTTTATTGAAATCAACCGCTGAACACCGTCCCCAGTAGATCCAATTTTCCGAACGGCTCCAGCCAACCTGGACAGGCGTGACGGGTTCTTATTTGCCTTGTCGAACCCGAACTGCTCAAGTGCAGCATAGATTCTTGCCGTCTTTGCTGCGTAATCGTCTGCGCTGGTAGCGTCCAGCCGCAACCATGCATGACAGGATCTGCCGCCGCTTGAGAGAATTACGGCAATTGGTATCCGCAGTTTCGCGTAAATGGCAAGTTGTTGGTCGGTATCCAGTTCATCAGATTCAAGGAGCAGGAACCGAAAGGCGGTAATGTCATCGTTGGTGATCGCTCCCTCGTGGCCGGAGCCAACCTTTTTCACTGGGTTGGGCCGCATCCATGCCCCAGCGTTACTCTGGGGAATGCCCTCCTTTTCGATGTATTCAATCCATTCCGCCCCGGTCTTGATCGCCCCGGCCCCCATTGGATTCGCCTTTACCTTGCCGTTTTTCTCTGTGGGCGTGTATTTGCAAACAATGTTGACGAACTCATCCGGCCTGTAAAGTGCCCGCAGAATGGCAATCGCATGGTTTTCCTCGATGGATTTCGCCGCAGGAGCCTTGACACCGTTCACAAACGCCCTGGCTGCGTCCTTAGCGGTCATTTTGCGGTCAAGTGGCGTGTAGGGCATCCTGAGGCCATTACTGGGGGTTCTGGATGAGCTTGGGGTTGGGTTTTTGTCCTGACACCACTTTACGACCGAAGAGCACTCTCCTTTTGCTGACTGTGGGAACTTCTCCTGCAATGTCACTTCCACGGCGGCGGGCGGAATACCGTTTCCCAAAAGCTGCAAGCACAATTCCACTTTCGCACGATGGCGGCTTCCTTCTGGATAGTCTGCATTCAAGGCGGCAGTTGTGCTTGGCGGAAGATTCACAATGAAAGAGCAGGTTGAGAAAGATTCATGTTCCAGCTTTCAATCGTCTTTGCGTGTTTGTGGACATTGCATGAACGGCAGGAAATGACCAGATTTCCCAAAGAATGAGACCCCCCTATCGCCAAAGCGATGGCATGATCTGCGTGGCACTTGATTGGCGTAAACTTTTGCTTGCACCAATAACAAGTGACTGTTTTTTTCTTTTTCCATTCTCGTTCCCATCGTTCAATTAAGCGGACATCTCCAATTTGCACCCTCGCTTTCAGCGCCCTTCTTTTGTGTTGTTTTGCCCGATCTTTTTCAGGATACCTTTTCTTGTAATCAGCTTGGTATTTTTTAACCTTTTCAGGATTTAATGCAGCCCACGTTTTGTAGTATCCTTTATTCTTGGCTCTAGCGCGCTTTGCTTGTTGCTTTATTTTTTCTGGATTTGCGGCACTCCATACTTTGCGATATTCTTTGAACTTTTGATACGTTCGCTTTCTGTATTCTTGTTGTTTTCTTTTATTTTCAGGCTTGTTTTTCCATGCCTTGTAATCAAATCCGCCCTTCCACTGTGGATTCTTTTCTTTTCTTCGGGCAAGGCTATAATTATTTCTCGTTTCAAGGCTATGATGCTTTCCCCTCATTTGATGGCCGAAAATATATGAGTAATAATCTCCTTTTTTTACGTTCCTTTTTTTACAAGTCGATCTTGCGACGGAAGTCCTGCCGCCACAACCACAGGCGCAAAATCCGTCGTGTTTTTCTTTGGCCTGCCCAGCCTCCCACTGGCCATCGCTTTTTTCCAATTCATCCGAACGGCTTCCAGCTTTGCAGGTGACATTGACTGACCGCCCTTCCTCGATATTTCTTCGTGAGTCATCATTCATTTCTCCTTAAAATACAAACCGCTTTGTTTTTGTCAATGCTTTTTCTGTGCTCATAAGCTGTTCTGCCAAGCCTGTTGCTTGTGGCTCAGTTTGCCGTCTTGCTTCGTCACGGATGCCAGAAAATCCCGTATCCTGTCGTTTGCTGCCACTGCTTTCAGTTGCTCGGCCTTGTCGTAGTTCGCCTTTTCCTTGGCTGCATTGGCCGGGTTTTTACCCCAGCCAAGGAACTTGCCGCAGGAAAGACACGAAATTTTCTCATAGTGAGGGTATCCCTCTGGCATTCTCTCCCGTCTGATCTCCATGTGTTCGCAGGTCATAAGCTGATAACCTTTGAGAATTCTGCCAAGCGGCGCAGGATCGCCTCGCCTCTGTCTTTGGAAAACATTGCCAGCAATTCACCTGATGCAGCGTTCGCTGTCCACAGGGTAGGAATCATTTTCCCCGTGCGTGTTTCCAGCAGGTCGTAAAGCTCGACCTCTGCCCGCTCGGTCATCTTGTTCTTTCCAAGGTCGTCAATGAACAAAACGTCGCATGATTGAAATGACTTCATCTTTTTTTCAGCATCTTCTTTCGCTTGGAAGTTGTCGGAGAACTGGTTTGCGCAGAGCGTTGCAAACTTTGGTGTGCTTACGGCTTTGCAGTAAACCCCATCATCCATAATTAACCGGCGGAGCAGTATGAACATCGCCCGTGTCTTGCATTCTCCCGGCTTCCCAACAAATCCCAGCCCCTGTGGGGTAACCGTGTATTCATTGATTGCAGTCAGGAGCTTTTTGGAAAAGCGGGAAGTGTCGCTCTCGCGGTAAAGTGGGAGGCACGCATCATGGAACCACTTGATCCGTTGCCCTGCTTCAAATTCGGAGATGGGTTCGTTGTTGTTGTTTTCACCAGTCATACGGAGTTTCTTTCTTTGGTTTTTGCCCATTGTGGGCTTGGTTTGTTTTTGGAGGGAAAATTCCTTGATAATTATTTCGGATCGTATCTTCGATTGCCTCGATTGCCGTTACCACTCCCCATGTTTCCATCTTTCGGAATTGAGCGGAAATGGAACGCGGTTTGAGTGGCGAAAATTTATTGTCTCGTCGGTGCCCAAGATATTCCGTCCAAGCCGTTCTGAATTCCGTGGTGTTCAGTGATACGGGAATCTCAACTTCTGGAACTTCTTCTTTCTCTTTCTTCTGACGGTTCTTTGATGGTTCTTGGTGGTTCGGGGGAACAGCTTGTTCGCCCTTTACGTCTCCAGGTTCGCCCTTTATGCACTCAGGTTCGCCCTTTATTGGTTTAACTTCATAAATTTCAGGTTCGCCCTTTTCGCATTCAATGGATGAACCGTGTTCGCCCTTTAACAAGTATGGTTTAAGGCAATAACGGGCAGAATTCCCCCTTCCTCCACCTGCTGAAACAAGGTCAATTTCACCCTCTTTTATCAGTGCGTCGATCATCTTTTGGACACCCCTTTCTGTGCATTTTGTTCGCTTGGCAAGCGAAGTTTGAGAAGGCCAACAAATCCCATAGTCGTCGGAAAACTCGGCAAGAGCCAGCATTACGAGTCTTCGCTCTCCACGTTGCTGGCAGTTTTCCCATACATTTTTCGAGACATATATGCTCACGGTGAAAAAAAGTCCCCGCCAACCTCACATGCAAAATGAGCGTCCAAGCACACATGCCAGAGGATGACGGGGAAGGATGGTGTTTCGGTAGTGTGCATTGAGTTGGACGCTCGGAACTCTTTTTACGCTACTCCTCAAACTTTGTCAACGGAAACTTTTAACGCTGGTTGTGCCGTTCGCGGTTGGCTGTGTTGCTTTTCAGGCAGATGCATTTCTCCGGCCTTCCGGCAGACGTGGCACTGGCAGGGGTTGTCCCGCCACCGGCGCAACGTCTCAATGGGAATACCCTCGGCCCACTTGCCCAGGAGGTGGTTGTCGTGCATCTTGGGGGAGAAAGACGGGCCGATTGGCTCCGGGCGGGGGACTCTCGCGCGTGGTGCAGGTGGAGTGTAGGGGATGTTGTTGCTACGGGACATTCGGTCGCGCCTCCTCCAGTCCGTCCGCGATGAGATCTTGTCGGCGTTCTGCGACAAGCCATTCCTCGCTCGTCTCCTCCACCCCGCCGTCGCGGATGTCGGCCATCCTGCGGGCAGCACGGGCGTTCTCCTCCCGATATTCCTCCGCGTGGGTTTCGTTGGGACGGTTCAGGGAAAGGATGTCTTCGGCAAGGTCGGTTATGTCAGGATTGAGCGAAAGGTCGCGACTCCAGTCGTTCCAGGCGGGTTGCGGGGTGGATGATGGGTTCACAACAGGTTTATCCTTTCTTGGTGGATCGTCTCATGGCTTTCAGTATGTTCGTTCGGGTTCGGGTTGGCTGCTTTTCAGGATGCAGTGTTTCTCTAAGGCTGATAATTCCTTCTCTCTATGGCTGCGTTGACTATCTCAAACATTTCTTTCGGTGGTAGGAACTCAAGGTGATGATGGCAAGCGTTGCACCCGACCGCGTATCGGGACAATTCTTCCGCATCACAGTAACGGCGTTTCATCCGGTGGACCCGTTGAAGCGGCAATGCTCGCCCAATGCAAACATCTGGAAAGGAGAACTCGCACCAGTCAATACCGGAAGCCGTGATTACCTTGTCACCGGCCACGTTCGCGGCACGGTTCATGCGGCCTCGTCTCCCGACCTTGCGCATGGGCTTGCGGCGGATCATGCGGGTTGGAGGGGGCTTTTGATGTTCAATCCGTCTGAATGCACATACCCCATTGTTGTTTCAAGCGATTTGTGGCCGAGAGCCATTTGTAAGGATCGTATGTTCTGGCCAGAATCAGCAACATGGGTTCCGTAGCAGTGCCGGAAGGAGTAGATCAGTGCGTTGAATCGGCAGTTCTGGGTTGACGCGGAAATATCCCGTTCCCTCACCATGCGGGAAAGCCATTCCTCGACCTTTCTTTCACGGCTCCATTCCTTCGGCATCTTGTCCGCATCATCCCAACCCCATGAGACTGTCCGACAATACGCCTGTTCGGTTTTCCACGCGGAGTTGGTCAACCTTAGACGAGAGCTAAGTCTTGACAACCACTTGTCTTTGATGGGATTATGTTTTTGCATATCTAACGATTGTTGTCTAATCACTGTTCGGATTATCAACGACCACCCTGATTCCGCCTACGGCCATATAGGTTTTCCCACCAAGGTGCGCGTAGTATTGATTCAACGCCTGCTCGATGTGGTAGGTGTTTGGCATGAGGAAGAACCCCTGCCCTCCACCACATGAGAGGTTGCATCCGGTCAGTTTCGGGTCGTTTTCCAATTCTCCGAGCGTGACTGTTTCCTCGATCTCATCCCGCCGCTTTTTGGGCAAGTGGCGAAGGTTGAAATCAAGCGTTGGTTTGTCTTTTGGTTGTTGTGAGAACATAAAATCCGAACAAGTTCATGCACCAAACGCGGATTGATGCGGGTCTTTGGTTGCGGAGCCGTCATCCGCGTTGGTGATGACGGCGTTCGCTAAATATACAGAAGCGGGGCCGCTTGGTTCGTATCCGGTCAAGCAGCGCGTGAGGCTTTGGCAGTCCATGAGGGGTTCCCATTTTTGCTTTTCGACAGCCTTGCTTGCGGCAAGCAGGCATTGCCCTAGTCCATCCCCGCGCTTGTGTCGGAATGTCGTGATGACTTTGGAGTTGATCCGCACTTCATAGGTGCGTTCTCCAAGCGGGTTTGGGTCGTCGTGCGGTCCTGTGTTTACTATTGCGATCATAATAGCGAACAAGTCAGTGGGCCGAATCCTTCGGATCGGCCACTTTTGCGTTAGCCCAAGAGAAAGGCGGTTTGCGTGGTGATCGGTGCGTTGATTTCATAGCGTTGGCTTTGTCCTTTCGGGTATGGTTCCACAGGGTATTTGAGAGCCTCCCTGATTGCGGCCTGTTGCTTTTTCGTTCCCACCGCGAACACGTAGCGATGCTTTCGCGGGCGGTCATCGAGATAGAAGTCGTCTCCGTATTTCTCCCGCATCCATTCGGCGCGGTTGGCTTGGCCTCGGCTTTCGTCGGCTACGGTTGCGCCGTGGAGATGTTCGCGGCCTTTGATTTTCCAGTCTGTGCGCTTCGCGCTCAGTCCGGTGTAGATGAAGTTCGTTGCCTGGTAGATGTAGCCGACATGCCCTTGCGCCGTGTCCGCGTAGCTCACCACCACGGACGGTTTCGGCAGCAGTCGCAGTGACCTTCCCACCAGCAGGCTTGCCACGTTCGGGGAGTTCTCACAGCATAGGCGATTCAGTTCTAGCACGTTGGCAGACCATTCCTTGCCGCATATTCCATCCCGTAGATTTGAGCTTACAGGCGTTCCATACGTCACCACCCCGACAAGCTCCGTTCCCCGCCACGCTCCAAAGGCGTAGGAGATCGGACACGTGCGCTTTGCATAGTGCCGCATCAGCAAGAACGGTTCGGCTTCCTTCGCGGGTATCGCAACCACCAAAAGAGGGCTAACAAGACGCTGCATGGAATGCCGAGGAGCATCCTGCGCGAGTTCGGGCGTTAATTGGTCGGCATCCATGAGCTTATGCGTTCGCAATCATAAATCCACCCCGTCAAAGCTGGCGTTTGTGAATGTGACAGGAACGTGGTCGATGGTTTCCCTCGCCTCTTTGCGCTCGATGGCCTCCTTGATGTCGGACTCGTCCAATTTCCCGTTGGTGATGCGGATATGACCGTTTTCGGTTCTCCAGTATGCTGAGTATTTGATTTCCACAATAAATTGCGAACAATGTGATCGACCGAACAGCTACCCGGTCGGAGTTTGGTTTCGAGGTTGCGCCGTGTGTCCGGGTAGCTGCCGGTCATCACGGACGTTCGGAACACACATATCAGAATCCCAACTTGGCCCCGACTCCTGCGGTCAATTCGATGTCGTTGCGAAGGTAGGCGAGAGCCTTGGCCTCGTCCTTGGCGTAGGTGTCCGCGAAGTCTTTGCCGTCGCCGGACTTCTCCCCGACTCCCAGGGCTTTGGCGACGTAGCCGAGGGAAGATTTCGTTTCCATTCGGTTCCTGCCGAGGAGCCACTCGTCTTGAAGATCCACAAAGAGATCCTGCGACCAGTATCTTCCCCTGCGGAGACCCGACGGGACACGGATGCCAAGGATGCGGGAACGGATCGTCAGGAACGGTAAATCAAAGATGTTTGAGCAATAACCAGCCCAGCAAGGATTTTGTGCGCGGGACTCTTCCAGCATCATCCAAAATGTCTTGATGATGGATTCCTCCCCACCGTTCCCGTTGACATGAAGAATTGTTGTGTCGTCACCATGCTTGATTCCGATGGCGAGACAGATGGCAACTTCTGGCCTGAGTGCCGCTTTGGAGATCCAGTCCTCCTCATGGGTTGCCCGTGCGGACTCGATTTTCTCGCGGATTTTATCTAGATCCTTAAGATTCCCCGTCTTAATTTCGGCTGGATCAAACTCAGGGAGCAGTGCCAGTGCGCGTTTGCGGTCTGGACCCGACTCCAGATCGTAGAAGGTAGTGATATTGCTCATAATGTTGTGGTGTGTTTCTTTCTATCTCTTCTTAATTTAAGGTGTATTTTCATGTGCTCTGATCTTGTTACCACTTGAAGGTTTTCAACATGCTTTTTGAGTCTCTTGTAATGAGTCCAACATAATTTCAACCCTTCTCTTCCAAAAGATTTGTTTGGACATTTTTCAATAGAGCAAGACGGGTTATTGCTGCGGTTCCTTGGTGGTCTTTTTCGGACGACCACCTTTTTTCCCGTTGATCCTGGCAGCGGCTTTTTGAAGTTCAGTTGCGGCTGATCCGCCCTTTCTTCCAAGGGCAACGGCGTGTGGGTTTTTGGTCTTTGTTGGCATGTCATGTTTCATCTTTTAACCCTAGCGTTGCGGTTTGTCAAGCTATAAATTCATGGTGGCCTTGACGAGAGAAAGGAGCGAACGGGAAGCCTCAAAGGAAGCCTCTGTAGCTGACCATTGTGCGATAGTGGATTCCGCCGCTGCAAGCTGTTTGCCTTGCTCGTCCAACTCCCTTCCGTAGCCATCTGATGCTCTGGCGATGGCATCCGCTGCCGTAGCTGATTCTCCGCACTTCAATGCTTTTACCATTTCGATTGCCAGCGCACGCTTGCGCCGGTCGCTTGCCATTTCGCGGACCTGCTTGGCGGCACCCATTGTCACCGCCATGTCGTTCAACTGCTTCGTGCATTGCTGCATTCTCAGTTGGATCTTCTGGACTTCGTTGTTGTCGAGATTCACAGCGTTTCCTTCACAAGTTTTTCAATCCAGTTGGCGAAGTTGAGCGTCTTCTGCGCAACCTCTTCCGCGACCTTCTTGCCCTCGTCGGTCTTGCAAATCGGCTGTTGGAAGTTACGGACACTGGCAGCGAACTGGAGGAGTTTTTCCTTGTCCGGGGCGGCGGCGGCGCGTTTCTCCGCGAGGGCTACCTTGGCGGCTTCCTCCTCGGCAGCGATCCGCTTGCGCTCGGCCTCGGCTTCCAACTCCAGTCGCTGTGCTTCAGCGTGGGCAGCAATGGCCTCCAGGCGGGCTTTTTCCTTGTCGGAGGCATCCTTGGCTTCCTTTTCCCTTGCGGCGGCTTCTGCGCGTTCCTTGGCGAGAATGGCTTCTGCGTCGGCGCGTTCCTTGTCGGCGGCGATCTGGAGTGCGACCTTTTCCTCGTAAGCCTTCTTGTCGGCAAGCATCCGTTCCTCCCGCTCCTTGGCGAGAAGTGCATCCCGTTCGGCGGCTTCCTCTTTCAGGCGTTCGTTCTCGACACGGACCCGTTCGCGTTCCTCTGCCTCGGCCTTTTCCTTGGCAGCTTTTTCAGCAGCGACACGGGACTCTTCTGCCAGCCGGAAGTTCTGCGCTGCCTCACAGGTCGAGAGATACTTGTCAAAGTCCTCCTCTGACATCACACCAAAGTCCACACCGAATATCTGCCCGTCGTAGTGGGCGACCGCCTCCTGCCGTTCCTTGGTAATCTCAGCGATCCGTTCCTGTTCCTTGCGCTCGGCAAACAGTTCCATCTCCAGAAGCCGTTGCTCGCGCAATTCACAGAACTCTTTCAACGCCCTCGCATCACGGTTCAGGTTTTGTGTCGCTTTGACGAGGCTATCACCTAGTTCCTTTCTGCGTGCCTCAACCGCACAGCGGATGTTCTTGAACGTGATGCGAGTGGTTCTTGCCAACTTAATCTCCTCGACATGGGAGACATCCGTGACAACGAGCGTGTCGGCGGTTTCCTTCAATGCTTCCAACTGCTCTCGGAACCCTTTCCAGACTTCTGCCGCATCAGCGCGTGGCATAATGCTCAGGTCGGGAGTCGTGGTGACGAGTTCCATGTCGGGAGTTTCGGCGGTGGGTTTACTGTTGGAGCGAGACATTTCGTTTGGTTCCTGCGTCCCGGCGTGTTGCGCTGGGTTTCTTTTGAAGGAGTGCAATGATGGGCATTACGTCCACGGGGCCGTCCACGGTCATCTTGAGGCGTTCCACTTCCAATTGGAGTCCGTCTGGAGAGTTGAGCGTTTCAGTTATGTGCAGAGTGAACATGGTTCAAAACGGGACTTGTTCAGACTCATCGAAAACTTCCTTCTCCGTGTGGTCCGTGGTATCCTCCCGGTGCTCGGGAACATCGTCCGGGGCGTCAGGCTGGTGGATTCCATCAGTGGCGCGGTCGGTGTGCGTGCGCTGGAAATAGCCAGTGAGGAACTCTTGCAACTGGAGGTCCAGTTCGATTGCCGCCTTGTTCGTCTCCTCGGAAACCTCGATGCACGAGAACGTGGGAGGAGTGAACTCGACATCCCCTGATTCGTCCCGCTTGCCAGCCTTGATCACGATGGCCCCGGAATCGCAAGCCTTGCGGTTGGCCTTGGTGAAGTCAAACCACGGCCCCAGCGAACAACCTGTGAATCGGATGTTACCCAGCGTGAGCTTCCCGTCGTCTCCCTTGAACGCGATGTAAACGGACTTGGCGAACTGGCCTTTCTTGAACGCGACCTTTTCCTTGATCGCCGCCCAGAGTCCTTCCGCGATGTGTTCGCCATCGAAGAACTTTACGACGAAGGGATCAGTGGTGGTGTCCCGGACCTCGTTGCTGAACAATCCGACTTTCGCCTTCTTGTTGTAGCCGGTGACGCAGTTCAACTGGTCGAGGACCAGGAACGTGAACCCGTTGGGCACGGTGATGTTTTCCTTCTTCTCCTTGTCGTAGTGGCAGAGGGTTCCGGTTGCTCCCTTCCACTCGAAAAATCGCGTGGCGGGATTTGGTGTGTTTGATTGAGGATTGCTGCGGCTCATCGTATTATTTTGGTTGGTTTTTGGTGTTGGTTTTTGAGAGTCGTGCGTGGAGGGAATCAATGAACTGGCGGAACTGCTGCGAGATGTTTTCCCCGGTCCACTTGCGGATATCCCGCATCTTGGACACTTGGTCTGGCCGGTAGGAGATGTTTCGTCTGAGCATTGTGTAGGTAAGACACGACGGATACACCTTCGTTCAAAATCTTTTTAACTATTTTTCAACGCGCAGGATTCAGACTGGAATCGCAGCAGCCTGATGCCTTGGGGGCGCTGGCCGGGTGCGCCTTGTCGGCTCTGGCGAACAGTTCGGCGGCAAACTCTGGCGTGTTCTCCCCCGCCTTGATACAGGCGAGGCAATTCGAGATCCACGGTGACCCTCCGTATAGACCGAGGGAGCATTTTCCGCGCCCGGTCTTGTCCATGCTGATCTGGTGAGGGCAGGTCATTGGGTTACAGTAAGAAACTCGCTTCCATATGTTCCGTCAGGAGCGTTTTGCGGGTCGTCCTTGACCATCTCAAAATAGTTTTCGTCAGGATCAACAAAGTTAAGCACCCAACAAAGATTATACGGTTGGACGGTTGTGTTTTTCGAGTAAGGCGTGAACGCCTCGTAATATAACCCATAGATCCCTTCTGGCCCAGCAGCGTTATGACCTTCTGCTGAGACTTTCCAGTAGCACAAGCTTTCGCGGGTGAGTGTGTATTCGATTCCGTTGATGGAGAAGTAAAGTAATCCAGCAAACTGATCATAAAAATACAACGTATGATCAGGTTCATTCTGTATTCCAATCAGACAGCTAGAAAGGCCGAGAATTGCTCCGTGATTAAGACTCCAGTTCCAATAATAGCTTCCATCTAATTCAGCCGTTATATCACTCGATCCTGCCCCTGTGTAATGGTATTCTCCATCAACGCGAGTCATCACTACCGGAGCGTCAGCGTCAATAACGAACTCAATCGAATCTGGCAAATCTTCGCATCGATAAAATGGACCTCCATTATCAGACGGATCTGGAAATGGATACAGGCAGCAAGGGGCAGGAGGAGGACAGCAGCAAGGACTCACGCTGCTTCCGGTAGGCACAGCAGAAAGTCTCGCGCTCATCGTGTCCAAACCTCAATGACGGAATTATCACAGAGAGTGAGAGGTTTCCATTGCCCCACATAGCCTGGCCCACCACTGTCCTGAATGCTCTGTCCCGCTGTTTTGGAGTTGTCTGGCGGAGGCAGTGGAAACCCGGATTCTGATATATTGCTAGATGGTAAAGTTCTACGTTCAGGGGAGTGCTCTAAGTCCAACGACACGGGCTTAAACGCTTCCTTGTTTGACTCCACGGAGTTTTGAATCGGGGACTGGTCCTGCTTAGGGGGATTTGACCGCCGCTCGATTTCTGCCTTCACCTCGGCGCGGCCATACTTTTCCCCCGCATCACGCAACTCATTACGGACAGCTCGCTCAATCTTTGTCTGTGCAGCATGCTCCCGCGATTTGCGGTTATATTCATCCGCTCGGTTCTGCGCATCCAACTGTGATCCAACTCCGAGACTCATTGTTTTACTGCCTCCCACTTTGCGCAAAACATTTCAGAACTCTCGCGGAAAGACCGGCTGTGATACCCGTCTCCGGAGTTGCTGACGTGGATTGTGAAGATAGGCCACGTCCCAACTTTCAGTCCACCCTTGTCAGCAGCAAGCGTGAAATCCACATCGTAGTGGTGATACATGAACCGCTCATCAAACCGGAGGCCACTAATGTTCTTTGGGTTAAACGCAATCATCACCCCGTCCATCTCCGCGGCCCGCGCTGGCGTCACTCCAAACGTAGCAATGTTGCACTGCATAGCTGACTCATGCGAGTCTCTAATCGCAGTTCCGATCTGGCCGGAAGGGGAGTGCTTTGCGGAATGCCATGCTATATGGGCCTCGTCTTTAGGCGTAAGGCACCCGCACAGGCCAACCACCGAGAACTCACTCAGAGCTTCTTTCAACTTCGGAACAAACCACGAATCCGCTAGCATCAGGTCATCGTGCATCGTGATGATGTCCTCCTCGGGGTGCGCGGCGATTACTTCGTTGTAGAACTTTGGGAGTCCATCACTCCGGTTTAGGGCGAGTCGCAGCGTGAAATCGTGAAACTCTGGAAGCCTGCGCAGACTTTTCCCGAGCCACGTATTCTGGAGGAATCCTTCCTCGGTAGTCTGTCGTGTTGCGCTTGCTATTACCATGTCGAAGGGTGGTAGGATGCCAAATCAACAACCGTTGCCTTAACCTTCACCCAGCCCATTTCATACGGCTGGAATTGCAGCTCTTTCAGGCATTTCTCCGGCCAAGTTGCAGGCATGTTTGAGGCAATCGTTGTCGGGGAGTGGCCTCCGGTTGCTTGTGTTGAAAGCTGATCCAGCGGAACGATGGTGCTGGGTTGCAGGGCTGTAGAGCAAAGCAGCATTGCGTAAGTCGAATTGTAGCCGCTTCCAATAGCTGTAATTACAGGATTAGTGCTTGTTACAACCGTCCAGCCAGACGGAATAGAAATAGTTGAAGGGGATACTAAAGATCTAGCATTTTGTAAAAAGTCAAACATCACGTTCATTGTTGGGTAAGCCTTTAAGCTATATGCTATATCCCCCAAGTTTTCGCGGAGCGTGCTTACATTATTGCCCGACAACGCCTTTGTGACTTCCGTGATCACCGTCAACTCGCCGTGGAGGCATGTCGGAATCCGCACAACTTTAACCGCATTCCGATTTCCAGTCTGAACATCCACAGTCCGTGCAATTAACCGATCCAGAGTTAACGCGGAAAGATTTGTAGCCGCTATATTGTTTGTGGCCCCACCCGCATTCATACTGGCACGAAGCTCTTTTGACAGGGTTTTTACCACAATGTTGTGGCTTTTTGTTCCCCAGCGGGGCCAGGTCGATACGGATAATGCATTGAGGACATAAGAACGAATATCCGCATTCCCGGGCGGGACAAATAATTCAACCGTAGAAGCGTCCACTGCGGGGCCACGGTATCCATCTTTAATTACCATTTCCTCGCCAGCACTGATTGTAACATTACTTGTTTGAGAGATTGGGTCACCAGCGGTAAATCTCGCGTCTATATTCGTGCTGTGCGCCTGCCCATCACCGGAAACATTATAGTGAATTTTTATGCTTTCCAAATAATCCGGCAGGCTGATGTCTGGACTTGCTCCAGTGACTCTACGCCACGTTGAGAGGGCGTTGACTGACGTAGAAGTCAGCGTCTTTACCTGAGTCCTCCACTTGTCGATTGGGGTCAGGTCGCTTGCGGAATACGTGCTGGCGGTGCTGGCGTCCACCGTCCGCTGCGTGTAGCGGATCGTGATGTCGTGCTCGGCGTCATACTTTCCGCCCACAAGTTCGGGCCAAGCCTCTTTTGCCTTGCCGACCTTCAATATGTATTTCCCCCCACCAATCGGCTCAACTTCTGACGTGGTTGTTAAATAGTCCGGGTCCGGAAGTGTGTTGGTGGACGTAATTTTTTCGTTAACACTCACTACCCCGCCACCGAAGTTGTCCGTCATTACCTCGAATGCTGACTCTATTGTCGTGCTCGGCACGGTCGTCGTGCTGGTCTTGACCTTGAAAGCGTTGACGCGCTGCTGCGATTGTTCGATGACCCCAAGCCCTCCCGTGCCCACGGATGGGGCCGCTGTTATTCCTTCCGCGACACTGGATTCCTGCGTGACCTCCGTGGCAAAAAACCGCTCGGGGATTTTGGTGACTTGGGAAACGGATTTCTGGGTGGCCGCAAATACCGCTTCCGTCACTTCCGTTTTCACGGCATTCCCGTCCCCGAGAATGTCGATCTGACCATCTACGACCGTAGCGGACGGAGCAAGCGAGCCTATAGCCCCCACGGTGTTGAGCGTCTGCGTGACGGTAGCAACCTGACCTTCTCCGGTGATCTTTTGCTCCGTGATCGTCTGCGGCAGAGAAACCGCCGCTCTCGCCGTGGTGGAGGTCTTCTTCTTGAAAACGGTTACCTGCTGTTCACTCTTGGCGAGTTCTCCTGTCGCCAGCGAGGGAGTTCCTGCCGTGCCTGCGGATACCGCCGAAGTCGTTGTTGTCGGAACCAGCCCCTTGAACTTTGCGGGTATGAGGTCCGGCTTCTCGATGGATTTCTGGGTTGCGGGGAAAACGTCATCGACCGTTACTTCCGTCTTGATTGCGTTCCCGTCTCCCAGCAAGTCAACGCTCCCTTCAAGCGTCGTGGCCCCGCCTACAGGGTCGGTTGTAGATGCGGCTGTGTTGAGCGTCTGCGTGACGGTGGCGACTTGCCCCTCGCCGGTAAGTTTCTTTTCTACAAGAGAAACAGGCAGAGAGACAGCTTCCCTTGATGTCGTTGACACCTTCTTCTTGAACACCGTCACCTGCTGCTCGGACTTGGAGAGTTCTCCTGTGGCCAGAGTGGGGGTAACGGAAATCGTC
>Ga0194051_1000269_pt1 | contig 30745 bp, 32 predicted proteins | sample SepL2320m_MetaG_FD_161275 | JGI IMG/M metagenome (GOLD analysis project Ga0194051, IMG submission 161275) | Anoxic zone freshwater microbial communities from boreal shield lake in IISD Experimental Lakes Area, Ontario, Canada - Sep2016-L239-20m | ecosystem: Environmental > Aquatic > Freshwater >... | reverse complement strand
GCAAGACGGTCGAGTTCCTCGCGCATCACGTGGTATCGATTGAAGTGCGCGACCGCGACATCGACGACCGACTGCACGCGGTCCTGCGCCAGACCCTTTACGACATAGGCGCAAACGCCAGCCTCCATCGCAGCGGCAATCGTCGCTGGGTCCGAGCGGTCGGCAAACAAGGCGATCGGCCGCGGCTGCTGTTCGGTGGTCCGCCGCAGATCTTCGATGGCGTCGCGGCTAGGACTGTCGATGCTGACGACGATGACGTCGGGCTTCAGCGCTGCGACACGCGCCGGCAAATCGTAGGTGCCCCCCAGGCGTTCGAGCAGCACGTAGCCCGCGTCCCGCAGCCCCGATTCGACGATTTCGGCGCGGGCAGGATTGTCATCGATCAGCAGGACGGACAGGGCTTTGGTCACAGGGCTAGGAATTCGGGTTGCAGCCGTTGGCCGCAACTTCCGTGCCATTGTCGTCAGGGCGTTGAATCAACGAGCTTTCCGTCTTCCCACAAGCCCGCACGCACCGTGCCGTCGGCGCTGGTGACCTGGCCGTAACCTTGCCGCCGGCCGTTGCGAAATCCGCCCGCGTAGCGCTCGCGGTCGCCGATCGCCTCGACGCCCGGCCCATCCAGCTGATCGGACTGGAATTCACCGGATTGCACGACGTTGGGGTCGGTCAGCGTCCGGCGCACGCCCGGCCCTTCGAGACGGCCGGCGACGAAATTCCCTTCGGAGCGTTCGATACCCGGCCTCTCGCGCACACCGAGCCCGGTCGATTGCCCGTCGCGCCACTGGCCGGCATAGCGCGTGTCGTCGCTCAGCCTCACGGTGCCAAGGCCGTTCAGGCGATCGGCGTCCCAGTCGCCGGCCTGGCGTTCGCCGTTGCCGAGCTCGGCAACACCCAGCCCCTGCCGCTTGCCGTCGACGACCTGGCCGATGTAGCTCGCGCCGCCGTCGTACGACAGACGCTCGGCGTTCTCGAGATCCGGACGCGCCGCTCGGGCGGCCACGATTCGCGCTTCGCCGAGCATGGACCGCGCGCCCTTGGAGGCCTCATCGGCGCGGTCGAACAGGGTGCGTGCCTCGGTCGCCGCGCGCTGGGCCTGATCGGTCAGCGCCTTCCGCGCCGACGTGTCGGGAGCGGCCTGGGGCGGCGATGCAGGCGTCGGGGCTGGATTCGCCGCGGCCTTGTCGGGGGTTGATTTGTCGGGGGCTGGCTTGTCGGGCGCCACCGCCGGCGGCGGCGTCTCCTTGGGCAGAGCGACGGCAAGGGACGGCGGCATCGCCGTCTGCGTCTCGATCTTCGGCACGCCGGTCAGGCGCTCGCGAATCTGCGCCTGATACTTCCAGATCCCGAAGATCGCCAAGGCGAGCAGAAGAAAAGGCAGGCGCCGGCGAAAGCGCGATCGCCGCGCGGACGGAGGGTTTGCGGCCTCACCCGCGTCACGGCCGGCACGGCGCGCCGCTCCAAGACGCGGCGTCGCGGAAGATGCCGCCGGCAGGCGTTCGGTCGGCGCATCCTCGGCGAGCGGTATCGCCGCGCCGAACATGGGCCGCCACGCCTCGATCGTCTGAGGTCGCTGCTCCGGCGTGAAGGCAAGGCCGCGGTCGACCGCGGCGAGAAGCGCCGGATCGAAGCGATCGGAATGCGTCACGCTCAACGGCCGGTAGGGATCGTTGCCGACGCGGCTCGCCGCGTCGGGCGGCGGGACGCCGGCAATGGTGTGATGCAGAACGGCAGCCGTCGAGTAGATGTCGCTCCACGGGCCTTGCTTGCCGTCGAGCGCGTACTGCTCGATCGGCGCGTATTGCGGCGTGAGGATGCTGGTGAGCGTGCGCGTGCGCCCGCCCATCGCCTGACGCGCGGCGCCGAAGTCGATCAGGACCGGCACGCCATCGTGCCGCACGATGATGTTCGATGGCTTTATGTCACGATGGAGAAAGCCCTGGGCATGAACGGCGTGCAGTCCGCTCAGAAGCCCTTCGGCCAGGCGGCGCACCTCGTCGGGCTGCAGGCGGTGGTTCGGCGTGCGCAGGAGCTGCGCCACGCTGCGGCCGTCCTCGAACTCCATGACCGTATAGGCCGTGTCATTGGCTTCGAAGTAGCGCAGCACCGGGACGATATGGGCGTGGCGAAAGCGCGCCAGCGCGCGTGCCTCGTCGAGAAAGCGCTCGCGGCCCCAGGCGAAATCGTCGGCGACGCGCGCCCCGCGCGGCGCGACATGGCCGTCGGGCCGGCGCACGGCGAACTCGACGGGAAAGTACTCCTTGATGGCGACGAATTTGGCGAGCTGGGTGTCGAAGGCGCGGTAGGTGATGCCAAAGCCGCCATGCCCGATGATCGCATCGAGGCGATAATCACCGAGCCGCGTCGCGAGCGGCAAAGCCTGATCGTTTTCGGATGATATGGGCACGCGCAACCTTGTGCCCTAAATGCGCGTTCCCGGACAGGCGCACAAGCGCCCGAGACTCCCCACAGAAAGATAATTGAATCACAATGGGTTAAGGGTCGATAGCGTCCCCTGTCTCGTGGGGGCCAACATCGGCCGCGATATTGACGTTAAGGCAGAGTAGAGTTGTCCTTCACCTTTTGTGGATTGAGCCCGTCATGAAACCCGCGACCCAGTACGACAACGCTCGCACCCTGGTGCTGACCGGGGCCAGCCGCGGCATCGGGCATGCGACCGTAAAGAAGTTCAGCGCCGGCGGCTGGCGGGTGATCACGGTGTCGCGTCAGCCCTTCAGCGTGCTCTGCCCGTGGCCGGGCGGCGACAAGAACCACGTGCAGATCGACCTGGCGAAGGCAGACGATGTCGCCCGTGGCATCGACGATATCCGCGAGCGCCTGGGCGGCGGACGGCTCGATGCGCTGGTCAACAATGCCGCGATCTCGCCGAAGGATGAAACAGGCGGCCGGTTGGGCGCCATCGACACGCCATTCGATCTCTGGCAGCGCGTGTTCAACGTCAATTTCTTCGCCCCCGTCGCGCTCGCGCGCGGCCTGATGGGCGAATTGTCGGAAGCTCGCGGCTGCGTCGTCAACGTCACGTCCATCGCCGGCAGCCGCGTTCATCCCTTCGCGGGCTCGGCCTATGCGACGTCGAAGGCGGCGCTCGCGGCGCTCACCCGCGAGATGGCGCACGACTTCGGACCGCGCGGCATTCGCGTCAACGCGATCGCGCCGGGCGAGATCGACACCGCCATTCTCTCGCCGGGCACCGAACAGATCGTCGAGGAGCAGATCCCGATGCGCCGCCTGGGCACGCCCGATGAAGTGGCCGACGTGATCCACTTCCTCTGCGAGAAGGGAGCAAGCTATGTTTCCGGCGCCGAGATCCAGATCAACGGCGGCCAACACGTTTAAGGCGCACGTCCAGGAGACCGATATGGATACGATGACCAGCTTCAAGGGCGAGACCGGCCGCGACGCGCGGCGCCGTATCCGCGGCGGCACCAATCTCGCGCCGACCTCGGGCATGGCACCGGGCTATGTGCAGGGCAATCTCGCTATCCTGCCCCGCGAACTCGCCGCCGACTTCGCGCGCTTCTGCCAGCTCAACCCCAAGCCCTGTCCCCTGCTCGCTTCCTCCGAGCCCGGTGACTGGCGCCTACCGACCCTGGGCGAGGATCTCGATATCCGCACCGACATCCCGCTCTACCGCGTCTGGAAGAACGGCGTGATGATCGAGGAAATCACCGACCTCAAGAAGGTCTGGCGCGACGACCTCGTCTCCTTCGTGCTGGGTTGCTCCTTCTCCTTCGAGGAGGCGCTGGTCGAAGCCGGCCTCGAAATCCGCCACCAGACCTGCAACGTCAACGTGCCGATGTACCGGACCAACATCGAGTGCAAGCCGAGCGGCCCCTTCCATGGCCCGATGGTGGTCTCGATGCGCCCGTTCAAGCCCGCCGACGCGATCCGCGCCGTGCAGGTGACGACGCGCTTCCCCTCGGTGCATGGCGCGCCGGTGCATCTCGGCAAGCCCGAGCTGATCGGCATCAAGGACATCGCCAAGCCCGACTATGGCGACGCGGTGCCGGTGCGCGATGACGAGTTCCCGGTGTTCTGGGCCTGCGGCGTCACCCCGCAATCGGTCGTGGCGACGGTGAAGCCCGAGTTCTGCATCACCCACGCCCCCGGCTATATGCTGGTGACCGATCTCCTGAACTCGCAGCTCGCCGTCCTCTGACGATGGCGCGGCTGGAATTCGACGGCCACGCCAAGGGCGCGGTCGAGAAAGTCGTTGTCGACATAAAGGATCTGGTGATTGCCGGCTGGACCGGCCGCGACGTGGCGGCCCTCAATCATCACATCGAGGAATTGAAGGCGATTGGCGTCCAGCCGCCGTCGCGGGTGCCGATCTACTACCGCGCTGCCGCGCAGATGCTGACCCAGGCCGACAGCATCCAGGTGCTGGGCGACGACAGTTCGGGCGAGGTCGAGCCGGTGCTGATCGGTGCCGCCGACCGGCTCTGGGTCACGGTCGGCGCCGACCACACCGACCGCAAGGTCGAGAGCTACGGCATCGCCATTTCCAAGCAGATGTGCGCCAAGCCGATCGGCCGCACCGCCTGGCGCTTCGAGGAAGTCGAGCCGCATTGGGACAAGCTCATGCTGCGCAGCTTCATCCAGGAGGACGGCAAACGCGTTCTCTATCAGGAGGGGCCGCTGGCCAAGATCCGCGACCCGCGCGAGCTGATCTTCGGCTGGCGGGACAACAAGCGCCTGCCGATGGGGGCTGTCATGTTCTGCGGCACCATGCCCGCCATCGGCGCGATCCGGGCATCACATCGCTTCGAGATGGAGCTCGACGACCCGGTGCTCGGCCGCAAGATCACCCACGCCTACGAGATCGAGGCCCTTCCCGTCGTGGCTTGAGCCGGCGACGAATTCCACGATCGCCGTCACCACGGCCTTGTCGGCCAGCAACCGATTGTGGCCGAGGCCGCGTGTCACCATCAGTTCTGCCGTCGGCAGGGCGTGCGCCACGCGCGCGGCTTCCGCGACGGGCACCTGGCGGTCGTTCTGGTCGTGGATCAGCAGCACCGGCAAATCGATCTTGCCGGCGATGTGACGGATGTCGAAATCCGCCGCCGGCCGGCCGACACGATTTTCGACCGAGGCGATGAAGGCCGCAGTGGCGCGCTCTGAAAGCCCGACAGCGCCCGCGAAGCGGCGCAGTTCACGCTGAAGGCCTGAGGGCGCCGAGATGAGCACCGCGCGGCCGGCGCCACCGTGATGGGCGATCGAGAACAGGCTCATGGCGCCACCCATCGAATGTCCGATCGCGGCATGCATCGGCCCCAGCCGTTCGAGCGCGCGCTCGAGCGCGGCGATGAAATTCACCGCGGTGAGTTCGCGGCCCGCCGACTCGCCATGCGCCGGCACGTCGAGCGCCACGACGGCAAAGCCGTGCGCCAGCAGCGCATCGATGATCGCTCCGAACTGCGCGCGGTTGCCCTCGAAGCCGTGGACCAGCAGGACTGTCGGCACCGCTCTTCCGGTGCGACCCCATCGCCAGGCAACGAGGCCGTCGCCGAGGTCGATACGCTCGTCGGCGGGCGGCAGTGCGAGCACCGGTGGCGGTCGCACATGGCGCCGCGGGTTCAGCATCAAGCGACGGAAGAACGGCGCCACCAGCCGGGGTGCCACGTGGCTGGCGGCGGCAAGGACAGCGATCGGCAGGGGAACGGCAGGCATGGCAAGCTCCTGAATAAGTGCATTTGCACCTATTGGATCGCGGCCAGCTCTTGGCCTCAAGCGAGCTTGTGTTCCGCTTTCCGTAACTTTTCTTCATGCGCGCATGGCTTCCTTGCAGGGTGGGCCTTGCATGAAAGGCGCCGGTAAACGTACGTTCAGCGCCCTCGGGAGGATCTCAGTGACGACGATCAAAGGCGCTTACGACGGCATCACCGTTCTCGACTTCACGCAGGGTATTGCGGGGCCGCACGCCTCGATGCTGCTCGCCCTGCACGGCGCCGACGTCATCAAGATCGAGCCGCCGGAGGGCGACTGGGGCCGGGCGCTCGGTGAATTGAAGGGCGATCACTGCGCCCATTCCGTCGCCTTCAACCGCGGCAAGCGCAGCCTCGCCCTCGACCTCAAGTCCGCCGACGGCATCGCCGTGGTGAAGAAGCTCGCGGCCAAGGCCCACGTGGTGCTGGAAAGCTTCCGTCCCGGCGTGATCCAGCGGCTGGGCTTCGGCTACGAGGACGTCAAGAAGATCAATCCGAACGTCGTCTATTGCTCGGTCTCGGGCTTCGGCCAGACCGGGCCCTACAGCAAGCGGCCGACAGTCGACGGCCTCATCCAGGCTTTCAGCGGCATGATGGTGATGAACAAGATGCCGGACGGCACGCCATGGCGTCAGGGCATGATCGCCGTCGATGTCACGACCGGCCTCTACACTTTCCAGGCGCTGGCCCCGGCCCTGATGCGCCAGTTGCGCTACAACGAAGGCTGCTTCATCGATTCGAGCCTGATGCGCTCGGCCGCCGCCTTCCAGGGCGCCAAGCTGATGGAATGGATTTTCTCCAAGGGCGCGCCGCCAGTCCTCTACATGCCGGCCGGCAGCTACAAGTCGAAGAACGGCTACATCATGGTGAGCGCCATGCGGCCGCATCACTTCCGGCTGCTGTTCGAGCTGATCGGCCGCCAGGACATCGCCGACGATCCCGAGTTGCAGGGCCACAACGATCGCATCAAGAACGCCGCGAAGATCATCAAGGCGCTGAACGAGACGATGCCAACCAAGACCACCGAGGAATGGATCGCGATCCTGCAGCCCAAGGACGTGTTCTGCGAGCGGGTGAACAACTACACCGATTACCTCGACCATCCGCATGTGAAGGAATCGGGGGCGATCGACTGGATCGAGCAGGACGGCTTTGGCCGCATGCCGGTCGCCAACATCCCGGGGCTACCGCCCGCCGCGACGCACGAACCCCAGCAGCACGCCCCGCACATCGGCGAGGACGGACCGGATATCCTGCGTGAGCTCGGTTTCAGTGCATCCGAGATCGATGCGATGTTCACCAAGGGCGGCGTGCGTGCCCCGGCGCCGGCGGCCAAGGCCGCAGAGTGATTGCCTAGGCGACCTGAAAGCCTTGCGCGAAGGGATCGCGCGAGTCGACGAAGATCGTGTTGATGCCGTGCTGACGGGCCCAACCTGAGATCGAGGGCACGATGGCTTCGTGATTGCCGACGTGGGCCGTCGCCTCGACCCGGCCGTCGAACAGTGAACCGATGATACTTTCATGCACGAACTCGTCACCGACTTTGAGCCGGCCCCGCCCCGCGAGCTGGGCCATGCGCGCCGAGGTCCCGGTGCCGCAGGGGGAGCGGTCGATCGCCTTGTCGCCGTAGAACACCGCGTTGCGTCCCTGCGCCCGGGGGTCGCGCGGCTTGCCCGTCCACATCACGTGGCCGATGCCCTTGATGGTCGGGTTCTCGGGATGCACGGGCTGGATCTTTTCGTTGAGAAGCTTCCGCACGACCGGCGAATAGCGCAGCACGTCGCCCGCCGTCATCGCTTCGAGGCCGGCGAAGTTCTTCTGCGGCTCGAGGATGGCATAGAAATTTCCGCCGTAGGAAATATCGAACGTGAGTTCACCGAGGCCCGGCACCTCGACCGTGACGTCGGTCATCGCCAGATACGAGGCGACATTGGTGATCCGCACGCTTTCGACGAAGCGACCGTTCTGCTCGTAACGCGCCACCACGTGGCCGGCCGGCGTGTCGAGATTGAGCACGCCGGGCGTCGCAGGCGAGACCAGCCCGTTCTCGACCGCCATGGTCACGGTGCCGATGGTGCCGTGGCCGCACATCGGCAGGCAGCCACTCACCTCGATGAAGAGAATGCCGACGTCGCAATCGGCCCGCGTCGGCGGATAGAGCATCGAACCGGACATGACATCGTGGCCGCGCGGCTCGAACATCAGCGCCTTGCGGATCCAATCGTGGCGCGCGAGGAAGTCGAGCCGGCGTTCGCTCATTGTCGCGCCGTCGAGCAGCGGTACACCGCCCGTCACCAACCGCACCGGATTGCCGCAGGTGTGGCCGTCGAGGCACGAGAAGCTATGGACCGACATGCTTCAGGCGGCCAATGGCTGCGCGAGGCCGGCGTGGCCGGCGACGAAACGCTCGACGTCGCGTGAGCTCCTGAGGCGGATCACCGTTCTGCCGGCGGCAAAATTGGCGCACTCCTCACCGAAGCGGCGGCGGTTGCGACCGTGGGTCCTGAGCGCCCACAGCAGGATGGAATCGCGGCTGAGCAGGGTCCGCCGCAGCGACTCGCGATTGCCGGTACCCCACAGATCTTCCCGCGTCACGATTCGGCGCAACGTGCGCCAGAGCAGGCGCCACATCACGAGCGGTAACGGCAGGTCGAGCCAGACCAGCGTGTCGGCGCGTTGCCAGACGATGTCGCGCACCTGACCGTAGATGCCGACCGCGATCCAGTCGCCGTCGCGCGTCTCGCACTCGACGCGGTGGCGGAAGAGCTCGAGCGGGGCCGGCTGCCAGTCCGGTCCCCAGAACAGCGCATCGAGCTCGACCAAGCGCAGGCCTTTCTCGCTGGCGAGCCGTTCGGCCAGCCAACTCTTGCCCGATCCTGTGGTTCCGAAGACGACGATGCGGCGCATGGTGTGCCGACTGTAGCGCCAAAGCAGCGGCCGGCGTAGGCTACGCGCCGGATTCGAAGGGGCCTCGATGTCGCAGTATTTGTTCAGGAATCTCAATCTGTTGGACCCGCGCTGGACCGAAGCGCGCAGCGGCTACGAGGTTTTGGTCGAGGACCAACACATAAAAGAAGTGTCGGCCAAGCCGATCAAGTCCAGCGGCGCCCAGGTCGTGGACTGCGGCAAACGCACGCTGATGCCCGGCCTGATCGACTGCCACGTCCATGTCTTCCTGAGCGAGGTGAACATCCGCAACCTCGAATCGGTGCCGTTGACACTGCTCACTGCCCGCGCCGCCGACCTCATGAAAGGCATGATCAACCGCGGCTTCACGACTGTACGGGATACCGGCGGCGCCGATTGGGGGATCAAGACCGCCGTCGAGTCGGGCCTGATCCCCGGGCCGCGCCTGTTCATTTCCGGCCGCGCCATCGGCCCGACCGGCGGCCACTCGGATTCCCGCCGCCGCACCGACCAGGGCATGCCCTCCTGCGGCTGCTGCAACGCCATGGTCTACAGCATGGCCATTGCCGACGGCGCCGACGGGGTGCGCAAGGCAGTGCGCGAGCAGATGCGCCAGGGCGCCGACCAGGTGAAGATCATGTGCTCCGGCGGCGTCGCCTCGCCCTACGATCCGCTGGATTCCCTGCAATTTTCCGAGGCCGAGATCGCCGCCGCGACCGACGAGGCCAAGAACTTCGGCCGCTACGTGCTGGCCCATGCCTATACGCCCGAGGCCATCACCCGCGCCGTCACCAACGGCGTCCGTACGATCGAGCACGGCAACCTGATCGACGCCAAGTCGGCCAGGTTGCTGGCGTCGAAGGGCGGCTACATGATCGCCAACCTCGTCACCTACTTCGTGATGAAGGAGAAGGCGGCGAGCTTCGGCATGACCGCCGACATGCTGGAAAAAAACGACATCGTGCTCGGCGGCGCCCTGCGCTCGCTCGAAATTTGCAAGAAGGCCGGCGTGAAAGTGGGCTACGGCAGCGATCTCCTGGGGCCGCTCCAGGTCGAACAGAGCCGGGAATTCATGTTCCGCGCCGAGGTTCTGAAGCCGCTGGAGATCATCCGGCAGGCCACCATCGTCGGCGCCGAGATCCTGCGCCAGGAGGGCAAGCTCGGCATCGTCGAGCCGGGCGCCTTCGCCGACCTGATCGTGGTCGACGGTAATCCGCTGAAGAAGCTCGAACTCTTCCTCGACCAGGGCGCCCATCTGCCGGTGATCATGAAGGCCGGCAAGTTTCATAAGAACCGACTGTCATCCCGAGCGTAGCGAGGGATCCTTCGGGACCAGTAAAGATCCCTCGGCCTTCGGCCTCGGGATGACAAGGAGTGTAGGCTGCCAATGTCCTTCCTGTTCAAGAATCTCAATCTGCTCGATCCGCGCTGGAAAGAGGCGCGCGGTGGCTACGAAGTGCTGGTCGAGGGCGACCGCATCAAGGAAGTCTCGGCCAAGCCGATCAAGGCGGCCAAGGCCCAGGTCGTGAATTGCGGCAAGCGCACCCTGATGCCGGGCCTGATCGACTGCCACGTCCATACGCATCACAGCGAGGTCTACATCAACCGCATGGAGGCGGTGCCGCTCACGCTGATGATGGCTCGCTCCGCGGGCCGCCTGAAGCGCATGCTGGACCGCGGCTTCACCACCGTGCGCGATGCCGGCGGCGCCGACTGGGGCACCAAGACCGCCGTCGAATCGGGCCTGATCCCGGGACCGCGCATGTTCATCTCCTGCCGCTCGATCGGGCCCACGGGCGGTCACAACGACCGCAACCGCCGCACCGACATCGGACCGCCCTGCCTCTGCTGCAACGGCATGGTGTTCATCCGCTGCATCGCCGACGGCCCGGACGAAGTACGCAAGGCTGCCCGCGAGCAGATGCGCCAGGGCGCCGACCAGGTGAAGCTGATGGTCTCGGGCGGCGTCGCCTCGCCCTACGATCCGCTGGAATCTCTGCAGTTCACCGTCGAGGAGATCACCGCCGCGGTCGAGGAGGCCCACGCCTTCGGCCGCTACGTGCTGACCCATGCCTATACGCCCGAGGCGATCACCCGCGCCGTCAATTGCGGCGTGCGCACCATCGAGCACGGCAATCTGGTGGATGCGCCCACGGCCAGGCTGATGGCCAAGAAGGGTGTCTACATGATCCCCAATCTCGTCACCTATGACGCCATGAAGCGGCGCGCCAAGGAACTCGGCATGCCGCCCGAGATGCTGGAGAAGAACGACGAGGTGCTGAAATATGGCTTCGCCGAGCTCGAGCATTGCCGCAAGGCCGGCGTGAAGATGGCCTACGGCTCCGATCTCCTGGGTGCGCTCGAGGACGAGCAGACCGGCGAGTTCCAGATCCGTGGCGAGGTGATGCCCGCCATCGACGTCATCCGCTCGGCGACCCTGATCGGCGCCGAGGTCGTGCGCCAGGAAGGCAAGCTGGGTGTGATCGAACCCGGCGCTTTTGCCGATCTCCTGGTCGTCGACGGCGATCCGCTGAAGAACCTCGCCCTGTTCAAGGACGGCGGCCCGCATCTGTCGGCCATCGTGAAGGGCGGCCACTTCCACAAGAACACGCTGTGATGGCACGCCTCATTGGACCGCGGGCCTCAAGGCCCGCTCCTCTCATGAGGCGGGCCGGGAAGCCCGCGGTCCGATGACGAGCCTCACCGTCATCCGCCGCCGCGCCGGACGCTGGGCCCTGAACGGCGCGGCTGGCCTGGCGCTGGCCTATATCTTGCTGCCGCTGATCTTCGTGGTGTGGCTCGCTTTCTTCCGTCAGGAAATCCCATCCTTTCCGCCCGAGGGCTACAGCCTGAAATGGTTCGCAGCCATCCTCGATCAGCGGAAATTCGTCGACGGGTTCTCGCTTTCCTTCCGCGTCGGCGTGCTGGCGACGGCGATCGGGCTGGCGCTGGGCGTGCCGGCTGCGCTCTGTCTCGTGCGCTACAACTTCAAGGGTCGCGGGCCGCTGGCCAACCTGCTGCTGTTGCCGGTGGTGGTGCCGGGCGTCGTGCTGGGCACGGCGATGTACGTGTTCCATGTCGAGGCCGAGAATGCGCTCGATGTCGACGTCCTGGGGACCTTCTACGCGCTGGTCGCCGGCCATATCGTCATCGTCATTCCCTGGGTGGTGCGGCTGGTGACGGCGAGCCTCGTCGGCGTCGACCGTGCCATCGAGGAAGCGGCGCAAAACCTCGGCGCCAACGCCTGGGTTACTTTCTGGCGCATCACCCTGCCGTCGATCCGGCCCGGCATCGTGGCCGGCGCGCTGTTCGGCTTCGTCACCTCCTTCGGCAATCTCGAGATGAGCCTGTTCCTGGTCGGCGCCGGCCGCACGACCCTGCCCATCGTCATCCTCCAGTACCTGGAGTGGAAGATCGATCCCACCATCGCCGCGGTCTCGGTGATCCAGATCCTGCTGATCGCCATCGCCATGCTGGTCACCGACCGCTACGTCAAGCTCTCGCGGGTGGTCTGAGATGGCGCGCCTCGAAATCCAGAACCTGGTCAAGCGCTACGGCGACTTCCATGCCGTGCGCGACGTCTCGCTCTCCATTGCCGATGGCGAATTCCTCGTGCTGCTCGGGCCCTCGGGCTGCGGCAAGACCACGACGCTGCGCATGGTCGCGGGCTTCATCGAGCCGACGGCCGGCCACGTGTTGCTGGGCGGCCAGGACGTGACACAGCTGCCGCCCTGGAAGCGCAACGCCGGCATGGTGTTCCAGAGCTACGCGCTCTTCCCGCACCTCACCGTGGCCCAGAACGTCGCTTTTGGTCTCGAGATGCGCAAGATCCCGCGCGCCGACATTGGCAAGCGCGTCGAGGAGGTGCTCGCCCTCGTCCGCCTCGACGGCTATGGCGGCCGCTTGCCGCGCCAGCTCTCCGGCGGTCAGCAGCAGCGCGTGGCGCTTGCCCGCGCGCTCGCCATCCGGCCCGACGTGCTGTTGCTCGACGAGCCGCTCAGCAACCTCGACGCCAAGCTGCGCCAGGAAGTGCGGGTCGAGATCCGCGAGCTGCAACGCCAGCTCGGCCTCACCACGGTCATGGTAACCCACGATCAGGAAGAGGCCCTCACCATGGCCGACCGCCTCGTCGTGATGAGCGAGGGCGAGGTGCGCCAGGTCGGCAGCCAGCGCGATCTCTACGAACGCCCGGCCAATCGCTTCGTCGCCGGCTTCGTCGGCCGTAGTACCTTTCTCGACGGCACGATCGGGACGCCCGGCCACTTCCGGACCAGCGGCGGCCTCGAGCTGAAATGCACCGGCGACAAGACAGGCCCGGCCGTGCTGTCGCTCCGGCCCGAACGGGTCGAAATCGGCTTGGTCCCACTGGAGGGACTCGACAATCGGCTATCAGGTACGGTGGAATTCGTCTCGTATCTCGGCTCGCTGATCGACATCCATGTACGCCTCTCGCCGGCCGACCGGCTGGTGGTGCAGATCGCCAATCGCGAGGGTGGCTTTTCGCCGGATGTCGGGCAGCCCGTCCATGTCGGCTGGCCCCTGTCGGCCGGCCAGGTGTTTACGACTTAAGAAACCAAACAGGAGAGCTTCATGTCCAACTCAACGATCAACCGCCGCGCCGTCCTGGGCGGCGCCGCCCTTGCGCTGGGCGCGCCCTCCATCGTCCGCGCGCAGGACAACAAGCGCATCGTCGTCGGCACCTGGGGCGGCGACTATTCGCGCCTGCTGGCCAAGAACATCGAAACGCCGCTGCTCGCGCCCAAGGGCTGGGACGTGGTCAAGGACGAGGCCAATGCGCCGCCGCGCAAGACCAAGATCGTGGCCGAGAAGGCGCTGCGCCGCGGCACCACCGACGTGTCGGGCTTCTCGTCGACCGACATGTTCGAGCTCAGCGAGCAGGGCGTCGTCGAGACCCTCGACTATTCCAAGATGCCCAATGCCAAGAACCTGATCCCGGCGATGAAGTATCCCTACGGCATCGGCCACATCTATTCCGGCAAGGTCGTGCTCTATAACCCCAAGCTGATGGCGGCGCCGACCGGCTTCGCCGACACGCTTGATCCCAAGCATGGCAACAAGCTCGGTATCATCGACATCCAGTACCAGTACACGATGATGGCGGCGGGCCTCGCCTCGGGCGGCTCGATGAGCAATGTCGAGCCCGGCAAGGCGCGCCTGATCGAATGCAAGAAGGCGGGGGCGCGTATCTATCCATCGAACGAGGCCTTCGCCCAGGCACTCAAGACCGAGGAAATCGCCTGCGGCATCATGTGGAAGGCGCGCGCCGTGCAGTGGCAGGACGCCGGCATCAATGTCGAGACCGTGGCGCCCAAGGAAGGCGTGCCGATGTACGTCTCGGGCTTCGTCATGCCGAAGAACGCCCCCAACAAGGCCGGCGCCTATGCCTATCTCGACGCCATGATGGCGGCCTCGGCGCAGGAAGGCTTCGCCGTCGACATGGGCTACAACCCGACCGTCACCGACGCCAAGGTGCCGGAGAAGGTGCAGAAGCGCATCGGCTTCACGCCGGAAGAAGAAAAGCGCCTGGTCGATCTCGACTACGCCTACATCGCCAAGAACGATGCCGCCTTCCAGGAATGGTGGAACAAGTCGTTCAAGTCCTAGCCCAAGTCCTAGCCGAAGCCGCATGAGCGCCACCGCCGTCGCAACGGGCCCCGTCGTCGAGAAACGACGGGGCGAGGGCCTGACCGCGACGGCGCTACTGGCGCCGGCGACGATCTTCGTCGCGATCTGCCTGCTGGCGCCGCTGGCCTATCTGTTCCGCTACAGCCTGAACGACTTCGTCGCGACCAAGAAGATGATGGTTGAGGCCGTCACGATCGCGAACTACGTCAAGTTCTTCACCGACCCCTATTACACGGCCATCCTCGGCACGACGGTGCGCATCGCCGTCATGGTGACGGCGGCCTGCCTGGTCCTGGGCTTTCCGCTCGCCTATGTGATGGCGCGCACGCAGAGCCGCTTCAAGAACGTGCTGATCATCCTCACCGTGCTGCCGCTGTTCGTCGGCAATGCCGTGCGCTCGGCCGGCTGGATGGTGATTTTCGGCAACAAGGGCTTCTTCAATGCGAGCCTGCAAGGCCTCGGCCTGATCGAGAAGCCGATCGAGATCATGTACACCGAGAAGGCGGTCATCATCGGCATCATCGCCGTCAACCTGCCCTTCATGGTGCTGACGCTGCAGAGCGTGATCGAGAGCATCGACCGTGCCGTCGAGGAAGCCGCCTTCAGCCTGGGCGCCCCGCCCCTCACCATGTTCCGCCGCGTGCTCTGGCCGCTCGCCATGCCCGGCATCCTGGCCGGCACCATCCTCTGCTTCATCCTGGCGATGAACGCCTACGCCACGCCCTTCCTGCTGGGCGGGCCGCTGTTCAAGATGATGGCGCCGCTGGTCTATAACCAGTTCACCCAGCAGGCCAACTGGCCGTTCGGCGGCGCCATTGCCTTCATCCTGATGTCGGTAACGCTCGGCCTCACCCTGATCGCCAACCTGATTTTCCAGCGCAAGGCGGCACGCTGAGAGGGCTGTTTTTGGCACAGCTCGTTGTGCCACGCGTTGTCCCGCTGCCTGTGCCGCGGATCGGGCTCATGTCCTTGAGCCGACAGGCGAATCGCCCCCTGATCGGCTGTGCCACCGGCGCCGTCTACCCGGCGTCATGGGATTTCTCCTGCCCCTTGAGCGCGGCGTCGCGCTCGGCCTGGAGTCTGGCCTCGTAGGCCGCCACGCGCGGTTCGGCCTCGTCCAGCCGGCGCGCGAGTTCGGCATTGCGCTCGCGCTTGGCGCGCAGCTCCGCCGCCCTTGGCCCGTAGGTCTCTGCATGCAGTGCCTGCAGTAGTTTCCACAGGACGCAGGAGTCGGGCTCCGTGACATGATCGACGATCCGGCCGTCATGCCACACGGGGACCTCGGCGCCGATCATCGCGCGCTCCATGATCTCGTCGCGCAGGCGCCCGACGCCGCGCTCGCGCGCGCCCGCCCAGCGGCGGCGGAAGTCGGCATCGGCGTCGCGCCAGTTGTAGACGGTGCGGCGCGCGAGGCCTGCAGCGCGGCAGGCGGCGGAGACCGAGCCGGTGCGCGCGAATTCGCGCAGGAAGCGGCCCTGCGGCCGCCAGCAGCGTTTGATTCCAGTCATTTGAAAGTCCTGTTTGGGCAAAGAAAAACGCCCGCGGACGGATCCGGGGGCGTTGTTTGGATGGGCTCAGAAAGCGCCCATCGTAGCGAAAAACATAGCTGAATTCTGCTGAACCTGCAAATCGAGCACTGCGTTAGTTTGAAAAATCTCAGGCCCTAGTAGTGCGTCCTGTCGAGGCGCCGCCGTGCCTCCTCGACCCTCCGGTCGATCGCTTCGTCGTCCGGTTTCGGTGGCCTTATTAGTTTTGTTAGCCACATGGTCGCAGGCACGCCCAGCACGATGACGAAAATCGCACCGATTACCAAAGCCGTATACATTGGTATCTCCGAGTTACCACTGGGCGCCCGCCTAGGCGGCGACGTGCTGGCGATAGGGGCCCGCGCGGCTTCGGCGCGGGAGCGGCTTTATCGATCAACGCCACGACGTCGGATATTTTCCATCGTCAGTATGCCATGTCGGTCGTTTGTCTGGAACTGTCGGTCGCCATTTCATGCAGGGCCGCTGGATTTCAAACTGAGGCTCAACCGCAAATCGGCGTGCGCTGCCAGCCAGTTGCCGCGCGTCGGGCAATAAGAGACAGTCACGGCATGCATATCGGACTCATCGGCGGCATAGGTCCAGCCGCAACTGACTTCTATTACCGCGGCCTGATCGACCGTCACGTCGCCGCCGGCGTCCCGCTCGACTGCACGATCGCCCATGCCGACGTGCGCGAGATGTCCAAAAACCTGACCGGCGGCAATCCCGGCCGCCAGGCCGAGATCTTCGCCGGCCTGATCGGGCGCCTCAAAGCCGCCGGGGCCCAGGCCGCCGCCGTCACGTCGATGGGCGGGCATTTCTGCATCGACGAGCTGCTGCCGATTTCGCCGCTGCCGCTGGTCCACGGCGTCCGCGCCGTCGATGCCGCGATCAGGAAGTCCGGTCTCCAGAAGATCGGCGTGCTGGGCACGCGGCTGGTCATGCAGACCAAGCTCTATGGCGGCGTCTCATCGGCCGAGCTCGTGGCACCCGACGGCGACATGTTCGATCAGGTGGGGGCTGCTTACATGGCGATGGCGCAGATCGGCCGCGTCACCGCCCCGCAGCGGGATGTGTTCTTCAAGGCGGGCGAGCAGCTGATGCAGCGCGGCACGCAGGCGATCATGCTGGGCGGCACCGACCTGTTCCTCGCCTTCCAGGGCGGTACGTCGCCTTTCCCGCTGCTCGATTGCGCCGACATTCATGTCGACGCGATCTACGAGAGGTCTTCGGCTTAAATTCCAGCGAGGTGCCAGCATGGCCGAAGACAACCGCCTGCGCCGCTTCGCCGTCCTGATCGACGCCGACAACACCTCGCCTCGCATCGCCGCGGGACTGTTCGAGGAGGTCGCCAAGTTCGGCGAGGCCAGCGTGCGCAGGATCTACGGCGATTTCTCGAGTCCCCGGCTAAAATCGTGGTCCGAGATCCTGCAGAAGTACGCGATCGATCCCTACCAGCAGTTCGCCTACACCTCGGGCAAGAACGCCTCCGACATCGCCCTGGTGATCGACGCCATGGACCTGCTGCACAGCCGCCGGTTCGACGGCTTCTGTCTCGTCTCGTCCGACAGCGATTTTACGCGGCTCGCGTCGCGCCTGCGCGAAGAGGGTGCCGACGTCTACGGCTTCGGCGCGCAGAAGACACCCGAGAGCTTCCGCCAGGCCTGCCGACGGTTCGTCTATACGGAAAACCTCCTGCCGGAGGCCGAAGTGTCGACGCCCGACCAGGGACCTTCGCCCAAATCGCTGCAGCCGGTGAGTGCGGCAGTGCCGATCCTGGCCAAGGCGATCGCCCAGATGGAAAGCGAAGACGGCTGGGTCGGGCTGGGCGCGGTCGGCCAGCGCCTGGCCAACATCGCCTCCGACTTCGATCCCCGCACCTACGGTTTTCGCAAACTGAGCGATCTCGTCCGCCAGACCGGCGCCTTCGACATGGATCAGCCGGACGGCCGCGCGGTGCGGATCAGGGCCAAGCCCGTGCCGGCGCCGAGGAGCTCCGGCAGGGCCCCGGCGGGATCTGCCACACGGCGGCCACAGTCGGCTTGATCGCGCCTGATCGCCGAGGGATTCGACCTGTGGGCCACTTCGCTCGTTGCTTTTGTCGCACTGCCCGCCTAAGGGCGAATGGGACGGTGCGCGCCGACGCCGACGCCGTTGCCCCTGGCAGGAAAGCTCTCCCAATTGGCAAACCAAGAACCTGTGGAAGCTAACACGCGCGTCGCCGATGCCCGCGCCTGGACGCAGCTTCTGGCGCGGTACCGGCAACCGAGCAACGGCCGCAGCATCGTCGAGATCGCCATCACCGTCATACCGCTCGCCGCCTTGTGGGCGCTCGCCTGGGCGACGCTCGATATCGGCTACTGGCTCGCCCTGCCGCTGGCCATCGCCGCGGCCGGCTTCCTGGTCCGGCTTTTCGCCATCCAGCACGACTGCAGCCACGGCGCCTTCTTCCGCCAGCGCCTCGCCAACGACTGGATCGGGCGCATCGTCAGCGTAGCGACGCTCACGCCGCACGACGTGTGGCGGCGCACCCACGCCACGCACCATGCGTCCACCGGCAATCTCGACCGCCGCGGCTTGGGCGACGTCGATACGCTCACGGTCGACGAGTATCGCGCGCGCGGGTTCTGGGGCCGGCTGCGCTACCGCGTCTATCGCCACCCCTTGTTCATGTTCGGCTTGGCACCGGCCTATCTTTTCATCCTGCAACATCGTCTGCCGGTCGGGCTGATGCGCGACGGCTGGCGGCCCTGGATCAGCACCATGGCGACCAACCTGGCGATCGCCACGATCGCCGCGCTGCTGATCTGGCTCGTCGGGATCAAGGCATTCCTTCTCATCCACCTGCCGATCCTGCTGTTGTCGGCCTCGGTCGGCGTGTGGCTGTTCTACATCCAGCACCAGTTCGAGGACACGACCTGGGCAAATGACGGCGAGTGGAACCTGCATGACGCCGCCCTGCACGGCAGCTCGCATTACGACCTGCCGGCCTTCCTGCGCTGGTTCACCTGCAACATCGGTGTGCACCACGTGCACCATCTGTGCAGCCGGATCCCCTACTACCGGCTGCCGCGCGTGCTGGAGGACCATCCGGAACTGCGCAATGTCGGCCGCCTGACCCTGTTCCAGAGTTTCCGTTGCGTCCGGCTGGTGTTGTGGGACGAGACGGAACGCCGCCTTATCTCGTTCCGCGAGGCCCGCGCGTCCCGCTGAGGGCAGTTCCGCTCAAGCTACTCATGCATTGCTGGGAGCGCGCCACTTCGGGCGGAGTAACCTCCGCCCGAAGTGGCGCGCTCCCAGCAATGAGCAGTGTCTAGCTGTTCTGCCAGAGCCGCGTCGTGTAGGCGCCCTCGACGCTTGCGTCGATTTGCGCTGCCAAATCGTCACCGGCGCCGACCCGCGGCGCGATGATCTTGCCGAACGATATGCGGCCGGGCGCTGGCCAGGCCTTGGGGTCCCACAGCTTGGCCCGCACGATCGAGCGGGCGCAGTGGAAGTAGCAATGCTGGATGCGCACGCGCGTAGCCAGCAGCGCCGGCTTGCCGAGCGAGGAAAGAGACGCCACCAGGTCGGCATCGTCGTAGATCTCCGCCGTGCCGGAGATGCGCAGCGTCTCGCCGGTCGCCGGCACCAGGCAGATCATGCCGATCTTGCCGTTGGTGACCATGTTGGTGAGGCCGAAGGCCAGGTTGTTTCCGATGCGCTCGGGGATCAGCAGGGTGCGCGGATCCTCCATCCGAATGAAGCCCGGTTCGTCGCCTTTGGGCGAGACTTCGAGCGTGCCGTCGGCCGATACAGTGCCGATCAGCGCGAAGGGACAGCGCTTCAAAAAGTCGATCGACTGCTCGTCCAGCGCGTCCAGGATCTTGCTGCGCGACGCCGGACGCGGCTCGGGAATGATGCGCCTCAGGTCGTCGAGTGACGCGATACGAGCCATCGAAATCTCCTTACGGCGCCTGAAGGGCATCCATGTTGTCGTAGACACGGTGCAGCGCCGCTTTCAGCATCGCAGCCTCTGCCTCGCTAAAACCTTGGAGGGCTACTTTTTCGTAGCGCTGGGCAATGGGCAAGATTTTTTGCGTCATCCGCCGACCAGCCGCCGTGACGAAAAGAGTAACCACACGGGCATCGCTGGTATCGCGGCGGCGGGCCGCCAGCCCACTCTTCTCCATGCCGTCGACCAGGCGCGTCAGCGTCGACACTTCGATGGACGTTGTTTCCGACAGATCACCCATGCGGCGACCGTCGCGTTCGTGAAGGGCGGCCAGCACGCGCCAGGTCTGCAGGGTGGCGCCGAGCGGGCGCACCTCCTCGCTGAACGCCGTGGCGATGCGCGCGCCCGCACGGTTCAGCAGGTACGGCAGATAACCGTCGAGCGGACCCATGGGATCAGATTTCTCCTCGATCGACATCGGACGCACAGACGGATGACACGAGGAGATTGTCATCCCCAGGCCCATTCGACAGGCTCATGGTAAATTCCGTCCGAGGGATCTTTGGAGCTGCAACAAGGATCCCTCACTTCGTTCGGGATGACACCGGGCGCTGAACACGGATCCTACCGAAGGAAGTGCGGCGCCACCTCGCGCATGAAGCGCTCCATCTGCTCCTTCACCAGGGCGTGCGGTATCTGCCCGTAGTTGAAGTAGAGAATCACCTCGGCGATGCCGGCGGCCTCGACCTGCTTCAGCGTGTCGACGATGTGCTGGGGGCTGCCGCACAGGATCGACTTGTCGGTGAGCTTCTCCGGCCGCATGTCGCGCAGGATGTTCACGATCTCGACGAAGTATTTGTAGGTCGGCGGCACGTTCTCGCCCGACGAAGACGGGAAGGCACCGATCAGCGCGTCCTGGAAATAGCGCACCAGGGCCTGCTTGCCGTAGTGCTCCTCCTCCGGCGTCGACGCGATGTGCACGAAGTAGGAGCACATGGCGCGCCGCATCGGCCGCTTGAACGTGGCCTCGCACGTCTCGCGGTAGCTGCGCACGGCATCGGCCAGCGAGCCGTAGACCATGGCAGCGGCGAACGGGGCGTAGATCACGTTCCAGTCGTTCCTGGCCGCCAGCTCCATCGACGGCCGCGAAAAGCAGGCGACATAGGGCCGGAGAGGGTTCTGGGCCGGCCGCGGCCGGATCTCGATGTCGTCGAACTGGTAGAACTTGCCCTTGTGCGACCACTTCCCGGGCTCGGTCCAGGCGCGCCACACGATCTCCAGCCCTTCGGCGAACAATTCGGCGGATTCTCCGAACGGCGCCTGGAACGGCTCGTACTCCTTGCGGTCGTAGCCGCGGCCGGCGGCGAAATCGACGCGGCCACCCGACAGCAGATCGAGCGTCGCCCATTCCTCGGCGACATGCAGCGGATGATGCACCGGCAGCAACGTGACGGCCGGCGCCAGGCGCAGTTTGGTCGTGGCGCCCGCGAGCTGCGCCAGGATGGCGAGCGGCGAGGCATTGACGCCCAAAAGATTGAAATGGTGCTCGCCGATCCAGGCCGAGTTCAGCCCGACCTTCTCGGCCCACAAGGCCTCGGCGAAGATGTCCTTGATGAACTGCTCGGGCGCGCGCGAATTGCCAGGATAGCGATTGTCGCTCAGCGTGAAGTAGCCGAATTGCATGACGTCCCCTCCGGACGCCGATGATCGGCCTGGTTTAGTTATTTGTAAATGCAAGTAACGGCGCCGTGGCTTGTGATCCACCGGCGGTGGGCGTACGTAAATTCACAACAAGAAACGAAAATCCGGGATGGAGACAGGCATGAAGCGTCTACTCGTCATCGCCGCCCTCGTGGCCCTGCCACTGCCGGCATTCGCCCAGGCCAGTGCCCAGACGGCCGACCAGAAGATCGAGAGAGGCCGCGCCCTTTTCAACGACAAGAGCCTTTCAGGCAGCGGCCAGGTTTCCTGCGCCACCTGCCATCCGATGAACGGCCATACCGACAACAAGACCTACGTCGGGCTGGACGTCGTTCCGGACGGCGACCCCCGCGGTCGCAGCACCCCCACCATGTGGGGGGCGGGAACGCGCCTGGCCGAATGGTCGTGGGCCGGCAACATCCCGTCGATCGAAACCAACATCCGCGGCATCATCGTCAACCGCATGAAAGGCGAGGAGCCTGCCAAGGAGACGCTGGAGGCGCTGGCAGCCTACGTGAGATCGCTGCCCAACGGACCGGCACCGTTCCTCAATCCGGACGGCACGCCGCGCAACACGGCGCAGGCCGACGTCAAGCGTGGCTACGACCTGTTCGCCGGCAAGGCGGGCTGCATGAGCTGCCATGTGCCGGCGTCCTACGACAAGAAGGGCCCCGAGGATGTCGGCAGTGGCGGCGCCTTCAAGGTGCCATCGCTGCGCAACGTGTCGAAGACCGGACCCTATTTCCACGACGGCCGCTTCGGCAGCCTCGACGAGACCGTGGCCTTCATGTGGGATTTCTACAAGAAGAAGAGCGACAGCAAGGACACGCTGAGCGATGCCGACAAGCGCGACCTGGTGGCGTTCCTCAGGGCACTTTAGGCCCGGTTCTCTAGCTGGGGCGCGGCCCGAGGTCGGCCAGCGGCATCAGCCAGTCGCGGAACGCCTTGATCTTGCGCCGCCGGATCGCCTCCTGCGGATAGACGAGGTAGTAGGCAAACTCGCTCGACATCTTGAAGTCGAAGGGCACGACCAGCCGGCCGGCCTTGAGATCGGGGGCCACCAGCGGATGGCGCCCAAGCGCCACACCGAGTCCGTCCATCGCCGCCTGGTAGGCCGCCACCGGAAAGTCGAACGACACGCCGCGCGAGGCGTCGATGCCCTTCGCGCCGGCCGCGGTCAGCCAGACCTGCCAATCGTCGGGAAAGCTGCTGATATGGAGCAAGGTAAAGCGCTTGAGATCGGCCGGCTTCTTGAGCGGGTTGGGACCCTTGAGGAGCGACGGCGCGCAGACCGGCATGACGTCCTCGCTGACCAGCCGTTCGGCCGTCAGCCCGGGCCAGTGGCCGCGACCGTAGCGGATGCCGATATCGACATCCTCGCGGCCAAAGTCGATCAGCCCGGTGCCAGTGCTGATCCGGACGTCGATCTCCGGATTGGCGCGCTGGAAGCCGCCGAGGCGCGGCACCAGCCATTTCATCGCGAAGGAGGCCGTGGTCGTGACGGTGAGGTGGCCGCCGCGGTCCTTCTGCAGCAGCTTCTCGGTCGCCTCGTTCAACTGGTCGAACGCCCCGCGTACCGCGGGCAGATAGGCCTGGCCCGCCTCGGAGAGCAGCAGGGAGCGGTTGCGGCGCACGAACAATTTTAATCCGAGACGCTGCTCGAGGCCGCGCACCTGATGGCTGATCGCCGCCTGGGTGACGCTCAACTCCTCGGCGGCGTCGGTAAAGCTCATATGCCGTGCCGCGGCTTCGAAGGCGCGTAAACCGTTGAGCGGCGGCAGGGTTCGCTTCATGGCCGATCCTTCACATGAGTTATTCTTATCAAATAGGGACAAACCGTCATTTGTAAAGAGCCCTCCCGGAACACAAATGCAGGTCACACAAGACGCAACCCTTCAGGAGAAGTCCGATGGCCGACATCTCGCTCCACTACAGTTCCAAGGCGCCGCTGGCCGGCACATTCACCGCGTTCAACCAGATCTTCGCAACCTGGCGCCGCCGCGCCCAGGAGCGGCGTGAGCTCGCCAACCTCGACCATCGCTCCATCCGCGATCTCGGGCTCAGCGCGAGCACGATCCGGTTCGAGGCCAACAAGCCGTTCTGGCGCGCCTGATCTTCGAATCCGGAGCCGGGCCCGCTTCCCCTACCCTGCGCGGGCCCTTCCCTCTCCGGTCACTGGCCGGCGGTCGACCCTCAGCCTCCCTGTCGACCGCCGGCTTTTTCTTTGCCGCCTTCCGTCTTTGCGCCTGCCGGCCGCTCTGCTAGAGCCCGCGCATGGCACTTTCCGACCAACAGATCGAAGCGCTCGGCCGTGACGCCCTGCAGCGCGCGGCAGCCGGTGATTTCGCCGGCGCCGAGGCGCTGTTCGCGCGCGCCGCCGAGGCGCGCCCCAACGCCGGACAGCTCCTCCATCTCCTGGGTCAGGTCCGGCTGAAGCTCGGCCGCTTCGCTGAGGCGCGCGAGCCGCTGGAACGGGCGGCCTCGTTCCTGCCGCGCGACGCTGCAGCGCAGGTCAATCTGGCCGGATGTCTCGGCCGTCTCGGCCAGCATGACGGTGCCCTCGAGGCGCTCGAACGCGCGGCGCGGCTCAGTCCCGGCGACGCCGCCATCGCCCACAACAAGGGCCGCACCCTCGAAGCTCTGGGCCGGCTCGACGACGCCGAGCACGCCTACGGCGAGGCGCTGGCAATCGATCACCGCATGCTGCCTTGCCTCTCTGCAAGGGCAAACCTGCTGGCGGCGCGCGGCGATTGGGCGGGCGCGCTGGCGGATCTCGATTCAGCGCTGACGGTCCGCCCGGACGATCCGCGGCTGCGCCTGCGGCGCGGCGAACTGTTGCTCCAGCGAGGCGACTGGTGGCGTGGCCTGCCGGATCACGAGGCACGGCTCGAGCTCGCCGACAGCGGGCGCTGGTCGCCGGACCTGCCGCGCTGGCACGGCGAGGAGCCGCTCCCCGGCCGGTTGCTGCTCTATCCCGAGCAGGCCGACGGGGAGAGCGATGCGGCCGTGCGCGACACGCTGATGTTTTTGCGCGGCGCCGAGGTTTTGCGCGCGCGCGGCGTCGACGTGGCGATCCAGTGCGTCAGCAGCATCGCGGACCTGATCGACGCGCCCACCGTTGGGCGCGACGTGCCGTTAAAAGATTTTGCCACCGCGGCGCCGTTGCGCAGCCTGCCGCACTTGCTGGGCTGGACCCTGGAAGCGCTGCCGCCGCCCGGTGCTCTACGGGCGAAAGCGCAGCCGTCTTCCCGACTGGGCTGGTTCGCCCGAACGGCACCGCCAGAGGGTAAGGCTATCGTGAGCGATCCCGCAGAGGTCGCGGCGTGCGGCTTCGTCGTCGGCAACGACACCGCCGCGACCCATATCGCGGCCTTGCACGGCATTCCCACGCTCCTGCTGCTGCCCACTTCCGCAGACTGGCTCTGGGGTCCGCGCCGCGGTCCGTCGCCGTGGTATCCGAGCCTGGAAGTCATCGGTGAGGACGACAGCGAAAAGCTGGCGGCGTGGCTTGGGAGGTGCTGATATCCGCCGCGCCGGAGGACACGCCAAATGGGTAAGACGCTTTTCGACAAGATCTGGGACGGCCACGTCATCACCGACCTCGGCAATGGCTTCGTGCTGCTGCACATCGACCGGCTGCTGCTGCACGACATGTCGGGTGGCAAGGCGATGAAGGAAGCGATCGAGAAGGGCTATCCGCCGTCGCAGCCCCGCCTGATCTACGGCACCCCCGATCACACCATGTCGACGCAGCCCGGCCGCACCGAGAAGACATTCGCGCCCGGCGAACCGCTGATCCTGTCGATGCGCGAGACGACCAGCGCCTACGGCATCAAGCTGTTCGACCTGGGCCAGGACGGCCAGGGCATCGTGCACGTGATGGGTCCCGAGCAGGGGCTGACGCTGCCCGGCACCACGCTGGTCTGCGGCGACAGCCACACTTCGACGCACGGCGGCATGGGCGCACTGGCCTTCGGCATCGGCTCGTCCGAGCTGGTGCATACGATTGCGACGCAGACCATGGCGCAAAGAAAGCCCAAGTGCTTCCGCGCCACCTTCGAGGGCAAGCTGCAGCCAGGCGTCACGGCCAAGGACATGATCCTGCATCTGATCGGCGACGTCGGCACCGCCGCCGGCACCGGCTATGCGGTGGAGTATGCCGGCTCTGCAGTTCGCGCCCTGCCGGTCGAGGCGCGCCTCACGCTCTGCAACCTCACCATCGAGATGGGCGCGCGCACCGGCATGGTGGCGCCCGACGACACGACCTACGAATATCTCGACGGCCGCGACTACGCGCCCAAGGGCGCGATATGGGACCGTGCCGTCGCCCATTGGCGTACGCTGCCCAGCGATCCCGATGCCGGGTTCGACCGCGAGCACACGATCGACATGGCCAACGTCGCGCCGCAGATCACCTGGGGCACCAGCCCCGAGCATGTCATCGCCGTCGACCGCGCGATCCCCGATCCATCGACCGGACCGGAGGAAAAGCGCGCGGCCTGGGCCGCGGCACTGCAGTACCAGGGCCTCGAGCCCGGCAAGCCGATCGAGGGCACTCCGGTCGACTGGGTGTTCATTGGTTCCTGCACCAACAGCCGCATCTCCGACCTGCGCGCCGCTGCCGCCATCGCCAGAGGACGCCACAAGGCCGACCATGTGACGGCCTGGGTCGTGCCCGGCTCGGTGCGCATCAAGCGCGAGGCCGAGGCCGAGGGTCTCGACCGCGTGTTCCTCGACGCCGGCTTCGAATGGCGCGAACCGGGCTGCTCGATGTGCCTCGCCTCCAACGGCGAGCGCGTGCCGCCCGGCAAGCGCAGCGTCTCGACCTCCAACCGCAATTTCGTCGGCCGCCAGGGCCCCGGCGCGCGCACCCATCTCGCCAGCCCCGCCATGGCGGCGGCTGCCGCCATCAAGGGCGCCATCGCTGATGTAAGGAAAATCTGACCATGGACAAGTTCACCAAGGTCACCGGCGTGGCCACCCCCCTGATGCGCCAGAACGTCGACACCGACCTGATCATCCGCATCGAGCGCCTGGTCGACAATGTCGGCCGCGAGGGGCTGGGCCCCTACTGCTTCGAACAGATCCGCTTCAAGCCGGACGGCAGCGAGAACCCCGATTGCATCTTCAATCAGGAGCCCTATCGCGAGGCGCCGATCATCCTGGCCGCCGAGAACTTCGGCTGCGGCTCGAGCCGCGAGGGCGCGGTGTGGGCGCTCAAAGGCTTCGGCATCAAGACGGTGATCGCGCCCTATTTCGGCGACATCTTCAACAACAACTGCTTCCAGAACGGCATCCTGCCGGTGGCGTTGCCGATCGAGGAGATCGAGCAGCTCGCCGACGAGGTGAAGGCCTCGCCGGGCAATGCCCGCATCACGGTCGACCTCGAGAATTGCGTGGTGGTCTCGCCGACCGGCCGCACCATCGCCTTCCAGATCGATGCGCGGCGCCAGCATGCGATGTTGAACGGCCTCGACGACATCGCCCAGACCAAGAGCCACCAGGACAAGATCGAAGCCTGGCAGTCGACCGACAAGACCGCCCGTCCCTGGGTCTGGCTGTGAACGGGTGAGACCCCTCCACGCGGCCGCGGCGCTTCTCATCGTGGCGATGTGGGGTCTCAACTTCACCGTCATCCGCTTCGGCCTCGACGAGTTCCCGCCCTTCGCCTTCGCGACCTGGCGCTTCGTGCTGTGCGCTCTGCCGGTGCTGTTCGTGGCCCGGCCCGACATCTCCTGGGCGACGCTGGCCGGCATCGGTGGCTTCATGTTCGGGGGCCAGTTCATCTTCCTGTTCTTCGCCATGCAGGCGGGCCTCCCACCCGGACTCACGTCAGTGCTGGTGCAGTTGCAGGGGCCACTCACGGTCGTGCTGGCTGCCCTCTTTCTGCGCGAGCACGCCACGCGCGCCCAATGGCTCGGCCTCGCCGCCGCAGCGGTCGGCGTGGTGCTGATCAGCCGTTCGGTGGAAGGTACGGCGAGTGTGCTCGCCATCGGGCTAGCGCTGCTCTCGGCACTCACCTGGGCCACCGGCAACCTCTTCTTCCGCTCGGCGCGCGGCGCATCGATGTTCGCCGTCACCGTGTGGGCGAGCATCCTGCCGCCGATCCCGCTCGCATTGATCAGCCTCGTGCTCGAAGGCCCCGAGGCGCTGCTGACGCCGATCCTCCATCCGACGGGACGCGGCTGGTTCGTGCTCTTCTATACGGTCGTCCCCGTGATGTGGCTGGGTTACCTTATCTGGGGCACGCTGCTGCGCACCTATCCAGCCGGCAAGGTCGGGCCCATCTCGCTGCTGGTGCCCTGCGCGGCACTTCTATTCTCGTCGCTGCTGGTCGACGAGCCGATCGGCGGCCTGCGCCTGCTGGGCGTCGCCGTGGTGCTAGGCGGCGTGGCCATCGGCCTGTTCGCGTCGGTGCGACGGCTGCGCTAGGCTTTCTGCAGGCCGCACCATTCGGCGATGAAGAGCGCCGTCGACTGGGTGATCTTGCGGATCGATTCGAGGTTCACGCGCTCGTCGAAGCCGTGGACGTCGTCGGACTCGGGACCATAGACCAGGGCCGGCAGACCGGCATAAAGGCCGAAGAAGCGGGCATCCGTCGTGCCCGTGGTCCTGCGATCGTCGAGTTCAGCACCGAACACCGTCTTGTGGGCGGCAGCCAGCAGTTCCCGCACGTGCTCGTGGTTCTGCAGAACATAAGGCTCGGCCTGGAAGCCCTCCCAACTCACGGTCGGCAGATTGTTGCCGAGGAAGGGATCGGCGGCCGCGGCCCGGTGAATCGTGTCCTCGATCTCCTGCCGGCACTCCTTGAGGGTCTGCGTCGGCAGCACGCCCACGCGCATGTCGAAGGTGCACCAGGCCGGCACCGAACTCGCCCAGTCGCCGCCGGCAATCTTGCCGACGTTGAAATTCACCGGATGGTGATGGTCGCAATAGTGCTTGTCGTGGACCTTCTTCGCGTTCCACTTCTTCTCGAGCTCGCGCAACTGCTGAATCAGTCGATAGGCCGATTCGATTGCGTTCGAGCCGGCATCGGCCTTGTAGACGTGGACCGGGTGGCCGGTGACCTTGACCTGGAACCACATCACGCCGACCTGCGCGACGGTGAGCGTGCAGCCCGACGGCTCGGGGATCAGCGCCGCCTCAGCGCGATAGCCGCGCTGTAGGCAGGCGAGGGCGCCGTTGCCCGTGCACTCTTCCTCGACCACCGACTGCTGATAGACGTCGGCCGACGGCATGTAGCCCAGCGCACGGAGTGCGCGCAGCGCAAAGACGTTCAGGATCAGCCCCGCTTTCATGTCGCCCGAGCCGCGACCGTACATCCAGCCGTCCTTCACATAGGCATCGTACGGGTTGCGCGACCACATCTCGGTCGGTCCCTCCGGCACGACGTCGATATGGCCGTTCAGGATCAGCGAACGGCCTTTCGGATTGGACGGGCGCCAGGCGCCGACGACATTCCAGGCATCGTCGTAGTCGAGCGAATGCGGCGAATAGCCCGGCAGGTGCTTCAGGTCGTCGATCTTGATCTGCCAGCGATCGACGCCGAGGCCATCCTCCTTGAACAGGCGGGCCATCATGTCCTGCGCCGGCGCCTCCTGAAAGCGCGTCGAGGGGATCCTCACCAGGTCGGCCAGCACCTTGGTCTGGTCGTCGAACCGGCGGTCGACCTCGCTCATGATTTTGGTTTTGACGGCGGCATCGAGCATGGGCGGCATTCCTGTCAGGGTTCGGTTGGGCCGACATTGGCCGACGCGAAATGACTCGTCAAAGCGGGGCCAGCCTTCTATTTCACGCCGCAATGCCGACGTTGCGCACGCTGGAGGAACTGGACCGCGCGGGACTGCTCAGTCCCGATCCGCGGCTGGCGGAGGCTGCCCGATCGATGGCAATCGCCATCACGCCGGAGATGCTGGCGCTGATCGACCGCGGCGATCTCGCGCACGATCCCATCGCCCGTCAGTTCGTGCCCAGCGCCGCCGAGACCGAGGTGTCGGCCGACGAGCTTGCCGATCCGATCGGCGACGAGGCGCGTTCGCCGGTAAAGGGACTGGTGCATCGCTACCCCGACCGCGTGCTGCTGAAGCCGCTGCATGTCTGCCCGGTGTACTGCCGCTTCTGCTTCCGGCGCGAAAAAGTCGGTCCCGGCGGCGAGGCGCTGTCGGCGGCCGAGCTCGAAACGGCGCTCGACTACATCCGCGACCATCGCGAGATCTGGGAAGTGATCCTGACCGGCGGCGACCCGCTGATGATGGCGCCGCGCCGGATGGGCGAGCTGATCGCGGCCCTCGATGCGATCCCGCACGTCGCCGTCATCCGCGTCCACTCCCGTGTGCCGATCGTCGACCCGGAACGGGTGAGTCCAGAATTGGTCATCGCGCTCAAACCGCGGCGCGCGAGCCTGTGGCTCGGCATTCACTGCAATCATGTCCGCGAACTCGCGGCCGCGACGCGGGCCGCACTGGCGCGCCTCGCCGACGCCGGCATTCCCCTGCTGGGCCAGACCGTGCTGCTGCGCGGTATCAACGACGACGTCGAGACTCTGGACCAACTCATGCGGGCGCTGGTGACGGCCCGGGTAAAGCCCTACTATCTGCACCATCCCGATCTGGTGCGCGGCACCGGCCATTTCCGCGTCTCCATCGAGGCGGGCCAGGCCTTGATGAAGGCGCTGCGCGGCCGTCTCTCGGGCCTTGCCCAGCCGACCTATGTGCTCGACGTGCCCGGCGGCCACGGCAAGGTCCCGATCGGGCCGGCCTATCTGGGCGACGATCCGTCGGCGCTCGACGTCGAGGACGCCTTCGGCGGTCACCACCGCTATCCCGGCTGAGCCGGCCGAATCAGAGCGCTTGCGGGCCGACTGGACCTGGTGCCTCGACGGCCAGCTCGATGTCCATCTTGCCGGCATTTTCAAAGGCCAGCGTGACGGGCGCCTGCGATCCCGGCTCGAGCGGCGCCTTGAGGCCGGTCAACAGCAGATGATAGCCGCGCGGCTTCAGCGTCAGCGTGGTGTCTGGCGGCAGGGCGAGGCCGCCCTCGCGTTCGCGCATGCGCAGCTCGTCGCCCACCACCGTGATCGCGTGGATCTCGACGCGCTCGGCGACCGGACTGCTGGCGGCGATCAGCCGGTCCGGGGCTACGCCCTTGTTGGTGAGCGTAAAGAAGCCGCCCCCCTCCGCCGTGGTCGACAAGGATGCACGCGCCCAGGGGCCGACGACTTCGATGCTGCCCAGCACGAAGCTGCGGGCTGCGGCAGGGCCCTTTGGGCCTTCGGAGGTATCACGCGAACGATTGAACCATGCCTATCC
>Ga0194051_1000267_pt1 | contig 30905 bp, 28 predicted proteins | sample SepL2320m_MetaG_FD_161275 | JGI IMG/M metagenome (GOLD analysis project Ga0194051, IMG submission 161275) | Anoxic zone freshwater microbial communities from boreal shield lake in IISD Experimental Lakes Area, Ontario, Canada - Sep2016-L239-20m | ecosystem: Environmental > Aquatic > Freshwater >... | reverse complement strand
CGTCCAGGACGGTGGCTAGTGCGGCGCCGGTGAGGTGGTCGAGCCAACCAGCGAGTAGCCATCCGTCTGCGACGGGGGTGAGGCGGCACCATTGTTTCCCGTTGGCTTCCACTGCTGCTGCTCGAGCTCCGTCAGGATCAACGGCAGATCTGATTCGTTTGAGTGCAGCGGTGGTGTATTCGACGTTGTAGTCGGTGGAGATGTGCAGGAGCACGGCTTCAGATTCACTGCGGGCTTGGTTCTGCAGTGCGGGTTCAACTGCTGTGACGATCTTGTCTAAGCCGTTGACGATCACGGTGGCATGCTCGGCTTGAATGTCACCGCGGAGCCACGCATCACGGGTCGCAGTAAACGAGGTCCCCAGCAGGCGAGCGGTACGCAAAGACGAGGCGCAGTGGCGTCGATCCCACCGCAACGCCGATCCCAGCCACGACTTCGTCGAGGCGAACCCTTGACCGCGTAGGACGCCACACCGGTCAACGCGATGCACTGCCACCGACACTGCTGCTGACATCAAATCAATCGAACCCACAAGAGAAGCGATCAGATCAGGAACAGCGACATCAGCGCACTCATCGAAGCCACCTGCTGCAGTGAGCTCCGCGATCAACGCAGCAGTAGCGGCCGCTGTGGCAACAGCGTCGGCTAGCTGGGTTCGCAGGGTAACTCGACCATCGTACATGTGTCTTATTATGGCATGGGCCACTGACAGTTGTAAACCCCGAAACCCCAATGGGGACAACTATTTTCAGCCCGAGTCCATCACGACGTCGACGCCGACCACACCCATGCGGGACATCGATAGGTCACGGTCGGTTTCACCTGGGATGCATAACGATCGGCCAATGAGCGCGTTCGTCACGCGAGTGTCGCGTGGCTCGGGTATACACTCCGGCCATGAGATCAACCACTTATCGCCCACTTATTGTCACAGCGCTACTTGCAATCACAGTTACCCTCGTTGCCGGGTGCGGATCCTCGACCTCGGGTACACCGGCGGATTCTCCGAGTACAGCAGCTTCTAGCCCAGGGAACTCACAAGTGCTGCCGCCAGTAATGATTAAGCCGGGCCAGTCTGAGGCCACTGCACGAGTGGGCGACTTGCTGTATGTCACCACTGAGGCCGCCGACACCATGGCCACCACGGTTGCGACTGACAACTCCGGGGTGCTCGAGGTTTCGCAGGCTACCGACAATGGTTCTAGCCAGACTGCGCCTGGCGCGAAAGCGATAGCGGCCGGCGTGGCAACCCTGACTATCACCCGACCAGATGGCAGCACTCAAGACGTCGCAGTCACCGTCTCATAGCCCAGTTGGAGCGCTCCTTCGATAGGACGCGCGGCAGGGTTCCCTGCTGATCGCTTGAGTTACCGACATCGACGACCGATACCCCTCTCGCCGATGTCGGTAACTCGGTAACTCCGTAACTCGGTGACTCGGTAACTCGGTAACTCCGTAACTCGGTGACTCCGTAACTCGGTAACTCCGCGACTATGTGGACGCGCCTACAGCGCTGTTTCGCGAACGCGATCGGCTACGCATTGCGGTGTCCCCGAAGGGGTCGCGCAATGCTGTGTAGCAAGTCGCGAAATCGTTGACCGTGACTTCTTGACCCGACGAAACCGCTGGATAGACTGCACTTCGGCCACTTCGGCCATGTTGGTATTGAGCAGAAGTGGTGAACTGATGAGTTCCTTGCAAAGAGCGAACCTACCCCCGGATCAGACTGCGGAACCTGTCCACGTGTCGACAAGGTCATTGTCATTAGGGTGCGTCGGCTTCGCTTTGTTTGGCCTAGGCACCCTGACCCTCGCGTTGGAACCCCAAGGCACAACGTTGAACTGGGGACTTCGAATCGTTGGGCTTATCTGCCTGTCGGTCGCCGTGTTGTTGCACGTCGATCATCTCTCATATCGAATCGGCCGTCCTGCCGTGTATTTGATGATCGCTGGCGTCACTGTGCAGGCACTGCGATGTGTGCCCTTCATCTTCTTGCCGTCGGCGTTTTCATCATCTGGCTGGGTCACCTTCTACTACACCGCGCTGTCTCTCTCCTTCGTGCTCTTTGGCCTGGGCTTGCTCATGGTGGCGGTTCACAAGCGAACTCAACTCAGTTCAGCATCAGGCCCAGCAGATGCCACCGAATCAGTTGATTCGTCCGGCTCAGCCACACGCGACGTCACGGTTCACGCTTCCTACCTTTCCTTGATCAGCGCTGCGGTCGGTTGCGTGATTCAAGGCGCTGCCTACTTCCAGTTCGGCGGGTCACAGTTCTCATGGGCGATGCTCTTAGTCGGACCGCTGCTTATTGCAGTCGGGCTCATTAGTCACATAGACCACTTGACCGCGCGCATCGGTCGTGCCGCTGTAGTGCTGGGGATCATCGCAGTGGTGCTGATCGCGATGGCGCCGGTGCCCTTCGTGATTGATCCCGCCAACTACGTTGCGCCGTCTTGGAATTCGTACTACTGGGCATGCTGGAGCTTCGGTTTCCTTTCCGCCGCGTTGAGTTGCGCGTTCGTTGGCCGCCACAAGGCGCAGGTCTAGCCGCCCGCTCGTACCCGAAGGTGCCGATCGATTCACCAGTGCCTCCGGTATGTATCTCGTGCGAGCAGACTTGATGAATGAGCGCGGAGATCAACGGCGGGTCAGCAGACACCCGCCCGCCCGGAAGCTAGTTACTCTCGGTGCCTGGATAGGCCCTCAAACTCACTATCTGTGAGAGCATTCTGCCTATGTCCCCCTCTTCTTATATTCGTGTTCTCGTCGCGTCTGCCCTCACGGTTGGCGCGATGGTTGCTGGATCCATCACCGGGATGGCTTCTGCCACTCCTGTATCGATTGACGGCCGGGTTGATACCGCGTTCGCCGCTAATCTGGGCACCGCGCTAAGCGATACCGTCAATGTCATCGCGACTCAGCCCGACGGGAAGATCCTCGTCGGCGGCTTCTTCAACCTCAACGGTGGAGCACCGGCCGAGTTTGCACGGCTCAACGCTGATGGCACTCCCGACGCCGCCTTCAACTCCAACCTGGGTACTGGCTTCTCCGGTGGTTCAGTGCGGGCGATTGCGGTGGAACCGTCTGGGGCCATCCTCGTTGGCGGACTCTTCCTGGACTTCAACGGCACGGTGGTCAATCACCTGGTGCGCCTGAACTCCGACGGAACCCTCGATACGGCATTCATGAGCAACTTGGGTACCGGATTAAACGGCGGCTCCGTCCGCGGGATCGTCGTGCAACCAGCTGAGGCTCCGCTAGTCGGACACATTGTCCTCGCTGGTTACTTCGTTGATATCAACGGATTCGCCAGCGCTGGTCTGGCTCGAGTTGATGACAACGGCGTTCCGGACACGCTGTTCAGCCAGACCATTGGTACTGGTCTTGACGGTTTTGTCGACACCGTGGTGGCAGACCCGAGCACTGGCGACTTGCTCGTCGGCGGCCAGTTCACGCATATGAATGGCATCGTTGACGCCGGCATCGCACGCTTCTCGCCGGAGGGCGACCCGAATGCAACCTTCGCGGCCAATCTTGGCAGCGGCCTCGTTGACGGGCTCAACCCTGGATCGGTTAACGGGATCGTGGTGCAGCAAAGCGGCCGAATCGTGATCGGTGGATTCTTCGCCACCCTCGACGGCAGCCCAGCGGGGCATCTGGCGCGGCTTGAGGCAACCGGCGTTGCCGATCCCTCCTTCACTGCGAATCTAGGTACCGGCTTCGACACTGATGTTCGTGCCATCGCCGAGCGTACGTCTGACCACAGCCTGATTGTCGGCGGCACGTTCAACACGCTTGATGGCGTGGCTGCGGCCCAGATTGCACACGTATCGACCAACGGTGTACCCGATCGCGTGTTCTCAACCAACATGGGCACGGGGCCCTCTGCGCCGTTCCCCCCTGCTGAGGTCTACGGCGTTGCAGTGCAAGCAGATGGTGGCAGCCTGATCGGTGGCTATTTCGACTCCGTTGACGGCCAGCCGACTCCCTATCTGGTCCGGTTGTATTACTCGGACACAGTTGCACCGGTTATCACGATGACCCAGCCAACCGGCGTGTTTGCCTCAACCCCGAGCGTGCCGATCGCTTGGACGGCAACTGACGCGGGCGGTTCGGGTCTGGCTGCGACCTGTGTGAAGTATGTGTTCAAGAAGGCAGCACAGGCTGGTAGCTCACACAACGCTAACGGCCCATGTACAACGGCGTCAGCAACCACCTACACGCCGCTGACGGCTCCACGTACGGCTGCGTACTGCGTGCTTCACGGAGCAGCCGCTCTTGGTTGCTCGAGCAACCTGGTCCCAGTGCTAGGGGACCGTGTTTGCTTCCAGGCAGTAGCTGCGGATAACTCGGGAAATCAGACATCGGCCACATCGCGTTGCACGAACCTGCCGTTCGACGAGCGCAGCTTGCTACGTAGCAGGTCGACTGACTGGAGCCGCACAGTGGCCTCAGGTTGGGTCGGGTCAACTGCATCTGCCACCACAATCCGCGGCGCGACGCTATCGACTACGTCGTCGATGACGGTGCGGCAACTCGGTGTGATCGCGTTGAGTTGCGCAACCTGTGGGTCAGTGGATGTGTACGTAAACAACGTGGTGGTTAAGCACCTGTCGCTGGTTAAGACTGGAGCGGCGGAGCGCAAGCTGTTCACGTTCACCCGCTACACCGCAAACAAGGTCGGCGTCGTGAAGATCGTCGTCACGTCATCCGGTAAGCAGGTCAAGATTGACGCGGTAGGCATCACCTCCGCCTGATCTTCTGCAACCGCACTGTTGAGCCCGTTGCCGGGTATTTCATCTGGCAACGGGCTCAACTACGTCGCGATCCGATCACGGATGCGCGCTGCGATTGATGGCCCCCATAGGGTGTCGTCCGTGTCAGATGTCGTTGTCGATAGCCCAGTGATACCCGCGCCCGCGCCCATCCCGCGCTGGGCCCGGCTTTGGCTCTTGTCACCCGACCTGGTGGCACCGGCTGTGATGGTGTTCGGCAGCGTCGCGGTGCTAGGTGCACTCGTCCGACTCCCGGGCGTTGTGGCACTGGTTGTGTCGGTGGTAGCCATGGTGGCGACCACCGTGTTTCTCGCTGGCCGTTTGCCCACGCCGAGCAATGTGTCGGTCTCAGACCGTGTGCTGGTTGGTGCAGTGTGGCTCGGTGTCGTGGTCTGGATCATCTTCTGTTGCCGTACGGCAGGGGAGTGGTTCCTCGTCGAACGTGATCCGGGCTTCTACGCCACCACCGCGAAGTGGTTCGCAACCCATAACGAATTCCCGATCCAGAACGGCACTGCCGACATCACCAACGCGATTCGTGGCCTCACGAGTACCGGATACGGCTATTACGACGCTGGCCCTGGGCAGGAGTTCTCACAAGGTGGGCCGCTGCTGCCGGTAATGCTTGGGCATCTGCAGCGAATCCTCGGCCCATCCGGATTGCCTTGGGGCAACGTGATCTTCGCGGGTCTTGGGCTTGTGGCGTTCTTTGCTTGGGCGCGCCGGATCGTTCCCGGCTGGTGGGCTCTTCTCGCCCCAGCCACCTGCGCGCTCGCGCTGCCCGTCTTGTACATGGCCCGCAGCACGTTCAGCGAAAGCGTTGCCCTCTTGCTGTGTGTGGGCGGCTTCGCACTTCTCACCGACGGCTTCGTCCGTGCGAGTCCTCGCCTGATCGCCTTGGGTTCGCTCACGGCCGCCACTGCCACTTTGGATCGCCCCGATGGCGTCGCGGTGGGCGGCCTCGTTGTCGTGGCCGCCACCGGGATCTGGTTGCTGACAACCGACCGGGATCCTGGCTTGGCCCGACGCGTCACCATGGCCGCTGTGGCGCCAGCAGTGCTGATGCCGTTGGTGAGCCTCGTGATCTACGCGGTTGTCACACCTGGCTATCTGCTGCACTTGAAGTGGGAGGTCGGGTCGGAGGTTCTTGTCCTGCTCGCCGCTGCGTTTGTCGTAGTCCTGTTGGGTCATAGGTTGTCATGGGTACGGGGGAGATGGAGCGATCTCGTCGACCACAACCGTGGTCTAGTCGCCCGCGGTACCGCGCTCTTTTCCCTTGCCGCGCTGGTCTTTCTCACCATGCGTCCGTTGTGGACCAAGGTGCATGTCGAACTAGATCTTAAGAATGGGTACCAGCAAGAGGTCGCGGGCGTTCAACGAATGAACGATCAGGTTGTGGATCCATCACGCACTTATGACGAACTCACCACAGTGTCGACATCCTGGTACTTCGGTTGGGTAGTGCTTGTGCTCGCTGGTCTTGCGCTACTCGTCTTCGCGCTTACCAAAGGCCCGGGCGTTCATTCGCGCTTTCGCGAACCTTGGGCTGTGGTCATCGCGACCTTGTTGGTACTGATCCCGTTGTACTTCTGGGCATGGCACATCACCCAGGATCAACTATGGGCATCGCGTCACTTGGTGATGATGGGCTACCCGGTGCTCGTGCTTCTCGCGAGTTATGCCGCATATCGAATCACCGACAGCGTTCGTTTTGGATCGCATGATTCTGCTCTGCGCGGGGCGGTTGCACTGGCCCTAGTGGGATCGTTCGTGATCCCCACGGTGCGTGCCACCTCGCCGCTGGCTACGGCCATCCAATACGGCGGCATGAGCCCGATACTCACGCAGACGTGTGCCGCGATTGATGCTCTCGCACAAGGGAAAACACGTGTCTTCGCATTGTTCACTGGCCCCTTGGCGGGCGCGTTCCAGACCCCTGTCGGCGTGTGGTGCGACATCCCTGCCGTGCGAATCGATGAATCGACGGGCCGTACCGCATTCGCGACGACAGTTGCCTTGCGCACCTGGGCCGACGCCAATAGTTGGACGATGCTGAAGGTAGATTCCACCGCGATAATGGGCGAAGCCCTTCCACCGGGCGCGCTGACCTCAAGGACAACCGTGTCGGCTGCCGGGATTCACACAGTGTCTGGAATCGTCACGATGTACTGGCGCTCACTTGATGCTGCACCGACGACTTCGTTCACCAAGCGTTACGTGGTGACGGTTGCCGCAGTTGGATCGGGACGCTGATCGGGCGCGACTTGGTCGGCGGTCAGTGAGATCGCGGGCGCTGGCGTCGCAGGGCGAGCCACGCGTTCGTAATGCGACGGTGGAACTCCCAGGGTTAGCTCGATGCGGCGAACACGCTCAAGCGTGCGCTGGCTCACGACTCGATTAGAGGCCACTAGATCGGCGAGTACGCCGAGGCTGAAGAGCTGGACGGCTGCGATCAGGAACACCGAGCCTAGGATCACCGACTGCAGGTGCGCGCCACCAGAATTCGACACGAGCGACACCAGGTAGGGCAGCCAGCTCACAACAGCTAATGCAACGAGAACGGCGGCTGCACTCCAAAACAGTCGCAGTGGCTCATATCCGGCCCACACGCGGAAAATCGAGATGGCGTTTTGCCGTACGTAGGAACCAGTGGACGAGAACAGCCGCGACGGCCTTGCCACATCGTTTCGCGGCACCTGGACGTTACTGATGGCGACGAGGTTCTTACCGGCTTGGATCAGGCTTTCGAGCGTGTACGTGAACTTCGTGACGACGACAAGTTGAAGTGCGGCTTCGCGGTTATAGGCCCGAAAACCCGAAGTCGCGTCCTGAACGCTTGTGCCGGATGCGAGTTGCACTACCCGCGTACCGACACGCTGTAGGAACTTCTTCGCAGCGCTGAATTCGGCAACGTTGCTGACGTCGCGATCGCCAATCACCATGTCGGCTTCACCAGACAGGATGGGCGCGACTAAGGCTGGGATCGCGGAGGAGTCGTACTGGTTGTCGGCATCGGTATTGACGATGACATCGGCGCCTAGCTTCAGGCACGCGTCAAGGCCGGCCTGGAACGCGCTGGCTAAGCCCTTGTTATGAGTGAGACGCACAATGTGATCGACCCCGTGAGTGCGGGCCACCTCAAGGGTGCGATCAGTGGATCCGTCGTCGATCACCAGCCACTCGACAACGGAGATCCCAGGGACGGACCGCGGCAGCTGCGTCAGCAAGGTGGGCAGTTGGTCTTCTTCATTCAGACACGGGATCTGGATGATCAGTTTGGTCACGATGCACTCCAAGGATTCACACGTAGGGTAAATCATCGACGTGTCAAAGACATGATCGCCTCTCAGATGGCGCGCGCCAATGCACCTGGCGCTCAGCATCGCCTGCGCCAAGTTCGCGTATATGGTGAGCACCGATGCGCATTGCTGTCGTGGGCCCCACCCATCCCTACAAGGGTGGCATTGCCCAGCACACCACCGAGTTGGCTCGGCGTCTGTCCCTACGCGGGCACGACGTTCGGCTTGTCACGTGGCAAAACCAGTACCCAGCGCGCCTGTATCCAGGCCAGTTGACGGTCGACGCCGACATCGCCGAGGGCGCGCAGTTCGAGTCGGTGCACCGGATCCTGAATTGGTACGACCCCTCGAGTTGGCTCAGGGCCGGGCGGCGGACTGCGGACGCCGATCTCATCGTCGTGGCTCATTCGAATCCATTCCAGGTTCCCGCTTATCGCGCGCTTTTGGCCAGTGCGAGTGCAGGTGGCAACCCGCCACGCAGAGTGCTGATCGCGCACAATGTGGTATCGCACGACGCCCCGGTCTGGCAGCAGCGGGCCATCGACATTTTGGCCGCCGATCTCGACGGTGTGGTGGTGCATTCCACGGCCGATCTTGCCGACGTCACAACGCACTTGCGCGCTGTCCCCGCTGTGCAGGTGCCGATCCCCCCACACGGACCGGCACTCGCCGTAACGGGAGTGAGCGGCCCGGACGGCAGAGTCGACGCCGCCGACAGCGCCGACAGCGCCCACATCGCCGACATCGCCGACAGCGCCCACAGCGCCCACATCGGTACCGCTGTGAGCCGTGCGCCCGGCGATGCAATTCGAGTACTCGTCTTCGGCTTCATCCGTCCATACAAGGGCATTCCGATGTTGCTTGAGGCCGTGCGCGCGGCGCCCGACATCCACGTCACCATCCGAGGCGAATGCTGGGACGACAGCCTCGACGCTCAAATCCGCGAGTTCGCAGCGGCGCCAGAGCTCCGGGGCAGGATTGACTACGAGCCGGGTTACCTCGCTGGTCATGACGTCGAGTCGCTCATGGCGCAACATGACGTCGTGGCCCTGCCGTATCTGGAAGCCACTGGGTCACAGAACACTCGCCTGGCCCACGCGTACGGGCTGCCAGCACTCGTGAGTGACCTACCGCCTCTGGCACTGGACGTGATCGACCAGGTCAACGGACGAGTACTGCCGGTCGGCGACTCAGCAGCATGGGCCCAGGCGCTTCGCGAACTAGATGTGGCGCTGATCGCGCAGTGGCGCGCTGCGATCGTGTTGCCAGATGCCGACCAGGCCTGGGATCACTACGTCGATGTCGTCCTCGATTGCGGTGTTTCGCGAAGTAATGAGTCGCTGGCAGCACCGAGCCGACACGAGACTGCTGCTGTTGAACGCCGCACGCACGTCGTGGCTGATGAAGCGAGTCGTACGCGCAAGGCCGAAGCGATCGCCGCGATGCTGACCGCAGAGCGTCCATTGCGGGGCGCTCGGATCCTTGATAATGGTTGTGGCTCAGGCTATATCGCACATGAGCTCGCTAAGCGTGTCGGCCCGAACGGCTCGGTCACGGCTGTCGATCGGATGGATCATCGACTCATTTCCACTGGCTTTGAGTTCATTCAGACCGACGGGGGAGCGCTCCCCTTTCCTTCTGGCGCCTTTGACATCGTGGTTTCGAATCACGTGCTTGAACACGTGGGGCAGCCAGCGGAGCAACTCGCGTATCTGACCGAGATCGAGCGAGTGTTGGCACCAGATGGCTTGCTATACCTTGCCGCTCCCAACAAGTACCGGCTCGTCGAGGCCCATGTCGGCTTGCCGTTCGTCAGTTGGTTGCCGCCACGTGCGGCCGATCGCGTCGTACGTCTGGCCCGACGAGGTGAGTGGTACGACGTTGTGCCCGTTAGCCGATCGCAGCTGCACTCACTACTGACCCGGGCCGGGTTCACCGTGGTCGACATGACCGCAGAAGTCGCGAAGCGTCAACTGCGCGCGCTTCCTTCGCCAGTCTCAGCGGTCGCAGCGGTGCCGGGGCCATTGCTCGATGGCGCACTAGCGGTGGTGCCCACTTTCATCGTGCTGGCTCGCAAGCCTGCCGGCTCCTAGCCTCTGCCAAACAAGCAATTGCGCACGCGGGGGGTTCTGCAGTGCCCAACTCAGCGCTGAGGCGCCGGCTGGTGCCCCGACTGCCGCTGCCGCCTCAGTATCACCAGGCCGACCACGATCGCTGATCCGACACCGCAGGCCATGGCGCTCATCGTGCCGGTCGCGCCGTACCTCGACACCCAGATCGCGCTAAACGCCACGGCCACCAGAGTCGATGCCGCACGCATGCTCAGGAACGAGAGCCCGCGCCGGCGTGCGCGCAGCACGGACGCGGCGATCACGTATGGGCCAGATACCGCTACGTAGACGATTGTGGCCAGGATCAGGGCAGCACTCGTGGCACCTTCAGCGATTCCGGCCGAGCGCAAGAGCGGCAATACCAGAATCAAGGTGACCGCCAATATCGCGAGGCCAGCCAGGGCACACAGGCCGGCCAGCCCCAGTATTCGACGAGGTGAGACAACGCGACGCGAGAGCGCTGGCACGAGCATGGTTTGGGCGGCGAGGTAGGCCAGTAGGGACGGGTTGGCGATCAACAGGGCGAGCCGGAAGGTGCCCAGCACTTGGGTTCCGGCGAGGGCCGCAACCAGGAACCAGAGGCCTTGGTTTCCTGCAAGGTATAGCGCGGTGTCCATTGACGTTGGAACGGCAAGACGGCGGTGGCTCCACCACCAGGTGAGCGCTGGCCGCGGGGATCCGGGCAACACTCGAAAGCTGAGCAGCCCGATGAGCGCACCAACAGCTGCCCCGATTCCCCAGACGAGGACTCCCGTGGTGACCGACCTGGACCCAGAAAGCACGGCTATGCCGAGCAAGGAGACCACCAGCCAGGTGAGGTCCAGAAGCGCCGACTTTTTGGGCTCCAGGGACCAAAAACCCACGTAGCGCAGTGCGTCCTGGAGCAAGGCTCCGGGAATCACCACTGCCACGGCGAGCCAACTCAGATCGTGGGTGGCGGCAGCAGCCAGCGCCACGACCAGCGCGGCAACGCCACCTAGGGCAAGCACCAAGCCGAGTAGCGGGGCTATCCGCCCATCGGGCGTCTCCTGTGTGGGTGCCGTGTCGGCTAGCAGCACATCGCCAATCGCCGCGCGTACCAGGTACAGCACGGTGACGATGACGGCGTAGCGCAAGGCCCATTCGCCCAGGCCTACAACGCCAAGGAACAGCGCGATCGTCAACTCGACAACAATGTTGCTGCCGGCCGAGGCTGCTTGGCTGATTCCAGACCACAGGCTAAGCGAGGTTGAACTCGGCAGGCGCATACCCTGACCGGCCACGGTGTCGCCCGTCCCCTCTGGCTTTTGCTCTAGCTCTGCACCGCAGAGATCGAAGTTCTCAGCCGCACCGGTGCGGCTGACAGCACCCTGCCCGATCCTAGATCCAGGGGCCGATTCTCACGTTCAGCGCCACGGTGATGATCTGATGGCTCAAATCTGGCGGTAGCGCACTATCAGGGCACTACGATGTGCCTTGCACGGTCAGATGTAGCGTGGCCTTGTTTCTCATTGACCAGTAGAGGAAGTGACATGTCCACCGTCATCTCAGTGCACTCGTTCCGGGGTGGAACAGGCAAGAGCAACACCACCGCGAACGTTGCGGCCCAACTTGCTGCGGGCGGTGCCCGCGTCGCGGTGGTAGACACCGACATTCAGAGTCCGGGTGTCCACGTCCTGTTTGGTTTCGATGAAGCCCTCGAGCCGAGCCTCAACGACTATCTCTGGGGCAAGATCCCGATTGCCCAAGCGGCACACGATGTCACGTACACGGTGTCCAGGCTCACCGAGGTCGCACCCGGTGGCACGCTCTTCCTCGTGCCCTCGAGCATGAAGGCCAGCGACATCGCGCGAGTACTGCGTGAGGGCTATGACGTCGGTACCCTCAATGACGGCTTCCGCGATCTGGCCAAGGACTTAGCCCTTGACTACCTCATCATTGACACCCACCCAGGGTTGAATGAAGAGACCCTGCTCTCGATCACGATCAGCGATGTCCTGCTGCTGATCCTGCGTCCAGACCGCCAGGACTTCCAGGGCACGGCAGTCACGGTTCACGTGGCTCGACGCCTAGACGTTCCGTCGTTGCTGCTGGTGCTCAACAAGGTTCCCTCGAACGTTGATCTCGACGATCTTCGTGAGCAGATGACCAACACCTACGCAGCCGAGACTGCGGCCATCATGCCGCTGTCGGAGGATGTCGTACGTAACGCTTCGGGCGACCTCTTCTCGCTCACCGAGCCCACTCACCCGTGGTCAGCGGAGATCCGCAAGATTGTCGACCGCGTTCGCATCTGATCCATTGGCTTGGATTCACTGACCAGCTCAGAACCATTCAGGCTGAACAGTTTTAGACGAAGCAAAGACGCCACTGAGTCACAAACTCAGTGGCGTCTTTGCTTCTTTAGAAGTCGAGGCTGTCGAGTCTATCGAGCAGTGCCGAGGATCCCGACAGGGTGCGCCGGCGGGCCGTGATTGACAGGCGACCTCGGTCGTCTTGGCGGAGCTGTCCGCGCGCCATGAGCGCATCTACCGCCTTGGTCACCTCTTCAGGCGTGAGCCCGATGACCTGTTCGGGGAGCAGATCGACAGTGGGTGCCTGGTCGGCCCGCAAGATGTGCGCGATGACTAGGCGCTCGCCCGGATCGGAGTCGAGCAGACCGAGTACACCTGCAGACCATGCTTCCACGCTCAGCGTGCGAACCATGGTGTCATCTGCCGCGCGAACGGTGTCTGAGTGTCGGCTGCCAGGTTGGCTGACATCACCGCAGAAGTTGCCAGGACCAATGTCTGCCACGCGGCGTTCGACGCCACCGTCATCGTTGAAGATCGAGACACGGCCAGTGACGACATACATGATGCGGTCAGCTGGGGAGCCGGCGCGGAACAGAGTGTCGCCTGCTCGGAAGTGTTCGGTAATCAGTCGTGACCGCAGGGTGTCGCGTTGGGCCTGGGGGATCGTCTCCAGGATTCGGGCGTCGATGCCGCCGGCTACCTGGCGTTCCCAGACCGCGGCATACGCGTGGTTCTCCATCAATTGCTGATGGGTGCCACTGACAATCTGCGCACCTATTGGGGCGATCACGTGATCGACCCTTGCTGCGAATTCGGCGTTCGCCGTGGTCAAGATGACCGTTCGCCCCTGTTTGGTTGCTAGTGCGGCAAGCAAGGGGGCGGCTCCATCAGGATCTGCCAGGGCAGGCAGATCCTGGATCACCACGACGTCGGCATCGCCGATGGCGGCCATGGCCAGCATCAACCGCTGGCGCTCATGAACGCTGAGAAGGCCAGCGTGGGTGCCCAGCCGAGCATCGATCCCACCGTCAGGCAATTGCGTCAGGTGGGCGATACCCACCATGTCGAGGGTGGCATGTACCTCGTCATCGGTGAGGTTGGGCTTTGCCGAGTTCAAGTGTTCGCGCACTGACGCATCCATCAAGTACGGGTCATCGGTGACAAGTACGATCCGCCGCTTCACCGAGGGATGACGGACGTCGACGCCGTCAAGGAGTACGACGCCTGAGTCAGGATCGGAGTCGCCACTGAGTATCTCGGTCAAAATGTTCGCTGACACGCCCATGTCGTTGACCACGCCGATCACCCCGCCGAGTGGCAAAAGCACGTCGCCAACCGTGATGGGGTTGCCTGGCATCAATGCGAGGTTGCGCAGACGGAACGAGTGATCCGCATCAACTTCGACCCCGGTTTCGCCACGGCTGACCCGCGGGCCTGACGTAGTGATCTGCTCAATGCGCCGTTTGCTGGTGACAGCGAGACGAAGTTCGCGCAACCACGGAGGCAAGGACTCGAGGCCGGTGACAACCATTTCGATGTAGAGCAGGGCGGCGGCGATTGCACCGGCCTGACTATTACCGCTGAAAACTGCAATGACCACAACGGCAAACAGCGCAACGTAACCGCTGAATCGCGCCATAGTGAGGAGTCGGTTGATCTCGTTGCGCTGGTGCTCGGTCGCATGGCGCAAGATCTCAGCCCGGGCGTGGAACCGTTCGCGCATCCATGCGGTTAGGTTCATGCCGGTGAGGTTTCGACCGGCGGTGATCGACTCGTCGACTACCGCCCCGACGTCGCTGCTGCTATCGAGCCGAGCCCGGTCGCGCTTGAGCATGTTGCGACCGATCCGCCCGTTGAAGAACAGGAAGAACAGGGTCACGGTGAGCGTGGCCACACCGGCGTAAGGCTGGATGTAGATGAGCAGCGTCAGGCTGAGGACGATCCCGGTGATGGCAGGTAAGCCTTCGGCCACTGAGATGTCGACGATCTCGCCGATGCGGTCGACGTCGGTGGTATTGCGACTGATCACGCTGGGCCGACGAAGGCCGACCTGCCGCAACATGGGAGTTTCGAGAGTGTGCTCGAAGACATACTCAGAAAGTTCCTGCCCGACGTCCGCACCACATTCGTGAGCTCGCTTGCGTGACATTGACGCGGTGACGACGCTGATAGCCATGAGCCCGGCAATGATGGCGAGTGCGAGCGGTGCGTTCTCGGTGACTTTGTGCTCGCCGTGTTCGAGCGCACCTTCGAGCAGTGCGGTGTGAATCTGCAGTGGGATCAGAACACCGGCGACGACGGAGGTCATGCCCAAAGCCAGGGCGGTGACAAGAGGGCGACGTACGGGCCGGAGGAACGGCAGCAGGAAGCTGACCAACTCGGCAGTACCGGCGGTAGATCGGCCATCCCGTTCGGCATGGGACATCTCAGAACTCGCGGGCCCAAGATCTGGTGAGTCGGTCGCCATGCGGGATTGTCCTATTGCTGGTAGCTGTGGCGCACCGAGGGTCTCGGATTCTGGTGGTGGAACCGAAGTCCCGTATGACGATCGATGCGGTCCGGTTGTGGTGTCGAACCAAGAGTAGAGGTCGGGTGCCAAGACGGCGAACATGAGCCTTCGCTGGGTCAACCTCGCCACTCGGATAGGCACGCGCTAGGTGGCTTGGCGCTCGTTTGGCTGCGCGTTGGATCGATGGTTGATCATTCGCCGGGCGACAAGCCCTCAGACACCACCACCGCGAGCCGATTGCCGGTCACGCGTTGGATCGAATCGGCGAGCGAGTCGAGGAACTGCGGCTTGGTGGCTCGTTCGTAGCCGTGGCCGCCAGCCAGTTTGTTCGCATCTGAGAAATCCAAGGTGAGGACGCCATCGCTCACCGCCGCGATGCGACCGTCGAATAGGGCGAGCCATGCGATCCGGGCGGTTGATTCAAGGTCGTCGAGAATGGCATTCCACTGCGCTTTGAGAGTGCCCACCTCATCCATGCGCACACCGTAATGGGCGGCGCACTCAGATGCTGTGTCGCGGTAGCGGTCGATGGGCGGTGGCATCACCTACCGTGGTGCCGTGAAGCGGTGGATCTTGCTTGTGCTGGGGCTGTTGTCGATTGTGGTCGGCGTTGGTCTCATAGCCGGGGGAGTCGCCGCTGCGTCCTTGTTCGGATCCGACAACGCGGTGTCGTCGGCTACTGCCGAAGTTCGAGGAACAGGCGCTGCCCTTCTCTTCGACTATGTGCAGATCGATGCGAGCAGCATGCCGATTCCTACCGGTCTCGGACGGACCACCCTGAACGTGTCGTCGCCGACTCATCAGCAGATGTTCGTCGGGGCTGCTACCGCGCACGACGTCGACTCGTATCTAGTGGGCGTGCCCTACGACGTCGTGGTCGAACTCAATGCCGGACAGCAATCGACGACTCGCCAAGTTCCAGGTACGCAACGTCCGCCCCCGCCCGAAGAGCAGACCTTCTGGACCCAGCATGCCAATGGTTCACCGGCCGTGCTGCAGGTCGACTTAGCGTCAGTGCCTTCACTCGTCATCATGAATGCCGACTCCAGCGATGGAGTCGCGGCAGACATCGTGGTCACGCTCACGGTGCCTAACGTGTGGAACATTTCGCGCGGGGTCATAGGTCTAGGCGCCTTGGGTGTCTTGCTCGGAATCCTGTCCTTGTGGTTGTCGTTCCTTGCGCGCGGGCAAGTGCCCTCAATCCATCCCTTAGCGCACCTGCATGCGACTTCTGCGGCCGAGCCGGCTGTGGCGGCCCGCTCGCCCTATGTGCTGTCTGAACTACCGCCCCTCCCTGTGCCAGTGCCACTCCCTGTTCTGCCGCCACTCCCTGTTCTGCCGCCACTCCCTGTGCCAGTGCCACTTCCGGTTCCTGCGCCACCGGCCGCGTCGGTGGCCGAAGTTGTAGCGGTCCCTGGAGTTGTAGCGGTCCCTGGAGTTGTAGCGGTCCCTGGAGTTGTAGCGGCGTCCGATCTTGTATCGGAGCCGGACCAGCCCGATGCATTGCCTGCAGTCGATGTGGCCTTGGTGCCGCCGGGTGCAGCTCTGCTAGCTGGGCCAGCTGGGCTAGCTGGGCTAGCTGGGCTAGCACTGCCTTCGGTGTGGCATTCCGATCCAGCCCTCGCTCCACCGTGGCTGTTGGTTGAGGCTCAAGCCGCAGCCGAGGCGGCGCAGTTGTCTGACGGAGCGCTCGCTGAGGAACCCACTGCTGAGGAACCCACTGCTGAGGAACCCACTGCTGAGGAACCCACTGCTGAGGAACCCACTGCTGAGGAACCCACTGCTGAGGAACCCACTGCTGACCTGGGTTCAGCGGAACCGCCCGCTGATGAGTACATAGCGGTGCCGGTCTGGGAGTCGGCGGATTGGGTGATCACGCCAACCCCGGAAGAACCTTCGTCTGCGGGCTAGGGTCTACCTGTGGAGGTGCAGGCGACCGAGGTGCAGACCGATCGCGTTCTTACGATCCCAAATCTGCTTTCCTTCGCTCGCGTGCTGGGTGTCCCGCTGTTTCTGTGGCTGATCCTTGGGCCACATGACGATGGCTGGGCCATCGTCTTACTCACCATAAGTGGCATCACCGATTACCTCGACGGCAAGATTGCTCGAGCCACCGGCCAGATCAGTCGACTTGGCCAGCTCCTCGATCCGCTGGCTGACCGCCTCTACATCGCGGCCACCCTCGTGGGTCTGGCAATCCGAGGGATCATCCCATGGTGGCTCGTCGCACTCTTACTGGTGCGCGATCTCATCCTCGGGCTTGCCCTGACGATGCTGAAACGCCGTGGTATCACTGGTCTTCCGGTGCACTTTCTGGGTAAGGCTGCCACCTTCAATCTGCTCTGGGGCTTTCCTTTCCTGTTGCTAGGCGACGCTGCAGTCGACGCTTTCACCGCAGCCGACGTGGCGCGCATCATCGGCTGGGCATTCGTCATCTGGGGAACCGCTTTGTACTGGTGGGCGGGGCTCCTCTACCTGGAGCAGGCCCGGCGGATCTTGCGCGAACCTTCGTCATGACTCTGCATTCGGTCACCGATCCCGCCGCGTCGATGCGCCTGCTGGCTGACCTACTGCGTGAGGACGTTGGCCAGGAGTACGTCACCGCTGCGAAGCGCCGTCGCGAGGAAGGCACTCATGAGCAGCGCAGGTGGGTACTTGGGCTGCTTGTTACCTGTGTCTGCGTTGCGATGATCCTGGCATTGGGTGTTGTACAACGCGACGCGACTGAGCCTGCTGCCATCAAGGCGAGGGCGGCTCTGATAGTTCGTGCTCAACAGGCGCAAGCCAGGGTTGACCAACTTGAGGCGCAGTTGACCGCAACTCGGTCAACGGTGAGTGATCTGCAGTCAGCGATAGTCGCCGATTCCGCCGCCGGCGCGGAGGTGTCCGGGCGGCTGAACGTCTTGGAGATGGATGCGGGTTACACGGCGGTCGTTGGGCCGGGCCTGATCGTCACCATCGACGATGCGGCGCAGATGGTTGCTTCCGATCCGGGTGATCCAGGGCGAGTGCAGGACCGCGATGTGCAGTTGGTGGTTAACGGGCTGTGGCAGTCGGGCGCTGAAGCGGTTGCCATCAATGGCCGCAGGCTCACAGCGACCACTGCGATTCGGACGGCTGGCATGGCTATCCTGGTCGACTACAAGCCGATCCTGCCGCCCTATCAGATTGAGGCGATCGGCAATCCCGCCTTGTTGGCATCGAATTACGCCGCAACTTCTTCTGGACGAGCGCTCGACCAGTTGGTCGAATCGTTCGGACTCTCCGTTGACACGACCACGAGCTTGCTGTTGCACCTGCCCGCAGCAGTAGGTGTGGCGCCGATCAGCGCCACGGTCCCAAGCGACTCGGTGCGCGCGACCTTGTCGGCGGCGGCATCAGCATCGGCGTCAGCGGGATCATCGGCGTCATCGGCGTCATCGGCGTCATCGGCGTCATCGGCATTCGGATCAGTCCTGAGCACTGGGGGAGTTCTGTGATCGCAGCGATTGGTCTTGTCATTGGCATTGTGTTGGGGGTTGTCCTGCAACCAGCGGTACCTATCTGGCTACAGCCGTACCTGCCCATCGCCATAGTCGCGGCAATGGACGCCGTTTTCGGCGCCACGCGCGCGCTGCTCGATGACGTGTTTGATGATCGCGTGTTCGTGGTCTCATTCCTGTCGAACGTGCTTATCGCCGGGCTGTTGGTCTTTCTCGGTGATCACCTCGGTGTGGGCGCGCAGATCTCAACCGGTGTTGTCGTGGTCCTGTCAATGCGGATCTTCGCCAACGCCGCCGCGATCCGCCGGCACTTGTTCAAGGCCTGACCATGTCCGGAGATGATGCAGATTTTGATGCAGATGCACTCGACTCGGTCGCGGCAGACGACGAGCCCGGAGCCCAGCCAGCCCAGCCAGCCCAGCCAGCCCAGCCCCACAGGTCGCCATGGTCTGTGTTCCACATTCGGGCTACCGGGCGGCAGGCCATAGTCGGTTTGCTCTTCGTGGCACTGGGTTTTGGGGCCGTTGCCGCTACCCGAAGCTTTGGTGGTCCGGGTTTGCTCGTTAACGCACGCGACGATGAGGTAGTTCGTGTCCTTGACGATTTGGCCGAGCGACAGGCTCGACTCGAAGTCGAGCAGCGCACACTGACTGCTGAGCGTGACCGGCTGCTCTCTGGCAGCGCCGAGCAGCGCCTCGCTGCTGCCCGCGACCGAGCGAGCGCGCTAGCGATCCTGGCTGGCACGGTGCCCGCCATTGGCCCTGGCGTGCGGATCACGATCACCGATCCGGGGGGCGTCGTGGATTCAACTCTGGTGCTGGGTGCTATTCAAGAACTGCGCGACGCGGGGGCCGAGGCGATGTCGTTGGGGCCGGTCCGGATTGTTGGTTCCACCTGGTTCGATAATCCCCCAACCGGGCTAGGGCTGGTGGTGTCGGGAACAACCCTTAGTTCGCCTTATCAACTGCTCGCCATCGGCGATACCGACACCCTCACCACAGCGTTGAAGATTCCGGGTGGGGTATCTGACTCCATTCGAGCCGCAGGCGCTCACATCACTATCTCGCCGGAGCGCACTGTGCTGATCACGGCATTGCACCCAGCGACGCCGCCTCAGTACGCTTCCCCTGCGCCGCAGTCTTAGTCGATACCGAGTACGGATATCACCAGGACCAACCACGACCGAGAGGCTCTGTGATGGCAAGCCAGACTCCAGACGAACTGCGCTACACGGCCGAACACGAATGGGTATCTGTTACCGAGGCTGGGCGGGTGCGATTCGGAATCACTGACCACGCGCAGGACGCACTCGGTGATGTCGTCTATGTGTCGTTGCCCTCGCTAGGTGCCGTGCTCATTGCGGGGGAGCCCTGCGGTGAAGTTGAGTCGACTAAGAGTGTCTCCGATATCTACGCACCCCTTTCCGGTGTCGTAGTGGCACGCAACGACGCTGCGGAGACTAGTCCGGAAACCCTCAACGGCGACCCTTACGGCGCTGGCTGGCTGATCGAAATAGATGCAGATCCAGCAGCCGTCAACGGTTTGCTTGCAGCGCTTGAGTATCGGGCCCTCATCGGCGAGTAAGTAGGTCCGGCGAGTAAGTAGGTCCGGCGCGTATGTAGGTCCCGCGCGTAGGGCGGTTGGCGGAACTGCACGCCGTACGAAACATCATCTAACTCTAAACTAGAGGTTTAGAGTTTCAGTCTTGCCGCAAGGGAACTTTCCAGCGTACTGTCATCCACTGAGTCTCGACTCTGAGTCGAGGTTGACATCGTTGGCCGCCTAGGCGGGCCACCTGGATCTGGGCGGGAGAACCTCGATGAGTCGCCAGTGTCTGCACTGCGGATTCAACGCCGATGACGACGCGCACTTCTGCGCCACCTGCGGTTCGGAGTTGCCGGCCGAAGACGCTGCGTCGATCACTGGTGTGCTTGGTCTGCGAGTTGCCCATGTTGGCGACTCGGCCCCGATGCCTGCTGTGAACGAGACCAGCGTCGGTGACCTCGGCTCGGGGCAAGCCCTGATGGTCGTGCTGCGCGGGCCGCAGGAAGGCTCGAGATTCGTCCTTGACCCAAACAACCCGATCGTGGTGGTCGGCCGCTCGCCCGAGTGCGAGCTGTTCCTCGACGATGTCACTGTGTCGCGTCGGCACGCGGAACTTCGCGCGCTTGAGGGTGGCTGGGAGATCGTCGATGCGGGCAGTTTGAACGGCACATACGTCAACCGCCACCGGATCGACTCGACCCTGCTTGCGGGCGGCGACGAAGTCCAGATCGGCAAGTACCGGTTCGTGTATCTGACGGCGTTCGACACGCAAGGTGGTGACTCACGATGACTGCAGTTGCAGCGTCGCGCGGGCTGTTCGGCATTGGTGACGTGCTGGCGAGTCTGCGTCCTGACTTCCCTGACGTCACGATTTCCAAGATCCGCTTCCTTGAGTCCGAGGGCTTGGTCACTCCGCAGCGCACGTCCAGTGGCTATCGCAAGTTCAGTCACGCCGACATCGAGCGACTCCGCTATGTCCTAGCCTGCCAGCGCGATCAGTATCTGCCGCTCAAGGTGATCCGCGATCATCTCGATGCCATTGACCGCGGCCTTGAACCGGCCAGTGGCAGCGACGGACCACGTGTTCCGCGGGCTCTGGTCTCGGCCGATGGCTTGCCCTCTGCTGACTCGTTCCGTTCGGGGTCGTCGTCCGATATGCGCCTGTCGCGCAAGGAGTTGCTGGCTTCAAGCGGTCTGGACGATGCGCTGCTCACCGAACTCGAGGGCTATGGCTTGGTCACCAAGCGCGGCGCCCACTACGACGGTGACGCACTTGCCATCGCCACGACCATCGCCGAGATGGCAGCGTTCGGCATCGAGCCACGCCATCTGCGTACGTTCAAGATCGCGGCCGACCGCGAAGTCGGGTTGGTCGAACAGGTTGTCACCCCGCTGCTGCGTCAGCGGGATCCAGAAGGCCAGCAGCGTGCCGACGACGCCATCAGGCAACTTGCGGCCTTGTCGGTACGACTGCACTCGTCCCTGGTCAAATCCGGGCTGGCGCACGAACTCAAGCGCTGAGCCGGGCTCGACCCGCCTGATCTCACGGGTGGGCTGACCTAGTCTCTGATCTGAAGCGGCTGCCCGGTCCGATCTGGCTGGAGTGGCTGGGGTCAGTCTGGCAACTGCCTCGCCGTTCTATCGAGTGGCGGTTAGGGTAGTCCCATGCACCAAATGGACGTTGTGGGTGTCCGGGTCGAGATGCCGTCGAATCAGCCAATCGTGCTGCTCCGAGAGTCTGGCGGCGAACGCTACCTGCCAATCTGGATCGGAGCGGTCGAGGCGACTGCTATCGCGTTCGCCCAGCAGGGGGTCGTGCCTGCGCGTCCGCTGACGCATGATCTGCTGGCGAGTGTGGTGGATGGTCTCGGAGCCGAGCTGCTCGAGGTGCGGATCACCGAACTCACCGATGGAGTGTTCTACGCCATCCTGGTCTTCGTCGACGGCACCGAGATCAGTGCTCGACCGTCTGACGCCATTGCCCTGGCACTTCGTACGGGTGCGACGATCCTGGCGGCTGAACAGGTACTGGCCGAAGCTTCGATCGCGGTACCGGATGAGCAAGAGGACGAGGTTGAGCGCTTCCGCGAGTTCCTCGATCAGATCTCACCTGACGATTTCCTCGGCGGCACGCCTACTCCCGACGAAGAAGGCCCGAGCTAGCCAAGTCCCGCTGCGGCAACCCATGCCTGCCTCAGCAGGCACGCTCGATTCGATCGAACGGGGCTCTCGAGATTCGTCGCTATTAGGCTGAGAAAAAGTCTCAATGTATACATGAGGGTTTGTGTTAGCTCGGCGTGTCGCTGGCTGTAACGTTGACCCAGCAACCCCGGCGGCCTAGCGTTACCGTTGAACGTCGTCGGTGTAACTCTCGCGGTGTGTTTCCCCCATCCCGCGGCGCCACGACACCAGTGGAGGTGGACCGTGAGCGGTCTCGACGACGGATCCGGCAAGACACCAGGCAGTGGCTCACTGGGCACCAGCGGCACGAGTGCCGCCACGAGCGCGGAGAGCACTGCGCAGGCTGCTGCAGATCGCGCCAACGCCACCCAGCACGCCGGTCGTCAGGGATTGCTGTTCGGTGATGACGTCCAGTCGTTGCCCACGAACGTCGGCTTCCGCGGGCCGATCGCTTGCTCGGCGGCCGGGATCACCTATCGCCAACTCGACTACTGGGCTCGCACAGGTTTGCTTGAGCCTTCAGTTCGTGGTGCGGCTGGATCTGGTAGCCAACGTCTCTACAGTTTCCGCGACATCCTGGTGCTCAAGGTCATCAAGCGACTCCTCGACACTGGTGTCTCGCTGCAGAACATCCGCACCGCCGTTGAGCACCTGCGCGAGCGCGGCGTCGATGACCTCGCTCAGGTCACGATCATGAGTGATGGCGCGAGTGTCTACGAGTGCCGCAGCCAGGATGAGGTCATCGACCTCGTACAGGGCGGTCAGGGAGTATTCGGCATTGCAGTCGGCAGGGTCTGGCGCGAGGTTGAAGGCAGCCTGGCGCAACTTCCGAGTGAGAGCATCGACGACTACTTCGTGCCGACCACCTCGACCATGGATGAGCTCGCGGCACGACGCGCAGCGCGAGCGATCAGCTAACACGCATCGCGAGTATTGGTGTTGCTAGGCTGATATAGCGCCACGTACCCGGTCGGGAGAGTTCCATCGCAGCCAGCGATGAACGCCGAAGGAGCAACTCCCCGCCAACCTCTCAGGCATCATGGACCGTCCGGGCAGGCGCCTCTGGAAAGCGGGACTTCATAGTCCCCGCCGACGGTGCAAGCCGCCCTCGCGGTGAAGCTCTCAGGCGCGCGGACTCGCGCAAAAACAGAGGGGGACGTTAGCCACGCAAACGCGTGGCGTTCGTCCATGCGGGAGTCCTTCGTGAACCCAGTTGCTGAAACGCAGCGCACTGCCAGCTCTCATGCCAGCCCTGAAGACGGTTCGGCCAACATGTCGCCGAGTGAATTGGGTTCACCGCTTGATCGGTCTGTTCCGTTCACTGACCGACACATCGGGCCCGACTCTGCCGAAGTGGCCCGAATGCTTGCGGTGATCGGCCAACCCTCGCTTGAGGCGATGGCCAAAGCCGCTGTGCCAGAGGCGATTCGCTGGACGGAGGGCCTGCGGCTCCCGCTGGCTGGTAGCGAAGCGGAAGTAGCTGAAGAACTTCGCCGCCTCGGTGCCAAGAACATAGTTCTGCGTTCCATGATTGGTCTTGGCTATAGCGGAACTCATACCCCTCCAGTGATTCGTCGCAATGTCTTGGAGAACCCGTCTTGGTACACGGCATACACGCCCTATCAGCCTGAGATCAGCCAAGGTCGACTTGAAGCCCTGCTGGCATTCCAGACCGTGGTCATCGATCTCACTGGTCTTCCCATCGCTGGCGCGAGCTTGCTCGACGAGGCCACTGCTGCTGCGGAGGCGATGACATTGGCGCGACGAGCCTCAAAGCTGGCCTCGTCCACCTTCTTGGTTGACGCCGACACACACCCGCAAACCCTTGCCGTTATTGCAACTCGGGCCGAGCCGTTGGGGATCGAGATCGTGCCCTTCGACCGCGAGGCGGGCCTGCCCGAGTCGGACTTCTTCGGCATCTTGGTGTCCTACCCCGGCTCGTCTGGGGCTGTGCACCCGATCGCTCCGCTGATTGCCGCTGCTCACGAGCGCGGTGCTCTGGTAGCAGTCACCACTGACCTACTCGCTCTTGCCCTGTTCACGCCTCCTGGTGAGTTGGGAGCCGATATCTGTGTTGGTACGGCCCAGAGGTTCGGCGTACCGCTGGGCTTTGGTGGGCCACATGCAGGATTCATCTCAGTGAACTCGGGGCTCGAGCGCTCGATGCCCGGACGTTTGGTCGGGGTGAGTGTTGACGTTGACGGCGCGCAGGCGTACCGACTCGCGCTGCAGACACGTGAGCAGCACATTCGGCGGGAGAAGGCCACGAGCAACATCTGTACTGCGCAGGTTCTGCTCGCCGTCACCGCGGCGTTCTATGCCGCATGGCATGGTCCTGATGGCCTGCGCACCATGGCAATGCGGGTGCACCAGTACGCAGCCACGCTGGTGGCCGGGCTCGAGCATCTCGGAGTTGAGGTGCCCACGGGTGTCTTCTTCGACACCATCAACGCGACAGTGCCGGGCCGAGCAGCGCGGGTGGTGGCGCAGGCCGAGAGCCGAGGAATCAACCTTCGTCTTGTCGACGAGGACACAGTCGGCGTTAGCACCGATGAGACCACCGTCCGCAGTGATCTGCTTGCGGTGTGGGCCGCCTTCGCTGAGGTGTCTGGACGTGAGGCGATCGTTGCCGATGACGTCGACAAGTTCGTGCCCCTCGACGCGCATCAGATCCCCGCAGATCTCCAGCGCACCAGCACCTTTTTAACCCACTCGACTTTTCACGACTACCGCAGCGAGACCGGCATGCTGCGGTTCCTTCGTCGATTATCAGACCGCGACATCGCACTTGACCGCGCCATGATTCCGCTGGGCTCATGCACGATGAAACTCAATGCCACCACCGAGATGGAACCGATCACTCAGCCTGCGTGGGCTGGCATCCACCCGTTTGCGCCCTTGCGCCAGGCGGCTGGTTACGTCGAGCTCATTCGCAGCCTTGAGGATTACCTCGTCGAGATCACTGGTTATGACGCGGTATCGCTTCAACCCAATGCGGGAAGCCAGGGCGAGTTTGCCGGCCTGCTAGCGATTCGTGGGTATCACCGGTCGCGGGGCGACCAGCAGCGTGACATTTGTCTGATCCCGTCTAGCGCGCACGGCACAAACGCGGCTAGCGCCGTCATGGCGGGCATGCGTGTGGTCGTAGTGGCGTGCACTGAGGCAGGCGACGTTGATCTCGACGATCTGCGCGCCAAGATTGCCGCGCACGAAAACTCACTTGCAGCCTTGATGATCACCTATCCCTCGACCTTCGGGGTTTATGAGGAGACCGTCACCGAGATTTGTGCTCTCGTGCATGAGGCGGGTGGCCAGGTATATGTCGATGGCGCAAACCTCAATGCCTTGGTCGGTCTTGCTAAGCCCGGCAAGTTCGGTGCTGACGTCTCACATCTGAACTTGCACAAGACATTCTGCATTCCGCACGGTGGCGGTGGGCCCGGAGTCGGTCCTGTCGGTGTTCGCGCGCATTTGGCGCCGTATCTCCCCTCGCACCCGCTGCGTCCCGAGGCTGGCCCAACCGCTCGCGGCTATCACGACGGTGGTGTTGGCCCTGTCAGCGCGGCGCCGTGGGGCAGCGCGGGCATCTTGCCGATCCCGTGGGCATACATCCGACTCATGGGTGGCGAGGGGTTGACCCGTGCTACCCAGATTGCGGTGCTCTCGGCCAACTACATCGCGGTTCGACTCCGTGACCACTACCCAGTCCTGTTCACCGGCAGGCAGGGGCACGTAGCGCATGAGTGCATCGTCGACATTCGCGACATCAGTAAGGACACTGGTGTCACGGTCGACGATGTGGCTAAGCGACTCATCGACTACGGCTTCCATTCGCCGACAATGTCCTTCCCGATCGCCGGCACACTCATGATCGAGCCGACCGAGAGCGAGGACCTCGACGAGATCGATCGGTTCTGTGACGCCATGATTTCGATTCGCGGTGAGATCGACGACGTTGCAGCGGGCCGCTGGTCAGCGGACGAATCTCCGCTGCGCGGTGCTCCGCACACTGCAGCGTGCCTGCTCGGCGAGTGGGACAAGCCGTACTCGCGCGAGTTGGCCGCTTTCCCTGTCGAGTCGCTACGCAGACAGAAGTACTGGCCGGTGGTCCGGCGGATCGATGGAGCTTTCGGAGATCGCAACCTGGTCTGCGCCTGCCCCCCGCCGGAGGAGTTCGAGGAACTCGACTAGTTGACGGCAATGAAGCTGGGTCCTCAGGTGCGACCGTCGATCTCTTGAGCGGCGAACAATGACTGCTGTTCGTCGGCTTCGATGGTCATCCAGGTTGCATGGGTTACCGGCCAGCCAGCCGCGCGTAGTACTTCGACCACTGTCCGGTCATCGTCGATCACCTCGATGACCGTGCCTTGAGATCCTATGCGGCGCAAGGCTTCTGGCTTGTAGAGACGTGCTGGACGACGATCGTCATCACGACGCATCACCAGACGTCCCTCAGGTAGACCGTACTCGCTGAGCCAAGCAACAGTGATCTCTCGCTGCGACTCGCTGCGCCCAGTGAGATACACGATTGTGTGCCCGGCGATGGCTCGTTCGCGGGCAAGCGCGACACCTACCTCGAGAGGTGAGTCCGCGCCGATGGCCGCGAAGAAGGAGGCCCAGTCCTTTGGCTTGCGTTCAACATGATGCAGGCGATGCCGCACGTCAGCGAGCACTCCGTCGATGTCAAAAACGACGATGGTGGGACGGGGCGGCTCAGGTTGTTGCATGGTGACCAACGCTACGCCGGCTCAAGCCTTCGGCGCGCGAACCAAGGCTTCAAGGGAAATTCGTGCCACGGGTGCGTACGTGAGAACGGCAACGGCCGGCCCATCGACCACGAGCAAGGTGCTCGTGCCACCGCCGATGCGTTCCTCGCTGCGGTGCTCGAGATGCATGCGGGCTGGGCCAGCAACGACGTCCCAGGCCCACCTATGTTCGTCTTCATTGAAGTCAACGACATCGAAGGTGGCGCCGAGGTTGGGTACCACGCCGAAAACGGTTCCAGATACACCGAGGGCCAGCCGAGGTTCACTTGAGTCGACTCTGCGGATCTGCGGTGCCCACGTGGTCCAGAGAGCCGGCTCCACGTAGCGCTGCCACACAAGATCAATGCCGGCGGTTCCGTCGGCACGCAAGGTGAGTCGCATAGGAGCATCTTCCAGTGCGCGCGGATCGTTGTCACACCTGGGTGGCGCCACGGTGGTTCACCGCCGGATCTACCGGCCGTTGTTGCCCTCGCCCCGTACCGTTGTGCTGTGACTGATGTGACCGATACTACCCAGGTTGTTCCAGGTTGGCTTACTCGTGATGATCTTGAGTCGGCCCGCGAGCGATTGCCGATTGTGTACGTAGATGCCGTGCCGGTGCGGGTCGACGACCGCGGGATCGTTGTCTCGATTGGCCTACTCCTTCGGGCCATGCCCGATGGCAGTATCAGTCGAGCGCCTGTGTCGGGCCGGGTGCTTTATGGCGAGCGGATTCGCGATGCACTCGTGCGGCACCTTGAGAAGGACCTTGGCTCGATGGCGCTGCCTCGAATCCCTGCCTCGCCGCAGCCATTTACCGTCATCGAGTATTTCCCCGATCCATTCGTCTCGGGCTTTCACGACCCTCGCCAGCACGCGGTGTCACTCGCGTTTGTCGTTCCGGTGTCAGGCGACTGCGTACCGTCGACTTCGGCACTCGATCTTGTCTGGATGACGCCTTCGGAGGCTGCATCATCAATCGTCGCCGACGAAATGACAGGCGGGCAGGACCGCCTGCTACGGCTTGCTCTCGCGCACGTCGGAGTCTTGCCGTGATCAGGTTGCGCACCGAAAGACTTGAGTTATCGACGCTCACCATCGACGAAGCTTCAGCGATCTCACTTGGCGACCGCAGCGGTCGGATCTGGGCCGATGACTACCCGACTCCAGGTGACCTCATCGTTGCCGGGATCGCACTCCACGCTGGTGAGCACTACGACGAGGACGCTGCGCTAGGGGTCCTACAGATGCGGCTGCTACCTAGTGAGCCTGATCCGGGCCCAGCCCTCGTCATTGGCGGTATCGGTTTCATCAATCCCCCCGATGCCGATGGATTCGCTGAAGTCGGCTATGGAATCGCGGAATCGTATCAAGGACAAGGCTTTGCGACTGAAGCCTTACTCGTTGTTATCGACTACGCGCGCACCCAAGGTGCGCTTGGCGTGATCGCTGTCACCGAGATCGACAACCTTCCTTCCCAGCGGTTGGCCCAGCGCTGTGGGCTCGTATTCGTCGGCCGTTTCGACAGCGGCGATGATCGCGATCTGCAGCGCTGGGAATTGCGCTTCGACTAGCTAGGGCTTCGGGTTGTTCGTGCCCGCGCCCCAATTACCGGGTCTGACGTCGAAGCGTCACTGCGCCCAGGGCCAATAGCGCGACGGCCATCCCAGTGATCACTCCGGCGTCTACCCAAAAGCGAGTGTCGAGTTGGGTATCCACCACCACGTGCTGCATCGCATTGACGGCATAGGTGAGTGGCAGCAACCACGAGATCCAGCCCAGCACAGTGGGGAGTTCTTCGGTGGGCAGGATCAAGCCGCACAAGAGGAACTGGGGGAGCAGTGCCACAGGCATGAATTGCACGGCTTGAAACTCGGTCTGCGCGAACGCGCTCACGAACAGACCCAAAGCCGTTCCGACTAGCCCGTCGACCACTGCGATCAGCACTACCAGCGGCGCCGATCCACGCACGGTGAGGTCGAGCAGGGCGAAGCAGACTCCGGCCACGACGAGTGCCTGGACGATTGCCAGCACGCCGAAGGCGATTGCGTAGCCGAAGACGAAATCGCCCTTGCCCATCGGCATTGAGAGCAACCTCTCGAGCGTGCCGCTGGTGCGCTCGCGAAGAGTCGCCACACTCGTCACCAGAAACATCACCAGCATCGGGAAGATTCCGAGCAACGGGGGAGCGTACTTCTGCCATTCGCTATCGGGAAGGATCCAGGCGAGCAGCGTCATCAGAGCGGTTGGTAGCACAAGGATCAGGGCGATGGTTCGGGGATCGTTGCGTAGTTGAGCGAGCACTCGGCGAGCGGTCGCCCAAGTGCGCCGGGCAGTCACGATGCACCGCCTTCGACGATCGCGAGGAATGCTCGCTCGATGTCTTGGCAGCCAGTGCGTTCGAGGAGTTGAGACTGGGTGCCCTCCGCGAGCAGGCGGCCATCGCGCAACAGGAGGAGGCGATCACATCGAGACGCCTCCTCCATCACGTGACTCGAGACGAACACCGTGGTACCAGCCGTGGCTAGTTGGTGGAACAGCGTCCACAGATCCCGGCGCAGTGCAGGATCAAGCCCCACCGTCGGCTCATCGAGCACAAGGAGTTGGGGCGAGCCCAGCAGCGCGGTGCCTAGGGATACTCGGCTTCGCTGGCCGCCAGACAATCGTCCGACAAGTCGATCAGCCACCTCGCGCAGGTCGACCTGGTCGAGGACTCTTTCGACGGAATCGTCGGTTACCCCCAGGATTTGTGCGAAGTAGCGCAGGTTTGCGAGCACACTCAGGTCTGAGTACACCGACGGGTCCTGGGTCACGTAACCGACTTGGGCGCGAAGGGTCGGTGAACCGGCAGGCTGTCCGAGAACGTCGATGGATCCTGACTCCATCACTTGAACGCCGACTATGGCTCGCATCAGCGATGACTTACCTGAGCCGCTGGGGCCCAAGAGCCCGATCACCTGGCCGCTGGGGACCTCGAGACTGAGGTGGTCTACCGCTGTGACAGGCCCACGCACGATGGTCAGATCCCGGACGCTGATGGCCGCGGTTGTCATACTTGCGACGTTAGCCCTCGCGAGCGTTGCTGTGGGCCGAATGCCTAGGACTGGGTTTGGACGACGTCTAGTAGGGGTCTATCGAGACGGCCTCAGCCCAACATCGGCAAGGGCGGCCTGAACTAGTGCGTCGTAGCGACCGGCGGCTAGATCTCCAAAGGGATCGTTCGTGTAGGGGAGTAGCTCGCGAAACGGTAGGCCGAAGGCCGCACGCATCGCGAGAAGTCGTTGCCGCTCAGGATCGAGCAGATCGATATGGGCCACGGTTCGCGCGGCACTCATGTCCTGCACTCGGCGGATGCGTCGTGGCAACACAGCGATCAGCAGCACCAAGATCGGCAGGAAGGCTGTGAAGCAGCCCAAGGCTGTTGCGAGTCCGTTCACCGCGTCGATACCGGCTTGACCGAGGTCGGCCACATTCCCACCGGTGCCCTGACCCGCGGCGCGGAACGCCTCGCCCAACTGACCACCGACGACCGGAATCCCTTGCACCGCATCGGCTACGGACCCAAAGCCACCCTGCACAGAGTTTCCCGCGGCGCGAAGTCCACTGCCGAAAACGGCGAGGTCATTGACCAGGTCATGCACCTTGAGTCCACACCAGCAGAACGCCGCAATCAATGCTGCTACTGCCATATCACGGATGATCTGCGCGCGGCGTTGATCAGGAAGGTCGGGGTACAGGGTGAGGTTGCGCAACATGCCCCGAAGGCTACGAGATATGAGGTGCGCATGGCACATCTATCGACTGAGCGCAGCAACCGCGTCGGCGACGAGTCCCTGGCGAAGGCCTTTGGTCGACACCCCTGACGGACACCACTGACCGACACCACTGGCCGACACCCCTGACCGACACCACTGACCGACAGCACTCTTCACTCTCACTGGCTCGGTCAGCTAACTGAGTTTGGCGGGCGATCTAGTCGCTAGGT
>Ga0194051_1000266_pt1 | contig 30984 bp, 21 predicted proteins | sample SepL2320m_MetaG_FD_161275 | JGI IMG/M metagenome (GOLD analysis project Ga0194051, IMG submission 161275) | Anoxic zone freshwater microbial communities from boreal shield lake in IISD Experimental Lakes Area, Ontario, Canada - Sep2016-L239-20m | ecosystem: Environmental > Aquatic > Freshwater >... | reverse complement strand
CCCGGCCCCTCCAGGCGTGGCAGCCCCGTGCGTTCGCATGGCGTACGCCTCAGCAAACGCACGGGGCTGGTCTATTGGAGGGCAAAATCCTAACTTAGAAAAAAGCGTCATTCATGGGGGCAGGTCAGATCGCTACGTTGAAGCAGAGGTAACGGACGGGTTGGCGCTGAACACAGCCCGTAAGCGGCTAAGTGACGCCAAGCAGTTCTTTCAAGACGCTGTGAGTCGAGACACTCTCGTGAAGAATCCGTTTCTTGGGCTCAAGGGAGCCGTTGGGAGCAATCGGGAGCGTGATTTCTTTATCGACCGCGACACGACGGCGAAGGTGCTAGATGCCTGTCCCGACGGGGAATGGCGGTTGATATTCGCCTTGAGTCGCTTCGGCGGCTTGCGATGCCCAAGCGAGCACTTGGCAATGATGTGGGAGGATGTCGACTTCGGCAAAGGACGTATGCTCATTAGGAGCTCGAAAACAGAACACCACGAGGGCAAAGGAACGCGAGTGATGCCGATTTTCCCTGAATTGATGCCGCACCTTGAAGCGGTGTGGGACATGGCCGACGTGGGAACCGTACACGTCATCAATCGCTACCGGCACAACAATGCCAACCTACGGACGCAACTCGGGAGAATTCTTCGTGTGGCGAAGGTCAAACCTTGGCCAAAGCTATTTCAAAACCTGAGAGCGAGTCGCGCCACGGAACTAGCCGCCGAACATCCATCGCACGTAGCGGCAGCATGGCTAGGGCACTCTACGATCGTGGCGGCCAAGCACTACTGGCAAGTGACTGACGCCGACTTTGCGAAGGCCATGAAGGGCGAGGAATCGACCAAAGAAAAAGCGGCACAGAATCCGGCACAGTCAGTGCACGTAGAGAGCCGTTTTGACTCGCAACCCGCCACTACCTCGCATGAGCAAACCTCTGCTTTTCCGGTGTTTGCTTCATCACGCGAGATAGTGCGCATGTGTTCAGTGGGCGATACAGGGCTCGAACCTGTGACCCCCAGCTTGTCGAGCTGGTGCTCTAACCAACTGAGCTAATCGCCCGCGAAGTGGTTAAGCCCATAGTCTCGCGCATGCACTCAACCCCGTCAAGCGACCCAACTACTGCGCGGGCGAGGGCCTGTTCTTGGCCTCAGGTCTTACTGCTCCAACGGCATAGGACTGCTAGAATCCTTCGGCAAGGCCTCGCGAACGATCCCGTTAGTAAGCATCCGATGCACCCGCACCCCACGCCGCACCTACCGCTCGCTGGTTCGATGCATAGTTTAGCCAGTTTCTGGCCCAACATCCTCGTCGCTCTCCTCATTGCAGGCTGTGCACCATCGGCCGATCAGGCCGTCGCTAGAGCGATCCGTGGGCATGGAGGAACTGTCACGCTCACCCAAGACAACAGGGATGGCCCGTCGCCAACTAAAGCAACTCCGCCGATCGGTAGCGGCCAGTCGCCAAGCGATCAAAAGTCCCTCTCGCAACTCGCCATCACCAGCGTCAATCTGGCCCACACAAAGCTCAGCGATGAAGACTTGGCCGCACTCATCGCGATCTCGCCACTCTTAGCCCTCGAGGATCTCAATCTCACACACACATCAATCACCGATCGCGGGCTGGCCGTCGTAGGTCAGCTTCGAGCCTTGCGCAAACTTTCGCTCACTCTCACAGCCATCAGCGATACTGGTCTTACGCAGCTTGAAGGGCTGAGGCACCTCACAGAGCTTTACCTGATCGACACGGACGTGACTGACGCGGCCGTCGAGCCGCTGTCAAAGCTCGGCACCCTTCGCAGCCTCATCCTTTTACGAACGGCGATCACTCCTGCTGGAATCGCTCGGCTCCGAAAATCGCTGCCTGAAGCGACAATCCAGATCGAGCCGCCGGGAGCCCGTACGAGGCGGAGGCTCGCGAGATGAAAAAGCTGCGGCCAGCCCTAACGCTGGTAGAAGTCTTGATGGTCATTACCATCATCGGGCTGTTGATCGCTCTGATCTTGCCGGCCGTGCAGGGGGCCCGTGAATCAGCCCGGCGAACGCAGTGCGGCAGCAACCTGCGGCAGATTGGACTGGCGATTGGATCCTTTGAGAGCGTCCGGAGGCGGCTGCCGCCGAGCAGTACCGATCCGGTTGTGGACGGAGTCTGGAACTGGCAAGAAATCCCCTCCAGCGTTCTGCATGGTTGGGCGACGCGACTCCTCCCGTTTCTAGAAGAGTCGGCGCTGCATGCAATAATCGACCCGAAGCAGTCGGCGTTCCACTCAAGCAATTCCTCGGCTGCTGCCACTGTAGTGGCGATTTATCGTTGCCCATCATTTTCGGGCACAGGTTTTGCGACCGACGCTCTTTACATCGATCTAAAGTCACCGTTTGCGATTCGCAATTATGTAGCGATCGGAGCCACGACTGCCGGCCTCCTCTACTGGGAGCCAGGCTTTCAGACGGCGTCCACGCAGGACGGCAGTATTTTCCCGCAATCAGAGACTCGGCTCAAGGAGATCACCGACGGGCTTTCGCACACGATTGTGTTGAGCGAAACCATCGAGCAAAACGCCGCGGCTTGGATCGATGGATCGACCGCGAGCATCACATCACGGCGGGTCGATTCTAACAATGCGCCCTCTTACAGTGGTCCTGACATCGCCCTCAACTATGTGCCGTACTACCGCTACGGAGGCGGTCAATCAATCGACATGGAGTACGGTCCGTCGAGCGCTCACGCTGGGTTTGTCGCCCAACTTCTGGCCGATGGATCAGTCAGCTTCCTCAGCGACGCCACACCGCCGCAACTCTACGATGCATTTGTCACCCGTGCCGGAGCCGACTAAAACGAGGACTTCTACGCCGCCCACCATTGCCTGTAATTGCCTGTAGAGGAAACCCATGATCGACGTTCACTTTCTTGATGGCACCGTTGGCCACTACTCACCGGCTGCTTCCTTGGCGAGCATCGCGGCGGAAACCAAGGCCGGCAATAAAAAGTCTGGGCGTCCGATTGCGGCACTGCTCGACAGTAAGATTGTCGGTCTCGATGAGGTGCCGACTGAGGACCTACCCCACAAGATCGAGTGGCTCTACGCTGGCGACGCCAGAGGCCTGCCTGTGATGCGTCACTCCGCTGCGCATGTGATGGCTCGCGCGGTGATGAGGCTCTTTGAGGGAGTGGAATTGGCCTTCGGTCCCACCGTTGGCAATGGCTTCTACTACGACATGCGGGCGAGTCGACCGATCACCGACGAGGATCTTCCGGCGATTGAGGCCGAGATGAAAAACATCATTGCCGCCGATGAGGCGTTTGAGCGTGTTGAGGTGCCGCGCGGCAAAGCGGTTGAAATTGTCCGCGACCTTCAGCAACCGTTAAAAGTGGAACACATCCAAACGGGGTTGGCCGACCACGCCACGCTTTCCTTTTACCGGCAAGGCGAGTTTGTCGACCTCTGCCGCGGGCCTCATCTTCCCAGTCCAGGCTCGATCGGCGCTGTCAAGCTGACGAGCATCGCCGGTGCCTACTGGAAGGGCGACGCCTCCCGCGAACAACTCCAGCGACTCTACGGCACAGCCTGGTTTTCCCAGGCCGATCTGGACGCTCATCTGGCGGCACTAGAAGAAGCGAGGAAACGCGATCACCGCGTGCTCGGCAAGCAACTCGATTTATTTACGACCAGCCCGCTGGTTGGCTCTGGGCTGGTGCTTTGGATGCCTAAGGGCGCAACTGTTCGCGGTTTGTTAGAGAGTTTTGTCCGCGACGAACTGGCCGCGCGAGGCTATCAGCCGGTCTATACTCCGCACATCGGTAAAGTTGATCTCTACAAGATTTCTGGCCACTACCCGTACTACGCCGATAGCCAGTTCAAGCCGATCGTGATGAGCGACGATGAGCAGTATCTGCTCAAGCCGATGAATTGCCCGCACCACACGATGATCTACAAGGCGAGGCCTCGCAGCTACAAGGAATTACCGCTGCGACTGGCGGAGTTTGGCACGGTCTATCGCTACGAGCAGTCGGGTGAACTCGGCGGCATGACAAGAGTTCGAGGGTTTACGCAGGACGATGCCCACATCTTTTGCATGCCCGACCAGGTGGAGCAAGAGGTAGAAGGGTGCATCGATTTCACACTCAAAGTGCTACAAAGTTTGGCCTTCGATAACTTTCGCGTGCGGCTGGGATTCCGTGACCCAAAGAGCGACAAATATGTCGGCCTGCCAGAACGCTGGAACGAAGCCGAAGCTGCCATCGAGCGAGTGGCGCGTCGGATGAATCTGCCGGGCTGCGAGCCGGAACTCGGCGAGGCGGCTTTTTACGGTCCTAAGATCGACTTCGTTGTCAACGACTCACTCGGGAGAGAGTGGCAATTGGGCACGGTTCAACTCGACTACAACCTGCCAAGCGAGGAGCGGTTTGATCTGGAATACATCGGAACAGACAACGCCAAGCATCGGCCGGTGATGATTCACCGCGCACCCTTGGGCAGCATGGAGCGGTTTGTCGGTGTGCTGATCGAACACTTTGCCGGAGCTTTTCCGCTCTGGCTGGCGCCTGAGCAGGTGCGTGTGCTGCCGGTAAGCGAAAAGAGCGAAGGGTATGCCAGGCAGGTGGAGTCGCGTCTCAAGGCCGCAGGCTTGCGTGTGGGTATTGATCTAGATGCTGAAAAGCTTGGCTCAAAGATTCGCACGGCGCAACTCGAGATGATTCCCTACATGATTGTCTGCGGACCTCGCGACGAGGCGGCCGGAACTGTCAGCGTGCGAGACAGGCTGGATGGCGACTTAGGAGCGATGAGCCTCGACGCTGCAGTCGAGCGACTGCGAGACGAAAATATTTCCCGCACGGTTCGTCACAAGCCAAAGCCGCTGACGCTGGCAGGTGAGTCAAAGACAGCCAACGACTACTAAGAGACCTTTGAGACCTTTGTCTGCCATGCCGCGTTTTGTGATTTTGGAACACCGAGACGCCCCGGACGATCCAGCACGTCGACACTTTGATCTCCTGATAGAACTCTCGCTCGCCTGTCGCACATGGCGATTGATCGCTCTGCCGCAAGCCGGCGGCGAATCGGTGGCAGCCATTGAAATCGCACCGCACCGGCTGGAGTGGCTGGATCATCTCGATGGAGAAGTCTCGCAGGGCAGGGGCCGTGCCCGCCGCATGACGGCCGGCACCTTTACGATTCAAAGCGCCGATGCCCAGCAGTTGGCCGACGCATCGGTGATGGTTCTGGGCGTCGTGGAAATCACAGAGAACCTCCTCGGCGGCCGGATCCAACTCTCAGCGATCGGTGATGCCAATGGCTGGTGTGTGGCTGTAGGGTAAAAAAGTCTGTCATGGGGCATACTATGTCGAATCCGTCATCTCCTTCAGCCCCGCACCAGCCACACTCAGGAAAACTCCGATGAAGCCCCGTGAAGTGCTTGCGATGTGTCGCGAGAAGGAAGTGAAAGCAGTCGATTTTCGGTTTGCTGATTTTCTCGGCGCGTGGCAGCACTTCACGATCCCGGTTGGAAAACTCGAAGAGGATGTCTTCGAAGACGGTCTGGGATTTGATGGATCGAGTATCCGGGGCTGGCAGGCCATCAACGAGAGCGACATGCTGCTGGTGCCCGTGCCCGACACCGCTGTTGTTGATCCGTTTATGACGATCCCCACGCTCTCCATGATCTGCAACATTCAAGACCCGATCACACGCGAGGACTATTCTCGCGATCCCCGCAATGTCGCCCGCAAGGCCGCCAACTATCTCAAGAGCACGGGCATTGCCGACACCTGCTTCATTGGTGCGGAGGCGGAGTTTTTTGTCTTTGACGATGTACGGTTTGATCAAAATGCCCACGAGGGCTACTTCCACATCGATAGCGTAGAGGCAGAGTGGAATCGAGGCCGCAAAGAGCAACCCAACCTCGGCCATAAACTGCGTCACAAGCAAGGCTATTTTCCCTGCCCCCCTTCAGACCAGTTGATGGATATTCGCAATGAGATGATGCAGACAATGATCCAGTGCGGCATTGATGTCGAAGCCCAGCACCACGAGGTGGCCACGGCCGGTCAGTGCGAGATCGACATGCGTTATCAAGAACTCGTCAAGATGGCCGACCAGATGTGCCTCTACAAATACATCGTTAAAAATGTCGCCATGCGAAACGGCAAGACGGTCACCTTCATGCCCAAACCCATTTACGGCGACAATGGCTCTGGCATGCACACGCACATTTCACTGTGGAAAGAAAATCATCCGCTCTTTGCAGGCTCGGGGTACGCAGGGCTCTCAGAGATGGCGATGCACGCTCTCGGTGGCATCCTTCGACACGCACCGGCACTGCTAGCAATCACCAATCCAACGACCAATAGCTACAAACGACTCGTGCCCGGCTATGAGGCACCGGTCAATTTGGCCTACTCGCAGCGAAATCGTTCGGCCAGTTGTCGAATCCCAATGTATTCAACGAATCCCAAGACAAAGAGGATTGAGTTTCGCTGCCCGGATCCGAGTTGTAATTCCTACTTGGCTTTTGCTGCGATCCTCATGGCGGCCATCGACGGCATCCAAAATAAGCTCCATCCAGGCGACCCGCTGGATCGGGATATCTATGACATGCCGCCGCAGGAATTAGCCAACGTGCCAAAGGCCCCGGCCACGCTCGAGCAATCGCTCGATGCCCTTGAGCAAGACAGCGATTTTCTCCTGCGTGGCGACGTTTTTACGGACGATGTCATTGCAACATGGCTGCGGTACAAGCGGGAAAATGAAATCGATCCGATGCGGCTGCGTCCGCATCCGTACGAGTTTTGTCTCTATTACGACACCTAGGCACAACACGACCGCAAAGTAAGTCGATGAAGGTGAGCACCGAGGGCAAGACGACGAGGGTAAGACGACGCTTCATACCAGCCGCGGTGGGCTTACCAGACGGTCTTGCCACCGTTGACGGCAATCGTCTGACCAGTCACAAAGCTGGCTTCATCGCTGGCCAGATAAGTGACCGCCCAGCCGACTTCTTCCGGCTTGCCCCAGCGGGCCGCAGGAATGCTGGCCAGATAGTTGTCTTTATCGCTCTGGGGATCGTTTTCATGACGCTCGACGGGAATCCATCCGGGGGAAATCATGTTGACTGTAATTCCATGCGGCGCCAGTTCATGGGCCATGCTGCGCGACCAACCGGTCTGGCCGCCCTTGGCCGCCACATAAGCCGAAAAGGGGGAGACCCCAAGGTGAAAAACTTCGCTGGTGATATTAATCAATCGACCGTAGCACCGCTGCTTCATGCCGGGCAACGCCCGCCGTGCTAGGTGATACGGGCTCTTCACAAAAAAGTCGAGCATCTGTTGGTAAAAGTCCCAGTCGTATTCCTCGATAATCTTTTGCGGCTGAGCAGGAGTGGCATTGGCAACAACGATATCGACAGGCCCAAGTGACTTTTCGATGGCCGTAAAAAGCGAATCGACATCGGTTTCGCTCGTGACATCCGCGGGGAAGATTTCGGCTCTAATTCCTGCCGCTCGTAGATCGCTTAAAGCTTCCTCGGCGCGGCCTTTGGAATGGGCGTAATTAATCGCCACACTGGCCCCCGCTAGCCCAAGGCATTTGGCGGTTGCCCGACCCAAACCACTCGACGAACCAGTCACCAAGGCCACGCGGCTAGCCAGTGAAAAGCAGCGTCTCGGAGTGGCCGGATCAGTAGGAGAAGAGCGTGTAGAACCTTCAGACATGAAAACCCCCTGTTCAAATGTGTCGATTGTGTCTTGAAATACCGTAAACGAGTAGAGTTATCGTGCGAGAACCGTCAATTGCTCGATAGACTAAGACGAGATTCTATTCGATAAAATTGACATGTGTTGGTAGGGACTTAGAATTGCTGAGTGAGGAATAGAGTCGGCAGTAGAAAGCGTCTCGCATGGCAGGACAAAGCGGATCGACTCAAATAGAGCAGCCTTGGCCGCCGGTCACTTGCCTCTTTCCGGAGATTCTTGCGGCCTTTGGTTCGGCCATTCTCTGCTGGCTGCTCATGGCGGCACCCTTAGCGGCAGCGGTCGTCGAGTCTCCTGCGACAACCTCGGCCCGGCCGATCGACTTTTCCAAAGACATCCAGCCACTGTTGGCTAAACGCTGTTTTGCCTGCCACGGTCCCAACACAAGTGAGGGGGGACTGCGATTGGATGAGCAGGCCGGGGCGACCGCTGAGTTAGAGAGCGGTGGCCGGGCAATTATTCCAAAGAACATCGCCGCCAGTCTGATCGTGGCCCGAATCACTTCGACAGACCCCGATTTACAAATGCCGCCGGAAGGCGCCCGATTGACACCCTCGCAGGTGGATGCGGTCAAGCAATGGGTTCAGCAGGGTGCGGAGTGGAAAGAACATTGGGCGTTTCGGTCGATCGTCCGACCAGCCGTTCCGATTACCTCGCCCGCCTCGGTTAATCCCGTCGATGCGTTTGTCCGCAACGGACTCAAGCAAGTCGGTCTTGATCCACCAACCAAAGCCAACAAAACAACGCTCTTGCGCCGCGCCACCTACGACCTGACAGGCCTTGCGCCAACGCAGGATGACGTGCGAGAATTTTTAGCCGATACCTCTACTGACGCATGGGAAAAGGTCATCGACAGGTTACTGGCCTCACCGCACTACGGAGAGAAGTGGGCTAGGCACTGGCTCGATCTCGTGCGGTATGCCGATACCAATAGTTTTGAACGCGATGGCGACAAGCCGCATGCCTGGAGGTATCGCGACTACTGCATTCGCTCGTTTAACAGCGACAAGCCATTCGACCAGTTTACGATTGAGCAGATTGCCGGCGATGAATTGCCGAAACAGACCCCCGATGCGCTGATTGCAACGGGCTATTATCGGCTCGGACTCTGGGACGATGAACCAGCCGACAGGCTGCAGGCGAGATTTGATTGGCTGGACGACATCGTGGCAACGACCGGCCAAGCCTTTCTGGGTTTGACGGTGAATTGTGCACGGTGCCACGACCACAAGATCGATCCCATCCCGCAGAAAGACTACTACAGCCTGCTTTCCTTCTTTCACAACATCACGCCGATGGCCAACGACGGTCAGCAAATCGTCCGGCCGATCTTTGATAACGACAGCGATCGAGCCCTTCACGACGAACAGTTTGCCACTCTCCAGCGGCAAAGAAATGAGGCTCAGAAAGGGGTGTCTGAGCTAGAAAATCAATTTAAAACGGCGTGGGAAAAGGTAAACACAAAGACATCCCAAAGCGGAGACATTGACGATCTAGAGTTTCGATTTTACCGTGATTCATGGACGAGACTGCCAGTTTTTGATGACATCAAGCCGGAAGATGTCGGCCCTGTGCCGAGTCAACTCTTTGATATTACGGTCGCTCCATCGCTGCGACCGAGTGACTTTGGCTATGTGTTTGTCGGGTTCTTAAAGGTGCCCACCGATGCGGATTACACATTCACTCTGGATTCCGATGACGGCACGCGGCTCTTGATCGATGGCCGTGAAGTGATTCTTTACGACGGCGTTCATGGCGAGGGTGCCTCCAAGACGGCGACGATTTCGCTCCAGTCCGGCCGCCTGCCAATCCGGCTGGAGTACTTTCAAGGCGGCGGTGGCAAGGGCCTTTCACTGGCCTGGTCTGGCCCGGGATTTACCTCCCGCACGCTGTCGGCAGCGGGTCAAAACGGACTTGAAAAAGCCGGCCAGCTGGGCTTTCGTTTGGCCGATGCCATCAAACGGGATGGCGAAAAAATTCTCGGCGTCGACGGCAAGCGTGAGTACGACGGGCGGGTGGCGTTGCTTGATAGATTGAAGAAAGAAAATGTGCCCGTCGGCAACGCACTGGTCGTAACAGAGCACGGCGCGAATCCCCCAGAAACCTTCCTGCTTTATCGAGGCAATCCTCATCTGCCACGCGACAAGGTTTTGCCGGCCTTCCCTTCGATTCTCAAGGCTAAGTTACCCGAGATTCCCACTCCTTTGCCGGGCGCGAAAACCACGGGCCGAAGAATGGCACTGGCACAGTGGCTTGTGTCGGCTGACAATCCGCTGACCGCAAGAGTCATCGTCAATCGCATCTGGCAGTACCACTTTGGCCGGGGCATTGTTCGTAGCGCCAGTAATTTTGGCATGATGGGGGATCCGCCCACGCAACCCGAATTGCTCGACTGGCTGGCAAGCGAATTGGTCGCAGGCAACTGGCGATTCAAGCCGATGCACAAATTACTGATGATGTCCGACACCTACCAAGCCGCTTCGACGGCCAATCCGCAAGCACTCACACAAGACCCGCTGAACGATTCCCTGTGGCGTTTTGATATGCGGCGACTAAGTGCAGAGGAGGTCTTTGACTCGATTCACATGACCAGCGGGGCATTGAATCCCAAGATGTACGGCCCAGGCATCTATCCAAAAATATCGGCACAAGTGATGGCGGGACAGTCGCAGCCTGGCAAAGGCTGGGGCAATACGCCGCTAGAAGAACAGTCGCGACGCAGCATTTATATTCATGTGAAACGATCGCTGATCACGCCTATTTTGGCCGACTTTGATTTTGCCGACACCGACTCAAGCTGCCCCGTGCGTTTTGCCACAACGCAGCCCACGCAGGCTCTCGGCATGCTCAACGGTGATTTTACCCACGAGCAGGCTCGGGTCTTCGCCGCGAGGATCCGCCGCGAGGCGGGCGGCCCTACCGGTAGCGACCTTTCGGCCCAGGTTCGCCTCGCGCTTGAATTGGCTCTCACGCGAAGTGTTGGCGAAGCAGAGATTACCAAAGGCGTTCAACTCATTGAAAAGCTATCGCAGCAAGAGGGCGTCAGTCGCGACCGAGCCATGGAGCTCTACTGTTTGATGATCTTGAATCTCAACGAATTTACCTATCTCGACTGAAGCAGGAGACCGCCATGCCGGCCAATCACAAGCGGAGCCAGACCGGGCAGTTTTGCGGACGAACCCGCCGCGAATTTTTTTGGCAAACAGGAGGCGCCTTTACAGGACTGGCTCTTGCGGGCCTGCTGGAGCAGCAATTTTTTTCGAGGCAAACGGTTGCTGCCGATGGTCAGACGGCATTTGTCAATCCGCTGACGGCCAAGCTTCCGCACTTTGCCCCCAAGGCCAAGAGCGTGATCTTTTTGTTTATGTATGGCGGGCCGAGTCATGTCGACACCTTTGACTACAAGCCCAAGCTCTACGGTCTTGACGGGCAGACGATCGAAGTCAAAACCAAAGGCCGTGGGGGCGAAAAAAATCAAGGCCGTGTGGTTGGTCCCAAATGGAAGTTCAAGCAGTATGGCCAGTCTGGAAAGTGGGTCTCCGATTTATTTCCAAATGTTGCCAAGCATGTCGACGACATTGCCTTTCTCCATGCGATGACGGCCGATTCGCCGATCCACGGATCCGCAATGCTGCAGATGAACTCCGGTAAGATTCAAAGTGGTGCGCCGGCTCTGGGTTCGTGGGTTAACTACGCACTGGGAAGCGTCAATGAAAATATGCCGGGTTTTGTTGTGATGCTTGATCCAACTGGAGGCCCGATCTCAGGCGCTAAAAACTGGTCGAGCGGTTACATGCCAGCGACCTACCAAGGCACACTCTTGCGGTCGAAAGGGGCGCCCATCATTGATCTAGCGCCGCCGGCCGACATGCCTCTGGCCAGCCAGCGGATCCTGCTCGATGCACTCCACGATGCCAACGCCGCGCATCTAAAGTCTCGCACCGACAATACAGAATTGGCCGCCCGCATTGCCGCCTACGAACTGGCTTGGAAGATGCAGGAATATGCCCCCGAAGCGGTCAATCTCGCCGACGAGACGGAGGAAACCAAAAAACTCTACGGCTTTGACAATCCACGAACGGCTGATTTTGCCCGCCGCTGCCTCTTGGCCCGGCGTCTGGTGGAGCGGGGCGTCCGATTTATTCAGCTGTATTCAGGGGGCGCACACAACGACGACAACTGGGACGCTCACGGCGATTTGGAAAAAAATCATAACTTCCATGCTGGCAACACCGACCAGCCAGTGGCAGCGCTGCTTGAGGATCTCAAACGCACCGGCCTTCTTGATAGCACATTGGTGGTCTGGGGAGGCGAGTTTGGCCGGCAACCGACGGCCGAATATGCTGCGGGCACTGGCCGAGACCACAACGCCTACGGCTTCACGATGTGGATGGCCGGCGGCGGCATCAAGGGAGGCGTCAGCGTTGGGGAAACCGATGAACTGGGAGCGGCGGCGATTTCCCCGGAGCATGATGGAAAAACAGGCTTCCATGTCAAGAGTCTGCATGCCACGGTCTTGCATCAGCTCGGCCTTGATCCCAATCGACTGAGCTACTTTTTTGGCGGCCTCGATCAGAAACTCGTTGGCGTTGAGCACGTCGAACCGATTCACGAAATCATTGCCTAGTGCTGCTACAGCCGTCTCGGTCATGCGGGCGTTCAGCAGTTTTTTTGTGTCCTCGTTGGAAGGTTGTCGATGGATGCACCTCATCAGAACTGGAAACTGTTTCGTCAGACATGGGAGGATCGCGTTGTGGCGAGCGACGCTTCCTGGAACTCTGGCCTTACCCCAACAGATCGATTGACTGTGACCGACGACTTATTCGACACCATTCGCTCCGCGCGACTGGCCACTAACGACTGGCAGCAGGTGGATGAATGCGCCTGGCAGGATGCGCTTGCTGAACGCTTACGCATGGTGGAAGCCTTCCGCAGATTCGACGAGGCCCAACGTGGAATCACCTCTCCGCGCGACGCTGGCTGACGCGGTGGCGTGGCTCAGTTCTCGAGGCTTGCCATGCGCCTTAATCGGCGGGCTGGCTGTATCGCTTCGTGGCCAGCCACGCATGACGGTGGATGTCGATATCGTGGTCCTCGCCACTATCGATCAGGCATTGGAGCTTGTCGCAGATCTGAGTACGACGCCATTCGCACCCCTGTTTGAAGGTGTTGAAGACGTAGTGCGACGAGCCTTTATTCTTCCGCTGCGACATCGTGTGACAGGCGTCCGTCTGGACATTGCCCTCGGAATGTCTGGCTTTGAACGGCAGGCTGTTCAGCGGGCAACACCGATTGTATTGGGAGCTGTGAGTATTCCGGTGGTGAAGATCGAGGATCTTTTAGTGATGAAGGCGATCGCCGGGCGGCCGCAGGATGAGCAGGATATTCGCGGACTCGTTGGGGCTCAGCGGGGATCGATTGACTGGTCAGAGTGCCTTTCATTGGCGGAGCAATTAGGCTCTGCCCTCGATATCGACATTGTTGGAAGTCTGCGCGCTAGCCGCCAACGAGCGACGGCCCAAAACGCGAGTTCTGCTAGTCCGAACGAACCCGATCGCCTATCCTAAATGGGTTCTAGAGACGGGCTTGGCTCGCGGATACAGATAGTTTTATCTGGTGACCAAAAGTGAATGCCTGTCAGTGTTCACCGCATGTCCCCAGTGGCAAAGAGGATTCAAAACAGACCATGTCAGAAGATACCACGCCAGAGTCTGCCGGTTCTGATTCAGCGGCCAAAGTTCCAGCCGCTCTCAAGCCCAGCGCCGTTGAATTAGCCAAGATCGCCAGTCATTATCTCCTTGGAGACATTCCGCAGGAACTCGCCGATGGTGCTGCAGGATTCGGCAAGGCCAGCATCCAACTTCTCAAGAATCACGGCACCTACCAGCAGGACGATCGCGAGGCGCGTAAAGCCCGAGAAGGGGCCAAGAGCAGCCGTGAAATATCATTCATGGTGCGGACGAGAATCCCCGGCGGCAAACTCACCGCTGAGCAGATGCTTGCCGAGATCGACCTAGGCGATGAACTTGCCAACGGCACCGTGCGTCTGACAACGCGTCAAGGCATCCAGCACCATGGCATCGTCAAGGGAGATTTGAAGGCCACGATCCAGCGGATCAACGACATCCAACTGACAACGCTAGCGGCTTGCGGTGATGTGGAAAGAAATGTCATGTGTTGCCCGGCACCCATCCGCAACAACCCCGTCCGCGATCAGATGCAGGAGATGGCCGATAAACTTGCCGATCATCTCGCTCCCCGAACGCGTGCCTACCATGAAATTTGGCTCACCGATTCGGCAACGGGCGAGAAAACGCTCGCCGCCGGCGGCTCAGAAGGGGCGGAAGTCGAGCCGATCTACGGGCTCACCTATCTGCCTCGCAAATTTAAGACGGCCTTCGCTTTGCCCGAAGACAATTGTGTCGATGCCTACGCCAACGATCTTGGCTTTCTAACCGTCCACGAGGGCGGGAAAATTCTGGGCTATAATGTGATCGCGGGGGGTGGCATGGGTGTGACTCCAAGTGCTGCCAAAACATTTCCAGCGCTGGCCAAGCGGCTTGGGTTTGTGCCGCCGGAAGATGTGCTCGATATTGCCACTGCGATCGTTAAGGTGCAGCGTGACTACGGCAACCGCTCCGACCGCAAGGTGGCTCGGCTGAAATACACGATCCACACGATGGGTTTGGAAAACTTCCGGGCCAAGGTAGAGGAGTATTTCGGCAAACCTTTGGCCGCCTGCCATCCCAGTGACGTACACGGCTTCGACGACCACATCGGCTGGTTTGAGCAGGGGGATGGCAAGTATTTTTATGGACTCAATATTGAGAATGGTCGGATTCTCGACAAGGAAGACTTTAAACTGAAGTCAGCGCTCAGAAAGATTCTGAGTGAACTCAAGCCGGGCGTGCGGATCACGGCCCACCAGAGCCTTCTTTTTACAGATCTGCACGTGACCGACCGGATCAAAATTGCCGATATTCTTCACGCCCACGGCGTGAAGACGAGTGAAGAAATCTCGACCTTAAGGCGTTGGAGCATGGCCTGCGTGGCGCTGCCAACATGCGGGTTGGCGGTGGCCGAGAGCGAGCGGGTGCTGCCCGGGCTGATCGATTCACTGGAGCCAGAGGTCGCCAGACTTGGGCTGGCAAACGATGCCTTCACGCTCCGCATGACCGGTTGTCCCAATGCCTGTGCCCGTCCTTACAACTGCGACATCGGCATCGTCGGACGGACGCTGGGAAAATACACGATCTTTTTGGGCGGCCGTCTGCTCGGGGATCGTCTCAATGAAGTCTATAAAGACGTTGTACCGTTTGAGGAATTAAAATCAGAGATCACAGCGGTGCTCTCCTGCTACAAGGCGGAGCGGCACGCAGCTGAAACGCTGGGCGACTTCTGCCATCGCAAAGGGATCCCTGGCGTGCGATCATGGGCTGAGCAGTGGCTTGCGGGAGCTCGCGGCCACGGATAGATTTTTCCGGCCGCAGGCTCAAATGACATGCTAGGCGGCCTCAAAAAGAGAACCGCGAGGGGTGTCCGTGGGACAAAGCCTTATTTCACGCGGGCAGGTCGTCCCACATCGGACACCACAGCGGCGTGCGTGGGAAAAGTTGTGATGCCAGCTTGAGCGCCATCTGCGTGGAAGGTTCTAAGCGTCCGGCTTCAGCGGCTTCGATTGGGTCGCACTGGCCCAGCAACAGGCGGGCCAATTCGTCGTCAACCAGACGCAAATAACTGCGTCCTACCCGGCCGGCATGCACGGTCGACTTGCCATTGGCCACGATGATTGAGCCACGAAAACTGGGGGCATCGAGGCCCAGTTCAACCGTTTCTCGGATGCCCCGCTGGGCCATTCTCACAGCCAGTTCCTCAGCAATCGCCGTCAAGACTTCAAGCGGACGGTAGACCTTGGCGACGATCATACGATCGCTTCCCTGCACCGTGCTCTCACCGCCGGCCACAACGTCGTGTAGCGAATCGTTAGCTCCCGACTCATAAATGATTTCTTGGCGGTCGTTCTCGATAGCTTCGGCACAGACACGAGCAAGAATGTCGCGTTCGAGGCCTGGGATCTCGGGATCAGCCATCAACTCCAGCACGCGATTGCCGGACTGGATCGCATAGCCCACAATTTTCGCTGTTGTCTCGTGAAGATCGTAGCGATCTTGGCCCATCAGTGCGACGATGATCGAATCAAATGCACTGCGACTCACGAGCCAGCGAGAATAGACTTCGCTGCGTTCCAGCGGTCCGACAAAGCGAGATGCGTTTTGTTTGTAAATGCGAAGAATCGCTGGCAGTTCCACATGCCGCCACTGTCGCATCGAAACCCGTTCGCCCACTCGCTGCGGCGCATCGAGTAGTCGCGAAAGGATGTCGGCGGGTCTCCCGGGAGTAACGCAGTCGCGGCCCAAAACGCTCCAGCCGAGTTCGTAAAAAGAAGGTGCAATTCGAGTGCGAGAAAAGCCAATCGCTGCGCCAATCCGTCGCATGCGATCTTCGGCGGCCCCAATCAAGCGTTGGCCGTGGCCGGCACCACGGCATTCCGGCAAGACGGCCAAGCGATCGATGACAGCCGCCGGCACGGGTGTGCCATAAAGCATCACGCTGCGCGGGACGACTTCGACATGGCCGACGATCCGGCCCGCCAAGCGAGCTACCAGTCGGTTTGCGGAATCATGATCGGGATGATCCACCGCCGCATGAAACTCTGCCTTGGAGGGAGGTGTCGGTAGGCCTGAGAGGAGTTGCAAAATTTCGTTTTGGTCGCCGGCCCGGGCGGAAGCAACATGGCACTCCTCAAGCATCCAAGAGGGGGGTTTGTGGGACACAATCGGGTGGTGTGGCACGTGTTGTACGGCCTTGCGATTGGCAAGCGGCTGCCGACTGACAACGGTGCCGGAGGGGCGAACTTCAACGTTGTGGACGGTTTTCTTTGAGGCCACCGCCTTTAACGGCTTGTGCGCCTTGGTCGTTGTTAGCGTCTTGGCCGGTTTCTCGGTTCCAGCGGCCAGATGAATTGAATTGGCAGCGGTTTTGTCTATTTTCCGCAGAGTTGCCGTCGATCGAATATGCACGACAACGGGTTTTTGGGAGGCACCCCTGCCAGCAGAAACAGAGGTGCCGGAGCGAATCTTCAGCCTCAGCCCGGAGCGAATCTTCAGCCTCAGCTTTGTGCGGGATGGCCGAGCAACAACGGCAGTCGAGCGAGCATCGGATCGCACTGGTGTGCGAGAAGCTCGCACGGGCGATCGATGAGATGACCGTTTTTGAGAACGACCTGAAGTACGCATGACCTCTCCTCTCCGTGGAGTGACAAAACAAGTCCATTACCCAACAACATAAGCCGATTCTCAAACGTTTTCCAGTGCCAGGAAATTTTTCAGCGTTTTTTCAGGGAAAAAACACCAGGGCAGCTCGCGAGATGCCAGCACTTTTTGGCTCCGCTGGGCAGTTGCCAGTGGCCCCACGCTGTCTAGGAGCGTGCGGCGGACGTCCTGCACATAAAACCCCATCCGGTCATTGGCGGCCCTAATTTCTCGACAGCGACGGCGGGCGAGGGTTGGCGTTGGAAATGTTTCAACCCAGCGAGACTTCTGCGTCACTAGATCCCGCAGTGCCTGCGGTTGCTCAGCCAGAGCAGCGAGGTGCCGTTCGGGATGGAACTCCAAATCCCGCAGCGCCTGATGCACGTCGGCCAACTGGGACTGTGGAGTAGGCCCGACAGTTTGGGGAAAGAGGCGATCAACGGGGAGTCGCAGCGTCCCAGAGACAACGGCATAGCGGGGCGGATCACAGCCGGTCAGTCGCCTCACGATGTCGTCAGTGAGTTGGTCGTAGGCTGCGCCGCCGATGCCGTGGACAAATACATCGGCCACGAGCAAACGAGCCACCATGGTTGTGACGATCGCACGGGGACGCAGGCGCAAGGAGTGTTCTTCCATGCGCGAAAGGGCATCTACCCACTTGGAGGGAGACGTATCGAGAGATATTGGCAATTCCACGCGCAAAGTCTCCATGTCGGAGAGCGTCAGCATGCCGGGCGTGGCGGTGTTGGCAAAGACGCGTCGCCGCCTTGGGTCGTCTCGCGACCAGAGCCACCACGGCACTTCAACCCACGGGCCCTCGTCGGAGTCGACTGTGCGGGTGGCGAGGTCGGGCATCGGTCTTGCGCTACCACGCTGCTTGTGTACTCGACGGTAGTCGGCCAACGCCCCGTTATAGGCCTCGTGCAATCGCTGTGAATTGGCCAGCAGCCAACCCATGAAAACCATCACAGTCGGCAGACGCACCATTTCGCTGACGGGGAGTTCGAGAGTCTCCAGACCAAATCGGGCCTCAAGGGAGTGTCTTGCCTGCGAGAGTGCCAGGCCGATGCGATGGCACTCGCCAACGCGTTCTACAGCCAGCGGCCACCAGCGACGCAAGATTGCATCAGGCTCCAGCGGTTGGAGTATCGCGCTGGCTCGTTTGCCAAACGAAGTAAAGCATTCAGAATCGACAATGCCCCGTTCCTCCCACGCCATCTCAGGCATCACTCCGTCGGCTCCCGGCAGATCGAAGGGCACCTCTTCCAGACGCGCATCGCTGGGCGTTCCCAGAGGCACGTTGACGCTCGTAGAGGAGCAGCGGTCGGTGTCAACGATGAGATTGATTGCCGTGCCGCCCAGCTTGCGGGCATAGGCGTCGAGGGCGGAGTTTTTCAACCAGACGCCCGCGTGAAATAGATCTGGCTGATGGCCCCCCATCACGATCGGTCGCGCAATCCAGTCGGCCATGTCGCCAGGACGGTCGACATCACGGTAGTGCGATGTGTATTCAGCGGCGACAGTCAGCACTTCTCGGCGAGTGGCGGCGATCAGTTCCCAAAGTTTTAAATCACCGACGCGGGTGTCAAACGCAGCCCGCAGCAAGCGGTTGTTATCAACGAGGGATTCGATTGAATGACCCGGCGAGTCGGCCGAGGCTCGAAGAGGTGGCTCAATCAGGCGGTCGCCTGAGCCGTGCGGAGCTTTAAATGTGCGTCTAGAGGGGGGCATGGTCTGTCAGAACTGCCGGAGCGGTATGGGTTCCCCAGAGCACGGGGCACTTTCCCGATCGGCAGCGGCCATCGCGGTCGCTAGAGCCCGGTCGAGCACAGAACGGTAATAGGCCAGACGGGTTGTCGCATCGTCCAGTGCACCCCCAAAACTCCTCGCCTCATCAAGGTAGATCAGTGGCACCGGCAGTTCCGCGATCGCCAGTTTCGCCGCTGCGGCCTGCGCCCACACCTCAAGCGGCATGGCATAGCCGAGTTCCCGAATCTTGAGCGACTCAAGCGCTCGCCGCGAGTAGGCCTTGAAGCCACAGAAGGCGTCGCTCAGGGAGAGCAACAGTCTTTGATCGATGTCGGCGGTGATCTGCTGATTGATTCGGCGGCGATCTGCGGGGGCTTGCGTATCTAGGGGCGATGGGAGAAGGAAGCGACTGCCGCTGACGATATCTACTGGGCGGTCGGGATTCAGCAGGGCGGCAATAAAATCGGGAATCAACCGGGGTTGGTGCTGGCCGTCGCAATCGATCGTCACCAGCCCCGCCCACTTTCCGGCCAGCGTGGTTTGAAACGCAGTTGCGAGCGCTGCTCCGTAGCCCAGATTTGTTGTGTGGCGAATGACACGCACATCGGTTCTTTTGGCCAGCACATCGGCCGTTCCATCGGTGGAGCCATCATCGACCACAAGCACGTCGGTGGCATAGCGCAGCACCTGATCGAGCACTGTCGAAACGTATGCAACCTCGTTGTAAACTGGCAAGGCAACTAAAAATTGGGGGGCGATGGGAAAACCCTTGGGAAGCATCATTGGTGTCGGCGTTGCCATCCGGCGAGGGAAGAGGGCGGAGAAAACCGTCCTAGAGTGAGTGTAGCGTCGAGTTATAAAAAAGCGCGTCGCGGCCTCGAGAGCATTCGGAGTGACGGGCGGCCTTGTGTTGGCAGATTTTGATGCGGCAGGGCTTTTGCGTCGCCGCGGCACGCCTTTTGCTTCACCAGAACCGTTATGAACGTCAAACGCACTTTTTTTCGTGTCAGCCCAAAAAACAGCCGTATTTTGCCGTTGAGCTGTGCGGCTGCCGGGCATCGCACCGTTCAAAAATGCAACGCGCGTTCAATACTGCTTCTTTCGATCTCCATTGAAACTTTTCTGAATCCACTCCGTTGAACCAGAGCAAGGCCGCGGCCTTTTTTATAGAAAGATTTGTCCGATGAAAAAGAAAATTAAATATTCCAACACCAATCGATTTGAGCATCTTGAATCGCGCTCAATGATGGCAGCGCAGTCCTTGGCGGGCACCCCATCCGGAAGCCGCCCTCCTGCTCCCATGCCAGTCATGCTGCCGATCGCAGTCGCGTCGCTCGACGGCACGGGCAACAACATTACCCATCCCGACTGGGGCAGCACAGCCGAGCAGTTGCTGCGCCGTTCTCCAGTCGCCTATACAGACGGCATCAGCACACCCTCCGGGGCCGATCGCCCCAATGCCCGAGCCATTAGCAACGCTCTGGCAGCCAATCCCATCGACGGCATTACCAACGACCGAGAGTATTCTGCTTTTGTCTACGCATGGGGGCAGTTTCTCGACCACGACCTGAGCCTTTCCGAAGCAGCCACTCCCCGCGAGCGAATCGTGATTGCTGTGCCTTCAGGCGATCCCTCGTTTGATCCAAATGGGAGCGGTCTGATGACGATGTCGCTGTCGCGATCGGCCTACGATCCGACCACCGGCTCAGCTGCAGGCAACCCCCGCCAGCAACTTAATTCACTCACGTCCTTCATCGACGGTTCGCAGATCTATGGCATCGATGCCACCCGGGCCGCCGCGCTCCGCGACTTTATCGGTGGCCGCTTGAAGACCAGCACAGGCAATCTCCTGCCATTCAACACCGCTGGCTTGGCCAACGCCAACGACGCCCATCGTGTCACCGACGACAAACTCTTTCTGGCAGGAGATGTCCGCGCCAATGAGAATCCGGAATTGATCGCCCTTCAGACGCTCTTTGTCCGCGAGCACAACAGAATCGCAGCCGCCGCTGCGATCCAGAATCCCGTGTGGACCGACGAGCAACTCTATCAACACGCCCGTCGCACCGTGATCGCGGAATTGCAGAGCATCACCTACAACGAATTTTTACCGGCGATCCTCGGTGGTAAGACGCAGGCCTCAGCAGACCTGCGGGCCTACCGAGGCTACCGAGCCGATATCAATCCGGGCATCGCCACGGAATTTTCAACGGCCGCCTTCCGGCTTGGGCACAGCATGCTCGGCCCAGATCTAGAATTGTTGGATAACGATGGCAACGAGATTCGCGAAGCCCTCAGTCTCCGCGACGCTTTTTTTAATTCACCGATTGTCGTTGAAACCGGTATCGACCCGATCCTCAAGTATCTCGCCAGCGACCGCGCTCAGGAGATGGACACCATCGTGGTCGACGATGTGAGAAACTTTCTCTTCGGTGCTCCCGGTCAAGGGGGATTTGATCTGGCGGCCCTCAATATTGAAAGAGGACGCGAACACGGCATCGCCGACTACAACTCCGTTCGGGCTGCCTACGGACTGCCACGGCTCACGAGCTTTGCACAGATCACGGGGGACAAAGCTGTTCAAGAATCGTTGACAGCCACGTACGGCAGCATCGACAAGCTTGACCTGTGGGTGGCTGGACTGGCCGAGAAGCATCTGCCCGGTTCGAGTTTGGGTGAGACATTCACGCGGATTGTGGTCGATCAATTCAGCCGACTCCGCGACGGCGATCGCTACTGGTATCAGAACGCCCTGCCGGCAAGCGCTGTCCGGGAGATTCAGAAAACCACACTGTCTGATATCGTTCGCCGCAACACGCTTTTGACAAACCTGCAGAGCGATGTCTTCTCATTCCATGCGTCGGTCGGCGGGAATGTTTTTGCCGATCTCAATCGAGATGGCAAACGACAGCCGCGAGAAATCGGTGTGGCCGGCACGATGCTCACGCTTGTGAGTTCCACGGGCACAGCGATCGCCACAACGACTTCTGATGCCCGAGGCAATTATGGGTTTAAAGGTCTAGATTTGGGCAGCTACAAAGTGACCGTCACGCCGCCTGGCGGTGGTGCGGGATTGACGAGTCGCACAGTTGCCATCACGCGAGGCGTTGAAATCCGTGATAACGATCTGGCCGAGGCCCCGCGTCAGCAGACGCCACCGGCCGCCCCTAAGCCCACGACACCGCCAGCCAATCGACCGGCGCCTCGGCCTCTGCAGGCAGGCATGCCGTCGATGTCACAGCAGGAGGCGATGTTTGCGGCCATTAGTGGGGCCGCTGGGAGTGTCGCTGGAATGAGTGACCCAGCCAGAAACACTCAAGTTTCCGGCCGGCGGTAACTAGCAAGACGGGCGACGCGCGGCAGATAGACGCCAAGTTTTGCACCTGTATACTTTACTCTCGGGGTGCTCCCCAATAATTCCGGGGCCCATCTCATTTTTTTCAGGGCTGTTTGCTCCCGACTCATCCGTGTAACACCGATTGGTCGGGGAGCAATTTTCCAAAAGCAAAAAGGAATTTTCTTGGCAAGACATCTCCATTCCATCTGTCTCCTGTCGGTTGCCGTCGTGTATGCAGCCGGCATGTCAGGCACGGCCGCCCCTCTGGCAGAGGCCGCGCAAGCAGCAGCTAAGACAAAAGCCAAGCCCCCCAATCCACTGGATATCAAGCGGCTCGATGCCAAGATGGAAGATGTGCGGGAGTCATTCCTGCGGGAAACAGTCACGCTCATAAAGTCTTATGAAGAAGTGGGCCAATTAGGCCGCGCAAAAATGCTGCTTGAGGCTCTTCAGAAACTCGACCCCAAGAATGAGCCGGTTAAAGTCAAGCTCGAACAACTCAATGCCCAGATGCTCAATGCCAGTCAGTTTGAGTTTGAACTCGAAGTGGACAAGTCGTGGCAAGCAGTGGGCATGGTCATGAAGGACCAGCTGATCCGCATCAAAATGAGCGGTGAGTATAAATTGGCAACAGCGTTTGCATCTGGCCCAGACGGCCTCTCAACCGACAATCCGGCAGAGGATATGATTCCACACATCGCCATGGGAGCCGTCATGGCTGTGATCGCTCCAGCTGGTGCGGGAAACGTCCCCAATGCCAATAAATCTGATAAGCCGCCCAAGCCTTTCACGATTGGCAGCAGCTATGAAAAACATTCGGATCGCGACGGTGTGTTGTACTTAAAAGTTAATGTGCCGCCGGGCAGCAAGTGCACCGGCCAACTTACCGCCCAGATCAGCGGTGTTCTGGCGCTGTAGTCGACGTGGGTCGGGGCGGTAACCGGCAGCCAGTAGGTTCCCGAGCCCACGAGCAAAATGATGTTCAAGGCCGACAATGCCTCGAATTGTGTGCTGGCGCACACGAGTGAATCGTATGGCGGGTCGACGGCGCCCATCGACATCAACTATGAGATGGTCCAAGCCCTCTGGACCCGCAACAAGGGTGAAACACTTTCTAGAGTACCGTGAGATGCATGACAAAAATGGTTTTGTACTCTGGCTTGCGGCGGTCGCCGTGGCACGCTTGAGATTCGTGGTAAGGCGAAAAACGGAAAGATCCGCGAAGTGGAAGTCCGGCCCGACGGCACGGTTGAGGAAATCGAGTAAGTATCGCTAACCGCTGATCGCGTTCATGGGGATAATCATGGCGATAGGGGATCGGTGTCATACTGGTCAGCCCAGCGGACGCGGATCGCCACCGACCCGTCGATCGGGATCACTTGCTGCCCGGTGACAAGCTCGGCCGTCAGAGTCAAGTTACAGTCGACAGTCGGCACGCCCCCCGCGGCGGTCATCGTTGCGAGGTAGTCGAGGTACGGCTTAATTGCCCCGCGGAGGGTCTTGTCGGTGGCCGGGCGGGACGTGTCACCAACGAAATTTCGCAGATCGCTACCACCGATCACATACTCCCGTTGCGACGCTAGGAACTTCGGCAAGGGCGTGGATAAAGTGGCCACTAGCGCGCCAGTGCCGTCGTCGCGCACCGTGCAACGTAACTGGGCTTCCGCCGGGGCAGCGAACGACGCAGGAGCGTGGATCACGATCCGATCGCGTGCGGACTCGTAGTATTCGTTCACCCGCCACCCACCAGTCTTCGACTTTGTTGTGGTGAGGGAGAGGGTGTTGCCCGGCTCGAAGGTGAGGTCACACGACGATTGGCCGGAGTTGGACGCGGCATACACCGGCACGAGGAGGTGGTCGCTGACGCCGTAGGGGGTGGCCAGATGAATGTCGACATAGCCCACCGGCGAGCAGCAGTCGCCGCAGGGGTCGTCGGTGACTGGGCAGGCGGTCAGCGACGTGTTGCCGCCAGATGGAGGGGGAAGCTCGAGGCGCGGCATCATCTCATGACGGCTTGTGAGAGGGTCGGGAGGCGACGATCCCCGATCAAAAACCGAGACCCCCGCCTTCCCCAAACCATCGCCAGCGTTGAAGGGCGGATTGCCGGAGTCAGTGGCCATTGGCTTATCGATGGGCTCAGGGTGGCTCGTGAGAATAACTCCGCTTGCCGTGGGAGATGGAAGCGTTGAAGAGGTCCGGCCGCGGGCGGCGGCGAGGCGTCGGCCGTCGCGCTTGAGCATCCTAGCGACGGCAGGGGAGGCGGCCGCAGCGTTTGGCCGAATGATTTGCACCCCCGGCGGCACCTCCGCCCGGAGCACGTCACGACTGATGAGCGTGGCTGTGACTGTCTTTCCCCCGGCGATGACATTTGTATCGTGGATGCTAAAGCCCTTGCCGATGAGAAACAGCTCCGTGGTGCCGGTAAGATCGATTCCCTCGGCGCCATAGTAACCGATCAATTCTGGTGCTAGGTCGGTAACACCGTTGTCAAATAGCTCGAAGCCGCCGGATGTATTTTCGTAAGGGATCTGGGCCTCGAGCGTCTGTAGCGGTAATTCCCGGTCGAGCTGTTCCACGCGACGCATGAGCCGTGCAACATCGCCGTCACGGTAGGCTCCGGCGCATTGTGCGCACTGGGCCGCCGACATCTGCATCGCCTTGACGCTGCGAGACAGCTTGAGCGTCTCACGCATCCCCTGCTCGGTGGAGCGGGGATTTACCAGTGAGAACCAGTTGGTGCGAACGTCGAGAGTTACAGTGGGAATGAAGGAAGGCATGACGATCAAAGCCGTGCACTCGCGGATCCCCGGTTCGATTCGGCGGCCGGCGAGGTCATGTTTGATCGAGTTGCCGGTACCGCAGAGCGTCTCGGCAAACGTTTGAAGGTTACCCTTCGTGGCCGGCGATTGTATTCGTGGGTAAAACCTCCAGCCAAACGTGTCGGCACCGTGGGTGAATCCGACGGCCGTCTTGTTAAGGCCGATAGTCGCCAATTCGCTCTGCAGGAGGCGGGCGTAGCGAGCCATAGCACTGCCGTTGACGCGGCCGCTGGAGAAACCCATGGCCATTGCCAGCTGCATTTCACGCCGCTGCGAGAACATATCCTCGACGTTCTGATCCTGCGTGACCGGATCGAGGGTGAAGACGCGGATCGGCCAGCGACGACGAACGTAGTCATTGAAGGCCGCACAGGCCTCGGGCGTTGGGTCGGGCCCCCAAAACGGTCCGGCAAAAAGGCAGGCCGGTCCTGCTAGTATCCCGCTCATGCTGCCGGCGTTGCCCATGTCGGCCGCGAGCCTTTCGTTGAGTAGGGCCGATTCCACGAGGATCGCCCAGGCGAGCACAGCGGTGGTGGTGCGGCCAATGCGACAGCCTTCGATCTGGTTCCCGCAGGGGCCGCGGCATTGCGTGCCGAGTTTTGGGCCCGTTTGTTCTGGTTCGCCTGGAACTGATTCATCGACACCGAGCGACTCGAAGAACTCGCGTCGCCGCATTTCGACTTCGCCGAAGCGGTGGCTGCGGACGAGCTCGGCGAGGTTCCATTCCCCCATGTTCTGCCAGGCGGTCGACTGCCGTTGCTGGGAGAGGAAGTCGTAGGCCCCCTGGAGTTCTTCGCCGAGAAAGCCCCGGACGTCGGTGTACTCAATGCAGGGCTGATTGGCCGGATGGCCGACGAGGGCATCAAAGGCGGCACGCACGAGCAGCGCCGATTGAGCCTCACCGATGATGTCGATGACCTGTTCCGGCGGCAGCGGCATCCGCGAGCGGCGTGTCTTTGCCGAGGGGATGGAGACCGTGATCGCGTGCGAACGCATTGCGAACCGCATGTGCTTGAGAAATTGGCTCCGTGGCTGATTGGGAGCCGCTCCCTCCGGCACCATCATCGGCCCGTCGTTGTCACCCGGTCCCACCGTCGCCTCGAGGGCGGCCATGTGCGCGCAGATGGCTGTCCGCACGTCGGCTGAGTTGGCAGCAAACGTCAGCGGCGGGGCCAAGAGGTCGACGAGATCGTTGATCACGAGATTACGAAACGTACTGGGGAGAAGATCGCCGCCGAGATCGGTGTCGGCAATGACCGTGATTTCAGCGCCATAACCCTGCTGCGTCACCTTGCCGGGCAGGATTGAGATCGGGATGCGAACGAGGTTGAGCGCGTAACCGGGGGAGTCGGCGGTGTCGTCCCCCTCGTTGATCCGCCGCAGTTCTTGCAGGTGGTCGATGTAGTTGGAGAGGTGGTCGAGGTGGGTGATAGGCTCGAGGCTGACGCCGTTAGAGTTATCCATTCCGAACGTGGCAAAGGGATTCTGCGGTGCAGAAAACGGGGCACTGCGATCGATGACGCCGCTCGACGCCTGGGTGGGATCGGATATCAGATTCTGAATGTTGGCGACGACTGGGGGCGGCGTGGTTGACGTTGGCTTGCCGCCGGAAAGCGCCATGGCGACACCCACAAAGCTCTGGTCGCCGCGTTGGAGGCTGGCGTTGTTGAGGTCTTGGAAGTCACCGAGCTTCGACTTGAGCTGATTTTCATATTCGTAGCGGTAACGCGTCAGTCGGCTCTGCCCCCAGACATCAGGCTGCTTGGCGACGATCGAGCCGAAGCGGTCGATGTGGTGCTCGAGCCAGTCGATTTCGGTAGCGAGCTGCTCAACGCAGTCGTCTTGGCCGGTCTTTGGCCGGTCGCGTTGGATGGCGCGAACGGGGGCGGTGAGACCGTGCCAGACGCTCCCCAGATCGGCCGCCATGGAGAGCGACCCGGCTGCCGAGACCGAGAGAGCGATCAGCAGGGGGCAGGCGGAGCGAATACCTAGTATCATATGGTTTGATACCTTACGTAAGGGACTTCTCTACGAGGGGGCAAGCTAGTTCCCGGTAGAAAAAATGAGCCGCGACCTTTTTCACATGGACAACAGCTGCATCGAGTGGCGGCAGACTGGATCGATAGTTCGGAGGAGGGAGTTCATTCGGTGTATCGTCTTGGTACGACCGACATCCCCAGAACGATCGTCCCGAACCGCATCAACAGCCTCGCTTGCCGCGAAGCCCCCCTATCCCCTAGAGGTCTCACATGACCGGTTGTTCCAACGCACGCCACCGCTCGCCGATTCAGTGCATCGTCCCCCCCTACATGCTTGACCATCTCTCCCGCTCTTCCAACACGAAGGTCCGCGACCGGGCGATTGCTGGAATCTCAAAGTCGGCCGCCGTTCGGGCAGTGCGGGCCTTCGCCCGGGATATGCCTGGAATGATGGCGGTGTCCTCACCGGCGGCAACAAAGAATCGGCTTGTCTACGACGCTAAGGGGAAGGACACGCTGCCTGGTAAGCTCGTGCGCAGCGAGGGGCAAAAAAAATTGACCGATGCGGCCGTCAACGAAGCCTACGACTTCGCAGGCGATACCTACGACTTTTACCGCGAGCTCTTCGATCGCAACTCGCTCGACAATAGCGGCATGACACTCATTTCCTCGGTGCATGTCGGCGAGCCCAATGCCTCGGGCACGTTCCAGTCGATGGACAACGCCTTCTGGGACGGCGCCCAAATGGCCTACGGTGACGGCGATGGCCAAGTCTTTGAACGCTTCACTCGGTCGCTCGATGTCGTGGCCCACGAGCTCACCCATGGCGTGCAGTCGTTCACGAGTAACCTCATCTACCGGGGCCAGTCGGGGGCACTCAACGAGCACTTCTCCGATGTGTTCGGGATCCTCGTCCGCCAGTGGAAGCTCGGCGAAAAGGCTGAGCAGGCTTCGTGGCTGATCGGTGCCGAGGTGCTTGTGCCGGCTAAAACGCGGCGCGCGATTCGCGACATGGAAAACCCCGGCACCGCCTACGCTGACGACCCCGACTTGGGCACCGATCCACAGCCATCCCACATGAAATCGCTGTATGCCGGCGGTAGCGACAACGGTGGCGTCCATCTTAATTCCGGCATTCCCAACCGGGCCTTTGCGTTTGTGGCCCGGGAGCTTGGGGGCTTCGCCTGGGAGATCGCTGGGCGGATCTGGTATGACGCCATGCTACAGCTCTCCAGCCGGAGCCAGTTTGCCGACATGGCGGCGATAACATTGCAGTTCGCGGCCGATGAGAAGCGATTTGGTAAGGAGTCCAAAAAAATCGTGGCCGCTGCTTGGAAGAAAGTGGGACTCTAGATGGCAGAGCAGGGGGGCAAGACGCCTAGCATCCGCATCGACTTCACGCAGTCGGGTGGATTCGCCGGCCTCGTGAAGAGCTGTACGCTCGACAACACCACGCTCGATCGGGCCGACTGGGCGGTTCTCGAGCGACTCATTGACTCCAGTGGTTTGACCGAGTCGCTTGCGGGGATGTCGGCAGCAGGGCGAGACCGGCGCTGCTATACGCTTTCGATCAGCCGTGGCGACGGAGTCGTTGTGGTGGAGTGCGACGATAACTCGATCCCCGCTGCCGCTAGGCCTCTTGTGGCATTTCTCACCGCGCGAGCCCGACCAGTGCCGCCGCCGGCCACTTGACGGTCGCCTTGACGAGCCTCGCCTTGAGGCAATTTGCGAGAATGAGTCGCAGCCCAAAGCGATCCCTAGGATTTATACAATGTAAGAAAATTCGCAGCAGTTCGCCTGAATGGTAGGCTAAAGACTCCTAGGACCTACCAAAGCCCTTCACTCGTGAAGGCTTTGGAACCCAGGGACCTTCGCTACTAGAAACATAAACGTAACCGTAACCGCGAACACGAAGAAGAAGGGGACTTTCTATGAAGGCTATAATTTTTTTATCATGCCAAGCGGCGCAGCGTTAGCGCAGACGTACGGAGGATTCGGCTACCAAAATCCCTATGCCCCCGGTGGTCTGTATCAGAACAGTAGTATCAACCCGCAGCCCTTGTTCGCAGCTTGGTACGGGGTATCAGTCTGGGCTCCAGCAGGCGGCGCCTCCACCGCAAGGGCAAAGGCAGGGGCCGGGCGGCCCAGAGTACGCCTACTCCCGAGCCTATCGCATCGTGGCTCAGTACGGTGCCGAACACACCGCGATCGTACCCTATAATCAGCAGTCGCAGCGGGGTGTTGCCGGGAGGGTGATTGTGCCTAATAGCCAGCTCAATGATTGGCCGGTCATGCCGTCGCCGCAGAAGTGGGTAGTTCCAATAGACCCCGACAACCTACCCAGCAGTTTCAATAGAAGGATATACGGAAGCAGTAGATCCAGGTGATCTCTTCCTTATAAGTGCGTCACATGAAGGCCCGGCTAGCCTCGTGGGTGTAAGTTGTTCATCCCGTATCGAAGAAGTCAATGCAGGGAACGCCAGGCACTGAACGACCTGCGGAACCAGTTCGAACACCTGCTCCACCACTAGGACGACTACTAGAACGACAGCCTGATGCCGATCGACAGCGATGAGATCGATTCACTCATGCAGCGGGTGGCCGATTAAAAAGTGGGCAGGAATCAATAGTTCAATCGCACCCCCAATCGCTGGATCGATTCGACGGGGGCCGTTGGTCTGATTTTCATAATCCGGCCGCTACGGCGCTACCTACGCTTACAAAGACATAGCGTTTGAATTCGTCGCGTGAATGGTGCTCGTGTGTAAGCTCTAGCTCATTCAAGAATTCCAGCGACTTAAGAACGATGCAAAAGACCACCTCCAGCTCTGCCGGAGACTCTAGCGCACGCTGGCGCAGTCTCTTTTTCTCACTGGACGGCTTATCAATAAAAACACTATAAAACAAGCCTCGGGCCCGTAGCTCAGTTGGTTAGAGCAGGGGACTCATAATCCCTTGGTCGTAGGTTCGAGTCCTACCGGGCCTACTATTCGTTTGTACACTACTCCTGTTTTGTTCGGTAAAACCGTGATAACTCTGGGCGATCGACCGGTTTCCATTCCGTCTTGCGATTCTTTGCGACGCCTTGCGGATGCTTGCTGCGCTCGATTTTGCGCTGTCGGTGCGCTGGATTCTGCGCTGGATTTTCGGCCGGCATTTACGACGGCTTCGAAGTGATGATTGCGGGCCTGTAGGTAGTGGGCTGCTGCGATCGCTGGAGAGTGTCCCATCCATGCGGCGCACTCGTGGGCAGGGTGCTTCTCCACCCAATCCGTTTCACATGAGGCCCGTAAGTTCTGAAACAGTCTGGGCCACGGCTTGCAGCCTGCTCGTATCACGATCTTTGTGAAGGTCGTGCGAAGATTCAAACCACCCCCAGCGGCCTTGGGAGCCACGAGCGTAGAGCCCTCGGGAGCCTGCTCGAAGGCTCCCCTGAGAATCTCATTCAGGGCAGGCTGAATCGGCACCACACGTACCGCATGATCGCCACCGTGATGTTCAGTCTTCTTCGATAGCACCGTGAGCCGGCCCTTCTCCCAATTCACATCTGCCCACGTGATAACGCCGACCTCAGACGGACAGCGCAGGCCGGCATACCGACACAGTCCGACGATCACCTTCCACTCGATAGACGGGCAAGCGTCCAAGACTGTCTCAATTATTTCTGTCGAAATGTAGACGAGCCTGGCAGCATTTACTTGGGAGCCCGATCGCATGTCTTCAAAGGGGCTCTTTGTGATCCAGCCCCAACGCGCTGCCTTTCGGAATACTTGCTTTGCGAGCCTTATCCTTTTCGACACCGTAGCAGGTGCCAAACGGTTGTTGTTCGTCGTGCGTTTCCTGCAGGTGCCCTGTGTGTCTTTCGAAATCACACTTCGCCAGTTGTCTGCTAGCTCTGGTGTGATCTCCGCAATGGGCTTCTGTGGCCCGTAGAAGGCAAGCAGGCTATCGAGTGAGGGCTTGTAGGCCACAAGCGTCACAGGACTGCCCTGAGCCTTATCGACAAACGCTTTTACAAGATGCTCTAGCGTCACAACAGCAGCAGCTTCCCGTGGCG
>Ga0194051_1000265_pt1 | contig 30989 bp, 32 predicted proteins | sample SepL2320m_MetaG_FD_161275 | JGI IMG/M metagenome (GOLD analysis project Ga0194051, IMG submission 161275) | Anoxic zone freshwater microbial communities from boreal shield lake in IISD Experimental Lakes Area, Ontario, Canada - Sep2016-L239-20m | ecosystem: Environmental > Aquatic > Freshwater >... | reverse complement strand
GCTGACACTGGGCCAGATCGCCTATGGCGGCGGCACGCCCAACCCGTGGTATGCGTTCCTCTTCCTCCTCGGCGCCATCATCATGCGGGGTGCGGGCTGCACCCTGAACGACATCGCCGACCGCAATTTCGATGGCCGGGTGGAGCGCACGAGGCTCCGCCCCATCCCGGCGGGCCAGGTGAGCGTCAGGCAGGCCTTCGCCTTCCTCATCCTGCTGTGCCTCCTCGGCCTCGTCATCCTGCTGCAGTTCAATTGGTTCACGGTGGCAACGGGTGCCGCCTCGCTCGTCATCGTCGCCGTCTACCCCTTCATGAAGCGCATCACCTACTGGCCGCAAGCGGTGCTGGGTCTGGCCTTCAACTGGGGCGCGCTGGTGGGTTGGGAGTCAATCCACGGCTCACTGTCACTGGCTCCCGTGCTGCTCTATGCCGGTGGCGTGTCGTGGACGCTCGCCTATGACACCATCTATGCCCACCAGGACAAGGAGGACGACGCGCTGATCGGCCTCAAGTCCACCGCATTGAAATTCGGCGACAAGTCGATCTGGTGGTTGGCCTTGTTCTTCGCGCTGGCACTCGCCCTCATCGATGCGGCCACCTGGCTCGCCGGCGGCAGCATCATCGCGCATGTCGGCATTGCCGCAGCGGCAATGCAGGCGGCCTGGCAATTGGCGCGCTTCCAGCCCGACAATGGCGCAAGATGCCTTGAACTTTTCCGGTCCAACCGCATATTCGGACTCATCATCACCCTCGGCTTCCTTCTGGATTCACTCCTCACATGATCGACGATCTCCTTTCGCTTGCCGGCGAGGCCGTGGCCCACGCCCGGAAACTCGGCGCCGACGCCGTCCATGCCGTGGCCGCCGACGGCCGCTCCACCGAAATCTCCATCCTCGACGGCAAGATCGAGAAGGTCGAGCAGTCGGAGGCCCGTGACATCTCGCTCAAGGTCTTCGTCGGCAAGTCCTCCGCCTCGATCTCAGGCAGCGTGCTGACCAAGGATGCGATTCACCGCCTGGCAGAAAATGCCCTGCGCATGGCCAAGCTGGCGCCACCCGATCCCTATGCCGGCATCGCCGATCCGGACCAGCTGGCGACGAACATCCCCGAGCTCGACCTTGAGGCCAATGATCTGCCCGACCCGCAGAAGCTCGAAGAACTCGCCAGGCGCGCCGAGGCCGCAGGCATGGCCGTGAAGGGTGTCACCAAGTCATCGGGTGCGGGTGCTTCGCGCTCCGAAACCTCGGTGGGCATCGCCATCTCCAATGGCTTCGCGCAAGGCTACAGGCGCACCGGTGTTGGCCTCTCGATGTCGGCGATTGCCGGCGAAGGGCTCGGCATGCAGCGCGACTATGATTACACCTCCGCCATCCACTACGTCGACCTGCGCGAGCCTGAAATCATCGGGCGCACGGCGGGCGAGCGCGCGGTGGAACGCATCAATCCACGCAAGGTGAAGTCGCAGTCCGTACCGGTGATCTATGACCGCCGCGTCGCCTCGGGCCTCATCGGCCACCTGCTCGGCGCCATCAACGGGGCCGCCATCGCGCGCGGCACGTCCTTCCTCAAGGAGTCGATGGGCCAGCAGATCTTCGGGCCCCACATCACCATCGTCGAGGACCCGCACATGCTGCGCGGCCACGGCTCGCGCCCCTTCGATGGCGAGGGCCTGGCCTGCACGAGGCGCAACCTCATCGAGGACGGCATCCTCACCGGCTGGATCCTCGACCTGCGCGCGGCCCGCCAGCTCGGCCTCGCGCCGACGGGCCAGGGCTCGCGGGGCGGCCCCTCCACTGCCAACGTCTTCCTGCCAGCCGGCGCGGAAACGCCGGAGGACCAGATCAAGGGCATCACACAGGGTCTCTACGTGACCGAGCTCATCGGCTCCTCCATCAACAACGTGACGGGCGACTACAGCCGCGGCGCTTCCGGCTTCTGGATCGAGAACGGCGAGCTGACTTATCCCGTGAGCGAGATCACCATCGCCGGAAACCTGAAGGACATGTTCAAGACAATCCGTCCTGCTTCCAACCTCGAGTTCCGCTCCTCGGTGTCGGCACCCAACTGCCTCGTCGAGGGTCTCACCATTGCCGGTGTCTGACGCCGCACTTCTCTTCGATGTGGTGCGCGAGGCCGGTGAACTGGGCCTTGGCCTGTCGCGCAAGAAGAACCTCAAACACTGGACCAAGCCTGACGGCAGCCACGTGACGGAGGGCGACCTCGCCATCAACGCGCTGTTCGAGCAGCGCCTGCGCGCCGCAAGGCCCGGTGACGGCTGGCTGTCGGAGGAAACGCCCGACGACCCGCAAACCCGCATGGCGCATGACCGGCTATGGATCATCGACCCCATCGACGGCACCCGCGCCTTCCTCGAAGGCCGCAGGGAATGGTGCGTGGCGGCGGCGCTGGCGGTGAAAGGCCGCCCGGTGCTCGCCGCCGTCTTCACGCCGCGCCACGACGAATTCTTCATCGCCGCTTTGGGCGAAGGCGCAACCCTCAACGGCGCCCGCCTGTTGATCCCGGATCAGGCCTCGCTCGAAGGCGCCCACATCGCGGGCAACCGCAAGGCATTGGCCAGCCTCGCGCCTCTTGGCATCGCGGCCGACCCATCCGGTTCTCTGCCACTGCAGCTGCGCCTCGCCCATGTCGCGGCCGGGCGGCTGGCCGGTGCCGTGTCTATCGGCAAGCGCAATGACTGGGACCTCGCGGCCGGGGAATTGCTGGTTCTGGAGGCAGGCGGCCGGGTTTCCGGCGTTTCTGGCGAGGGATACATTTACAACCGCGCCGAGCCGTGGCAGCAAGGCCTCGTTGCTGCAGGTGCGAAGCGCCATGCGGCGCTGATCGATGCCCTGAACATTCAGAGGACGCCATGACGAAGACCCCTGCCAAGCCCGACCAGCAGCTTCTCCACCTCGTGTTCGGGGGCGAGCTCGACGACGTGAAATCAGTGACCTTCAAGGACCTCCACAAGCTCGACGTGGTGGGCTTCTACCCCAATTACGCTGAGGCCTATCAGGCCTGGCTCGGCAAGGCGCGCGAGACGCTGGACAACGCCCAGATGCGCTATTTCATCGTCCACCTCCACCGCCTGCTCGATCCTTCGACGCAGAAGGCGGACTGAGAAGCGGGGCCGGCGGCAGGCTGGGCCAATGACCAGCTCCAGCAATCTCCGCGCCATCCTTGCGATGGTGGTCTCCATGGGCTCCTTCGTGGCCTCCGACAGCTGCATGAAGCTGGCCCTGCCGCATGCGCCGCTGTTCGAGCTGATGCTGATGCGCGGGCTGGTCTCGCTCACCGTCTGCCTGGGGCTGATCCTGGTGATGGGCCAGGGCTTCAGCATTCCCCGCATGTTCGACAAGTGGCTGGTGGCGCGCGGCGTGCTGGAGACCATTGCCAACCTCAGCTTCATCTTCGCGCTGGGCTTCATCGCCATCGCCGACCTGACGGCCATCGTCCAGACCTGCCCGCTCTTCGTGCTGCTGGGCGCCTGGGCCTTCCGCGGCGAGCGGCTGGGCGGCCAGCGCCTCGCCCTCATCCTCCTCGGCATCGCCGGGGCCATGCTGGTGGCCCAGCCCGGCACGGGTGCCGTCTCGCCGCTGGCCGGCCTCGCCTTCCTCACCGCCATCGCCTCGGCGGTGCGCGACCTGCTCACCCCCAACGTGCCCAAGGGCATGCCGCCGCTGGTGGCCGCCCTCACGGTGATCACGGTGCTCACCCTCACCGGGCTCTGCGGCATGCTGGCGGTCGAGACGCCGGTCATGCCGGGAATCCGCGAAATCCTGCTGATGATCCTGTCCGGCACCACGGCGGTGTCGGGCCACCTGCTGCTCTACCTCACCTACCGCATGGGCGAGGCGCGTACGGTCGCGCCCTTCATGTACACGCTGACCATCTGGGCCGTGCTGTCGGGCCTCGTGATCTTCGGCGAAGTGCCCAACACGCTCGCCATCTCCGGCATGGTGCTGGTGGCGCTGGCCGGCCTTGCCATCATCTGGCTCGACGGCCGGCAAAGGAAGCAAGACGCGCGGCTGGCGGCAGAGGCCTAGGTCTTGCCCTCGGCCTGCATCTGCCCCAGCGGGAAGGCGGTCATCGGGTCATCCGCCTTCAGCGCGGCAAGCCGCGTCACCACTGCTTCGCAGTCGGCCTTCATCTGCGTCACCAGTTCGTCGATGGAGGCGAAGCGCTTGTCGCCGCGAATGAGGTCGATGAACTCGACGAACATCTGCCGGCCATAGAGATCGCCATCGAAGCCGATGAGATAGACCTCGAGGAAGGTGCGCCCGGTGTCGAAAGTCGGCCGGTCGCCGAAGTAGCCAGCCCCCGACCACATCACGGCATCCGGCTGCAGCGCATCGCGCACCCGCACGGCATAGATGCCGCGGAACGGGTCGGCACCCTTGTCGAGAATGATGTTGATGGTGGGGAAGCCGATGGTGCGGCCGCGCTGGTCGCCCCGCACCACCTCGCCCAGTACCGTCCAGTGATAACCTAAGTCACGCGCCGCCGCGGTCACGTGGCCATGGCGCAGCGCCTGGCGGATGGCGCTCGAGGAGAAGGCCGAATGCTGGTCACCTTCGTCTGTCACCTGCTCCACGATGGTGACGCCGAAGCCGAACTTGGCACCGAGCTCCGTCATGGTGGCAGGGCTGCCCTTGCGGCCCTTGCCGAAGTGGAAGTCGTATCCCATCACCACATGCTTCACGGCAAGCCGCTCGACGAGGTGCAGCCGCACGAACTCTTCCGGAGAAAGCTCCGACAGCGCCTTGTCGAAATCCAGCACCGCCATGAAGGATGAGCCCAGCGCCGCGACAAGCCGCGCCTTCAGGGCTGCGGGCGTCAGCCGGAACACCGGCTCGTCCGGCCGGAAGAAGCTCCGGGGGTGCGGCTCGAAGCTCATCACGCCCCATGGGCAGCCAATCCGCGCCGCCTCGTCCGCGGCGCAGGCCAAAAGCGTCTGGTGGCCGCGGTGGACACCATCGAAATTGCCGATGGCGACAACACCGCCCCGGCAGGTTTCAGGAACGGGCGACAGGCCCGCAATCAGTTGCATTCCAAACCCTTATCACACCCACGACAGGTCATGGACCGTTGCCACGATGCGGGCGTGCGGCACGGCCCGCAGCACCTCAGCCTCGGCCACATGCAGCCCCTCGCTCGCATCCGTCAACCCTTCTGCAACAAGAAGGGCGTCAAGACCATAGTCCGCGGCGCCGCGGATATCGGTTTCCGGCCCGTCGCCGATGGCCAGGATGTCCGGCCGGTCGATGTCACGCCCGGTGATGCGCTGCGCCTCGGCCATAGCGAGGTCATAGATCGGCGCGAAGGGCTTGCCCGCCATCAGCACCTCGCCGCCGCGCGCGGCATACATCTCGGCGAGCTTGCCCGCGCAATAGAGGATGCGGTCGCCCTTCTTCACGATCTTGTCCGGGTTGGCGCAGATCATGTCGAGGCCCCGCCGCTTCATGTCGTCGAGCAGCGGCTCATAGTCTTCGAGCTTGTCGTTCAGGTCATCGAACAGCCCGGTGCACAGCACCGCCTCCGCCGCGTCGAGGTCGACGCGCGAAACACCCGTGCCCTCGTAGATCGAAAGATCGCGCGCCGCACCCACATGATAGACGCCCTTGCCACCATGCAGCTTCATCAGCACCTGCGTCACATCGCCTGAGGTCACGATGCGGTCATGGCTCGCAGGGTCGACGCCGATTTCGAGCAGCTGCTTCTCGACGCCTGAGTTGCTGCGCGGCGAATTGGTAACGAGGATGACGGTGCCGCCCTTCTCGCGATGCCGCTTCAGCGCTTCGACCGTGATGGGAAACGGCGCCACGCCATTATGCACCACACCCCAGATGTCGCAGAACCACACGGCATAAGTATCGGAGAACGTCTTCATCATGGGCTGCAATGATCAGGCGACGTTGGCATGGCGCGCCGCGGCCGGCGCGATGCCGGCATCAGGGCGCACCTTGCGCGGCGGCGCGAAGAAGGGGCCGTGGCCGAAGCGCGCGAAGCGGCTCACCGCGCTGGCCTGCTGCGGCGTCTTCACGTCGCCCACGATGATCTGCATCTGCAGGCCGCGCGCCTGTCGGGCGAATTCATTCCACGTGGCGCTGGGGCCAGAGCCCGCATCCACCGCATGAGGCGGGAAGGACAGGAAGCGCACGCCCAGCTGCCGCAGGGCCGTGAGGTCGAGCCCCCCGAGATAGACCTCGCGCAGCGCCAGCGTGGCGCCGGCGCGCGCCAGCCTTGCGAGATTGTCGATGCCCGCCGCATCGAGCGCGCCCAGGTCCTGCTGCGCGAATTCGAACACCATGCCCTGCGCCACGTCGCTGTCGCGCTGCAGGAGCGCCAGCAGGCGGCTTGCCTCGTCGCGCGAGGCGAGTGTCGCCCGGCCCACCGGCACGAAGACCCGCAGTCCCGGATTGCGGCTGCGCAGCCGGCGCAGCACCGGGGCCACCATCTTGACCATGCGCAGGTCGAGTGCTGCGCGCATGCCGCCCTGATCAGCCTTCTGCATGAGATCGTCGTGGTTTACCATCGCGCCGCTGCCATCACCGAGGCCGACCATGGCGCGATAATGGCTGGTCGCTCCGGTCGAGAGATCGACCACCGGTTCGAGCAGCAGCGTGAGTTGCTCCGCCGCCTTGTCGGCCTTCTTCAACTCCGCCGCCTTGTCGGCCTTCTTCAACTCCGCCGCCAGCGGTGCGGCGCCAGCGTGAGCCCGCACACTGGGCTGCGGCGACGGCCCGTCAAGCAGCTCGCGGCGCAGGGCGGAGATGTCGGCAGCAATCGCCGCCACATCTGTCGCCACGGCGGCCTGCTGCTCGACGTCAGAAATGCGGGCCAGCGCCTCGTCTGTCTTGCGTGAAAGGCCGCGCAGCGACTCCTGCTGCGACCACAGCCACGACTCATGGCGCGACAGCTTCACCACAGCGATCGTGACGGCAAGCAGCAGGCAGCAGGAAAGAACCAGGATGGCGCCCGCCACCGCCATCAATTGCGGCCCGGCAGACATGACGAGGTAGGCCGCGATACCAATCGCAGCGAGCGGAAAGGCGGTGAGCCCCAGCATCACCGGCGCCATGTGTCGTGACATTCTGCCTCGACCCCTTACCCCGTCACAAACCCGGCCCGCTGGTGATTCGCCTACCAGGCCGGGCAACTGCTTCTGGAATCGCATGAAAAGCTCCGTACGGGAAGTCCCCGTCTCCGTAGTTCCAACAGAAAAGGCCGGAGGTTTTTCCTCCGGCCTTCGCAACTGCAAACGATGCTGTGAAGATCAGGCCACGGAGGCCAGAACCTTCGGCAGCTTGTCTGAGAAGATCTCGTCGATCTGGTTCTCGTTGATGATCAGCGGCGGCGAGAGCGCAATCGTATCCGCCGTGATTCGGACCAGCAGGCCCACGTCATGGAAGCCGTTTTCCATGGCCTTGTAGGCCCTGAGACCCGGCGAACCCTCGATGGGCTTCAGGTCGATCGCTGCCACGAGGCCGATGGTGCGGATGTCCTCGACCAGCGGATGGCCCTGGAGCGTGAAGGCAGCGTCCGCCCACACGTTCTCGAGCTTCTTGGCGTTCTCGAACAGCTTCTCGTCGCGATACAGGTCCATGGTGGCAACGCCCGCCGCGGCCGCCATCGGGTGGCCGGTGTAGGTATAGCCGTGGAACAGCTCGATCACGTGGTCGGGTCCGTTCATGAACTTGTCGTAGATGCCCTGGCGCACCATGCAGCCGCCCATCGGGACGGTGCCGGAGGTCACACCCTTGGCGAAGGTCAGGATGTCGGGAAGAACGCCGAAGCGCTCCGCCGCGAAGGCATGGCCAAGGCGGCCGAAGCCGGTGATGACCTCGTCGAAAATCAGCAGGATGCCGTGCTTGGTGCAGATCTCGCGCAGGCGCTTCAAGTAGCCCTTGGGCGGCGGCAGCACGCCCGTGGAGCCTGCCATCGGCTCGACGATCACGGCGGCAATCGTCGAGGCATCATGCAGCGCCACCAGACGCTCGAGCTCGTCGGCGAGGTGCGCGCCCCATTCCGGTTCGCCACGGGTGAAGGCCTGTTCCTTGCGATTGTAGGTGTGCGGCAGGTGATCGACGCCCGCGAGCATCGCGCCAAACCACTTGCGGTTGGCGACCATGCCGCCCACCGAGATGCCACCGAAGTTCACGCCATGATAACCGCGTTCGCGGCCGATCAGGCGGGTGCGGCTCGCCTCGCCATTGGCGCGGTGATAGGCCAGCGCGATCTTCAGCGCGGTGTCGGCGGCTTCCGAGCCCGAGTTGCAGAAGAAGGCATAGTTCAGGTCGCCCGGCGCCATGGTGGCAAGCCTGGAGGCGAGTTCGAACACCTTGGGGTGGCCGAACTGGAAGGTCGGCGCGAAGTCGAGCTCGGCGGCCGACTTCTGGATGGCTTCGACGATGGGCCCGCGGCAATGGCCGGCGTTGGAGCACCAGAGGCCAGCGGAACCGTCGAGGATCGGGCGGCCGGTCATGTCGTAGTAATGCATGTCCTTGGCACGGGCGATCATGCGCGGGCGCTTCTTGAAGGCGCGGTTGGGCGTGAAGCCCATCCAGAACGGTTCAAGATTGTTGGGCGAGGGCTCCCAGTTGGCGGCGCCTTCCAGGTTCACGGGCTTGTTCATCGGTCAAATCTCCTCCGAGCGATGGTCGGTGATAGCAGAAAGGCCAGTGCAAAGGGAATGCACCAGCTTTGCGCGTTGCTTGGGCCAGAGGGGCCCCTTCCTCTCCCGCATTGCGGGAGAGGAAGGGGCCCCAACGAAGTTGGAGGAGGTGAGGGAACCCGGGCTCCTGACCAGCGCCGGTGCCCGCATCCCCTCATCTCCCCGTTGCGTCCCGCAACGGGTCCCTTCTTCTCCTGCTAAAGACGCGGGAGAAGACCGCCAGCGGATGGCTGACAGGCCGTGAAACCCAATTGTCGAGAATACCCTCTTATACCCCAGGGAGCGCGCGCTGTCAAGGACTATTTATCTAATATAAGAAAAAACAGCATCAGGCCCCCGCAGCCACCATCCGGAAACCCGCCAGGACGGCCCTGTGCTGGCGGCGGAGGTGGCTGCGGAGTTGCGGGAGGCTCATCGCCTCGTCCTTCACGAACACGATGAAGTTCATGTTCGTATTGTTGAAAATCACTTCCCCCAGGCTCGCCGCATCCGCCGTGCGGTTCAGAAGTCCCAGGTGCTGCAGCTTTTCGAGGAGCTGGCAGGTCTGGCCCGCCAGCGCCACGTCGAGGTCGGCATAGGTCTCGCCGAAGGGGCTTTCCGGCTGGGTAGTCGAAATCGCCATGGCCTGCCGCCACATCTCCTTCGAGAGATAGTTCAGCGAGTGCTCCACATAGCCGCCGACGAGGGCATCCACGGCGGCCTCGGCGCTGCCGGGCGGGCTGGCGATCACCTCTTCGCCCAGGCGCAGAACCTCCTCCACCTCGAGCGAGACGATGGCCACCAGCAGGTCGCCCTTGTTGCGGTAGTAATTGTAGATGGTCCCGATCGCCACCTCGGCCGCCGTCGCGATCGCCTCCATTTTCACGTGCTCGTAGCCCTGCTCGCGGAACAGGCGCGTCGCCGCATCGATGATGCGGTCATGGCGGATGGCTTTTTGTCGCTCGCGGAGGCCGGACATTCACGCAGTCTGCCCGATATTTGGAATTGACTCAACTTTGTAATTGGTTCAATTTTTCAAGATACAGGGAGAAACGCCAAAATGACCAACCGTCTCACGCGCCGTCTCTTCGGCGCCTCCGTCGCTGTCTTGGCCCTCATGGGATCTTACGCCGCCGCCTCCGCCGCGGATCTGAACGCCCTTGTCTGGTGCGATCATTCCGACCCGAACCTGCTTAAGCCCTTCGAGGACGCCACCGGCATCAAGGTCAACGTCAAGGAGTTCGAGGGCACGGGTGCCGGCCTCGCCATCGTCGACCAGTCCCAGCCCGGCGACTGGGACGTGATGGTGATCGACACGGTGGACGTCCGCCGCGGCGTCGACCGCGGCCTGTTCGAGCCGCTGCCTGAGGACAAGCTCCCCATGGCCGACATTTTCCCCGAGGTGCTGATGGACAGCCATGCCGTGGTGGACGGCAAGCGTTACGGCATCACCGAGAAGTTCGGCTACAACACGATCGGCTTCAACAAGGCCAAGGTCGATGCCGCCGACATGGACACGCTCGGTGTACTGACGAATGACAAGTACAAGGGCCGGATCGCCATCTATGATTACTACCTGCCGGTGATGGGCCTCGCTGCCATGTCCATCGGCAAGAAAACCTCAGAGCTGACCGAAGCCGACCTTCCCGCCATCAAGGAGGTCCTGCAGAAGATGAAGGCCAATGCCAAGGCCGTGACCGACGTGGTCGCCAGCCAGACGGCGCTTGCCACCGGCGAAGCCGACATCCTGATCGGCGGCGGCGAATGGGTGACGGCCGGCATCGCCAAGGAGAATCCGGACCTCAACTTCTCGATCCCCAAGGAAGGTGCCGTCCTCTGGTCGCAGTCGCTTTCCATGTTCAAGGACTCGAAGAACAAGGACAACGCGCTGAAGTTCATCCAGTACGTGATGAGCCCCGAGGGCCAGGCGCGGCTTGCCACCTCGTCGTGCTACTGGGGCATGCCCGCCAGCAAGGCGGCCGCACTGAACGCCGACCAGAAGAAGATCCTGCGCTTCGACGAGCAGCCTGAGTTCCTGAAGCGCGCCCAGGAATATCCCGCACCTTCGGAAGACCTCGACAAGAAGATGCAGGACCTCTGGACCGCCATGATCCAGGGTCAGTGAGCGAAGCTTCGACATCACGCATCGGATGGGCCAGCGTCACACCAGCACTGCTGTGGACGCTGGTCTTCTTCGTTGTGCCCTTCGTGGCAATGGGGGTGATGAGCCTCCACCCCAAACCGGGTGACGGCGCAAGCCTTTCGGCCTACGCGCAGTTCTTTACCAACCCCAGCTACTGGCATGCGCTGATCAACTCGCTCGAGGTGACGCTCATCGTCACCGCCATCTCGGTGCTGCTCGCCTATCCCTTCGCCTGGATCCTCGCCTTCATCGTGCCGGAGCGCTGGCAGAGGCTGGCCCTGATGCTGGCCGTGCTGCCCTTCTGGACCTCCTACGTGGTGCGCTCCTATTCCTGGCTGCTCGTGCTGGCGGAAAAGGGCGTGGTCAATTCCACCCTCCTGAACCTGGGACTGCTCAGCGAACCGATCCAGATCGCCAACACGCGCACCGCCACGGTCATCGGCTTCGTCCACTTCTTCGTGATGCTCCTGACACTGACGATTTTCGCCAATCTGAAACAGCTCTCGCCCAACTACCGCAAGGCTGCGACCGACCTTGGCGCCTCCGGCCTCCAGACCTTCATCCACGTGATCCTGCCGCTGACGCTCCCCGGCATCATGGTCGGCGCCTTCCTCACCTTCGTGCTGGCGATCGGTGATTACATCACGCCGCAGATTTTGGGCGGCAACAACGAGCTGCTCATGCCACAGCTCATCATGATGCAGATCGGCCGGCGCGGCGACTTTGCCTCGGCCTCCGCCCTGTCGCTCATCCTGATGGCGGTCGTCACCGTCGCCTATCTTGCCTGCGCCCGCTGGCTCAAGATCGAGAGGGCATAGTGACCCGCGCCATCGCAGTCGCCTATGCGCTTCTCCTCTACGGCTTCATCTTCCTGCCCGTGGCCGTGCTGGTGCTGTTCTCCTTCCAGGGCACGCTGTTTCCCATTCCGCCCTTCAATGGGCCGAGCTTGCGCTGGTACACGGCGGTGCTGGGGGATGCACGGCTCACCGCTGGCCTCGGCAATTCGGTGGTCGTGGCGCTCATCAGTTCGGCGGTTGCCACGCTGCTGGGCTTCCTGTCCGCCTGGGGCTTCGCGCGCTTCCATTTGCCCGCATCCGCCTTCCTCCGCGGGCTGATCACCCTGCCGCTCACGGTGAGCTACCTCATCATCGGCATGGGGCTCCTGATCTTCTTCAACTGGATCGGCCTTCCGAAGTCGCTCCTGGCGGCGGGCATCGGCCACGTGGTGATCAACCTGCCGCTCTGCTTTGCCATCATCTACAGCCAGATGGGCGATCACCAGGCCAACATCGAGCGCGCCGCGCGCGACTTGGGCGCCGGCGAGATGAAGGTCCTGCTGCTCATCACTGCGCCCATGATGTGGCCCGCCCTCTTCGCCAGCTTCTTCCTCTCCATGACCTTCTCGTGGGACGAGTTCGTCATCTCCTTCCTGCTCACCCGTTTCGAGACCACGCTCCCCGTCGAGATCTGGAACCTGCTGCGCGCCGGCCTCAACCCCAAGACCAACGCCGTGGGGGCGATGGTGTTCGGCGTCTCCATCATCCTCGCGATCATCTTTGAACTCACAGCCTTCCGAAAGCGCCCGCAATGACGGCTCTCGTCTCGATCGACCACGTCTCCCACAGTTTCGGCCCGACGAAGGTGCTGGACGACGTATCGCTCCATCTCGCGCCTGACAGCTACACGGTGCTCCTGGGCCCGTCGGGCTCCGGCAAGACCACGCTGCTGTCAATCCTCGGTGGCTTCCTCAATCCCGAACAGGGCCGCGTGATGATCCGCGGGCAGGACTGCACGGCCATGGCGCCGGCGAAGCGCCCCACCGCCACGGTGTTCCAGGACTATGCCCTGTTCCCGCACATGACGATCGGCGGCAATGTCGGCTTCGGCCTGCGCATGAAGGGTGTGGCGAAGGCGGAGCGTGATGCCAAGGCCCGCGCCATGCTCGATGTCGTCGGCCTTGCCGCCGCCTTCGAGAGGAAGCCCCACCAGCTGTCCGGCGGCCAGCGCCAGCGCGTGGCACTCGCCCGCGCGCTGATCGTCGAACCCGCCGTGCTTCTGCTCGACGAACCCCTGGGTGCGCTCGACTTGAAACTCCGCCGCCAGATGCAGGATGAGCTGAAGGCCATCCAGAAGCGCGTCGGCACCGCCTTCATCCACGTGACGCATGACCAGGAAGAGGCCATGGCGCTGGCCGACCACGTGGTGGTGATGAACCACGGCCACATCGAGGATCAGGGCGCGCCCGAACGCGTCTATGCGCGGCCCGCCACGCGCTTCACCGCCACGTTCATGGGCGAGAGCACCATCGTCACCGGGCAGGTCGCGAACGGCATGATCGAAACCCCGCTCGGCCGCTTCCCCGCCCCGCCCGATGCGACCCAGGTGGCGATCCGCCCCGAGCACGTCTCGCTCGGCGGCCCGATCCACGGCGAGGTTTCGGACGTCGTCTATCAGGGCGCCTTCAGGCGGGTGACAGCGCGCGTGAACGGCATCGACCTGCTGGCCCGCCTCCCCGCCGAAACGATGCTCAGCACCGGCCAGCGCGTGTCGCTCGGCATTGACCCCGCCCATGCCATCGTGCTGAAGGCCTGAGCCATGGAGCTGCGCGTCGGACCCACCGAGTGGTATGAAACACTGCGCTTCGCCGATGGCGTGACGCTGATCCACGAACCGTGGATCAAGCCCTTCTTCCGCTGCAACATCTGGCACGTGCGAGGCCGCGACCGCGACCTGCTGTTCGATTCAGGCCTCGGCCACTTCAGCCTGCGTACGCACGTGCCGCTCGTCTCCGAGCGCGATATCACCTGTGTCGCGAGCCATACCCACTTCGACCACATCGGCTGCCATCATGAGTTCGGCCACTGCGCGGTGCATTCCGCCGAGGCCCAAATCCTCGCCGACCCGCAGAACGACCTGATCCTCGCGCATTATGCCACCGACGAGATGTTCATCGTCCAACCTGAAGGCTGGGACCAGGCGAAGTACCACGTGAAGCCCGCCCACGCGCAGCGCATTCTCGAACAGGGCGACATCATAGACCTCGGTGACCGCGCCTTCGAGGTCATCCACACGCCGGGCCACTCGCCCGGCGGCATCGGCCTGTTCGAGAAGAAAACCGGCACCTTCCTCTCCGGCGACATCATCTATGACGGCCCGTTGATCGACGACGCCTATCACTCCGACGTGCCGGTCTATGTCGAGACGCTTGAACGCCTGCGGGCGCTTCCCGTCGCCATCATCCACGGCGGTCACTTCCCCAGCTTTGGCTCGGTCCGCTACCGCCAGCTCATCGATGAGTATGTGGCCGGCCACCGGAAGCCGGGCTGTCACCTCGGGTGATGCGCCTCGCATCGCCCGCGCAATGTTACCTAATTATTTTCACCAAATCGACAGCTCACGGCATCTGCCATAAGGTTTGTCCTTCGCAACTTTTGGCAGGTGCATCGGCATGTCGGTGTTTTCATTCAAGCGGGTGCTCTGCATACTCGGTGTTTCGGCTGTTCTGGCAGTCGCAGGCTCGGCCGCTTGGGCACAGGAGCAGGTATCTTGCCCACCCTTCGGGACCTTGATCGATCTCGTAAAGCAGCCTTATGCCCTTTGCGCCGGCGCCGAGACTGTAAACTTCGACGAAATCACTTATGCCAAGTGCAAGCTCAAGTTCGGCAACAGCCTGAGCGCGGGGCAGAACTATCCGTTCCCTGCCGATCATCCGCTGTTCAACGCCATTCCACGTGAAGGCAACATCGCGACGGTCAACAAGGGACGGCCGGGGCTCAAGGGCTATGTGGTCAGCACCTATAGCCCGCCCGCCGGCGCCATCAGCCCCCGCAAGGAACTCGCGCTCTACACATGCAACAGCGGCGGCTCATACGCGCAGTGCGACGGCGGTCTGTGTTTCGGTAGCACCACCGGCACGACCTCATCGCTGTGGGGGAAGGTGGGGAAGGGAGAGATCATCTGCTCCTGCCCAGTCGTCACCACTGACACGAGCTTCCAGGTCTTCGGTCCCGGACAGTGCCCAACCACCCAGGAGGCCTATGACCGTGTCTGCGCCAAGAACGCCACGGCAAAGAACAATGGCGCAATTCTCTATATCGGTTCACCAACCACGGGGCCGGAGACATTTGCAGCCTGCCTCGGTCAGCCTGTAACCTTCAATCATTGCGACCGGCCCGCGAACTGACTGCGGCACATACGCCGGCTTCGACGACATCGTCCACGTGACCACTTTCCCGGCCTCGGCCCTGTGCGCTTGCGCCAGGTCACTGATGAGTATGTGGCAGGCCATAGGAAACCCGGCTGTCACCTCTCCTGAATATTCCTCTCCCCACTGCGTGGGGGACAGAAACTAAGGGTGGCTTCTCTCCGCCGCGATCAATTCCCGCTCGCTGTCCACCATGTAGTCACGCTGCAGCGGCAAGGTGTCGACGGCCTTGGCCAGCTGGATCTGGAACACCATGTGCTTGAAGTAGCGAAAGCTCAACTCGCTGGTGATGAGGTAGAACTCCCACATGCGGCAGAACGTCTCGCCCAGCAGGGCCTCTGCCTTGCCGCGGTTGGCTTCGAAGCGGTCGTACCAGGCGCGCAGGGTTTCAGCATAATGCAGGCGCCAGATTTCGGTATCAGTCACCCACAGGCCCGAGGATTCGATTGCGGCGAAGGTTTCCGACAGGGCGGGCGAATAGCCGCCGGGGAAAATATACTTCCGCAGCCATTTGCCGCAGGTGCCCGGCCCGCCCTTGCGGCCGATGGCGTGGACGAGCGCCACACCGCCGGGCGCCAGCAGGCTCTGGATCTTGCCGAAATACTGCTGGAAATAGGAAATGCCCACGTGCTCGAACATGCCGATCGATACGATGCGGTCGAAGGTTCCTTCGACGTCGCGATAATCCTTGAACTGAAAACTGGTCTTGCTCGAAAGGCCCAGCTCATCGGCCCGCTGCTGCGCGAGTGCGAGCTGCTCCTTGGACAGCGTAACACCGGTGACGTGAACATCGAAGTTTTGCGCGAGGTAGATGGCCATGCCGCCCCAGCCGCAGCCGATGTCGAGCACGCGCTGGCCGGGCTTCAGGTCAAGCTTGGCGGCGATATGGCGAAGCTTGTTCTGCTGGGCTTCCTCGATCGTGTCGGCGGGCGAGCGGAAATAGGCGCAGGAGTAATTCATGCCGCTGTCGTGGAACAGGCTGTAGAGCTCGTTCGACAGGTCGTAGTGATGCGCCACGTTGCGCTGCGACTGGAGCAGCGTGTTGCGCTGCCACAGTGACTTCATGCGCTTGGCCATGCGCCGCAGCGGCTTCTGGATGGGAAGCTTGCGCGAGACTCCCCGGTTGATGGCGAACAGCGTCAGGAAATTGCGGAGCGTCCCCTGCTCGATGGTGAGCGTGCCGTCCATTTAGGCCTCGCCCGCCTTGAGGTCAGGGTTCCAGACGAGCGACCGGTAGAGCGACGGGTCATGCAGCTTGACGCGCACAAAGGGCTCGGCCGTGCCCGCGTAGCGGTGGACTTTGCCATCCGCATCCACCACTTCGAGGGGACCGGTCCTGATGATCTTCGTCAGCATGGTGTTCAGAAGCTTCATCAGAAAAGATCCTCACCTCGCCGGGGTCACGGCGTGTCTGCCCGGTCGTTTGTGCCCTGGGGTGGCCGTCCTCGGCCTGGCGGGCCGGAAGCTAGCCGCTCGGCTGCGATGTGACAACGCGTGAAAGCCGGATTCCGACGCGCATTGCCGTAAACAGCCCTCGCGGGCCGCGGGTCGAGCCGCTATAGATGCCCACATGTTCACGTGGATCGTCTTCGGTTTCCTTCTGGGGCTCCAGCACGCGCTGGAAGCCGACCATATCGCAACCGTTGCCTCCATCGCCGCCGACAAACGGGGCTTCAGCCGCATTGTGCGGCACGGCGGCATGTGGGGACTGGGCCATGCGCTGACGCTGGGCGCCTTCGGTGGCGCGGTCTATGCGCTGGAACTCACCCTCAATGGCCGCCTGGCCACCGGGCTCGAATTCGCCGTCGGCCTCATGATGGTACTGCTGGGCGGGCGGCTGATCTATGCCATCGTCAAGGCGCGCATCCATTTCCACATCCACCGCCACCGCACCGGCGAAGTGCACTTTCACGCCCACAGCCATGCGGGCGATGTCAGGAACCATGCACTGAGCACCCATGCCCATGGCCATCAAAAGGGTGCCTGGGGCCGCAGCCTGGCCATCGGCATGATGCACGGGCTGGCTGGCTCCGCCGCGCTGGTGGCGCTCACGGCATCCAGCGCGCCTTCGGTTCACGTTGGCGTTGCCTTCATGCTGGTCTTCGCCGCAGGCTCGATTGCCGGCATGGCAGCCTTCTCGGCGGTCATTGCCGTACCCCTGTCCTGGACGGCGAGCACGCTGACCTGGGCCAGCCGGGCGCTTCAGGTTCTGGCCGGCATCATCGCCGTGGGAATTGGCCTCCGCACGATCATCGAGACAGCACCTGTGCTGTTCGGCTGAGCGTAGCGCCAACTCCTCCTTCATCATGCCCGGGCTTGACCCGGGCATCCTCTTCAGTGGCCGCCAAAAAAGATCGCCGGACAAGCCCGGCGATGATGAATGCGAGATGGGCGAACAGACCTACTTCACCAGCTGCTTCACCAGCGCCTCCACGAGGCGCGGCAGGTCATAGGGGAAGCGGGCGGTGATCAGGTTGCCGTCCACCACGCAGGGCTCGTCCAGCACGGTGGCACCGGCATTGGCGAGGTCGGGGTGGATGTTCCACACGGCGGTGGCTTTCTTGCCCTTGAGGATGCCCGCACTGACCATCACCCACTGGCCATGGCAGATGGCGGTGGTGGGCTTGCCCGAGGCCAGCATGTCCTGCACGAACTTCTGGGCGTCCTTGTCGGCGCGCAGGAAGTCCGGGTTCCAGCAGCCGCCGGGGAATAGGCAGGCGTCGTAGTCTGCCACCTTCGCCTCATCCATGTAGCAGTCGATCTGCAGCCAGCCGGCATTTTCCATCAGGCGGATGGCCAACACATGGGTCTTGGTGAGCGGGGGAAAGCGCAGGCCCAGGGTCGGGTGGAACTCGCCGATGCGCGGGGCCACCACATGCACTGTGGCGCCATGCTCGGTCAGCCACTTGGTGGCGCCGACGATCTCGATTTCCTCCACCCCGTTCGAGCAGCAGATGGCGATCTTCTTGCCCTTGAGCAGCTCCGGGTTCGACGGCGGGTCGAACAGGAACTTGTGGAGCTCGCGATTGAGTTCGCCATCCGCCGACACCAGAAGCTCGGTCGAGATCGACGGCACAGGCGAAGGCGTCATGAAGGCCTGGGCCCTCAGCAGTGCGGCGTTGGTGGCGCTGGCAGGATCATGCGGCTTGTTCATGGGCGGGTCCTCCAGTTCGTCGTTTGAAAGGCGTATATCAGGAATTGACAAGAGGCGCGAGACGGTTTGTCCTGCGCCGGTGCTTGGGAGGGCATGTCAATGAAGCTTGGATTCAATCTGCTGCTGTGGACGCCGCACGTCACGCTGGCGCATGAGCCCGTTTTGCGGGCGCTGAAGAAGACCGGGTATGACGGCGTCGAGATTCCGATGTTCGAGGGCGACCCCGCCCATTACGCCAGGCTCGGCGCACTGCTGGACAAGATCGGACTCGAGCGCTCGGTGGTGAGCGTCATCCAGGGCAAGAACCCGCTGTCACCCGACAAGGCGAGCCAGGCCGCCGCCCTCGACTACGCCAAATGGGCCATCGACTGTTGCGCCGCACTGGGCGCCCCCATCCTCGGCGGACCGATGCATTCGGAACTGGGCTTCTTCTCCGGCAACCCCGCCACCGCAGCCGAGCGGAAGCGCGCCCTCTCCTTCCACAAGAAGGCGGGCGACCATGCGGGCAAGAAGGGTGTCACCTTCGCGCTCGAGGCGCTGAACCGCTTCGAATGCTATTTCCTCAACATCATGCAGCAGCTGAACGACTATCTGGACGAGGTCGACCACCCGCACGTCCAGGGCATGTATGACACCTTCCACGCCAACATCGAGGAGAAGGACCCGGTGGCTGCGATCAAGACCATCCGCCCGCACATGGTGCACGTCCACATCTCCGAGAATGACCGGGGCACGCCGGGCAAGGGCCATGTGCCGTGGGCTGAAACCTACAAGGCATTGAAGAAGGCGAAGTATGATGGCTTCCTCACCATCGAGGCCTTCGGCCGCTCGATGCCGGCACTCGCCGCTGCCACCCGGGTGTGGCGCGACTTCGCGCCCTCGCCGGAGGAAGTCTACAAGCTCGGCTTCCGCAACATGAAGCAGGGCTGGGCGAAGGCGTGAAGGCGGGCGTGAAGCCGGTCTACGTCATCGGCACCTGCGACACCAAGGAGGCGGAACTCCGCTACGCGGTGGCGCAGGTGATCGCCGCTGGCGCCCCTGCCCTGCTTGTCGATATCTCCACCACGCCAAGCACGGCGAAGACCGACGTGACGCCGGCGATGGTGGCGAAGCACCACCCACAGGGTGCCGATGCCGTGCTGGGTCATGCCGACCGTGGCAAGGCAGTAACCGCCATGGCGGAGGCGCTCGGGCGCTATCTCCTGTCGCGCAACGACATCGGCGCGGTGCTGGGGCTGGGCGGCGGCGGCAACACCTCGATGGTGACGGAGGCGATGCGCGCGTTGCCGATCGGCGTGCCGAAACTGATGGTCTCCACCATGGCATCCGGCAATGTCGCCCCTTACGTCGGCCCCACCGACATCATGATGATGCATGCGGTGGCGGATGTTGCGGGCCTCAACGCCATCACGCGGCGGGTGATCGGCAATGCCGCTCACGCCGCTGCCGGCATGGCGATGAACGGCGTTCCCGCCACGCAGGAAGCCAAGCGCGCCGTGGGCCTCACCATGTTCGGCGTGACCACATCCTGCATCACGCAAGTCCGCCACCTGATCGACAGCGACTGCGAATGCTTTGTCTTCCACGCCACCGGCACGGGCGGGCAATGCCTGGAGAAGCTGATCGATTCGGGGCTCATCACCGCGGCACTGGACCTCACCACGACGGAAGTGGCGGACCACCTGTTCGGCGGCGTGCTTGCCTGCACGGACGATCGCTTCGGCTCGGTGATCCGCACGCGCATTCCTTGGGTGGGCTCGGTCGGTGCCTGCGACATGGTGAACTTCGGCGGGCGCGAGAGCGTTCCCCCTCGGTTCGACCATCGCAACCTCTATGTCCACAATGCGCAGGTGACGCTGATGCGCACGACGGCGGAGGAGAATGCCGCCATCGGTCGCTGGATCATCGAGCGCGTCAACCGCATGGAAGGCCCGGTTCGCTTCCTGCTGCCGCTCCACGGTGTCTCCGCCATCGACGCGCCGGGCAAGCCTTTCCATGATCCGGCTGCCGATGTCGCCCTGTTCGCCGCAATCCGCGAGGCCTGGAAGGCGGCACCCAACCGCCAGCTCATCGAGATCGACGCCCACATCAACGACCCGGCCTTCGCCGAGGCCGCCGTTCACCATTTCCGCGACATCACCAGAGGACAGTAGAATGGCCCGCGCCTATGCATCGATCATCCTGAAGGCTCCCGTCGAAACCGTGTGGGAGATCGTGCGGGATTTCAACGCGCTGCCGAAGTGGACGGGCGGCGGTGTCACCACCTCCAAGATCGAGAAGGGCCTCGACGCAGACGTCGTTGGCTGCATCCGCTCCTTCCACCTCGCCAATGGCGCGCTGGTGCGCGAGCGCCTGCTGATGTTGGACGATGCGAAGCGTTGCTTCAGCTATAATTTCGAGACGCCGGCCTTCCCGGTGAAAAACTACCTCGCCACGCTCAGGCTCTACCCTGTCACCCACACCGACCAGACCTTCGCCGAGTGGGAAGCGACTTTCGACGAGGCGCCAGGTGATGAGGCCAAGTATCAGAAGATCGTCTCCAACGACGTCTTCGCCGGAAACTTCAAGTCGCTTGGCAACCTGATCGCCAAGACGAAGCCTGCGAAGCCGGAAGGTGCCGAGCGCTGGAAGGGCTTTCAGCCCAACAAGGTGTGGACGTCACGCGTCATCAAGGCTCCGGTCGATGATGTGTGGAAGATCATGCGCGACTTCGCCGGCATGGGCGGCTGGCATGGCGAGATCACCAAGATGCACATGCTGAAGCGCCATCGCTCCGACAAGGTGTCCGGCATCCGCGACTTCCGCTTTGGGGACGGGCACCTCAACGAGGAGCTGCTGCACCTTGACGACATCACGCGCAGCTTCTCCTACCGCATCACCAAATGCGAGATCCCGTGGATGAACTATGTCTCGGGGCCCCGACTGTGGCCAGTGACGGCGGACAACACCACCTTCGGCGTCTGGACCGGCGACTGGGTGGCAAGCCCGCAGGACGACGTGGTGCTGATCCCGCGCACCGAGCAGAACGTCTACCAGCGGGCGTTTGCTGAACTGGAGCGGAATTACTTCGGCAAGAAGCGGAAGAAGTAGTTTTCCTGTATTCTTCATACGCGGGCTTGATGAGGGTGGAGTGAGGCCACGACCTCAATCCGTGTGGAATACGTTCTCCATGTCCGCCCACCACTCGCCGTCCTTGCGCGTTTCGAAGGTCACCTGCATGGGGTCGGTGATCTTCCACCACTCCTGCATGCGCGGCACCTCTGCCATCTTGCGCATGTCGACCTCGAAGTTGGTGCCGTGATACTCCCAATAGGCAAAGAGGATGTTCTCCGGCTCCTTGAGGAAGATCGTATAGTTCCGGATATTGGAGTCACGGATGGCCTTCAGCACCTCCGGCCAGACGGCGGCGTGGATGCGCTTGTACTCCGGGATGATCTCCGGCTTCAGCTTGATGACGCGTCCCATTCTCTGCATGTGCGGTTCCCTGTGCTTGCCATTGACCATTGGCGTTCTCCACATGAAGATCGCCAAAAACCGGAGGTGAGACAATGGGTGACTGGACGAAAAGATTTGGCCTCAAGGGCAAGCACGCGCTGGTGACGGGGGCGAGCAAGGGCATTGGCCTCGAGACTTGCAAAGTGCTGGCAGATGCAGGCGCCGACATCGCCGCCGTGGGCCGTGACCGCGAGGGCCTGGCCGAGGTGAAGGCAGCTGTTGAGGCACTGGGCCGGCGCTGCGTGGCGATCTCGGCCGACATGGCGACAGCCGATGGCCCGGTGAAGGCTGCTCATGACGCGCTGGCCTATTTCGGCCACATCGACATCCTGGTGAACAACGCAGGCATTGCCCTCATCGACAGGCTGGAGGATGCGAAGGTGGCCGACTGGGATGCCACCATGGCGGTGAACCTGCGCGCGCCCTTCCTGCTGGCGCGCGAGATAGTGCCCGGCATGATCGAACGCAAGGCGGGCAAGATCATCAATGTTTCATCGCAGGCGGGTGTGGTGGGCCTCGAGGGCCATGCCGCCTATTGCGCCTCCAAGGGGGGCCTCAACATGCTGACCAAGGTGATGACGGTGGAATGGGGCAAGCACAACATCCAGATCAACACCGTCTGCCCCACCGTGATCCTGACGCCGATGGGCGCGCAGGTGTGGGGGCAGCCGGAGAAGGGCGACCCGATGAAGGCCAAGATCCCGGGCGGCCGCTTCGGCATGCCGATGGAAGTGGCAGACGCCGTGCTGTTCCTCGCATCGTCTGCCTCCGACATGATCTGCGGCCACGACCTGCTGGTCGATGGAGGTTATACGGCGATATGACGCAACAAAGCGGCCCGCGCGCCTCAATAGGTGGCGCGGCCGCCCGAGACGTCGAACACCGCACCCGTCGAGAATGAGCATTCCTCGCTGGCAAGCCAGCAGACGAGGCTGGACACCTCATCAACCTTGCCCAACCGCCCCATGGGGATCTTGGACAGCATGAAGTCGATGTGGCTCTGGGCGATCTGCTCGAAGATGGGCGTGCGCACGGCGGCGGGTGTCACGCTGTTGACCGTGATGTTGGTCTTCGCCAGTTCCTTGGCCAACGACTTGGTGAAGCCGATCACCGCCGCCTTGGACGCCGAATAGGCCGACGCGTTGGGGTTGCCCTCCTTGCCGGCAATCGAGGCGATGTTGACGATGCGGCCGTAATTGCCGGCGATCATGTGGGGAACCACGGCACGGTTTGTGTAGAAGGTGCCGTTGAGGTTGATGGCGATGGTGCGGTGCCAGTCATCCATGGTGATGTCGAGGACGGTTGCGGTGGGGCCGGCGATGCCTGCGCTGTTCACCAGGATGTCGATGCCGCCCAGCTGCTTCACCGTTTCGGCGGCCGCTGCCTGCACCGAATCCCAGTTGGAAATGTCGGTCTTGATACCGCCCTGCATGTCCCAGATGGCGACCTTGCCGCCCTCGGCGGTGATGCGCCTGGCGACTGCCTCGCCGATGCCTGAGAGACCGCCCGTGACGACGGCACGCCTGCCTTGAAATCTCATCGCTTGATCTTCCAGTTCTTCATCTTGTCGATTGTGTCTTCGAAACTCACGATCCCGGCGTCAGAGCCAAGCCCGGTGGCAACGAGCCCGGCGGAAGCCTGGGCGAAGCGCAGCGAGGTCTCCACATCCATCTTGTGGTGAAGGGAGGCGATGAAGCCCGCATCGAAGGCATCGCCGCAGCCGGTCGTGTCCACCACCTCGATCTCATAGGCAGGCGACCTGAGGCGCGTGCCATCCTTGTGGGCGTAATAGGCGCCATCGCCGCCCAGCGTGAAGACGCAGCATTGGGCCCCCTTGTCGAGGTAGAACCTGGCGCAGTCCTCCGGGCTTTCCTGCCCCGACATGTCCTTGGCCTCTTCGATCGAAGGCATGAAATAATCAATATAGGGGAGAAGCGGTTCGACGATCCCAATGGTCTCGGCGCTCGCCGCAATCAGATCAAAGGTGACGGTGCGGCCGCGCCTCTTGGCTTCCTTCAGCAGCGTGACGGAGGCCGGGCCATCGAGCTTCTTCAGAAGCCCGGTGCCGCCGAGGTGGATGATGGGCGCATCGAAAACCTTCTCGTAGGCGGAGGCTGGCACGTCAAAGTGATCCGATGCGCCGCGCACGTGGAGTGCAGGACGGTCGCCATTGGGGCGCACGTTGAGGATGGTGGCGGAAGTCGGAACACCCTTGATGCGCTGCATGGCCGAGGTGTCGATGCCATGCTTCTGGAGCGTCATCAGCACCCAGTCGGCCTTCTCGTCGTCACCCACCGCGCCGACGGCGAGGCTCTTCAGGCCAAGCTTCGCGGTATCGACCACCGTGCCGCCGGCGGTGCCGGCAACGGTCAGGCGAATCTCCTCGATGAAGTCGACGTTACCGCGGTCAGGAATGCGGGTGACGGGCCGGCCCAGAACATCGAGGATGTAGAGGCCGATCACAGAAACGTCGTTCGCCATGTCAGTCCCGAATCTTGTTCATGATCGTTATGATCACCGCCAGCACCGCCGCCACGGCAGCGATGCCCCACACCAGCTGCTGGCGCCAGAAGGGCGGCGTTGCCAACTGCGCCTTGCCGGCCAGCGTGTTCGGATCCGGGGGCTTCAGGAAGAAGGCACCATAGAGATGCGCAGCGCCAATCGAGATCAGCAGCACGATGCAGAAGATCATCGCCACCACCATGGCGACGGTGACGACGCTGCGGAACTTCACGCCCGGCTGGGCCATGGGCAGCAGGTTGTTGATGAGCCCGGCGATGACCACCAGCACGCTGCCGATGGCGAAGAGCTTCAGGCTGAAGGGCTGGAAGATCAGAAGCAGCGCGAAGATGCCAAGCCCGATGATGAAGAATTCGAGGCGCAGCGCCTGCGGGCGGGTCATCCCCTGATCATGGTTGCTCATGCGCGCACCGCCTTGCCGTCCTGGCCGAAGAAATGCGTCTGCCGCGGATCGGGCTTCAAATGCAGCGCCTCGCCCACCTTCACCCGCTTGTCGCGCGGAACCACCACGCGAATGTCACCGCCCGAGGCGGTGCGGGCATGGATCAACGTCTCCGCACCCATCGGCTCGATCAATTCGGCCTGCGCTGCAATCGTGTCGCCACCCTTGTCCTGCACGGTGGAGAAGGCGCGGGGCCGGATGCCGACGGTGACCTTCGACGGCCTGAGGCGCGAGACCGCGGGGTCTGCCGCGATGCTGAGCGACTGGCCTGCCAGCATGACGTCGGCCTTGCCGTCGCCGAAGCTGCGGAGATCGGCCTCCACAAGGTTCATCTGCGGCGTGCCGATGAAGCTTGCCACGAAGACGTTGGTGGGCTTGGCGAAGACCTCGTGGGGCGTGCCGACCTGCTCGATCACGCCATCCTTCATGATGGCGATGCGGCTGGCCATGGTAAGTGCCTCGAGCTGGTCATGCGTGACGATGACGGTCGCCTTGGAGAGGCCTGTCAGCACTTCCTTGATCTGGCCGCGCATGGAATGGCGGAGCTCGACGTCAAGCCGCGAGAGCGGCTCGTCGAAGAGGAAGCAGTTGGGATCACGCACGATGGCGCGGGCCACGGCGAGGCGCTGCTTTTCACCCTCCGAAATCTGGTTCGGCATGCGGTCCAGCACCTCGGTGAGGTGCATGATCTTGGCGACCTTCATGACGCGGGCGTCGGAATCAGCCTTGGACAGTCCCTCGTAATGAAGCGGCATCGCGATGTTCTGGCCCACGGTGAGGGCCGGATAGAGCGCGTAGAACTGGAACACCATGGCGATGTCGCGCTTTTGTGGCGACAACTCGTTCATGCGCTGGCCCGCGATGATCACGTCTCCGCTGGTGGCGCGCTCGAGGCCGGCAATCATGCGCAGCGTCGTGGTCTTGCCGCAGCCAGAGGGTCCGAGGAGACAGACCACTTCGCCTGCTTCCACTTTCAGATCGGCATCCTTCACCGCGGTGAAGGAGCCGAACTGCTTGGTGACTTTTCGGATTTCAATCGTCGACATGTCAGCGCTTCACGGTACCGAAGGTCACGCCCCTCAGCAGATGGTTCTGCAGGAAGAAGGTGACGAGGAAGACGGGGATGAGGAACAGGGTTTCAATCGCCGCCAGCAGCGTCCAGTCAGTGCCGCGGCCGCCAGACGAGACCGCCTGGTTCATGGCCACCGGCACGGTGCGCGTGTCAGGTCCTGACAGCAGCAGCGCAAAGAGGAACTCGTTCCAGGTGAGAATGAGGCCGAAGACGAAGGTTGCGGCAAGGCCGGCGACAACCTGCGGCAGGGCGATCTTGAAGAAAACCCTCACGTCCGACGAGCCATCTATGCGGGCGGCGTCTTCCACGTCGAGCGAAAGTTCGTCGAAGAAGCTCTTCATCATCCAGATGGTGAAGGCCAGGTTGAAGGCGGTGTAGAGCAATATGATGCCGGTATAGGAGCCCGACAGCCCCACCACGCGGAACATCAGGATCACCGGAATGATGACCACGATGGCCGGCAGCATGCGCGTTGTCAGGATGATGAACAAATAGGTGTCGTTGCCCTTCAGCGGATAGCGCGAGAAGCCGAAGGCGGCGAGCGTGCCGATCACCAGCGCCAGCAGCACCGATGACGAGGCAATGACGATGGAGTTGAAGAAGTAGCGGTCGAAGCCCGTGGCTTCAGGTGCACCACCCGTGGTCATGGAGCGCATGAACACAGAGCCGAAGTTATCCAATGTCGGCGTGAAGACGTATTTGTCGGGGATCAGCCCAAAGAACGAGGTGGGCGACAGGGTGGGCGGCACCGAGAGGGCTGCATCCTGCGGCTTGAAGGCGGTGAAGATGATGAACAGAACGGGCAGGAAGTAGATGAGCGACACGATGGCAACCGCCAGCGTGCGGCCCCAACCGGCCTCGCCTACGCCACTCGCCTTGCGGAAGCCAAGCGCCTCCCAGATGGAGTTGTGTTCGGTCATGGCTCAGGCTCCCTCGCTGCGGCGATTGGCGATGTAGAGGTAGAGGTTGGTCAGCACGATCACCATGAACAGCATGAGGTAGGAAATGGCGGCACCCTCCGACGTCTTGTTCTGCTCGTTGGCGATACGGATCAGGTGATACGAGATCGTCATCGTGTCATTGCCGCCCTTGGTGAGCAGGATGACGAGGTCGGCGAGCTTGAAGGCCTCGATGGTGCGGAACAGCAGCGCCAGCATGAGCAGGCCGCGGATATAGGGGAAGGTGATGGTCCAGAACTGGCGCCACTTGGACACGCGGTCGATGGCGGCTGCCTCATAGAGGTATTTCGGCACCGAGACGAGGCCGGCCAGCACGAGAAGCATCACGAAGGGCGACCACATCCAGGCATCGGCGAAGACGATGCCTGTCACCGCACCCACCTTGGAACTCATCAGGATAAACTGACCGCCGGTGATGGCGTTGACCACATAGCTGAGGATGCCGAAGGTCGGGTCATAGTAATAGGTGAAGAACACGCCCGAGGCGACGACGGAAAGCATCATCGGCGTCAGCACGAGGATGAGCAGGTACTTGCGCAGCGGGAACTGCTTGGCGAACAGCATAGCCAGCAGGAAGCCGACGATCATCTGCGCAGTGACGGTGAGCACGACGAACATCGCCGTATTGACGAGGGCCGCCCAGTTGGCGGGCGCCGCGATATCGTTGGTCAGGACCTTGATATAGTTGGCAAGACCCACAAAGCGGATCGACTGCTGGTTCGACTGGTAGGCGTAGAACGAAAGCCCCAGCGACCACAGCAGCGGGAAGATGTTCATGACGAAGAGCACGGCGATTGCCGGCGCCACGAGAAGCCCACCGTAATATTTACGGCGATAGGCATTGATCACGAAGGCGGCGGCGATCATGGCCGCCATGGCACCAATGACCAGGAAAGACGCGGAGGCCGGCAGTGCGATGGCAGCGATCACCGACACAATGAGCCCGACCAGAATGGCGAGTTTCCAGTTGTCGGGGGACAGGCGCATGAGGGCTGGCGGCGAAGCTGTCGCTGTCGTGGAGGTCATCGGCACTGAATTCCGGAGGGGAAAAGAAGGGTGCGGGGACAAGCATCCCCGCACCCGGGGTTGAGGCGTGTTACTGGATCAGGCCGGCGTTCTTCAGCAGGTCCTGCTGGAACTTGGCGACGTTATCCAGCGTGGTCTTGGCGTCCTGCTTGCCAGTGATGGCAAGGTCGAACTGGTCCTGCTGCTGCGTCAGGAGCTCGAAGAACTGCGGCACGTGCCACACGTCCTTCTGCCAGTCGAGCTGCGGGGCCCAGGCGCGGTTCCACGGACGATAGGTCACGTACTTCGGGTCTTCGTAGACCGACTTCACAGCCGACTGGCCGCCCGAGGCCGCGAACTGGTGCTGGATGTCGTCAGACAGCCACCACTTCACGAATTCGACAGCTTCCGTGGTCTGCTCCGGCGTCGTCCAGGTGGTCAGCACGAAGGGCTGGCCACCGATGTTGGACCAGCGGATCATCTTGCCGTCCGGACCCATGGTGCCGGGCATCTGGCCGAACACCAGCTTGTCCGAAACCTTGGATGACTTCGGATCGAGCGAGGCTTCGCCCAGGCCGATCCAGTCGATGTTCATCGCGACCTTGCCTTCGCGGAACAGTTCGTCCGACTTGAAGATGTCCATGGTGCCGGTCTTGGCGACGGGCGGCATGTACTCAAGCATGCTCAGGTACTTCTCGAGGGCCGCGACGGCCTGGGGAGAGTTGACCACGCCTTCAGCCTGACCGGTCGGAGCCTGGGTTTCATCCCACACGTTGCCGCCCATCTGCCAGATGAAGCCGTTGATCTGCATCGACGAGAAGTCGTAGCCCTTGCCGGCCTGGAAGGCGATTCCATAGAAATCGTCCTCGGCAGGCGCACCGGCCAGCATCTCGCCCTTCTTGCGGCGGAAGAATTCGCCGACGTTCTTGAAGTCATCCCAAGTCATGGCGTCGAGCTCTTCGCCCGTGCAGGGAAGCTTCTTGCCGTACTTGGCCTGGAAGTTCTTCTGCTCTTCCTCGTTGCAGAGAATGTCCTTGCGGCCGTAGTTCACCAGAACGTCCGGGAACTGCGGGAAGCCGTAGTAGTTCTCCGACTTGTAGGGGTAGGTCGAATAGGCCGCGAGCGGTGCGGGGTGCACGCTCATCAGCGTCTTCTTGAACTCCGGGTCGGCGTCGAGAAGATCGTTGATCTTGCGGTAATAGCCGCCTTCCACGAAGGCGCCGAGCCACTGCGAGTCCGAGACGATGAAGTTGTACTTCTGCTCGCCGGACGTCAGCGACGCGTTGACGCGCGTGTAGAAGTCGGGCCACGGAATGAAGTCGACGTCGAGCTTCACGGTGTTGCCGGACTTCGGCTTGTACTGCTCGTCGAAGAACTTCTTCATGATGCGGGTTGGCGGCCAATCAGGCACCGCCATCGTCAGCGTCACTTCTTCCGCAAGGGCTTGAGCCGCCCCTCCGGTCATCAGGGTTGCGGCGAGGCCTGCAGCGGCCGCGAACCCTTTCATCTTCGTAACAACGGTCATGTCAGGTTTCCTCCCATGGTTAACCGTTAGGCTTCAGGCCGAAAACGTCAGGTCATTGCCTGTCCGCTGGCGGCACGGAAGATGTGAATCTTGCTCAGGTCGATGGCGATCGGAACAGCGTCGCCGGGCTTGAGGCCCGAGGCGACTTGTTCGGGAAGCACCATGCGCAGCGTCTCGCCCCCGGCCTCGACCGAGACGACGGTCACGTCGCCCAGGGGCTCGATAAGGTGGACGCGGGATGGAACGGCGGCCTCGCCCGCGGCAGCGGGGCGCAGGTCGCTCGGACGGATGCCGACGAGTGCGGCCTCGCCCGCATTGGCGGAATGGAGCTTGCGGCCCGCAATAAGCTTGCCAAGCGGCGTGTCGAGGCTCGACAGATCGGCGGCGAGACTCGCCTTCACCAGGTTCATGTGCGGCGAGCCGATCTTGCCCGCCACATAGGTGTCAACCGGCTGCTCGTAGAGTTCGTCCGGCGTGCCGCGCTGCACGACGGCGCCATCGCGCAGCACCGCGATCTCCTCGCCCATCGACAGGGCTTCGAGCTCGTCCGGCGTGGCATAAATAATGGTCATGCCGAACTGGCGGTGCAGCCGCTTCAATTCCGCGCGCATGTCATGGCGCAGCTTGGCGTCGAGGTTGGTGAGCGGCTCGTCGAGCAGCAGGATCTTGGGGCGACGGATCAGCGAGCGGCCCAGCGCCACGCGCTGCTGCTCGCCACCCGACAATGTGTTGGGCTTGCGCTCGAGGCGATGCGAGAGCTTGAGCATCGCCGCGGTCTCCTTGACGCGCGTGTCGATCTCTTCCCGGCCAACGCCCTCTTCCTTCAGCGGATAGGCGAAGTTTTCGTAGACGGTGAGATGCGGATAGAGCGCGAAGGACTGGAACACCATGGACACGCCACGGCCCGCGATGGGCGCGGTGGTGACGTCATGACCATTGATTTCAAGGCGGCCTGAATCGGTTGCGACGAGACCCGCGATGGTGCGCAGTGTTGTTGTCTTGCCAACCGAGCTGGGCCCGAACAGCACGAAGAAGCGACCCTCGGCCACGTCGAAGGACAGATTTTCGAGCGCGCGTACTTTGCCGTAGGATTTTGAAATCCCCGACAGTCGCAGTGCTGGAGCGTTGCTTCCGGCCATTCCCATTCCCTGTCTCAGCGGCCCTCTGGGCTCTTCTTGGCGAAGGAGACTAACCTGTCTCCGACGATTTGCAAGACGCCTTTCAACCTCTCCAACACCTGTGGCACAGCCACTTGTGCCTAAACTTCATGCAAACTTGAAATCAGCCTTTGGCGCTCTCCCACTGACCGGTCTGCGCCGACTTGAGCACGGCATCGGTCACGAGATCAGTCGCCAGCGCATCACGGAAGGTGGGAGCGGCAGGATTGCCCAACGTCAACCCGTCGATAAAGTCGGCGGCCTGATGAATGAAGGTGTGCTCGTAGCCAATCTGCAGGCCCGGAACCCACCACTTGGCCATGTAGGGGTGGTCGCCGTCGGTGATGTGCACCGAGCGCCAGCCCCGCGTGCGGCCCTCGTCGCGGTGGTCGAAATACTGCAGCCGGTGAAGGTCATGCAGGTCCCAGAAGATCGAGGCATGTTCGCCGTTGATCTCCAGCGTGTAGAGCGCCTTATGGCCGCGGGCATAGCGCGTCGCCTCGAAGCTGCCGAGCGAGCCGTTGTCGAAACGCGACAGGAACAGGCTGGCATCGTCGATGCCCACCTTCTCGGTCTTGCCGGTGATGTTGTGGTGGCGCTCCTTGATGAAGGTCTCGGTGAGGCCGGTGACGGAACTGATGCCGCCGTTGAGCCACATGGC
>Ga0194051_1000263_pt1 | contig 31029 bp, 32 predicted proteins | sample SepL2320m_MetaG_FD_161275 | JGI IMG/M metagenome (GOLD analysis project Ga0194051, IMG submission 161275) | Anoxic zone freshwater microbial communities from boreal shield lake in IISD Experimental Lakes Area, Ontario, Canada - Sep2016-L239-20m | ecosystem: Environmental > Aquatic > Freshwater >... | reverse complement strand
AGCACGCCGATCCAGACGATCATGCCGCCTTCGACCAGCGTCGGCGCGCGCGTCGGCAGGTCCAGTCCCAGCGTCATCCAGACGACGAGGCAGACCCCTCCCAGCAGCACGCTGGCCACGCTCGAGGACAGCGCTGACAGCGCCATCTGGCCGCGATCGGCCAGCCATTGCTGGGCCCGGATCGAATACCAGCTCCAGCAAAGCTGGGCGATCACCAGCAGGACTTCACCGCCCTCGACGCCCAGGCCCCCCGCGGTCCGCCCGGGCGTGCCGAGCACGACGAGGATGCCGCCGCAGACCACCAGCACGAGGGTGACGTAGAAGCCCGGCGGCGGCGGCGCCCGCAGCAGAACGCGCGACAGGATGGTGGCCCAGATCGGCCCGCACATCAGGACGATGGCTGCCGTGGCGGGATGGGCGGTGGCCACGCCGAAAGTGTAGAGCACCGAGAAGGCCGTCATCGCGGCGCCCAGGCGGAACAGCCGCCCGGCTTGCAAGGGGCGCGGCGCGGCAACCGGCGGCACGCTGCACAGAACCGCAAGCCAGAGAACCGGCAGGCCCAGCACGTAGCGCAACCACGACAGCAGCCACTTGTCGTAATGCTCCGCCAAGGCCGCGAGGATGGGGATCATCGAGCCCCAGATCAGCGCGGCCAGAAGCAGGACGATGGTCGCGCGTCTGAGCGCAGCGGTCGACGGATCGGCCACGGGCGTCGCCGGTTCAGCCGGCGGTGCGGCGGCGCACCGCTTCGTAGCCGACGCGGCAATCCTTGTAGACGTCGGGTTTCTCGGTCGAAACGCGCGCCTCGATCACGCCGGGTTGCGTGAGGCAAAGATCGAGGATCGCCTCGACCAGCGTCTCCTGCAGATTGAAGTGGCGGCTTTTCGCCAATGCCACGATGCCGTCGTGCACGACGTCGTAGTTCAGCACGTTGGCGATCCGATCGCCGTGCGCCGCTGCGGTCGGCCCCAGCAGGAGATCGATGTTGACCACGACCGTCTGCGGCCCGTCCTTCTCGAAATCATGGATGCCGATCGAGACTTGAAGGCGGAAGTCGCGGATGAAGATGTGGCGATTGAGGTCGGGGGCCATGTCACTTCTTCTTACGGTCGAAGGCGATGTCGCGCGGCCGGCCCGTCAGGTGCTCGCCACCGTCGACGACGATAATGTCGCCGGTGTAGCTGGGCGTCGCCAGGATGAAACGGAGCGCGCGCACGAGGTCGTCGGTCATGACGCCGACGCCGAGCGGATTGGCGGCGTGCTGCTCGGCGAAGCGCGCGTCGGTCTGGCTGCCGCTGCGCAAAGTGAGGCCGGGCGCGATGCCGGCGACCCTGAGGCGCGGCGCGAACGACTGGGCGAGCAGCGTCGTCAGGCCGCCCAGGCCAACCTTCGACAGCGTGTAGCTCAGGAAGTCCGGATTGAGGTTGACCAGCTTCTGGTCGAGCACGTTCACGATCACGCCGGTCTCCCCGGCCGGGAGCTGGCGCGCCAGGGCCTGCGACAGCAGCAGCGGCGCACGGAGGTTGATCGCCATGTGCAGGTCGAAATCGGCCGCCTTGGCCACGGGCGCACGATCGAGCTTGAACAGCGAGGCGTTGTTCACCAGGCAGGTGAGACGCACCCCGCGCGCGCGGCACTTTCCCACCAGTGCCTCGGCCTGGCGGGCCGACGACAGGTCGGCGCGCACGGCCTTGGCGCGGCCGCCAGCCGCGGCGATCGCGGCCACGGTCGCGCGAGCGCCAGCCGCGGAGCGGTTGTGATGAACGAAGACGAAATAGCCATCGGCCGCCAGCGCTTCCGCCAGCGCACGGCCGATCCGCAATCCCGCTCCCGTGACCAGCGCGCCTTTCATGCTTGCTGGGGGCGCGCCACTCCAGTGGCGCGATCTTCTTGCGTCGACAAAGACGCGCCACTGGAGTGGCGCGCCCCCAGCGATGAAACAGACGGGCATGATTCCACATTCATGAAATACGCTCTAGCATGGCCCCATGAATTCGTCCCCGTTCGAGTCAGTCGACTGCGTTGTGATCGGTGCAGGTGTCGTGGGCCTCGCCGTCGCCCGCGCTCTTGCCCTTGCAGGCCGTGAGGTCATCGTGGTGGAGGCCGCCGAAGGCATCGGCACCGAGACCAGTTCGCGCAATTCCGAGGTCATCCACGCCGGCATCTACTATCCCAAGGGCAGCCTGATGGCGCGGACCTGCGTCGAGGGTCGCCGCCTGCTTTATGCCTATTGCGCCGAGCACGGTGTGCCGCATCTGAACTGCGGCAAGCTGATCGTGGCCACCAACGAGGTCGAGAGCGAGAAGCTCACCGAGATCAAGGGTCGCGCCGAGGCCAACGGAGTCGAAGGCATGCGGCTTCTGAGTGCGGCCGAAGCCGGGGCGCTGGAACCCAACCTGCATTGCACGGCAGCACTCCTGTCACCCCGCACCGGCATCGTCGACAGCCACTCCTACATGCTGGCGCTGCAGGGCGATGCCGAAAGCCACGGCGCGATGTTCGCCTTTCACAGTCCCGTGAAACAGGGCCGCGTCGTCGACGGCGGCATCGAACTCGAGGTCGGCGGAACCGAACCGATGAACCTGCGTTGCCGTTTGGTCGTAAACTCTGCCGGCCTGCATGCGCCGGGGCTTGCACAAAAAATTTCCGGATTGCCATCCGGCGGCATCCCGCCCGCGTACTACGCAAAAGGAAACTATTTCACCTTGGCTGGACGCTCTCCCTTCTCGCGCCTGATCTACCCCGTGCCCGTCCCGGGGGGCCTGGGCGTGCACATCACCGTCGATCTCGGCGGCCAGGCCAAATTCGGCCCCGACGTCGAATGGATTCCCAGCATCGACTACACGGTCGACCCGCATCGCGCCGACAAGTTCTACGCCGCCGTGCGCCGCTACTGGCCCGGCCTAAAAGATGGCGCACTGCAGCCGGGCTACGCCGGCATCCGGCCCAAGATCGTGCCGCAGGGTGCGCCCGCCCAGGACTTCACGATCCACGGGCCGACTGAGCATGGCGTGGCGGGGCTGATCAACCTGTTCGGCATCGAATCGCCCGGTCTCACCGCGTCGCTGGCGCTGGCCGATCGGGTGCGCGATATCGCTTCCGCATGATCTTGGCGCGTCGCGGTATCCTCTCAGGATTGCTTGCGGCGCTGACCGGCTGCTCGCCGGCGGCCCTCCTCAACACGACCGTCTCGCGCAAGGGCTATATGCTCGAGGCCGACATCGCCTACGGCCCGCTGCCGCGTCAGAGGCTCGATTTTTACAGACCGGAAATGCCGCGCCCCGATGGCAAGACGGTGGTCTTCTTCTATGGCGGCAATTGGGATTCGGGAGCGAAGAGCGACTATCTTTTTGTCGCCCAGGCGCTCGCCTCGCGCGGCATCGCGGTCGTCGTCGCCGACTACCGCCTCTATCCCGAGGTGCGCTTCCCCGCCTTCATCGAGGACGGTGCGATGGCCGTGCACTGGGCCGCGGACAAGGTCGGCACCGACAGACTGTTCCTGATGGGTCACTCCGCGGGGGCCCACATCGCCCTCATGCTGGCTGTAAACACACCCTATCTCGCGGCCGCCGGCGTAGAGCGCATGAAACTGCGCGGTGTCATCGGCCTTTCCGGCCCGTATGACTTCCTGCCGCTCACCTCGCGGAGGCTGCAGGAGATCTTCGGCGGACCCTCGCAACCCGAGACGCAGCCCATCACCTTTGCCAAGGCGCCGCTACCGCCGGCCCTTTTCATCCACGGCACTGGCGACACCATCGTGAAGCCTTTCAACAGCGAGCGACTGGCGGCAGCCTGGCGGGCGGCCGGCGCACCGGTCGAACTCAAGCTCTATCCCGATGTCGACCATGTCGATGTCGTGGGGGCCTATGCGGACCTCCTGCGCGCCCGCGCCCCGACGCTGGCCGACGTCACGGCCTATATCGACAGCCACTGATCTGTCTCGGCAATCCGCGCTGCGGAAGGCTATTCCGGGGCTGGTCCCTGCCGTCGCGGTTCGCTAATGCTGGGGCAACAAATCCAGGCGGGGGACACGGGAAAATGATCAAGACGCGCTTCACCGAGATGTTCGGCATCAAGCACCCGATCGTGCAAGGCGGCATGCAGTGGGTCGGCCGCGCGGAGCTCGCGTCGGCGGTTTCGAACGCCGGCGCGCTCGGCATTCTGACCGGCCTCACCCAGCCCACGCCCGACGACCTGCGCAAGGAGATCAAGCGCTGCCGCGAGATGACCGACCAGCCGTTCGGTGTGAACCTCACCATCCTGCCGACGCTGGTGCCGCGGCCCTACGGCGAATACATCGACGCCATCATCGATTCGGGCATCAAGATCGTCGAGACGGCGGGCAACAATCCCAAACCCTTCCTGCCCAAGCTCAAGGCGGCCGGCATCAAGGTCATCCATAAGTGCACCTCGGTGCGCCATGGCATCTCGGCCGAGAAGGTCGGCGTCGATGCGATCTCGATGGACGGCTTCGAATGCGCCGGCCACCCGGGCGAGGACGACGTGCCTAACCTGGTGCTGCTGCCGGCGGCGGCCGACGCCATCAAGATTCCGATGCTGGCCTCGGGCGGCTTCGGCGATGCGCGCGGCCTGGTCGCCGCCCTGGCGCTGGGCTGCGACGGCATCAACATGGGCACGCGCTTCATGGCGACCAAGGAAGCACCGATCCACGACAACGTGAAGAAGGCGCTGGTCGAGAACAACGAGCGTTCTACCGCGCTGATCTTCAGGACCTTGCGCAATACCAGCCGAGTCTTCGACAACTCGGTCGCCAAGAGGGCAATCGAAATGGAGCACGAGGGCAAGACCATCGCGGAGATCGGGCCGATCGTGGCCGGCGCCAAGGGCCGCGTGGTCTACGAGACCGGCGACATGGAGCACGGCGTGTGGTCGGCCGGCACGGTGATGGGAATCATCAACGACGTTCCTTCGTGCAAGGAGCTGGTCGAACGGATCGTCTCCGAAGCCGAAGAGATGATCCGCGGCCGCCTCTCAAAGGCGATCGCGGCTTAACTCATGCGGACCGCGGGCCTCCAGGCCCGCTCAAGATCATGAGCGGGCGCGGGCGGAGTAACCTCCGCCCTGAGGAGGCCCGCGGTCCAATGAGGCTCTACGCCGCCGCACCCCGGCGCTTCCACCAGCGCCACAGCAGGCCGCCGATAGGTGGCAGCAGGCACATGCCGGCGACCAGCGGTCCAAGGTCTGAGAACATGCAGTTCCAGCCGGTGCGCTGGCCGAGCAGGCATTCGTACTGATCGGCCGAAAAGGCGACGGCTGCGAGAAACAGCGGATTGGCGAGGATGCCGATCAGCCACAGCTTCCAGCCGGCGGCCGCGAACCCGGGCCATCGCCAACAGACCAGCACGCTCACGACGGCGCTGGCGGCCAGCACGCTGCTGAAGACCATCACAGCCTCGAGGTCGAAGAAGGTCCCTGTGATCGCCCCGGCCAGGAACGCCGCGATCACATGGCCGTAGACGAACGGATGGACGTTCTTCATGTCGCGGCGGCGAAACGGCTTTTCCACCAGCGCCACAGCAGGCCACCAAGTGGCGGCAGAAGACAGAGACAGGCGGCGACGATCGCCATCGCCGCCGAAAGGCAGTCCCAGCCGCGATGCAGGCCGAGGACGCATTGCCAGTCGCTGGCCATGAAGGCGAGTGCCGCGATCATGATCGGGTTGGCGAGCACGGCGACCGACCAGAGTTTCCATCCGGCGGCCTCGACGCCAGGCCGCCACTGGCAGACGAAGCTGCTGGCGATGGCACCGCCGAGCAGGGCCAGGGCGGCGATGAAGGCCACTTGCGGACTGACGAACGCGCCGGCGATGGCGCCGGTCATGGCAGCGCCGATCAGGTGACCCATGACGAAAGGACGAATGCGCAGCATGGCCTCATGTCGCGATCAGTCTGGCGACCGCTTCCGGATGAGTATCCAGCATACCGTGATTGGCGCCGGCCAGTCCCTCCATCCGCGCATCGGGCAGCAATTTCACCAGGGCGCGGCCGATCGATCGCACGACGTCCTGGCTGGTCTCGCCATCGACGATCGTGACCGGTCGATCCAGCTGGGCCAGCTCCGCCGCCGTGCTGGTGCCGACGAAACTGCTGCGCACGTCGATCGCGTTGCTCACCGCGAAGGCACCGAGATAGCGGCGTATCGGATCGGCCATGCGGACAAAAGCGCCGTCGCCGAACCAGTAGTCGATCATCAACCGCACCACCTCGGGCTCGCCCGCCGTGGCGCGGCGCGCGTAATCCTCGAAATAGGCGGCAGCCGGACCCAGCGCGGCATCGTCGCCGACGAGCTGCAGGGCGCGGAAATAGACCGGTTCGAACAGCACAATCCGTTCCACGGCATCGGGCCGCGCTTTCAGCGCCGCCTGCAACGCGATGTTGCCGCCGAAGGAATGACCGGCCAGACGCACCGGTTCGTCCAGCGATTCGACCAGCTGCGCCACGGCAGCGCCCATGGCGTCCATCCGCCCGGCAGGTTGGTCGACCTCGAGGCGGTCGGAGCCGCCGTAGCCCGGCAGATCCGGGCAGATCGTACGGAAACGCTCCTTGAGATGCGGCACGACGCGGGCCCAGGAACGGCCCTCGCCGGGCGAGCCATGGATCATGACCAACGGCGGTCCGCTGCCCTCCTCGCGGTAGGCAAGCTTGCGGCCATCGGCCAGTTCCAGCGTAGGCATCAGTGTTTTCCATTCATGATGAGGCCTGTCGCGTTGCCATGCACCGCCGGCCTCCGTCGATGATCAGTCCGCCGGCATTCTTGATCATTTCACCGGGAATGACCCCGAGGGTATTTCCATGTACATACATGCAATGTATAGAGATGCGCAATGTCGAAGAAGATGCGATCGCCCAAGACACTGCGCACTGACGCACAGGCGGCCCTGGAGGTCTGCGCCGGCTGGAACGTCCGGCTGGTGGCGCGGCGCATCACCCAGTTCCTCGAGCAGCGCATGGAGGGCTCGGGTCTCTCCTTCGCCCAGTTTGGGTTGATGGCCGAGATCGCCGCGGCGGCCGACGACACCATCACGGCGCTGGCGGAACGCATGGAGCTCGACCAGTCGACCTTGTCGCGCACCTTGCGCACGCTCGAGGGCGATGGCCTGGTCGAGATCGCCATGGTCGAAAGCGATCAGCGCAAGCGCATGGTCTGGCTCACGGAAAAGGGCGCCCGCCGGCTGGAAGCCGCCCTCGCCTCGTGGCGGCTGGCCCATACCGAGCTGGGCAAGATTGTCTCGACCGATCTCGTGCGGCGGCTCGCCCTGGAAGCGGAAAGAATATGACAACGAACCCTTCCCTGCTCGACAGCCGCACCGCCTGGATCACGGCCACCGCGGCGCTGGTCATCCTGACTCTCTGCTACGGCGCACCGCTGGTCTCGGTGGTCGCCATGAAGCTGATCGCGGCCGAGCTCGGGACATCGCGCTCCGGTCCCGCCGGCGCCGGCTCGATCGTCTATATTGGCGCGGCCTTCGGCGGCATCGCCGCGGGCTGGCTGGCCGGCAAGCTCGGCGTGCGCCGGGTCGTGATGTTCGGCGCAACCATGGTGTCCGCGGGCCTCGTGCTCTCGGCCTCGGGCGGCATGCTGGAGCTTTACGCCGGCCACGGCATCCTGATGGGCCTGTTCGGCACGGCCTGCATGTTCTCGCCGCTCATCACCTACGTCAGCCGCTGGTTCGAGCGACGCCGAGGCGCCGCGGTGGCGCTGATCTCCTCGGGCCAGGCCGTGGCCGGCGCGATCTGGCCGCCGCTGCTGCAGCTCGGCGTCGATGCCTTCGGCTGGCGTTGGACGATGGTCGCGTTCGCAATCCTGGTCGTCGTCGCGGTGGCGGCCCTCACCGTCATCTTCCTCCATCCGCCGCCCGAGGAGTCGGCGGCGGCGGTGGGTGCGGCGGACCGCCCGCAGTCGAGCGGCGACGTTCTCGGCATGTCGCGCAACACGCTCATGATCCTGCTCATGGCCGCCGTGTTCTGCTGCTGCGTGCCCATGGCGATACCGATGCATCACGTGCCGGCCTTCTGCACCGACCTCGGCATGACGCCGCAATACGGCGCCGCCATGCTGTCGGTGCTGCTGGGATGCGCCTTCCTGGCGCGGCAATTCTGGGGCTGGGTCGCCGATCGCATCGGTGGCCTGCAGACCCTGCTGTGGGCCTCGCTCGTGCAGGCGACGGCGCTCGTCGGCTTCCTGCTGACCAAGGACCAGGCCGCCCTGTTCGCCGTCTCGGCCGCCTTCGGCGTCGGCCTGTCGGGGCTTCTGCCCGCCTATGTCATCGCGGTCCGCGAATACTACCCGGTCGAGGAGGCCAACTGGCGCATCCCGACGGTACTCTTCGCCGGCCTGCTGGGCATGGCGACGGGCGGCTGGGGCGCGGGCTTCCTCTACGACGCCTTCGGCGACTACCTCACGGCCTTCGCCATCGGCATGGCGTTCAACCTGCTGAACCTGGTCGTCCTGCTGTTTCTCGTCGTGCGCCGCCGCGGCCCCGGGGTGCGTCTGGCCGCGGCGTGACGGCGCTCACACCAGGTTGATGCGGCAGCCGCAGACCTCGACCTGGGCCGGCCCGTGCTGCTTGCCGCGCTTGTGGGCAGCGGCCAGGACGCGCTCCCGGTCGACAACCTTCACGTCATAGGCCGACACGCCGGGTCCACGTCCATCGACGATCGGCACGAAGCGGATTTGCGAACCGTCGAGCCGGATGATGTCGTCCTCGACCGGACGGTTCAGGATTTTCGCCCACGTGGCAGCGGCCTTGTCGGGATCCTCGTGCTGGATCTCGACGCCGGCCAGGCCGTTGGTCACGTCCGAGCGCGCATGCTTCAACCAGCCTTTCTCGGCCGGCGGCCACCACAGCGCCGGGTCGACGCCCGCCAGTGCAAAGGTCGTGTCGAGCGACAGCAGAACGCCCGTCGTGTCCGACGGATGGAAGTGCGTGTACTGGTATTCGGGCAGGTCCTTCTGCGCCACCGCACGCACGCCGAGATCGGTGACGCGCTTGCGCTCGGCCGCCGCGTCGGCAACCTGGAGGATCACCATGTAGCCGCCGTCGCCGTTGCGCCGGTCGATGTAGCGGCCGGCCGACGTGCCCTGCTGGAACGGCGTCACGATTTCCAGGAAATCGTGGCCGGTCGGGCAGACGACGTTGACCAGGCCCCACTTGGCGACGCCGGGGTCGCGATAGGCGACCTCGATGCCCAGGATGTCGCATAGCTCCTCGCGTGAGCTCTCAAGGTCCTTGCAGACAAAAACGCACTGTCTGAGCCGCATCGGTCCCTCCCATTCGCTTGTTGTAGGGTCTATCGTAACGCCATGCGGACCGTGTGGACCATGGGCTTCGTGGCGGCGGCCGCGCTTTCATTCTGCTTCCCGGATTTCGTCGTCTTCCGCTTCACCCAGGCTGTCATCTGGGCGATCGCGCTGGTCGGCCTGGTGATCCTGTGCGGTGTCAGCGGCCAGTTCTCCTTCGCCCAGGCCGGCTTCTTCGGCATCGGCGGTTACACCGCCGCCATCCTGGCCGCCCACACGCCGCTCTCGCTCTACTGGGCGCTCCTGCTGGCACCGCTGGCGGGCTACGCCGCGGGCTACGGCCTCGGCCGGATCGCCGCCGGCCACAGCCTGTGGACCCAGGCGCTGGTGAGCTACGCCTTCGCCATCGCCTTCCCACAGTTCCTGCGCTGGCGCTGGGTCGAGCCATGGACCGGCGGCACGCAAGGCCTCTATCTCGATTTCCCCACGTCGCCCGGCGGCCTGCTCAGCAACGATCGCTGGGCCTTCTTCATGGCGCTGTCGCTGCTCGCCGCGGGCATCTGGCTCGCCGCTAACCTCATCCAGAGCCGATCCGGCCGGGCAATGATGGCCGTGCGCGACCACGATCTCGCGGCTGCCGCGCAAGGCATTCGCGTCGTGCAGATGCAGGCCGCGGCGTCGGGCATGGCCGGCGCCTATGTCGCCCTGGCCGGTTGCCTCTCAGCCTTCCAGTACGGCTTCGTCGGGCCGACCGGCTACAATTTCGCGCTGTCGGTCCAGATGCTGTTCGGGCTGGTGATCGGCGGCATGCAATCGTTGGCCGGCGCCATCCTGGGCGGCCTGTTCCTGCAGTTCTTTCCCGATCTCACGGCGGGGTTCGGCAAGGGGCTGTCGGCCCTGCTCTACGCCGTGCTGCTGATCGCCACCATCGTGGCGATCCCGGACGGCATGGCCGGCGCAATCCGCCGTCTTGCCGCCCGGTGGCGTCGTCAGTAGCCCTCGGTCAGTAGACCTTGAAGACGTCAGTGACCCTTGAAGACCGGTGCGCGCTTCTCGACGAAGGCGCGGGCCGCTTCCTTGTGGTCCTCGGTCTCGCCGGTGCGGATCATGCGCGCCGCCTCGCTGTCGAGCGCCTCGGAGAGGGTGCCCTCTTCCGCCACCTTCATGTTCTTCTTCACGTGCCACCAGGCAACGCGCGGACCCGCTGCGAGTTTCTTGGCGAAAGTCATGGTCTCGCTGTCGAGGTTGGCGTCGTCGATGACCCGGTTGGCGAGCCCGAGCTTCTCGATCTGCTCGGCATTCAGGATCTCGGCGGTGAAGTAGAGCTCGCGGGCCTTCGACGTGCCGACCAGCTTGTGCAGGAAATAGTGCGACCCGAAATCGCCCGAGAAGCCCACCTTGGCGAAGGCCGTCGTCATGCGCGCGCTCCTGCCGACGAACCGCATGTCGGCCGCCAGCGCGATCGACAGGCCGGCGCCCGCCGCCACGCCGTTCACCATGGCGATGGTGGGCTTGCCCATCTCGTGCAGCAACTCCGAGACGCGCATGCGGTCGCGGATGTCGTGGACCTTGTCCTCGTAGGTCTTGTCCTGGTCGCGGCCCGCCGCCATCGACTTCACGTCGCCGCCGGCGCAGAACGCCTTCTCGCCAGCGCCCCGCACGACGACGCAGCCGATCTTGCGATCACCCGCCGCCTCTTCGAGCGCGTCGCTGAAACCCTGCATCATGTCGCGGTTGAGCGCGTTCATCGCGTCCGGGCGGTTGAGCACGATCTTCATCACGCCGTCTTCGACGGTCTTGAGCACATAGGACATCGACTTCCTCCGGGATTGCAGCAGGCCTCAGTTGCGGCGATGGTTTCGTAAACCAAGCATCCGCGCAACGACATTCCGCCTCGCATCGCGGAACCATCGGGAAGGACCGCCGCCATCATGAAATACGAGACCCTGCTGACCGATCTGGCCGACGGTGTCATGACCGTGACGCTCAATCGCCCCGACAAGCTCAACGCCTTCAACACGACGATGAGCCGCGAGCTGATCGACTTCTTCCAGGGCGTCAATGCCATGGACGAGGTGCGCGCCATCGTCGTCACCGGCGCCGGCCGCGCCTTCTGTGCCGGGGCCGACATCTCCGGCGGCAGCAGCGCCTTCAAGGTCTGGAACGATGGAACCGCGCCGCAGAAGCGCGAGGCGAGCGATTCGATCACGCTCGCCATCTTCAATTGCCTAAAACCGATCGTGGCGGCGATCAACGGTGCCGCCGTCGGCGTCGGCATCACCATGTGTCTGCCGATGGACATAAGGATGATTTCCAGTTCGGCCAAGATCGGCTTCGTGTTCAACCGGCGCGGCATGGCGATGGAGGCCGGCTCCTGCTGGTTCCTGCCACGGCTGGTCGGCATGCAGCAGGCGCAGGAATGGGTCATGACGGCCGAGCTGTTCGGCGCCGACGAGGCGCTGAAGGGCGGGCTCGTCCGCTCCGTCCACGCACCGGAGGAGCTACTGCCGGCCGCGCAGGCGCTGGCCCGGAAGTTCGCGAGCAGCACCTCGTCGGCCGTCGCCGCCGCCGTGAACAGGCGGCTGATGTGGAGCATGTGGGGCGCACAGGACCCGCTCGATGCCGTCACGCTCGACCTGCAGTGCGTCGGCCATCTCGCGGCCGGCGCCGACGCGCAGGAGGGCATCAAGTCGTTCTTCGAGAAGCGTGCCCCCGTCTTTCCTCTCCGGCCCAGCAAGGACATGCCGCCCTTCGGGCCGTGGACCAAATAGCGGCTTGGAAGGCTGGTCCGAGGGGCGTTTAATGACCTCCTGGGAGGTCGACCATGCCACCTGACTCAGCCGCCGTTGCAAGTACGCGTTCCGACCCACTCTATGCAGCGCTCGAGGAGCGCGTCCTGGCACGCGACCAGAAGGGCGCGAGCGAAGTCTACTACCGGCTGGTGAAAGCCGGGCGGCCGCTGCCGGAGATGCTGCGCGAGGCCGTGCGCATCCACGCCCCCTACACCCACGTGCCCTATCACGAGCGCATGGACGACGGGTACGTGAACTTCGTGAACAACGATCATTGCCTGTTGAGCGCCCGAGCGACGCTGCATCTATCGAAGATGCTGCCGGGTGCGGCGTCGGGCCTGCCGATGGCGCAGACCATCTGGTACATCCCGAGCGGCCTCGATATCTGGAACCAGAAGATCGCCAAGGCACCGGGTCACTATTCGCGCGGCTTCCAGATGGCCGACGGCCCACCGCCCGCGCCCGTGGTGCACTGGCCCGACCAGTCGCCGCTAAAACTCGACGGGCCGCTGCACGACCGCCTCGGCCAATGGATGACCCAGGTCCATCGCGGCCAGGTGGTCGATGCCTATCGCACCTTCCTCGGTCTCATGGCCGAACCCTCGGAGCGGCGCGCGGCATTGGCCGAGCTTGTCTTCGCCGGCCTGATCGATGTGCAGGACCGTTCCTTTCAGAACCGCTCCTACACGACCGGTCACAAGTCCTTCCGTGCCCGCGCCACCGTCGAACTGGGCGACGCCATCGGTTGGGACATGGCGCATGACGTCCTCTACGCCGGCGCGCTCGATATCGCCGTCGGCCCACGCTGGTACTCGCTCTACGAGGTGGCCTGCAATGCCATCACCGTCTATCTCGAGGGCCACGAACTGCACGCCGTGCCCTATAGCGGTACGACGGAGAAGGAACGCGCGATCCTCGCCGGCAACAAGGCGCCGCTCACGCAGGCCGAGGCCGACGCTCTCATCGAGGTGGTGTTGCGCCAGCCCGAGCCCGCCTATATCGAGCACCTGACGGCGTTGCTGAAGGCCGGCAAGAATCCGCGCTCGATCCTCGACGCGATCCAGCTCGGCGCCGCGCAGGTCGTGATGGAAACCCATTCCGACATCAACTTCTCGCTGCCCCAGCATTGCTACGAGTATTGCAACACGCTGGGCTGGTTCTGGGACAATTTCCAGCATCCGCAGCGACTGAAACTGCTCTATCTCGCGGCGGCCTATCTCAACCAGAACGCCTGGCACCAGAAACTGAGCGGGGACCTACTGCCGCCCCGCATCGAGAAGCCATCAGGTGCCTCAGGCCTCGACGCCGGCCAACTCGCCGCCCGGGTGGAAGCCGCGACCATCGTCCTCGACGCCCCCCAGGCGCTGGGATGGGTGAAAGCCTATCTGGCGAGCGGCCACGACACGGCGCCGCTGGTGCGGGCGCTCGCCATGGCCGCGACCCGGTTGGGCAACGATCCACACAACCAGGAAATCGCGCAATGCATGTTGGAGGATTTCGGCAAGAACCGCCTGCCCGACCGCGGCCGGCTGTTGCTCGCCGCCGCCCAGCACACGGCGCGGCACCGCAAATACGGCGATCCGCTCGATTGCAGTCGCCGCTTCGGCAAGGCGCTCGATGTGGCGGCGCTCGCCTGAGGGAGCGTTGACAGTCAGCGACAGCCGGAGTCATTCTTGCCGCGCTGCAGTAGGGCGCATCGGCTGACGGCCGAAGGGGCTATGCCCACCTACGTCACCAAAACCGTCGTTGCGCCCATGCCGAACCTCGAGAATCTCCGGAAACAAGCCAAGCTCTATCTGCGCTGGCATCGCGACGGATATCACCCGGTCGCCGCCGCGATCAGGGCGATGCTGCCGCGTTACGAGCATTTGACGGATCGTCAGGTGCTGGCGGAAAGCTTCAAGCTGAGCGACGCGCAGGAGCTGGTCGCACGGCAATCCGGGTTCGAAAGCTGGCAGGCGCTCAAGACAGGAGTCCAGGCCATGCCCACAACAACCAATCCGACCGTCACGATCCCCGTGCTAAGCGATGTCGAGGCGCAGCTTTACGTCTCGGACGTCAAGGCGTCGTGCGATTACTACACGAAGCTCGGCTTCACGGCGGCTTTCACCTACGGCGAGCCGGCCTTCTATGGCCAAGTCAGGCGCGGCAAGGCCCGGCTCAATCTGCGCCTGGTCTGCGAGCCCGTCTTCGTCGGTGATATTCGCGAGCGCGAGATCTTGCTGTCGGCCTCGATGACCATCGACAGTGCCGAGGAGATTCGCCAGCTCTTCGACCAATGGAGGTCAGCCGGCGTCGACTTCAAGCAAACCCTCAAGAAGGAACCCTGGGGCGCGCGAACCTTTATCGTTCGCGATCCCGACGGCAATCTCCTGTTGTTTGCCGGGCCCGCCGCCTAAAGCCTGAGCACGTACATGGCGAAGGCCTCGGCCGGCGCGCTCCGGGATTCGTAGAGAGCCCTGGCCGCCGTGTTGTCCGGCTCGGTGCCGACCCACGCTTCCTGGCAGCCCAGCTCCTTGGCAAACGTCAGCATGGCGTCGAGGAGGCTCCGCGCGATGCCCTGGCGCTGCCGCGCCGGCGCCACCGCCACTTCGTCGATGTAGAGTTCGGTCGGCCGGCCATCCGGGTGCCGGTGCACGACGGCGGCGACCTGGCCCACGATTTCGCCGTCCACGATGGCCACCATGAGGTGATGTCCGGGCGTGGCGAGATAGTGGGTGAGCTGACGACGCTCGACCGGATGGTCGAACACGTCAGGCGCGACCCGATCGAACAGGCTCTCGTCGCCGGGCCCGACATAGCGAATTTCGACAGTCATCGGCTCTCTATAGCCCACTAGCGCAAGGCCGCCACCACGGCGCGGGCGATGGCCTCAGGCGATTTTCCGCCCGGCCGATACCAGGTCGGCGTCCAGTTGAGGGCGCCCAGAAGCTGCAGGCGCCACAAGGTGCGGTCGACGGCGCCCGGCAAGGGAAGCGCCTTCACCAGTTCAACGAAACGCTTTTCGTAACCGTCGCGCATCGTGACCAGGCGATGGCGCAGGCGGGTGTCGAGGCGGCTGAGGTCCGCCGTCATGACAGCGGCATGCGCCCTGTCGGCCAGCAGCGATTCGAGATGGGCGATGCAGGCCGCTTCGAGCCGGGTCCAGGGCGCACGTGACCGGGCAACGCCAGAATCGACGGCTGCCCCGATCTCGGCCACGCCCGCCTCGTAGACCGCGGCGATCAGCTCGTTCTTGGAGGGAAAATGATAGTACATCGAGCCCGCGAGCATGCCCGCTTCGCCGGCGATGTCGCGCATCGACGTGGCCTCGAACCCGCCCTTGGCAAAGCGGCGTGCCGATATGGCCAGAAGGTTTTCGCGGGACATGCCCCATCCTAGCAACCAAACACTTGTTTGGTAAGCCGCCGGCCGCTAGCCTTCGCCCATGAGCTACGTATTCGACCTCGGCAATCCGGCGACCAACGCCAATCCTTTCCCGGAATTCGCGCGTCTCCGCGCCGAGGACCCCGTGCACTGGTCGCCGGCCATGAAGGCATGGATCGTGACGCGCTATGCCGACGTGAAGCAGGTGGCGCTGAACAATCGGCAGATCTCCGCCGACCGGCTGACGCCGTTCTTCAAGACCAACCCCGAGTACCAGCGGGGCTCGATCGACAGTCTGGTGCGTTATCTCAATCATTGGATGGTCTTTCGCGACCCGCCGGACCACACCCGGCTGCGGCGTTTGTTCAACAAGGCTTTTACGCCGACCTCGGTCGAGAACCTGCGACCCAACATCGAGGATATCGTCAGCCATCTGATCGACGGCATGCAGGCTAAGGCGAGGCGCGGCGAGACGGTCGATTACATCGCCGACTTCGCCTATCCGCTGCCGGCCTCGGTCATCATGGACCTGCTCGGCGTGCCACGCGCCGACCTTGAGCGTGTAAAACTGTGGTCCGACGACATCGCCCTGTTCATCGGTACGGCGCAGGTCGCCGGCAACAAATACCTGCGCGCCGAGTCGGGCGCCAAGGCGATGTCCGACTATTTCCGCATGCTCGTGGAAGCCCGTACCGCCGAGCCGCGCGACGACATGATCACCCACCTCGTGCTGGCGCGGGACGACCGCGACGCGCTCAGCACCGACGAGATCATCGGCACCTGCATCCTGCTGCTATTTGCCGGTCACGAGACCACCTCCAACCTGATCGGCAACGGGTTTCTCTATGCGATGAAAAATCGCGAGCAGTGGGAGCGGCTGATCGCCGATCCGTCGCTCGCCCCGACCGCGGTCGAGGAGTTCCTGCGCTATGATGGCCCATCGGGCGCCTTCGCCCGTGTCGCCGCCACCGACCTCGAGATGGGCGGCAAGACCATCCGCGAAGGCCAGCGTGTCTTCGCTTTCATGAACGCAGCCAACCGCGACCCCGAGGCCTTCGACGATCCCGAGCGGTTCGACATCGGCCGCGAAACCAATACCCACCTGACCTTCGGCCACGGCATCCATTTCTGCCTGGGCGCACCCTTGGCTCGACTGGAAGCACAGATCGCGGCGATCCGCCTGACGGAGGGCCTGCCTCACATCCGGCTTTCCGGCGGCGATCCGGAGTGGCACGATTCGCTCATCCTGCGGGGTGTGAAGAGTTTGCCGGTGATTTTATGAAGGCCATGATCTGCCGCCAATGGGGCGGTCCCGAGGACCTGCGGCTGGAAGACGTCGAGCCGGTTCCCCTTAAGTCCGGACAGGTCCGCATCCGGGTCCGGGCAGCGGGCGTCAGCTTCGCCACCACCCTGGTGATCGCCGGCAAGTACCAGCGCCGCCCGCCCTTCCCTTTCGCGCCGGGCACCGAAGCCTCGGGCGTCGTCACGGAAGTCGATACCGCCTGCCGCCGCCTCAAGGTCGGTGACGAGGTCGTGGCCGTGCTCGACTGGGGCGGGCTCGCCGAGGACGCCGTGGCGCACGAGGTCAACGTCTTCCCCAAGCCGAAGAACCTGGGATTCGTCGAGGCGATCCAGCTCGCCATCTCCTACCCTACGTCGGCCGGCGCACTCACCTGGCCGATGGCGCTGGACGTGCAGAAGGGCCAGACACTGCTGGTCCATGCCGCGGCGGGTGGCGTCGGCATGGCGGCCGTCGAGATCGGCAAGATCCTGGGGGCCACCGTGATCGCGACGGCCGGCGGCGCGCGCAAGACGGCGTTCGCCAAGGCACATGGCGCCGATCACGTGATCGACTACACCGCCACCGATTTCCGCGCGGAAGTGCTGAAGCTGACGGACGGCCGCGGCGTCGACCGTGTCTACGACCCGGTCGGCGGCGACGTCTTCGCCCAGTCGCTGCGCTGCATGGCGGTCGAGGGCCGCATCTGCCCGATCGGCTTCGCCGGCGGTACCATTCCGCAGATACCAGCCAACATCCTTCTGGTGAAGACCATCGCCGTGACCGGCTTCAACTACGGCTACTACGTCGGCTGGAGCCCGCACGACGCCCGCTTCGAGGAAGCCGGCCGCACCTTTGCCCTGATGGAACGCATCCGGGGCTGGTGCGAGGCGGGCCTTTGCCGCCCCCACGTCGACCGCACGTTCCGTCTCGACCAGGCCGCCGAGGCGATGCGCGCCCTGCTGGAGCGCAGCGTCACCGGCCGCGTGGCAATCGTGATGGACTGACTATTTCTTGGTGAGCTTGCCTTCGAAGATGCAGTAGCCGTCGAGCTTGATCCTGGACTCGCCGTCCTTGATCTGGCCGATGACGTCCATCATGCCACCACCGCTCACAGCCGCCGTCGTCTTGAGGACGCCGTTGTTATCGAGCTTCGCTTGGAAGTTGCGCTCGGCCCGACCTTCCTGTTGGAAACGACCTTTCACATCGGCACCATCGACGGTGACATCGATCGTCATCTTGTAGGTCGGGCATTTGCCGCTGCCGGGAGGGTTCGTGCCGTACCCGGTCCAGCTGTAGACGACCGACGCTGCGTGGGCCGCACCGGCAGACAGGACAGCGACCAAAGTCCCGGCTGCAATCGTCTTCAACATCGGATTCGTCTCTCCTCGGAAAAGGCCGCTGGCCGCATCAAGCTACACCGCGTTCGCAAGCGACTATTTCTTGGTGAGCTTGCCTTCGAACAGGCAGTAACCGTCGAGCATGATCGTCGAACTGCCCTCCTTGAGAGAGCCCACGACATCCATCTTGTTGCCGCCGCCGACGACGGCCGTCGTCTTGAATTTCATGTCAGCGCCCATCGTCGCCTTGAAATTCCGCTCCGTGCGGCCTTCCTGCAGGAAGCGGCCCTGGACATCGTTGCCGACAACCGTGACGTCGATCGTCATTTTGTAGGTTGGGCACTTGCCGCTTCCGGGAACATTCAGGCCGTATCCCGTCCAAGTATAAATAGCCGGCTCGGCCATGGCCGGTCCGGCAAGAAACAGGGTAGCCAGCGTGGTCGCAACAACTCGTTTCAGCATCGATTTCCTCCTATCAGAAGATCCGAAATGGCATCCTCTCCCGATCGCCACTTTGGTGTTCCACCGTGTGCCCAACCATACCCAATCTCGTTATCAAAATCGCCTTTTTGAAGGCACCACCAGACGTTTTCAGGGGATCAGCGCCCCTTGAATTCGGGATCCCGCTTTTCGAGAAAGGCCCTGATCCCTTCCTTCATGTCCTCGGTCTGCATCAGCGGCAGGAGCTGCAGGAAAACATGGTGGACGTGCTCGTTGAACGGCTCGTTCCAGGCCATGCGCATCATGCGCTTGGCGGCCTGGATGGCGAGCGGCGCATTGGCGGCGATTTCGAGCGCCAGGTCGCGTGCCGCACCCATGACGTCGGCGTCGGGCACGACCTTGTTGACCAGACCGATCTCCAGCGACTGGGCGGCGCTCAGCGTGCGGCCGGTGAAGATCAGTTCGGCCGCCTTGGCCCAGCCCAGCATCCGCGGCAGATACCAGGTGCCGCCCGACTCGGGCAGCACACCGCGCTTGGCGTACGATGCGGCGAGCTTGGCCGACTGGGCCATCACCCGGATATCGGCACCCAGCGCCAGGTCGAGGCCATAGCCAGCCGCCGAGCCGTTGAGCGCCGCGATCACCGGCTTGTCCATGGCATGCAGCACCGGCGGCGGCGTGTTGCGCAGGTCGATATTGGTGGGCGTCGCCCCCGAGCCGATGCTGAGATTGTCGGTGCCCTTGGATTGCGCCTCGAGATTGAGCCCGGCGCAGAAGGCGCGCCCGGTGCCGGTCAGGATCACCACGCGCACGGCCGGGTCCTCGTTGGCCTGGACTAGCGCCCCGGTGAGCTGCTTCAGCATCGGACCGGAAATAGTGTTCATGCGCTGCGGGGCGTTCAGCGTGACGGTCGCGATGGCGCCGTCAACACCGTAGAGCAGCTCACCGGGCATTAGCTCTGATGTGGGCTGGGCCGCAAACTGGCTCATGTTTCCTCCCTTTGCCTTAAGCGGTTATGGTGGCGCAGGAGAACACGCCACACCATGCAAAATCGTTTCATCGACCTCTACAGCGACACCAAGACCAAGCCCTCGCCCGGCATGCGAAAAGCCATGGCCGACGCCGAGGTGGGCGACGAGCAGAAGATGGAGGACCCCACCGTCAATCGCCTGCGCGAGCGCGTCTGCGAGCTCCTGGGCAAGGAAGACGCGGTTTTCCTGCCGAGCGGCACCATGGGCAACCAGATCGCCATCCGCGTCCATTGCCGGCTGGGCGACGAGGTGATCGCCGACCGCACCGCGCACATCATCAACGCCGAAGGCGGCGGCACCGCCGCCAATGCCGGCGTCATGATCCGCATGCTGGACGGCCCCAACGGCGTCTTCACCGGCGAGCAGGTGCGCGAAGCCCTGCGCGATCCCAACAGCCGCAACGCGCCGCGCTCGCGCCTGGTCTCGATCGAGAACACCTCCAACGGCGGCTGCGGCACGGTCTGGCCGCTCGCCACGATGCAGGGCGTGACGAAGGTGGCGCGCGAGGCCGGCCTCAGTCTCCACATGGACGGCGCGCGGCTTTGTAACGCCGCCGTAAAATCCGGCACCAAGGCGCGCGACTACGCAGCCTGCGTCGACTCGCTCTGGCTCGACTATACCAAGGGCCTGGGCGCCCCAGTTGGCGCGAGCCTCGCCGGCTCGCGGGACTTCATCAAGGAAGCCTGGCGCCAGAAGCAGATGCTGGGCGGCTCGATGCGCCAGTCCGGCGTGATCGCCGCGGCGGCCCTCTATGCCCTCGAGCACAACTGGGACCGCCTCGCTGAGGACCACGACAACGCACGCCATCTCTCCGAGGGCATCGCCAACATCAAGGGCCTGAAGATCGACGTGCCGCGCATGGAGACCAACCTGGTGTTCTTCGAGATCACCAAGCCGGGCTGGACCACAGCCAAGCTGGTCGAGGCTTGCAAGGAGCGAGGCGTCGGCATGGGCACCTCGTCCGGCAACCGCATCCGCGCCGTCACCCATCTCGATGTCAACCGCGCCGAGATCGACACTGCGCTCAAGGTCATCAGCGACGCACTGGCCGCCTAGAGCGGCCATGAATGCGCCGCTGAAGCTCGGCCAATCGATCGCACGGCGCGAGGATCGGCGGTTCCTGACCGGCACGGGTCGTTACACCGATGACACCGCGCCGACGGGAGCGCTTGCCGTGTTGTTCGTGCGCTCACCACACGCGCATGCCCGGATCTCCGGCATCGACAGGGAAGCAGCCCTCGCCACGCAGGGTGTCGTCGCCGTCTACACAGCTGACGACACGGCCGCCGACAAGCTCGGCCACCTGCCCGCCATCAGCGAGATCAAGGACGCGGCCGGCAACCGCCATCGCGAACCGGCGCATCTGCCGATGCCGGTCGGCAAGGTGCGCCATGTCGGCGACATCGTCGCCATGATCGTGGCCGGCACGCTCGACCAGGCGCGGGATGCCGCCGATGTGCTGATCGTCGACTATGAGGAGCTGCCGGCCGTCGTGACCGTGGCCCAGGCACTCTCGCCCGGCGCCGCGCTGGTCCATGACGACGTGCCAGGCAACCTGATGTGCCGCTGGAGCAGGGGCGATGCCGCCGCGACGGAGGCCGCTTTCGCCAAAGCAGCTCACGTCTCGAGCCTCACGATCCGCTCGCCGCGCCAGATCGTGCACTACATGGAGACGCGCGCCGCCTGGTCGGCCTACGACGCCGGCGCCGATCTCGTCACCGTCACTTTCGGCTCGCAGGGCGTACAAATCCCGCACAGGCTGATGTGCGAGCGCGTTCTCAACGTGGCCAAGGACAAGTTGCGCCTGGTCACCGAGGACGTGGGCGGCGGCTTCGGCCCGAAGTATCCGATCTATGCCGAGCCGACGCTGATCGCCTGGGCGACGCGCAAGCTCGGACGCGGCCTGCGCTGGACCGCCGACCGTGCCGAACTGGCCCTGGCCGACAGCCACTCGCGCGACCTCGTGGCGACAGGCGAGCTCGCGCTCGACGCCGCCGGCAGTTTCGTGGCGGTGCGCGTAAAAGCCGAAGCCAACTACGGCGCCTATGTCTCGATGTTCGCGCCCACCATCGCGACCACGGGCATGGCCAAGGTGATCTCCGGCCTCTATCGCATTCCTGCCATTCGCCTCGACTTCGACTGCGCTTTCACCAACACCGTGCCGGTCGATGCGATCCGCGGCGCCGGCAAGCCGGAAGCGTTGTTCCTGCTGGAGCGGCTGGTCGATATCGCCGCCCACGAAACCGGCCGCTCACCGATCGAGCTGCGCCGCCTCAATCTGCTCCGGCCCGAGGATATGCCGTACGTGGCGGCGAGCGGCTATACCTACGACGCCGCCGACTGCCCCCTCCTCTTCGAGACGGCGCTCCGCCACGCCGACGTCGTGGGCTTCGAGGCTCGACGTGCGGCGAGCGAGATCGTGGGCAAGCGCCGTGGCCTCGGCCTCTCCTGCCATCTGCACGGCACCGGTGGCATCGCCGACGAGCATGTCGTCGTGCAGGTCGAGCCCGACCGGCTGATCGCGCGCCTCGGCACGCAGAGCCAAGGCCAGGGCCATGAGACGGTCTTCGCCCAGATGCTGTCGTCGGCGCTCGGCGTGCCGGTCGAGCGCATCGACATCCGCCAGGGCGATACGCGAAGCATCCCGCGCGGCGGCGGCACCGGCGGCTCGTCGTCGACCATCATCAGCGGCACCACGCTCGCACGCGCCGCCGACGTCGTGATCCAGCGCGGCCGCGATCTCGCCGCCGAGCGGCTGGAAACGGCGCCGGCCGACATCGCCTACCGCGACGGCGCCTTCGAGGTCGTGGGCACCGACCGGCGCGTCGGCCTGTTCGAGCTGGCGGCATGGAAGCCGTTCGAGGGCGATGCGGTATTCGCCGACAGGATCGAGGCCTTCCCGACCGGCGTCATGGTGTGCGAGGTCGAGGTCGATCCGGAAACCGGCGCCACCCGCATCGACCGCTTCATTGCCGTCACCGATGCCGGCGTCGTGGTGAACCCGCGCCTGCTGGCCGGCCAGATGCACGGCGGCATCGTGCACGGCCTAGGCAATGCGCTGATGGAAGAGGCCGTCTACGACGAGCAGACGGGACAGCTGCTCAGCGGCACCTTGATGGACTACGCCCTGCCGCGCGCCGACGATGTGCCCGATCTCGGGGTCGAGACCATCGCCACACCGTCGCCCAACAATTTCCTCGGCTTGAAGGGCATCGGTGAACTTCCGACCAACGGCGCACCGGCCGCCCTCGGCAACGCCATCATCGATGCGCTGCGCCCGCTCGGCGTGCGCCACATCGACATGCCGATCACCGCCCACAAAGTCTGGCGGGCACTGAACCGGTGAATACTGCCGCGTGGCGGAAGTTGGCGGGCGGCCGAGCCCTCGGCTAACATCGGCGGCAGGGAGGAAATCAATGAAGCTGTTCGTCAAAGCCGCGTTCGCGGGCGCGCTGGTGTTGCTGTCGACCGGGGCGTTCGCCACCGGAGCATTTGCCCAAGCCTGGCCCAACAAGCCGATCAAGCTCGTGGCGCCCTATCCGCCCGGCGGGCAGACCGACGTGGTGTCGCGCTATTTCGCCGAGAAACTCTCGGGCGTTCTCGGGCAGCAAGTGATCGTCGACAACAAGGCCGGCGCCCAGGGCATGGTCGGCGCCGAAATCGTGAAGAATGCCGCGCCCGACGGCTACACGTTCGTCTACGTCAACTCGTCGATGATGTGCATCAACCCTTACGTCTACAAGAAACTTCCCTATGACGGCTTCAAGGACTTCGTGCCGGTGACGCAGCACGGCCTGGCGCCACTTATGATGGTGGTGCCGCCGACACTCGGACCGAAGTCCGTCAAGGAATTCGTCGTCTGGGCGAAGGAGCGCAAGGGCAAGGTCAACTTCGCTTCGTTCGGTACCGGCTCGTCCTCGCACATCTGGGGCGAGATGCTGAACCAGGCCGAGAAACTCGACATGACGCACGTGCCCTACAAGGGCGCGGGCCCGGCGATCCAGGATACCCTGGCGGGCCATATTCCGATGACCATCCAGGACCTTGCCGCCGGTGGGCCGTCGATCATGGCCGGCAAACTGACGCCGCTTGCCATCACCTCAGCCCAGCGCTGGCCACGCCTGCCCGATGTCCCGACCTTCAAGGAAGCAGGCTACGATATTGCGCTCGCCGGTTGGAACGCCATCCTCGCGCCGGCCGGCACGCCGCCGGAGATCGTCGAACGCATGAGCAGCGAGATCCGGAAGCTGGTGCAGACGCCGGAAGGCAAAGAGCGCCTTCTCGACATGGGCCTGATCGCGACCGGCACGACACCGGCCGAGCTGACCGAGATCATGAAGACCGGTTGCGCCGCCTGGGGTGACGCCGTGAAGCGCGCCGGCGTCGAACCCGAATAGCCTAGTGCCGCGCGAGCTTGTCGAGTGCCGCCGCAATCGCCTCGCGTGTCGCGGCGGGCTGCTCGGCGATGGCGTGGCCCAGCAAATCGAGCTGGCGGCGCAGCGTGTTCACCTGATCGACCAGATCGACCACGGTTTCCACCGACTCGTCATCGAAGCCCATCTCGTCGATGAGCTCCGCCAGCAGTCGGGCCCGGGCAACGTCGATCTGCTCAAAGCTCCAGGACTCCGCCGGGCCCAAGGGACGCAGCAGGCCGCGCGCCACCCAGCGTTCGACATGGACCGTGGTCAGGCGGCCGTGCAGGCGCAGCAGTTCGGCGAGGGTCGTCACGTGAACTGCTCCATCTCCTTGCGCGGATCGTAGGCACGACCCGCCTCCCAGCTCTCGAGGAATTCCTTGAGCTTCTCGTCGGGTTGCTCGGGCAGCACGACCTTCAATTTCACATACTGATCGCCGCGCTGGCCCGACTTGCGGTCGAGCAGGCCGCGGCCCTTGAGCCGGAGCGACGTGCCCGTGTTCGAACCCGCCGGCACGTTCAGCATCACCGGGCCACCGATCGTCGGCACCTTCACCTTGCCGCCAAGGGATGCTTCCGAGACCGTCACCGGCAACTCGACATGGATGTCGCTGTCGCGTGGCTGGAAGAAGGCGTGCGGGTCGACGTGGATCTCGACATAAGCGTCGCCCGCCGGCCGGCCCTGGCTGCCGGGCATGCCCTGCCCCTTCAGCCGCAACGTCTGGCCGTCCGTCGTGCCTTCGGGAACGTCGATATCGAGGGTCTTGCCGTCGGGCAGGGTGACCCTCTGCTTGCCGCCACGCGCGGCCACCAGGAATGGCACACGCAAGGAATAGGTGACCGGCATGCCGCCCATGTCGAAGCCGCCACCGCCGCCGCCATGGCCCCGGCGCTCGCCAAACATCTCGGAGAAGACACCGCCCATGTCGACGAACGACTCGTGAGCACTGGCCCGCTCGTACTTGCCACCGAAGCCGCCGGCGCCGGCCTGGTCGCGGTAGAAGCCGCGCGGCGGCATCTCCTGTCCCGTGCCATCGATCTCGCCCGCGTCGAAGCGACGCCGCTTCTCGGCATCCGAGAGCAGGTCGTTGGCCTGGCTGATCTCCTTGAACTTCGCCTCCGCGGCCTTGTCACCGGGATTGAGATCGGGATGGTGCTTTTTGGCGAGCTTACGGAACGCCTTGCGGATGTCGTCGTCCGAGGCGGTCCTTGGCAGGCCCAGGACAGTATAAGGATCGGTCATAGCCCTACAAATGTGGTGTGAATTGCGTTCTTACAAGACCTTGCCGTAACGGGCACCGTTGGCGCCGCTAGCGGAGAATACTTCGCCTTCCGGCGCACCCACCGACGTGCCGATTACCAGCAGCCGCACGACCCGCTCCTCGCCCGGGGATAGGTAGAATCCCTCGTCCTCTGCCCGGTAGTGTGCATCTTCGATCTGTATGCACGGCGCAAGCCGCGTCGCGCGAAGGCGAAGCGCCCAGCCCACCCTGTCCTGGATCAGTTCGACCGAAAACCCTGGATCGACGTCGAGCGCGGCACGCCCCAGCGGAAAATGAACGGCGTCACTCAGCCGCACGCCAGTCGCGGCATCGTCCAGCCTCACGATCGTGGCATCGAGCGCCGCGGCGCCGAAGCGGTAGGCGTAGGTGATGTCGAAGAAAGAGCCGATCACTTCGGTGGAACCCAGCGTCCGGTTGCTGCGTGCCGGCAGATCGACTTCGTGATCACGGCGCATCACCACGCGTTCGCCCTCCTGCAGGCAGAGCAAGGTGAGCGTCGCGCGCACCGCGGTGGCGGTGTCGTTGATGAGGTGAATGCCGAGGCCGTTCAACCCTTCATCGGTCAAGGCAACCTGCACGGGCCGGAACGCCCGCCGCAATCCATGCCAGGCGAGTTTCGGTGCGCCGGTGGAATCGACGACACCCCAGCCAGCACCGGGCATGAAGTCCTTCAGCATCCATACGATTGCGCCTTGGCACGACGAGCCGGCGCGGCGCCATTCGGCGATGGTGGCTTCCATGACCTCCGCCGTGACCGCTCGAGAGAGACGAAGATAGTGCGCCGGATCATCGTGGCGGAGCTGAGCCGGATCGACGCCGTAGAGCAGGCGCAGATAGTGATCGCGAACATACTCGAAATCCCACGGGGCACCGTGGTCGCGCGGCACGGCGGCCTTCCACCGGTCGGGATCGGTCCAGGGCACGTCGGCGCCCCTGGCAGCCGGCACGTTGGCAAAGGCCAGGCATTCCGAGGCAAAGCGCACATCGGCGCGCCGGGCGTCCTCTAGAGGGCGCAGATAGGCGCCGACGCCGTAGTAGTGCGAGATGCCGCTATCCGCCGAGAACGGCACGTCGCCACCCATGGGCGATTGGGCAACATAGATCGCGTCGGCCCGCAGCTCGGCGGCCGCGCGCCGCAGGATGTCGTCCAGCAGCGGACTTTTCCACGATGACGGTGGGAGCCCGAACATGGCGGCCTGCTGCGCCACTTCGCTGCCGCCACAGACCACGGCGAGCGCGGGATGGCCCTGTGTACGGCGGAGGAACTGCGTCGCCTCGGCTTCGACGCTGGTCCGGAACGCAGCATCGGCAATGGGGTAATCCATGTTGGCGAACATGAAATCGTGCCAGACGAGAATGCCGAGTTCGTCGCACAGCGCGAAGAAGTCGTCGCTCTCGTAGATCATGGTACCGCCGACCCGGATCATGTTCATGTGCGCGACACGCGCCTGTTCGAGCCACGGCAGCAGCCTGGCACGATCGCCCGCCAGGGAGACCAGATCGACAGCACTCCAGCAGGCCCCGCGCGCGAAGATCTTCTGGCCATTCACCTTGAGGCCAAAGCCCTTGCCGTCGTCGCCGCGATCGACTTCGAGTGACCGGAATCCCGTGCGGCCAAGATCGATCTCGGTATCTCCCAGCCGCACCCGTACCTGGTGCAGAGTGGGCACCCCGTGGGTATGAGGCCACCACTTGTCGACCCGCGGCAGACGCAGCGTGCCTTCGAGGCGGCGGTCGCCGATCCAGGTCAAGGAGCAACTTTCCTTACCTGTCGCGAGCACCGCCGCAGGTCGCGCCCCGTCGCAGTCGACCTCGAGCCTGACGGCCAGCAGCCCATCGTCGCCATCGAGCGTGGCGTGCATTTCGATCGCTCGGACTTTTATCGAGCCGGCCTCCTCGATCATGTCGACCCCACGCCACGGCCCCACGGCGTGGACCGGCGGCTGCCAGCCAGGCATATGGCCGAGCAGTGTCGTGCGCATCAGACGCAGGGTGTTGTCGTCCACGAGCCGGGTTCGCCAGCGCGCGCGTCCCATGCGTCGCCCCCGCCGGGCTTCCAATGCCACATCGAGAGACCGGAAGACGATCAGCAATTCGTTGCTACCTACGAGATCGACTTCAACCTCGTGCGTCAAAAACATGTTGTCGCTGGCAAGGATGAGCGTCCCGTTCAGCCAGACTTCGGCCAATGTCGCGAGGCCCTGACACCGTAGCGTGCGCCGGCCATTGCCGGCGAAGCGGGTGCGATACCAGACATCCTGATCGTGCAGCGGCGCCGGCTGCTCGACGCTCCATCGTCCGGCATCGCGCAGAGCCTGAGCCGCAGTGCCGGGAACGACGGCTGCGATCCAGTCGAGCGCCGATGACAGGTCGCCAGGGTCCTTCGCCGCACCCGGCACGGTGAGCGCGAGCCGCCAGCCCTCGTCGAGAGGAACGACGCGACGCCCGGTGACGGACCGCAGCGTCGACATCATGGGAATCGGGCGGCGAGCGTCGACATGATGAATGCGTAATCGGCTTCAATCGGGCCGAGCTTCATGGCCGCGGCATCGAATTTCCGGCGATGGGCCATGCGCGCCAACAGAAACTGCAGGGTCTTGGCCGCCTCGGCGATGCGCCGGCTGGCAAGCGCCGCTTCAGCCAGCCCATCCTCGCCATGCGCGCCGAGCCAATGCAGGTACGTCCCCAGCATTTCGAAATTGGCACCGAGCTGACGCGGCAGATTGAAGGCGTATAGATGGAAAAAGTCCGAATCGCGCGCCGCGAGCCGCTCGAAGTGCAGCGGCAGGGCAATCCGCCAATTGGTCACAGGATTGCTGGCAGGACGATGCTTCAGGTGAAGCCGCAAGAGATCGACCGAGGCCGCGACCAGCCCCTCACCGGCCAGCGCCTTGCCGTCGCGCTTGACGAACTCGACATAGGGAAATAGTGCGCCGGGCATCACGCGTGACCGGAACAGACCATCGTAATCCTCGCCCTCGAGCACATGATATCCGACGCTGTGAAAATAGCCGAGCCGCCGCGCCGCTGGATCGAGAGCGACGGCCGCCACGGTCGTTTTCACATGTTGTCGACGATAGGCGAGATCGACATCCGGAAGCCAGTGCGCATCGACCTCTATCAACACCGGTCGGCCGCGACCAAGCTGCTCCAGCGCATGTGTCTCGACACTGTCGTAGATCGCAAGTTCCTGAACAGCGAGGCCGAACAGCACCCGCAGGTCATCCAATGGAAACTTAAAGAAGGTGAAATGATCACCCTCGAAGTCCTGAAGCACGGCGAAGGACAGCGCCGCCTCGGCCGGATGTCCCAATGCCGGAAGAAGTTCCGCCCAGAGGTCGACGTAGCAATTTGTTTCCGTCCAGACGCGATCGCCCGCATGCAGCACCGGCCGCGTCCAGGTTGCCGGGTCGAGGCCGAACAGGTCGACGGCGCTAGAGGCCGAGGACATCGCGAACGTCTCGCGGCCAGTCCTCGAAGGCAAAGCCATGATGCTTGAACAACGCCAGCGCGATGCGCTCGACCCCGAAGCCGACACAGGCCGAGTGCGCGGGCTCGCCGGCCGCGGTCTCGATACTCCACGCGCGGCCGAACAGATCACGATGATAATTGAAGCTGACGCAGGCCGTCGGCGCTTCTTTCGAGGTGATCGGCACCAGGAGCTCGAACTTGAGATGCTCTTCGCGCTGTTGAGTTGCCAGCAACTTGCCCGCGCGCCCAAAGAAAGGATCGGTGGCAGCAGCAACCTCGCACGGCAGGCCGAATGACTCGACGAGAGCGCGACCGCGGCTCATCCAAAGCTCACGGAACGCGACTGTCTGCTCGTGGGTGCCGACACGCACATGCTCGCGCTGACGGAACATCTGCATGCGCGCTGGATCGATCGAGGGCTCGTTCCGGAAGCAAAAGGCGTAGACGTCGACCAACGCGCCATCATCCGACAAGCGGCCGCGCGCGGCCACGGTGGGATAGACGCCGTAGCAGGCGGCGGGCGTCAGGGCGACTTGCGTGCTCTCCTGTCCCACCGTCCTGTCGCCGTCCTTGTCGAGCATTTCAATAAGCGCGCGATGTTCGCGGTCGGAACCGAAGAAGCTGTAGACCGTCCCCGCTAGTTGCGGAAACTTCCTCGTATAGCCGCTCTTCTCGAGCTGCCATTTGCCGATGCCGGGCGGGAACCGGATGACTTCCGGCCGGTCGGGATCGCCGACCGTGCTGATCGCCGCATTGATTCGATCGATCAGATGCTCGAATACACCGCTGCGGCCGTAAAGACCGTCGACGCCCAGGGAAATGAGCAGGCCACGGCGCAGCAGTTCGTCGCGGAACGCGCGGTGCAGATCGGCCAGGGCGGTCTCGGCGGGCATCATTCCAGTAACTCCGGATCCTCCCGCAGCGCCACCAAAAGCTGGGCGGTCTTGGCAAGGATGCGGTCATTATTGACCATCAAAGCCGCCGAATGCGCATCACGAAGATGGCGGCCAAGACTGAAGGCCGTGTCGTTGCGATAGCCGGCCAGACCGCAGACCAGCATCGCCTGATGGATGACCTGGACGGCAAGCTGCGAGGAACCGGTCTTAAGATTGTTCATGGCAACCGCGAAGGGCAGCGCCGTGAGCCTGTCTTCCGAGCCCATCGCGGCCTCATATTGGCGCAGCGAAGCGACAACGTTCGACTTCATGAGCTGCAGGAGACTCGCGGCCTCGGCGAGACGGCCACCGCCATCCGACACGCCGCCGGGGGTCTTCTTCGCTTCGGAACGCACATAGGCCCGCGCGCGCGTGACCGCGTCGGTGGCAATGCCGAGCCAGAGTGCGCTCCATACCAGATGCGAGATCGGCAACATTGTCTGGGCAGAGACATCTGCAAAGGGTAACGGGATCACCTGCTGCATCCCGCCTTTGGCATCGAGGCGATAGCCGTTGGAACAGGTGCCGCGCATGCCCAGTGCGTCCCAGCCGCTCTTCTGCTCGAGCTCGTATCCCTCCCGGGGCACCACGACGATGATCTGGTCGGACGCCGGCGACTGCGGCGTGCGGCGGGCGGTGACGAGAATGCCATCGCAATCCGCACCATAGGAGATGACCGGCGCCTGCTTGATGAGCGAGAAGTGACCATCCTTTTCCTCGATCGCGCAGATGCTCGAGCGCACATCGCCGCCGACACCAGCTTCCGATGTCGCCGAACCGAGCAGGAGCTGGTCCTCGGCGAGCCGCTTCATGAATGTACGATGCCAGGCGCTCTCGGCCGCATGATGCACAATGCACGCGACCTGGATCTGGTGCATGGCATAGATCATTGCCGTCGAGGCACAGGAGCGGCCCAGCGCGTGGCAGATCGAGGCCACTTCGGCGATGCCGGCACCTGCGCCGCCGTCACGCTCGGGCACCATGATGCCCAGCAACCGACGGTCTTTCAGGGCGGCAAGAGCCTCCTTGGGGAAGCGGGCCCGCGCATCGACGTCGTCGGCGTGCCGGGCGGCAATTTCGACGCCCACCGCGCGCGCCGCGGCGAGCCGGGAAGTCATGCGGCTTCTTGGTGTACGCCGATCTCGTCCAGCGATTGGGCGATGGCATTGACGCTGGAAAATGTCCGCCGGCGCAGCAGGCGATCAGGAAACTCGATGTCGAACGCCTCTTCCAGGGCCAGCATCAGGTTCACCGTGGCATGCGACGTCAGCCCGGCGGCGTAGAGGTCGGCGTCGTCCGCCAGGGATTCGACATTCGCCTGCAGCAACGCGTTTTCCTTCAAGACAGCGCGAACACGCGCCTGAACAGGCTGAGCCATGCTTGCCCCAAAATTGAATATCTCAGACACTGCTGTCC
>Ga0194051_1000259_pt1 | contig 31208 bp, 34 predicted proteins | sample SepL2320m_MetaG_FD_161275 | JGI IMG/M metagenome (GOLD analysis project Ga0194051, IMG submission 161275) | Anoxic zone freshwater microbial communities from boreal shield lake in IISD Experimental Lakes Area, Ontario, Canada - Sep2016-L239-20m | ecosystem: Environmental > Aquatic > Freshwater >... | reverse complement strand
GGCGTGGCGGCAGCGGGTGGCGGGGTCGCAGCCGGTGGGGTTGTGGCGGGTGGCGTGGTGGCCGCAGGTGGTGTTGCTGGCGTGGTGGTCGTGCTGCCGGAGGTGGTGTTGTCCGCCGGAATCGGCAGCGGTGTGGCCGCCTGGGCGAGAAGCATCGCGTCGGCGGAGGTTGCGGCCTGAGCGGCCGGCACGGCCAGTGTTGCCACGGCCGCAATTGTCATGAAAATACGAGCTGTCATCTGTGCTTCCCTGCTGGCGCAAACTCTAGGGCATGGCTTATTGCGGGGGAAGTGCGAATTCAGCTTTTGAGCCCCGCTAGCGGTAACATGATACCACAGTAGATTAATCGGCTTTTTTCGGGGGTTTTTCTTGACAGGGTACGGGGGTCAACGTATTCAGCCCGGCATTGAGCGGGGTGCGGAACCGTTGTTTCGCATCCCTTATCTTTGACCCCGTAACACCAGAGACAGTCAGATGACAACCTATTCGGCGAAAGCCAAGGACATCGTGAAGAACTGGGTGCTGATCGACGCCGAGGATCTCGTCGTCGGGCGCGTTGCCGCCATCATCGCCAACCGTCTGCGCGGCAAGCACAAGCCGACCTTCACGCCCCATATGGATTGCGGCGACCACGTCGTCGTCATCAATGCCGAGAAGATCCACTTCACCGGCAAGAAGAAAGAGCAGAAGAGCTACTTCCACCACACCGGCTATCCGGGTGGCATCAAGGAGCGCAATGCTGGCAAGATCCTCGACGGCAAGTACCCCGAGCGCGTGCTCGAACTCGCCGTCAAGCGCATGATGTCGGGCGGTCCGCTGTCGCGCCAGCAGATGACGCATCTCAAGATCTACGCAGGTGCCGCGCATCCGCATGACGCGCAGAGCCCCCAGAAGCTCGACATCAAGTCGATGAACCCCAAGAATGCGGTGAGAGGCTGATCATGGCTGAACGCAAATCCCTCGCTGATCTCGGCCAGGCCATGGGCGTTGCCCCGGCCGGCGGCGCTGCCGCACCGGCTGCTCCCCTCAAGCCCAAGATCGATGCCCTCGGCCGCGCCTATGCGACCGGCCGCCGCAAGAACGCCACCTCGCGTGTGTGGATCAAGCGCGGCAAGGGCAAGATCACCGTCAACGGCAAGCCGATCGAGACCTACTTTGCGCGCTCTGTCCTGCGCATGCTCGTGCAGCAGCCGCTGGTGACCGCCAACCGCGCCACCGAGTTCGACATCGACTGCACCGTTTCCGGCGGCGGCCTCTCCGGCCAGGCTGGCGCGGTTCGTCACGGTCTGTCGCGCGCGCTCACCTATTTCGAGCCCGAGCTGCGTGGCGCCCTCAAGAAGGCAGGCTTCCTGACCCGCGACCCGCGTATGGTCGAGCGCAAGAAGTACGGCCACCCGAAGGCCCGCCGCAGCTTCCAGTTCTCGAAGCGTTAAGCCACAGCAGATTTCCATCTGCTTTTTCAGAGGGGCTGCCGAAAGGCGGCCCCTTTTTCGTTCTGGTGCCAGCCAGCATATCCCAGAAAGTGTGGAATGCTTTCAGGGAGCGTGGTTGAGGTCGGTAGAAATGCCGGAGCTGCGGCAAAGAGGTGCCTTACGAATCTAGATAAAATTATTGCGCCCCATAAGGGAATGTAACAGTGATACGGCCTTGATACTTGACGTAAGGCGACCACGTGTGGCTTCCGACAGCTTGGCAGATCAAGAATTTCTCAGCAACGACTGCCGCGGTATTCAGCATCTATTTTTTCACTTACTTCCTTGTGTGGGCTGTCACCACTCCACTGCAGCACTCCTTGATTCCCGAAATCACTGCATATGCAAGCCTGCTGTTCCTGCCGCACGGGATTCGTGTTCTTGCCACGTCGCTGGTTGGCGCAATGGCGATCCCCGGAATGAACCTCGCTGAGTTGCTGGGCAACTACTGGTTCTGGGGCATCGATTCCGTCGTTCCGCTGGTCGCCGTTTCCATTGCCAGCGGAACTGTCACCTGGCTCGTGTTCGAAGGTCTTCGGAATGTTCGGATCAATGGGTACTACATCAATGTCACATCCGAACCGCCGCCGTTTCACGTCTTTTTGCTGGCCGGGATTCTGGCATCGACCGCCAATGCCTTCCTTGTCACCGCCATCATGGAAGGCGGCATGACTGTCGGACACGTGACGCCCATCCTCGCTGCATATGTGACAGGTGACACTACGGGACTGCTCGCCATCATGATTGCGACCAAACATGTCATGCCGTTCGTTGGTCAGGGCGCTGATTGGCAGCCAATCTCACGCGTGGCGCACTCTCCGCATTTCTTCTGCAGTGATCAGGGCAGGGTGGCTGCAACAAATGAGTAAATGGCATTTCGGAATTGTTTAACGACGATTCCAAAATTCAAAAAGACATTGCAGATGGACCCATGGAGGTTGTCATTTGCAAGCCTTGGATTTATTAAATTCACTTTCTTTTTCCAGATTTTCTCTTGCGCATATATCGAAGCGATGAAGAGACGGGAGCGCGGACCGCGGTGCAGTGTTCATGAAGGTGACTGACGAACTGCCCGTTCGCTTGATCCTGATCGCCATATCGGCCGTGTCCTGGGCGGCCTTTGCCTATGCCTACGCAATCGGCTTCGATTTTGTAAAGGAAGCACCCGGCGTTCACCTGGTCTATCTGCCCGCTGGCCTGAGGCTTCTTCTGCTGCTGATTTTCGGGGTTTGGGGCGCCATAGGAATTGCCATTGCCCACCCCATCGTTGTCTGGACGCAATACGGTTCACCTGGCATCGCATTCACAATTGCACATTCCCTGATTTCAGGTTTTGGCGGTTTGCTGGTGCTCAAAATGTCGCGCAGATTATTTGGAGTATCCCCAAACCTCGAGGGACTGCGTGCTCGACATCTTCCGCTTCTCTCGTTGCTGATGGCGATCGTGATGCCGTTCCTGTTCGGCATTGACCTGATCGTGTTTGATATCCGCCCCGCAAGCGAGGTCGCCATGACCTATTGGGGAATGCTGCTCGGCGACTTCCTGGGCTGCTTTCTCGTGCTCGCCCTGGGGCTGCTGCTTGTCAGATCCTATCGTAAGTTTCGTTCAGCATCACGCAGCAGCAGGCAATAAGCAGTGAGGCATCTGCGGTGCCTGGGCAGCAGTTGCGCTGGAAGCGGAGAGCCGATGCCTTTAGGCGTTGTCCCGGTCTGACTGCTCTCAAAGTGCCTTGGAGATTTTCTTGAATATGGACTTTGCCTTGGCGGTGACTTGAAGAAGCACCACCCGGCCGTCCTCCGCATCTTCCTTGCGTTCGATCCAACCCGCTTCAACCAGCTTCTGCAGCCGCGTCAGAACAGTTGGAAGCGTTCCAAAGACCTGCTCGTTCTTGATGTCGGAAACCCGGATCTTCGTGCTCGAGAGGTTGGCGGAGGCAATCGTCTGCAGGAGTTCCCTGGATGTGGGATCAATCTTGTGTACGCCATGCTTGCGTTCAGCCTCAGCGATGGTGTCCTTCAGTTCGATGTACTTCATCATGTCCAACGCTCCCGCCCGGCAGTAATCTCAAATTGATTTGAATTATTATATGTGACGGTATTCTGTGCGCGCACCACTGTCGAGAGGGCACCCGAGATAAATTGCGTCTTCCACTCTGTTTTGAGTGTTTCCCGCAGTTTGGTGATGCGTCAGGAGCGACTAACGCAGAACGCGCGCATTTCTCAACGACGTGTTGAGCAAAAGTGGGATTCAATCTGCCATTGCGGGGCAGCCGAGGGTATGCAGCGTTCCATCACGCTTGGCCGAGGGCACCTCGAAGGCGGTTCTCGAACTCCGAGAAAGCCTGTGCACGCATATTTGCGGCGCATGCCTGGCAGTTGAGGCGCTGGACACCGAGTTGATGGGCATCGAGGCTGTCATAGATCATGTCAAAGACCGCCTGGGTCCTGGGCGTGATATCGAGCAGCATGACGCGCTTGTCTTCCGGATCCTCGGTGCGCGTGATCCAACCGTCATCGGCGAGCTTGCGCAGTCTGCCGATGACTGTAGGGAAGGTGGAGTGCCCTTCCCGGGTGATATCACTGACCCGGATTTTTCCGTGGGTGAGGGATGCGCAGGCGATCATCTGGAGGATTTCCTTCGAGATGACGTCAAGCGCGCCGAGTCCATGCTCTTTCTCGGCGGCCGATATGGCTGAAATCAGATTGACGTAGGACATGAGTACCTACCTTCTTACGGGATACACCAGACAAAACGCCTCGGTGCACGAAACGTAAATCAGTATATTCGCAGAGAAATAAGGGAAAACCCGTATGAATTCCCTGCCAAAATGCATGCCTGACGGGCTGAATTGCCGCCAGTTACGTCTGAAATCAGGAGCTTGGTTCGCTGTTCCCGGTCGATGACTCGATCAGGTTCGATATCAGGTCGAATGTGGCGAGTGTCTTGGGCGTCGCTTCCAGAAGGACCGACCGCCGGTCCTGGTCGTCGCCGCGGCGCTCCACCCAGCCGCCATCGACCAACTTCTTGAGCTTGGCGCTGATGGTTGGGAAGGTGCCGTGTGCCGAGTTCCTCATCAAATGGGACACGCGCATCGGCTCGTTGTTGACGTGCGCATGGGTAATGGCATGCAGCAGTTCGCGCATCATGAAGTCGAGTTCGTGCAGTCCGTGCTGTTTTTCGGCTTCTACGATGGCCTGGCGGAGCGTTGTATACTTCATGGTCTTCCTCGTGGAGGCCTCCCAGGCTGCCCCGTGAGTTCAAGTCCCCTTAATTGCATCGTTCGAACTGTATAGCTCAATCAGTATCACTATTACCATTTATACTATATTGTTTTTTTGGCAACTCAACAACTTCTGATGTTGCAGCGCGGCAGGATTCAGACCGAAAGCCGTTAAAAAATCTTCAAGCATGCCTGAATTTGCAGCAATGACACCTACAAATAGGCGCTCTCCTTGGGTGCACACCTCCTGATAGCATATTGTAACGTAAGGGGAACTTCCCGCTTGCCTTCGGCCCGGGTGTGGTCAGAATTTAGGCGCAGGGCTCCAACCGGGACGAAGCTTTGACTGCCTTCTCATCTTCGCAAGTACGGAATTTTGCAACGACCAGTGCCGTGCTGTTCGCGATCTATATGGCGTCCTACATCGTCGTCGCTGTGGTTGTCTCACCAGTTCAGGAGATGATTCTCCCTGACGTGATACGATTCGCGAGTCTGCTGTTCCTGCCGCATGGGGTGCGGGTGCTGTCCGCCTCGCTGCTGGGGGCGAAGTCGGTGCCCGCCATGGTGCTGGGGGAACTCGCCGGGAACTACCTGTTCTGGCACAGCGCTGGCCCCACGACGCTGGTGATGAGTGCACTCACTGCCGGCACGGTGACCTGGCTGGTGTTTGAGGGGTTACGGTGGCTGGACGTCGACGCCTTCTACCGCCACGAGACGGATGAACCGCCCTCCTTCCACGCGTTGCTGCTGGCGGGCCTCATTGCCGCGGCTGCCAATGCCTTCCTGCTGGCTTCGCTCGTCGAGGGCCAGGTCGGTGGCAGCCAGGTTATTGAACTCATCGCTGCCTATATCACCGGTGACATCACCGGCATGCTGGCAACGGTGGCGCTGGCGCATTATCTCTTTATCTCTTTCTGGGCAGGCGTTAAGGCTTCGCCCTAATCTGCCGCAATGTCAGGTATGATGCATGATGCCGCCACTTGTCCGCTTCCTGCTCAAATGGTCTCTCGTCGGCATGGCGGCGGGCTGGCTCTTCGTTGGTTTGTTGCTGCTGGCTGACCTCGGTGGGGTGCGGAGCCTGCTCGGCCGATCGGAGAGCCCGCTCCTTTGGCTCTTCGTATTCGGCTTTTCCTTCGGCATATCCTTTGCGCAGGTGACGGTTCTGGCTGCAGTGTTGCTGCGCGATGACTTCGGCGGCAGGGGCCATTCCGGCAACGACCGGTTGGAACGCTGGAAAGCCGGTGGCAGCGCGAGGCTGGACGCCGGCGAGGACTAAGCGAGCGCCCTCAGAACAACGAGTCCTTGATGTTCTGGCACTCCCATCCGAGCCGCTGCGCAGCGTCGGGGATGTTGACGCTCAAGCGGCGCAGCAGCCGGTAGGTGAGGTTGCCGTTGGAGCGTTGCCCATCCTGCGCGAGGCCATCGCGGCGGAAACTGGCGAGCGAATTCCGGAAGGACTGAAAGCTGCCGCAGTCGAAGGACTGCTTGTCCTCGAAGTAGTTGGCAACGAGCGAGTTGTACTGGGCAACGAAATCGGTGGTCTTGGCAGCAATGACCTTTGGATCGAAGGCATCCTTCGGCACCGGAGGCGGCGGATTCTTGATGTTGATCCAGCGCCCGGTGCGCGTGGCATCGGCCGACCACACGGAGTATTGCGGCAGTCCGTCGGCGTCGCGCAGGCCCTTCGGCCGCGTAGCGTGGAACTCGATGGTCAGCGGAATGCCGAAGAACGAGACTTCGCCCTGTTCCTGCAGCGCGATCCCATCATTGAGGAGACGCATGAAATGGTCGAGGTCGACCACGTCCTCGCGCCACGCGGTGGGGTTGCGGCTGGTGTTGAGGAAGACGTGGATGCTGAGGTCGGCCTTCTCGTCATACTCATAGGAGGCATTGGAGCCGAACAGCTCGATGTCCGAGATGGCGATGGCCGCATTGGTCAGCTTCAGCGTGCCGAACTGGCGATTGGCGATCGCCATGATGCGGGACGAAATCTCGGGTCGCACGCGGTTGTCGTCTGTCCAGATGCGCGGGTCGAGAACCTTCGGGAAGTCAATGATGCCGGCAACCGCCTGATCCAACTGCGCGGGCGTTTCGGTGGCGAATGGCGGGTTCACCATGAAGGGCGCCTGGTAGATCGAGGCGGGCTCGCCCGGTTCGGCTAGCGCGGAGGCAGTAAACAGGGAGGCCAGCAGGGCAAGTGCCGCCGGCACAGCAGCGCATTTCATGGGATGTCCGTTCAGTCAGACTTGAGGGTGTCGAGATAGGCGATGATGGCCGTCACATCATCAGGATCGAATTCGAATTCCGGCATGTTGTTGTGGCCGGTGACGATGCCCTCGGCGAGCGCTTCCTCCAGCGCAGCGGGATCGTATTTCTTGACGACATCACGGAAGGGCGGAGCCTTCTCGTTGGGTGAGGTGCTCTCGGCATCGATGGCGTGACAGCGCGCGCAATTGGTGCGCAGCAGGTCAAAGCCGCGGGCGGCCTGGGTCTCTTCTGCCTTCTCGCCCTTGCCGAGGCTCATCACGAAGGCAGTCAGCGCCTCGGCCTGCGGCTGCGTCACGTCCCAGTCGGGCATCAGCGGGTGGCGAACGGCCAGGCCATCCATGAAGCCATCGACCAGCTCATCGGGATCATAGTTCTTGGCGATCTCGCGGAAGGGCGGTGAATCGGTGAGCGGGCTTTCACCCGTGGCCTCGATGTTGTGGCACTTGGTGCAGTTGATCTCGGCGAGGCGCTTGCCTTCGGCGATCATCTTAGCGTCGTCTGCCGCAAGGGCCGGAAGCGTGAAGGCGACCAGCGCCAGGAGGGGCAGGGCGATTCGCATGGACATTCCTTATCTTACCCTCTCAATAAGGGGGCCTTGACCGGGGTCAAGCCGTCACTCCGCCCGGGCCCGGACATAGGTTCCGGGCGCATCCTCGATGACCTTCAGCTTGCCGCTGCCCGGCGTGGGCGCCTTGACCTTGGGGCCTGACTTGTCGGCCATCCATTTGGCCCAGTCCGGCCACCAGGAACCGGGGTGCTCGGTGGCGCCCTTGAGCCATTCCTCGACGGTGGCGGCGCCCTTGTCGTTGGTCCAGTACTGGTACTTGTTGGCCTCGGGCGGATTGACGACGCCCGCGATGTGACCCGAGCCCGAGACAACGAGGCGCGTGGGCCCGCCGAAATAGCGCCCGACCCGGAACACCGAGGCAAGCGGTGCGATGTGGTCCTCGCGGGCCGCCAGATTATAGATCGGCATCTTCACCTTCTTGAGGTCGATGCGGACGTTGTCGAGCACCATCTTCCCCTGGGCCAGCTTGTTCGCCATGTAGCATTCGCGCAGGTAGAAGGAGTGCACACCCGCCGGCATGCGGGTTGAGTCCGCATTCCAGTAGAGAAGATCGAAGGGCATCGGATCCTTGCCCAGCATGTAGTTGTTGACGACATAGGACCAGATCAGATCATTGGAGCGCAGCAGGTTGAACGCATCCGCCATGCGGGCGCCGGGCAGGTAGCCCATGTCCTTCATGCGTCCTTCGATCCACTTCACCTGTTCCTCGTCGACATAGACGAGGAGATCGCCCGCCTTCTCGAAGTCGACCTGCGTGGTGAAGAAGGTGGCTGCGTTGACGCGGCTGTCGTTCTGCGCGGCCATCCAGCCGAGCGAGGCGGCGGTCAGCGTGCCGCCGATGCAATAGCCGATGACGTTGACCTTCTCGGCGCCCGTGGCATCGAGTGCCGCCTGCACGGCTTCGAGGAAGCCTTCGCGCATGTAGTCCGAGAAGCTCTTGCGCGCCTGGTTTTCATCAGCATTCACCCAGCTGACGATGAACACGGTGAGGCCCTGGTCCACCGCCCATTTGACGAAGGACTTCCTGGCGTTGAGGTCGAGGATGTAGAACTTGTTGATCCACGGCGGGAAGATGACGAGCGGGTAGGCATAGGTCTCGCCCTGCGTGGGCGCATACTGGATGAGTTCGAAGGTTTCGTTGCGGAACACGACCTTGCCCGGCGTCATGGCAATGTTGCGGCCGATTTCGAAGGCCGACATGTCGGTCTGCTTGATGCGCAGCCGGCCGTCCGGCGTCTGCATGTCTTCCTGCAGGTGCTTCATGCCCTCGATGAGATTGGCGCCATTGGTGGCGAGCGTGGTGCGCAGAACCTCCGGATTGGTGAAGCCGAAGTTCGAAGGCGAGATGGCGTTGGCGATCTGCTCCACGTAGAACCTGGCCTTGTGGCGGGTGTGCTCGTCAACACCATCGGCGTTCTTCACCATGTCCTGCGCCCAGTTGGCGGAGATCAGGTAGAACTGCTTCAGGAAATCGAAGACGGTGTTTTCCTGCCAGTCCTTGTCCTTGAAGCGCTTGTCGTTGCGGGCGGGCTCCGCCACCGGCGCGGGATGATCGCCCAGCGCCTTGGCCCAGGCGTTCTGCCAGAGATGGGTGTAGGCGTTCCACAGCTGCATCTGGGCATCCATCAGCTTCTGCGGGTCGTTCATGTAGGACTGGGTGATGGCACCCAGCGTCTTGGTGACCTGCTCCATGGGGGTGAGCTGCGTTTCGGCTTCCTCCAGAGTGGGCTGCGGCCGCTCCGCCACCATGCGGGCAATGCCTGCCGCCTGCTCGAACACCTTGGCCATGTTCTGGGCGAACTGCACAGGGTCGGCGAGCGTGTATTGGGTGGGAACCTGCGGCGTCTCTGACATGGCATGCTCAATGAAGGGCGAATATGGCGGAAGTGTAAAGGGCTTGGAGAGAAAGGCAAATTGGTCATGTGGAGGGGGACGAAAATAATTGGGTCCGGCCGTCTTCGCATGTGCGGCATCCTTTGCGAGGGTGGCACTGGTCCCTCAGGTGAGAAGTGGGAGGCGCGGGCGCTGCCCGGCGCGGTGTGCCAGCTTGTGAGGCTGGCGATAGAGCGCTGAGCAGCGCCCGCATCTGACAGGTTGAGGCCTTTGGAGGAGCGCTTGCGGACTGTTCCCATAGAACATGTCGCCTTGCCTGAGGCGCGAGGGTCGTAGTGTCCCCGGGTCTCCTCCTCGGCCCCCGGGAGTGTGGCACACGCTACGCCACACCCGCAGGCCTGCCCTCCACCCCGCCCGAGCTCACCGTCATGAGCAGGACCCCAGTTGGGGGGGGGAGTAAGCGGATATGTAGCACATAATAGGAGTAAAGTCAATAGAATGTTTGTGGTAATTGGAACGGCCGCGGTTCTGGATAGCCTTGTTAATATCTGCGGGGGCGTTCAGAATTGAACTTTGTTGGTTTCGCTAAGGCCTGCTGTTTGGTATGCGACAACGGAGCTCTTCCTGCGGTCCTAAGCCATTCCTTCGAACGCCGATCTTGTAGACCTTGGGGCGGACAAAGCAGACTTCGTCCATATCGGACACCCATTTGCGCGCACGTCGTTGATTGGCGGACAAGTGCCAGCATGCGTCTCCATCCTGATCCGTAACCGCTCCCGCATAGATGTCAAAGCCGCCACTCCGCAGGTAGTCGCGAAGCTTTTTGTTGGCAGGCTTGTCCGCCAATAGTTTGCTCAACAATGTGATTTCGTCGACGGCTAGAGCAAATAGCTTCAGATCTCTCATAGAAGACCCTCTTGTGATCGGGCCACGAAGCATCGATGGTGGCATCTCAGGCGTCTAGTGGGGCCATTGAGTTGCCGGCAGGAATTATGGATATCAGGAGAGCGCTTTGAAGGGGGTTTTCAAACCAAGATCAGCCCGGCCTACGATGATGTTCCGGAAAGCCAGTATCATTTCCCGCGCATGTACTTGAACCAAGTCCGTCAAACGGTGCGGGACTGGATCGTTTATTACGAGCCTCGGCGCGCTACGGCAGATGCGCTTAGCCGAGGAGGCCGTCAGTCCTATTTTGCGGTAGCACGCGTCAAAGGCATCAGGGAAGATCCTCTGGCAGTTGATCACTTTTATGCCGATATTGCGGATTACCTTGTGTTTGATCGAGCCGTTCCGTTCAGGGTAGGCGATCATTTCTACGAGGCAGCAATGAGAGGGTTGGACGGGCGGACAAATTCGGGTTCTGCTCAGCGCGCTGTCCGTGTCATGTCCGACCGTGAGTTTGAACTCATTCTTCATTCCGGTTTTGCAAGCGAACTCCCACTTGCCGACGGTGCGGTCGAAAGGGGAGGGTTCGCGGATCCGCCAGAGATGGAGGTGCGGTCCATAGTCGAACTCACTGTGCAGCGGCCGTTCAGGGACGCCATTTTCTCCCGACAGGTTCAAGAAGCCTATGACAAGACTTGTGCAATGACGGGGCTGCGCATCATCAATGGAGGTGGAAGAGCCGAAGCACAAGCTGCCCATATTCGGCCCGTTGCCCGGAGTGGCCCAGATTCACCCCGAAACGGAGTTGCTTTATCCTCGACTGTTCATTGGATGTTCGATCGCGGGCTTCTGTCCATCGAAGATGATTTTAAGATATTGACGGCCAAGGGCGCAGTCCCCGTTGAAGTCTCACGGCTACTTAATCCGACCGGGTACCTTCACTTACCGGAGGATTTCAGAGTTCAACCGCACAAGCATTTCTTGCGGTACCACCGCGAAAACATCTTCAAGGGGTAATCTGACGTAGACTTACGCGCGCAGAAACCATGACCCACACCATGAGTCGAGATTGGGGGTCGCATCGATCCAGATCGCTTCTGACGGTGCTTACGGGTTTGAGGCGCCTCACGGCCTTGTGATTGCCCTTCCTTGCCCTGCCGCCGGTCTCCCGCCATAAGACAGTGCGTATTGAGGGGAGATCAGCCGCTTGCAGCCCACACCGTCGAATCGTCTGCTGCAGGGATATCTTCTCGGCCTGCTGGGTGTCGCCATTTTTGCACTGACCTTGCCATTCACCCGGATTGCCGTGCAGGAGATGAGCCCGCTTTTCCTGTCGATTGGGCGAACGGTGGCGGCGGCTGCCGTTGCGGGTCCCTTGCTGCTGCTGACGCGGCAGAGGTGGCCATCTCGCAGGGACTTCGGGACGCTGGCCATTGTGGCGGCCGGGGTGGTGCTGGGATTCCCGGTCCTGTCGGCCACGGCCATGACCATGGTGCCGGCCTCGCATGGCGGCGTGGTGCTGGGCGCGCTGCCGCTGGCGACGGCCATCATGAGTACCGTGTTTGCGGGTGAGCGGCCCTCCAAAGCCTTCTGGTTCTGGGCTGTGGCAGGTTCTGCGGCCGTGGTGGTGTTTGCTGTCTGGGAGGGCGGCCTGAGCTTCCACGCGGGCGACATTCTGCTGGTGCTGGCGGCGGCGAGTGCTGGCATGGGCTATGCGGCAGGTGGCCACCTCTCCCGCAGTCTCGGCGGCTGGCAGGTGATTTGCTGGGCCTTGCTGGTTGCCCTGCCTGTCACCTTGCCGATCACCCTGTTTGCCGCCAGGGGGCTGAGCGGGCAGGAATCCGGCACGGCCTGGGCCTGCTTTGCCTATCTCGCGCTGATGAGCCAGCTTGCAGGCTTCTTCGCATGGAACCGCGGCCTGGCGCTTGGCGGCGTGGCCAAGGTGGGCCAGGTGCAGCTGCTGCAGACCTTCCTGACGCTGGGTGCCAGCTGGGCCATTCTGGGGGAACGGCTCAATGCCGGCATGTTCATCTGCGCCCTCTTCGTGGGCCTGTGCATCTGGTTCAGCCGGAAGGCGCAAGTCACCCGCAAGCAGCAGGCGTTGCCAACCCTCCCGTCTCCCGCCATAAGACGCGCCAGTTGAGGCAGTTTCACCTTTGACGGGTTGGTTGAGATGACACAGGCGTTGCGTTTGGGGATTGCGGGGCTGGGCACGGTTGGCGGCGGGGTGCTGGACATTCTGACCCGGCACAAGGACCTTGTTGCGGTGCGGGCCGGACGGCCTGTCGAGGTGGTGGCGGTGTCGGCCCGGAGCAAGGGCAAGGACCGCGGGCACGACCTGTCTGGCTACAGCTGGTATGACGACGCGGTGAAGCTCGCCGCCGACAATAATGTCGACGTGTTCGTCGAGCTCATGGGCGGCGAGGGCGACCCGGCCAAGGCGGCGGTCGAGACCGCGCTGAAGGCGGGCAAGCATGTGATCACCGCCAACAAGGCGCTGCTGGCGCACCATGGCTCCGCACTCGCACGGCTGGCCGAGGAGAAGGGCGTGGCGCTGAATTTCGAGGCCTCCGTCGCCGGTGGCATCCCGATCGTCAAGACGATCCGCGAGGGGCTGGCGGGTAACCGGCTGGGCAAGCTGTTCGGCATCATGAACGGCACCTGCAACTACATCCTCACCAAGATGGCCAATGAAGGCCGCAGCTTCGCCGACGTGCTGAAGGAGGCCCAGGCGCTGGGCTATGCCGAGGCCGACCCCACATTCGACGTGGGCGGCTTCGACACGGCGCACAAGCTGGCCGTGCTCACCTCGCTGGCCTTCGGCACGGAGGTGAACCTTGCGTCCATCGACATCGAGGGCATCGAGCAGATCACGCTGGACGACATCCGCCAGGCTGGCGAGATGGGTTACAAGATCAAGCTCCTCGGCGTGGCCGTTGCCTCCGAGCAGGGGATCGAGCAGCGCGTGCACCCGACGCTCATTCCCAAGGGCTCTCCTGCGGCTGACACCGATGGCGTGTTCAACGCCGTGGTGGTGAAGGGCGATTTCGTGGGTGACCTGATGCTCGAAGGCCGTGGTGCCGGCGCGCATCCGACAGCGTCTGCCGTTCTCTCTGACGTCGTCGACATCGCGCGCGGCAATTTCCGCCCGGCCTTCGGCATTCCTGCGAAGGAGTTGCGGCCCTACAAGGCAGCACCCCAGAAGGCGCATGAGGGCGGGTTCTACGTGGCGCTCACGCTGCAGGACAAGCCGGGTGCTGTCGCCGCCGTGGCGAAGATCCTCGCCGACGAGAAGATATCGATCGAATCGATCTTCCAGCGCGGCAAGCTGGAGAAGGACGAGGCCCGCGCGACGGCTCCCTTCATCCTCATCACCCATGACACGGTGGAGAGCGCCATGCGCGCGGCGCTGGAACGCATCGAGAAGGATGGCCATGTGGCAGGCCACCCGCGCATGATCCGGATCGAGAGGCTTTGACGGGCGAGGCGAAACCGCGCGCCTTCCTGAACGTCGAGCGTTCGGCCTCCGCCCGGCGCTGGAAGGCCAGGCTCGACGACCAGCGAACCGCTGAAGCGATTTCGCAGCGCCATGAACTGCCTGAGATCATCGGCCGCGTGCTGGCCGCGCGCGGCGTGGGCGTCGACGACGCCGAGGCCTTCCTCAACCCCACCATCCGCACGCTGATGCCGCAGCCTTCAGCACTTCGGGACATGGAGAAGGGCGCTGCACGTTTGGCCGAGGCCATCACCTCTGGCGAAAAGATCGGCGTCATCTCTGACTATGATGTGGACGGCGTATCGTCTGCCGCGATGCTGATGCTGTTCCTGAAGGCGGTGGGCTCATCGTGTTCCGTGCACATACCGGATCGGCTGACTGAAGGCTACGGACCGAGCCTCAAGGCCGTGGAGAGCCTGAAGGCGCAAGGATCACAGGTGCTGGTGACGCTCGATTGCGGCGTGATGGCGCATGATCCCTTGCTGCGCGCGGCGGAACTGGGGCTCGTCACCATCATCGTCGATCATCACCAGGCCGGCGAAATTCTTCCCGAGGCCTATGCCGTCATCAACCCGAACCGGCAGGATGATACGTCGGGTCTGGGCTATCTCTGCGCTGCCGGTGTCACCATGATCTTCATCGCCGCCGTCAACAAGCTCTTGCGGCTGAAGGGCTGGTATGGCGAGGCACGCCCCGAGCCCAACATGCTGCAGTGGCTGGAGCTCGTGAGCCTCGCCACCATCTGCGACGTGGTGCCCTTGAAGGGCCTGAACCGCGCCTATGTCACGCAAGGCCTCAAGATCATGGCGAGGCGCGAGAACTTAGGCCTCGCCTGCCTCGCTGACGTGGCGCGACTGAAGAGGAAGCCTGACACCTATGCGCTGGGTTACCTGCTTGGCCCACGCATCAATGCGGCGGGCCGCATCGGCAATGCCGCGATGGCGCTCACCTTGCTGACCACGCAGGACAAGGGCGAGGCCGCGCAGATCGCGCAGGACCTCGAGCGGCTGAACCGCGAACGCCAGGAGATCGAACTCGCCGTCGTCGACCAGGCCATGATCCAGGCCGACAACATGCTGGGCAAGGAACGCCGCGGCAGCGTGCTCGTAGTTTCCGCCAGGGGCTGGCACCCGGGCGTCGTCGGCCTTGCCGCCGCGCGCCTCAAGGAGCGCTTCAGCCTGCCCAGCTTCGTGTTGGCGGAAGACGCGCAAGGCAAGCTCGCCTCGGGCTCCGGCCGATCCATCCCCGGCGTCGACATCGGCACGGCGGTGCGCGGTGCCTTCGAGGCGGGTTTGATCGTCAAGGGCGGCGGCCACGCCATGGCAGCGGGTCTCACCGTCGAGAAGGAGCGGCTGGGCGATCTTCGTGGCTTCCTCGAGGAGAAACTGGCTCCGCAGGTGGCCGCAGGCCATGACCGGGCGCTATCGATCGACGCCGCCCTCACCGCAGGGGCGGCCACGCTGGAACTGATCGAGCTGCTGGAACAGGCAGGCCCCTATGGCACGGCGCATCCGGCACCCGTCTTCGCCTTTCCGGCGCACCGGGTGCTCTATGCCGCACCCGCCGGGGGCGATCACATCCGCTGCACCATTGCCTCATCGGACGGCAAGAAGCTGAAAGCCGTCGCATTCCGCGCCATGGGCACGGAGCTTGGCGAATTGCTGTTGAATGAGAAGCAGTTGGCCATTCACGTGGCGGGCCGGCTGACAATCGACGATTGGTCCGGCGCCCGCGTTCCCAGCCTCCACATCGAAGACGCCGCACGTGTTTCGTAAGGCTTGCCAAGCCAGTCGAACCCCCTTATAGAGCGGCCACTCGCAAGCGAGGGCGCCCTTCGTCTATCGGTTAGGACGACAGCCTTTCACGTTGTAAAGACGGGTTCGACTCCCGTAGGGCGCGCCACTCTCGCTAAGAGATTGAGTATTCCGGTCTCGCGGTTCACCGCGATCAAGTGGGCAACTATCGTGGCCGGAAGCCCTGCTCAGTTCAACTGAGCGTTGCCGTCCAGTTCAGCCTTGACCTGCAGCGCGATCGCGTTTGTCGTTTCATCCGGCGCGTGATTGTAGTCGTAGGACATCCCGACTGACCATGCTTCGCCCGCAATCGAGACAGCGTCTCCCAGATTGTAGACCGCACTCGCATCGACGAAGGTTTCGTCGTCGTCCTGATGATTGATGCCCGCCCGCTGCGTGCCGGTGAGCGACAGGGTGTAGTCCGAAATGTCGTAGGCGGCCGAGGCCGTGACGTAGAGCACGTCCGAGTCTGTGCCCTCGAAATTGTTGAAGTATGCGATCTCGCCGAGCAGCTTCACGTCCTGCTCCTCGCCGGTCCTGAAGGTCTTGTTGAGGCTGCCGACGATGCCGGTCTCGTTGCCGTAGTCGTCCTGGCCTTCGCTCTGATAGAGCAGGCCGACCTGGTAGCCGAACGTCCCGTCGTCATAGCAGGCGTCGGGATCGGTTCCCTGACAGCCTGTAAGCGTGAGGGCGACGGAAGAGAGGCCGTTGGTGTTGCCGGCGCCACCGTCATTGATGTTGTTGATGTCGCGGCTCGTGCCGAGCGACCCGCTGAGGAAGCTGCGGTCGAGCGTGAAGACGCTGGCGGTGGCCTGGTTATGGAAGCCGCCGGCGTTGAAGAAGTAACTGGCTTGGGCGCCGAGGCGGTCGGTGAATTCGTAATCCTCGGCAAGGAAGGAACCATAGAGACCGGGGGCCACGTCCCAGGCTCTGCCGAAATTCGGCTCGAACTGCCCCAGGAGCACGCTGTAGTCGTCGGTCTCGTAGGAAACATTGAGCGTTTTGAAGTAGGCGCCGATGTCGCCGAAGGCGCGGTTCTCTCCCGGCACGGGGTCCTTCACCGGCTCGACCATGACATCGGCATTGAGCGCCAGACCTTCGCCTGTCTCGAGCGACACTACGGTCTCGAGGCTGGGATAGATATCGGAGTACCATCCATCGCCGGAGTTCAGAAAGTTGCCGAAGGCTTCATAGTCCAGCGCGTAGGCGATGCACGGCCCGGTGCAGTCGTCGGCGCGGGCCTCGCCGTGCAGGGTGCCATAGGCCGCAGCCCCGAGAAGGAGTGACAGAAATCCGGTGGCAAGACGCATGCTGACGCTCCGCTGCTGCGATCAGTTACGCTACGCGGCCACGGCTTCATCGCCGTCATGGGTCACCGTCATGTAGACCACCGTGAGCGCGATGAGCAGCAGGAAGATGATGCTGGTATTGGTCGTGCCCAGGCCCAGCCCGCCATATTCGCCCGGCTGCGAGAGAAAGTCGCCCACCGAGGCGCCCAGCGGCCGCGTGAGGATATAGGCCAGCCAGAAACCGAGGATCGGATCGAGCTTCAGGAACCAGTAGCCGATGGCCAGCGAGGCGATGATCATGCCGAACAGGATGCCGGTGCTGTAGTAACCGATGCCGAATTTCTCCGCGATCAGGTCGCCCACCGCCGTGCCCAGCGCGAAGGTGAAGAGAATGGCCAGCCAGTAGAAGGCCTCGCGCCGTGTGGTGAACACCTTGTGGATCGACAGCGTCCTCTCCGATGCGTACCAGAGCGCGAAGGTGGCTGCCAAGGCAACGGTGAAGACGGCCGTGCATGTGACGAGTGAAACGCCGAGGTTGTCGACCAGGTTGTCGGTCACCAGCGTTCCCACGATGCTGACGAGAACGACGGCCAGCCAATAGGACCAGGGTACATAGCGGCGCTGGCGGAACTGCAGGACAAGCGCGACGGCCAGCACGCCCGCCATGATCAGGGAGGTGGCCGTCAGCCCCAACCCCAAATTGACCGCAAGGTAATCGGCCGCAGTCTCACCCATGGTCACGGCAAGAAGCTTGATGATCCAGAAGTCGAAGGTGACCTTTGGGACGCGGTTGAGGAGGATAGTCTGGTTTGCTGTGGTGGCGGACATGTGCAATCTCCCGTCTTACTGCGCCGCGAGGGCAAGGCCCTGGGCGGAAAATTCGTTTGCGTGGGTGTCGTCGTCGGCGTTGCAGCGCTCGAGCGCCTTGCCAAGGAAGTCTCGGCTGGTGGAGGCCTTGTCCTGCGGGATCTTGGAGCCGTCGATGGCGGCGCGCAGCTTCTTGATCAGTTCCTCGCAAGGCAGCGCGTGCCCCGTCTCGTCCGTCACGGCGATGCCGGATACCATTTTCACTGTTGCGCCTGCGCTGTCTGCGGAGGTGTAGGGATTGGCAAGAGTCGCGATCAGGTCCTTGACGGCACTGTCCACCTTTTGCGGATCAGGAGTGCCGGAGCGGAGGGAATGAATGGCCGTATCGGCAGCGTCGTCCACCGTTCCCCAGGCGGCGGTGTTGAGCGGACGCATGGTGGCTTGATCCTTGTCCCATTCCGTCTCGAAGTCTGTGATGCGCTTTTCTGCGGCGGTCATGTCGCCTGTGGCGGCAATCTTCTGGACATCCGTGGCGATGGCGGAAAGCGAAGTGAGATCACCGAGGCTCTGTTCGCTTTGCGCGGGCGGCGCGAACAGTATCTCGACGCCGGTGAAGATGCCGACGGGTACAGCAATGAGGACGGCTGCAAGCAAGGCCTGCTTGAACATGGGATGCTCCGGATTGTTCGGGGGAAAGGGTCAGACGGGAGAGATGGACGCGCTCCGAGGATCAGGGGTTGGCGAGGGCGGCGGCCAGTTCTGAAAGGGTGTTGCTCACCTCCGCGACGTCGGGCGTTTTGGTCCGGAGCGCCTTCAGTGCGGCATCGGCGGCGTCATCGACGTGATGCCAAGCCTTCTTGTTCATCGGCTTCATCGCTTCCTCATCCTGGTCCCACAGGGTCTCGAAGTCGGTGATGCGCGTCTGGGCCTTGGCGAAGTCACCCGTCTTGGCGATGGCCTGGACATCGGTGACGATGGCCTGCAGGCTCGAGAGATCGCCCAGCGGACCCGCAGCCAGAGCGTGGCCGACAGTTGCTACGGTGACGGCGGCGACGGAGCCCGTCACGGTTGCTGCGGCGAGGAAGGAGGCGAGGATCAGGTGTTTCATGGATGTTTCCCGTTACTGGGGCGCGGCGGTTACGCCATCGCCGATCTTGCGGGGCCAAGTTCTAGCGAGGTCACTTGAGCCGGCAACATACGGATGTGTAAGAACTCGCTTCGGGCTTTGATTTGTCTCGGTTTTCCGTAGTTCATACTTCTTTGTAAGAACACCCCGGCCGGGCTTGCGCGCGGCTTCAACGCGTATAGAAATTGTTCATCATGTGGTCTGCTAAGCGAGGCAGGGGAGACGAGACGTGAGGACGCTTGTGGCAGAGGACGATGCGGAGCTTGGCTCATATGTCCGGAAGTCACTGTCGGCCGAAGGCCATGACGTCGACCTTCGTGCCACGGGCGACGAGGCTCTGACTGCGGCCTTGGGCGGTCGCCACGAACTCATCATTCTCGATCGCATGCTGCCGGGCCGAGACGGACTCTCCATTCTCAAGGAGCTGCGGGCGGCGGGATCAGCGACCCCCGTCATCCTGCTCACCGCCATGGGCAGCGTCGAGGATCGTGTGGAGGGTCTTCGCGCAGGCGCTGACGACTATCTCGTCAAGCCCTTTGCAATCGTCGAGCTCCTCGCACGCATCGACAATATCTTCCGCCGCTCGGCGCAGCCGCCTGCCGCGATGGAACTCGCAGTGGGCGACCTGCGGCTTGACCTGCTGCATCGCAAGGCCCAGCGCGCCGGGCAAGACATCGAACTCCAGACGAGGGAGTTCCTTCTCCTCAAGCATTTCATGGAACGTCCCGGACAGGTCCAGACGCGCATGGTGCTGCTGGAGGCCGTGTGGGGTCTTACCTTTGACCCGAGAACTAGCGTGGTCGAGACCCATGTGAGCCGCCTGCGTAACAAGATCGACAAGCCCTTCGACGAGCCTTATCTTACAACGTTGCATGGCATCGGATATGTGTTGAAGCCATGAGTCAGCCGTTCTCGTCCTCGATCAGGCTGGCCCTCGCCATCTCGGCCTTGTTCGTGCTGCTGGCCCTGCTGGCCGGCGCGGTGACCTATGCGCTGCAGACCCGCGCCATGTCCGGCCAGCTGGCGGAAGACGTCAGGGGGCTGGCGAACGGCCTCGCCCAGATCGCAAGCCAGGGCGACCGGCAGGACCTGATTGAGCAGACAATGGCGCTGTCTGGAAGTGTTGGCGACGGGTCGCTGATCGCCGTGTTCAAGGACGCGAAATCAGGCGAGAGCTTCGGCAATGCGACGGTTGCGGGGACCACGACCGGGGCAAAGGAACTTGCCATAGGCCGCGACGTGGCGCTGAAGCAACCAGTCGGTGATCCGCCGAAAAGCTATTTTGCGTATGACGTGGCGACCTCTCTTGGACACGTGCTCGTCGGCAAGGATGACGGCCCGCTGATCGAGAACCAGCGCATCCTGCTGACGACCATGGGCTGGGGTCTTGGGCTGGCCCTCGTTCTTGCGATCCTGCTTGCGCTGCTTATTGCACGTTTCAACGAGCAGCGTATTGCCCGCATCGGACGCGCACTCGACGGGGTGGGCGGCGGCAACTTCTTGGCGCGCATCGGCCCCATGGGAAACGACGATCTTGGTCATTTGGCCTCGGTGGTCGACCAGACGCTGGATCGGCTTGTCTCGGGGATCGAGGCCATCCGGCAGGTTTCGACCGATGTCGCCCACGACCTGCGCGCACCCCTCGGGCGTTTGCGCATCCGGCTTGAGCCGCTTGCCCTTTCGCCGGAGTTGCCGCAGCAGGCGCGGATGGAAATCGGTTCTGCCCTGGCGGACATCGACGCAATCTCCGCCACGTTCGCCGCCATCCTTAGGTTGGCACGCCTTGAATCCGGTGCAGTAAAGCTGTTTCCTGAAGAGACGAACCTCGATCAAATCCTGCGCGAGGTTTGCGAATTGTTCAGTTCGACGGCCGAGGGGCGCTACAGCATCACCGTTGATGAGCTGACAAAACCGCTACCTTATCCCTGCGACCGGGAGCTCCTCACCCAGGCCGTGGTGAACCTCGTGCACAACAGCGTGCGTCACTGCCCGGCCCCAGTGCACATTGTTCTTGGCCTCAAGAGCGGAGTGAGCGGCGTCATCATCTCGGTGACCGATGACGGCCCCGGCATTCCGGCGCCCGACCGTGAGCGCGTGCTAAATCGCTTCGTGAGGCTCGATTCCAGCCGCAGCACCCCCGGCACAGGATTGGGCCTCAGCCTGGTCTCGGCCATCGCGGAGCTGCACGACGGTCGCGTAGAGCTGATTGATAATGATCCCGGTTTGAGGGTGGAGATCATGCTGCCCACCCGCTGACCGGGTGAGTGACAAAAAGCCCAATCGTGAAAATTCATGGGCTAAACAAAATCAGCCAGTTATCAGCCTCATCCCGTAGGGCGCGCCAACTTTCCAAGATACTGAAATTCCCGGATTCGCCATTCATCCGGCGCGTGATTGTAGTCGGAGGACACCCCGACTGACCATGCTTCGCCCGCGATCGAGACAGAGTCTCCCAGATTGTAGACGGCGCATCCCGGTATCAGTGAGCGCGATGCCCCGCCCGGCGCGAATGAACAGCTGCTCGCCCAGCGTCGTGGTGAGGTCCCTCAACTGGTGGCTCACGGCGCTCTGGGAAACGCCCAGTTCTTCGGCCGCGAGTTTCAGAGACCCATGTCGCGCCACGGCTTCGAAGTAGTGCAGGCTGCGGATCAGCCGCGCATCCCGCAATGGACCATTTTCCCTGTTCATGCGTGCCCTGCGAGACTGTTTGAAACGTCAAGAATCTTTCGTAAACGTCGTGCTGTATCAGATTGCACGATCCCAAACTTGACCGATCGGAAAATTGCCAAGGATAAAGATATGGGAGCACAATGTGCGGCACATGAAAGGCCGCCAGGGAATGTTCCCTGGCGGCCTTGCTGCATGTCGTCAGTGGTTGGCGCTGGAGGTCGACTCCTCGAGCGTGCGCATCACGGCATCGAGGTTGAAGGAGGCTGGCTTCTGGCGTGGCGGGAACTTCTTGAAGTTCTCGATCTGGCCAGCGACCGCCGCCTGCATGCCATAGATGATGTAGGCATGGCTGATGACCCAGTCCCAGTAGGTGTTCGAGTTTTCATCCGCCCGCTCGAAGGGATCACGACGGAGGTTGAAGATCTTCGGTGCGCGAAGCTTCACGAAGGGTTCGAACCAGCACTGCAGTGTCTTGGCGCGCTGCTCCATCAGCACGACCTTCCAGTCCTGCATGCGGATGGCGAGGATGTCGCCGTCGTCGCTGATGTAGAAGAAGGAGTTGCGCGGGCTCTCCTTCGTCTTGCCCGTGAGGTAGGGCAGCATGTCGAACCCGTCGAGGTGGACCTTGTAGGTCATCTTTCCGACCTTGAGGCCCTTCAGTAGTTTCGCCTTGATATCGGGTTCGCCCGCCGCGCTGAGGAAGGTGGGCAGCATGTCCTGGTGCGAGACGATGCCGTTCACCACAGAGCCAGCCGGAATATGTTTCGGCCAGCGCAGGAAAGCCGGCACGCGCCAGCCACCATCCCAGTTGGTGTTCTTCTCCGAGCGGAACGGCGTGATGCCGGCATCCGGCCAGGTGTTGTAGTGCACGCCATTGTCGGTCGAGTACATGACGATGGTGTCGTCCGCGATGCCGAGATCATCGAGCACGTCGAGCATGCGGCCGATGTTCTCGTCATGGGCCACCATCACATCGTTGTAATCGCCCTGGCCGTTGCTCTTGCCCTTGTGCTTGGGGGCACAGTGGGTGCGGAAGTGCATGCCGGTGGTGTTGTACCAGACGAAGAACGGCTCATCGGCCTTGTTGGCATCCTTGATGAAGCGCAGCGCGTGCTCCGTCACTTCGTCGTCGATGGTCTCCATGCGCTTCTTGGTGAGAGGGCCCGTGTCGGTGATCTTCTGGCCGCCCTTGCCGTCAGCCCAGCTGTGGATGACGCCGCGCGGGCCGAAGTGCTTGCGGAATTCGGGGTTCTTCGGATAGTCCGGGTCTTCCGGCTCTTCCTCGGCGTTGAGATGATAGAGGTTGCCGAAGAACTCGTCGAAGCCGTGCAGGGTGGGCAGGAAATTGTCCTTGTCGCCAAGATGGTTCTTGCCGAACTGGCCGGTGCGATAGCCATGCGGCTTCAGAAGCTCGGCAATCGTCGGGTCTTCCTTCTGGAGGCCGACGTCGGCACCGGGCATGCCCACCTTGGTGAGGCCGGTGCGGATCGGGTTCTGGCCGCAGAGGAAGGCGGCGCGGCCGGCGGTGCAGCTCTGCTGGCCGTAATAGTCGGTGAAGGCCACGCCCTCATTGCCGATGCGGTCGATGTTGGGCGTGCGATAGCCCATCTGGCCGCGGCTGTTGTAGCTGATGTTCCACCAGCCGATGTCGTCACCCCACAACACGAGGATGTTCGGCTTCTTGGTCTTCTTAGGTCTGGTCGCCATCGCGTCGTCTCCCAGTTGAATTCATGGTTTGTCAGATCAGTCGCAGAAGCACGGAAAAGAATGCAAAGAGTCCCACCAGCAGCAGCACCAGCGCCACAAGGATGACGGGTGACTTGCCGGGCTGCGGTTTCATCCCGGCGATTGCCTGGTAGTCTTCGCTCCACAGATAGTTGATGGTCCAGCGATACTCCCACATTGAGATCACCAGCGAAACGATTCCGCAGAAGATGAGCGCGAGGCCAAGGTAGTTGGCGGCATTGGGATACATTGCCGGAGCGCTGCCGGGCATCACCTGCATGCGTTCGAAGAACTGCACGATGGTGAAGCCGAAGGCGATGAGCGACACGGCCGTGCGCACCCAGGCCAGCACGGTGCGCTCGACGGCGAGCCTGGTGCGAACCCAGGCGAAATGCGATTCCGCCGCCACCTTCACGGTAAAGCGGGGATCGTGGTGTGGCGTGGTCTCCGTCATGACCGTTTGTCCTTGGGTGCTGCGGTCGTTTTGCCGACACCCCAGATGAGCGCCAGCCGCGCAAAGGGTCCACGCAGCAGAAGGTAGGGAATGAAGGCAAGCAGCACCGCAACGATCGCCGCCTCGCCGGGGTAGAAGGTCTTGAACTCGATGAGCTGATAGGCGATGTCCATGCCGAGGCCGAGCAAGATGACGCGCGAGGTGGCGATCACGCCATCATAAATGCGGTCGACGCGCTCGGTGGTGCCGGTGAGCAGGCTCCAGAAGTAAGGCGGCGTTCCGGTGCGAGCATCGCGGATGCCGTCAATCGCTGCCATCACGGCGGCCATCACGGGCTGCAGGATGAAACGGAAGGTCATCGGGCCGCCTGGCCTTTCAGCGATGCTGGTGAAGATGCGCTCGCGCACCTCCGCCGAAAAGCCGTGAAGGACAAGGCCGACGAGCGCGAAGATGATCACCAGGGCAATCGCGACCTGCGCCAGAATAGCCTGTATCCTGGTGGCGGTGCGGGCCATCAGCCGGCATTCCCCGTGCGGATGATGCAGCGAAAGCCGACGTGGCTCATTGCGGTGTCGATGGGCTGCGCGTGGCGCGCGGCAGGGCGATAGCGACGGCAGTAGTTGGGCGCGCACAGGTGCGAGCCGCCCTTCACCACCTTGCGCGGAATCTTGAACTGCGGCTGACGGGGATCATAGCTTTGTGCCTCGCTCACGCCGCGCGGGTTGGCAGGCACGCAGCAGCTCTTCTGTGAGGGTGCGTGCTTGTCTGAATACCAGTCAGTGGTCCACTCCCAGACATTGCCGATCATGTCATGAAGTCCGTAAGGATTTGCCGGGTAGGTGCCGACGGGGGAGGTGCGCTTGTAGCCGTCCTCGGCGAGGTTCTGCCACGGGAACTGGCCCTGCCAGGTATTGGCCATGTGGCGGCCGTCGGGAGCGAGTTCATCGCCCCAGGCGAATTCGGTTTCCTTGAGTCCGCCGCGTGCCGCGCGTTCCCATTCGCTCTCCGTGGGCAACGACTTGCCGGCCCAGGCGGCATAGGCCTCGGCATCCTGATAGGAAATGTGTACGGCAGGATGGTCCTCGATGCCATCGAGCGAGCTATCAGGCCCATAGGGATGGCGCCAGTCAGCGCCGATGATGAAGGCCCACCAGTTGGCATAGTTGGCGAGGTCGACCGGGTGGCCGGGTGGCGTGAAGACCATCGAGCCTGGCTTCAGCATGTCCGGCAGAATACCGGGGTAGTCCTTGGGGTCGGGCGGGATTTCCGTGAAGGTGACGTAGCCCGTGGCGTCGACAAAGCGCTTGAAGTCCCGGTTGGTGACCGGCGTCGCGTCAATCCAGAAACCATAGACGCGCACGCGATGGGCGGGCTTCTCTTCCGGGTAATGCCTGTCGGAACCCATCATGAATTCACCGCCCGGCACGAACATCATGCCGGGGGAAGGGGCAGCCGAAGGGGTGGCCGCCACGAGGTCTGGGTCACGCAATGTCATTCAGTCGCCGTCGCCCGTCGAACCACAATCACCTCACCGAAGGTCGCACCACACAATAGCGCCTCCTTGGAGTGGCAATTGTGTGACGGTGGCAAGTTATCGCCGGACGCAGTTGCGGTAGGAGTAGTTGTAATAGACCTGCCAGCGGCTGGTGGAGGTGAGCAGACCCGCACCGCCGCCGATCAGCGCGCCGCGCCCGGCATTGCGCCCGGTGTTGCGGCGGCTGCCGCTCGCAATGGCGCCGATGGCAGCGCCACCGGCAGCGCCGGCAGCGGTGGTGCGCCGCGTGTTGCGGTCAGCATAGCGGCGGGCGTCCGCCGAGCACTGGCGGCTGCGCTGGGCGGAAACATTTGAAGAGGCTTCGGCACTGGTCGTGAAGTCGGGTGCGGTCACCACGACGGAGGCGAGAAGCGCCAGCCCGATGGTGGAAACGCGGATGATTGTCTTGAGCATGGCCGTCCCTCCTGTCCCATATTTCAACTGAAACGGTAGTACGACTCGCGCCCGGGTGCCAGAGGAATGTGGGCCCCGAAGCACTAGGGTTCCCGCAGGCAGCGCGCCAGTTCACTGCGGAATCGGCGGTTGCGCTTCAGGTGCCATTCACGGCTCATGGCAGCCACGCGGGTGTCGAGCCTCTCGACGTAGAGCAGTGACCATTGCCGCCCGCGAGTGGACTTCGCACCCGCGCCGGAATTATGCTGCTCAAGGCGGCGCGATGGGTCGAGCGTCCAGCCCACATAGGTTCGCGCGCCCTGCGGCGTCAGCGCGCCGAGCACATAGACGAACCCTAGCGGCTCGTCCGCAGTTTCGCTCTGGTTATCTGGGGAATCCGCTTTCACACGGACTGTTGAAGCGAAATTCTAGAGCAGGCGCAACATCCGGTCGCCGCAGGCCTCCCAGGGAAAGCTGCCGAGGAAACGTTGCAGGCCGAACCCCGCCCCGGCCAAGAAGGCGAGGGCCTTACCAGGGATGAAGGTCATTCCGGTTCCTCCATTGAAATCGACGTCCAGTCGTCTCATTGTAGCGTGGTATGCGCGCCCGAATTGTATTCATGCGTGCAGTCACAAGAATTGCCCAAAACGGGGGCCGCCTAACGGTTATCACCGATTGAACTGCGGGACCCAGAGGCTCAAAGAGGCTAGATGACCGACGGGATCACTTCCGATTCCCGCCCGAGTACGAGGAAGCTTCCATGAAGAACAAGATCAAGCTGACCATTCTTGCGTCCCTGGCGCTGGCATTTGGCATCGGCGAGATGCCGCCCGTCGGCCAACATGATGCCCCCTCGCTGTTCGGCTTCATCAATGATGCCGCAGCCCGCGTGGGCCATCCGGCGACACCGGGCAGCGTTGCCGGCGTCGCGCGCCGCACCACGCGCCGCACCATCCGCCGTGGCGCCTATGTGGCGCGCGTTCCGAAGGGCTGCCCCTATGGCGCCTATTACGGCTACAATCTCTATTATTGCGGCGGCACCTATTACCAGAAGTCGGGCAGCGGCTACGTCATCGTCTACTTCTGAAGACTGACACTTTCCAAAGAACGGCGCGGGGGCACCCCGCGCCGTTTCGCGTTCCTGAACCGCATGAGACGGTGGACCCGTCCGGCATGTTCACCGAGCATGCTGGCTGAGGCTTTCCCCTCATCCAGGCACACAACCGCCGTTGCCATCCTGCACGAAGCCCTTGGGGCATGACCGCTGCACGTTGCCACCCGTATTCTTCTGGCGCGGCTGCATAAGCTGCAACGTGTTGGGATCGAGCTGCAGGTTCGGTTGGCGCGGCTGCGTAACGCTCGGCTGGTCCTGCTTGTCAGGCACGCAAGTGAAGCGTTTCTTGCTGAAGTGCCAGCCATCCGGACATTGCGTCTGCACGCGCCGGTCTGGCACGCAGTTGCCGTTATCATCGCGGTGGTAGCCTTTGCCGCAGTCGTTGCCACCGAGGTTGACCTTCTCGCAGCGCCCGGCAGTCGACATCTGCGTGCCCTTCGGGCAGACGCAGCGGCCGCGATTGTCGCGGATGGTGCCGGCGAAGCACTGCGTAACACACTTGCCGCGTAGGCGCTCTTGCCCGTCCGGGCAGGACGGCGTCACGCAGCGGCCGTTGCCGTCGCGCACCTGGCCCTTGTCGCAGGGCGGCAGGCAGCGACCGTTGACCAGAGCCTCACCCTGAGGGCAACCGCAGCTGCCGTCCGCTTGACGCACGAGATCCTTGCGACACAGGGGCAGGCACTTGCCGTGGAAGGTCTCTGTGCCCTTCGGGCAACCCGGCGTCACGCAGCGCCCCTTCGCGTCACGCAACTGTCCGGTTTCGCACAGCGTCACGCATTGGCCACGATACTTTTCCTCACCTTGGCGGCAGCCGTTGTCGGGTGGCAGGCAGGCGCCGGTCTGGCGGTCGCGGGTATAGTTCTGGGGGCAAGGTGGCAGGCAGGTGCCACGGAAGCTTTCCCACTCATCCGGGCAACCCGTATCGGGAGGCCCGCATTGGCCGTTCCCATCGCGCGTCAAACCCTGATCGCACGGCGGCACGCACTGTCCCTGAAGATTATCATAGCCCTGCGGGCAAGGTGGCGGCGCGCAAGCGCCGCGCAGGTTCGGGTAAGTGCCATCGGGGCAGCGGGGCGGTGTGCAATAGCCATAGGGATCGCGCTGCGTTCCTTGCTCGCATTCCGGCACGCAGCGGCCATTCGAGGTCTCGTAGCCTTGCGGGCATTCCGGCGGCGGTGGAGTGCAGCGCGTGGGGTAATTGATGTCGCGCTGCGTTCCGGGTGGGCAGAGGGGGAGGCAGATCCACTGGTAGCCAGGTTGCCACGTGCCGGGCGGCACGCATTGGCCGGTCTCTGGGTCGCGCCCATAGCCAGCAGGGCAGGCATCCTGATAGTAGCTGCGGCACAGGCCTTGACCGTCACGATAGGTGCCATCTGGGCAGTCGGTCACGCATTGATGCGTGTTGGGCGACAGCACCATGCCGGCAGGGCAGTCATCCTGCGTCTGGTCGAAGTCGGGCACGCATTCATCCATGTTCTGCAGGTCGCGGTGGTAGCCCTCCGGGCAATAGGGCAACGGCACCTGCTCATAGCCTTCCGGGCAGCCGTGCTCGCAGGGCGGCGTGCACAGGCCGGGGTAACCCGGGTAGCGCAGCCAACCATCGGGGCAGGCGGGCAGGCAGTAATCGTCATAAGGGGTTTGGCCATCCGGGCAGCGTGGCGTGACCGTGGTGGTGCCGCAGCCGCATGTGGCGCATCCACAAACGTTTGTCGGTACAGCGCACTGATCGTCGGCAAAGGCACGGGGCGCGCCGGGCGCAAAGGCCATCGCCAGCCACAGTGTCAAGGCCAGCAGAATGGCATGGATGAAATTGGGTCGCGATCCGGCACGTTCACGCACAAGCGCCATGGCTCAAGCCCCCCGACGTCGCAACATATCCTCGAGGCTGACGTTATCAGAATGGAGGGAATGGTCAACGCACCCACAGGGCAGTGCACAATCGGGTCCGCACAAAGATTAAAACTCACGGTTGCCCTATGCGAGTATTGATCTGGCCAGCAACAGGGAACCCGCCATGCTCAAGCTCAGTCGACGCCATTTCAATGCCGGTGCTGCGGTCGCAGCGCTCTTGTTGGCCGCGCCGCGCGCCTTCGCCGCAGATGCGGCCGAGGTGATCTATTCCGGCGGCACCATCATTACAGTTGATGATGCAAACCCGCGCGTGGAAGCGGTGGCGGTGAAGGACGGCAAGATCATCGCGGCGGGTACGGCCGCGGATGTGATGAAGTTCAAGGGCGACAAGACGGAGCTCATCGACCTTGGCGGGCGCACCATGCTGCCGGGCTTCGTCGACCCGCACGGGCATGTCACCATGGGCGGCATGCAGGCGCTCAGCGCCAACATGCTGCCGCCGCCCGATGGGCCCAATTCCGACATTCCAACCCTTCAGAAGACGCTGAAGGACTGGGCTGCCGCCAATGCGGAGGTGGTGAAGCAGGCCAATCTCATCCTCGGCTTCGGCTTCGATGATTCGCAGCTCACGGAGCTGCGGGCGCCGACGCGGCAGGAGCTCGATGCCGTCTCCACCGAATACCCGGTGGTCATCGTGCACCAGTCGGCCCACATCGCCGTCTTCAATTCGAAGGCGCTGGCGCTTGCGGGCTACAATGCTGCAACGCCAAACCCGCCGGGGGGCGTCATCCGCCGTGAGGAGGGAAGCCAGGAGCCGAACGGTGTCGTCGAAGAGTCGGCTTGGTTCGGGTCGCTTCCCAAGATCCTCGGCAATGTCGGTCCCACCGGCGTCAAGGCGCTGATCAAGGCCGGAACGGAGCTCTGGGCCTCCTTCGGCTACACCACCGCGCAGGAAGGCCGGGCAAGCCCCGGCGTTGCCAATGTGCTGAAGGCGGTGGGTGCGGAAGGCGGCCTCAAGATCGACGTCGTCTCCTATGTCGACGTGCTGGTCGACCGCGATTACGTGAAGGCCAATCATTCGCTGGACTATGCCGGCCGCTACCGCAATGGCGGTGCAAAGCTGACGATCGACGGCTCCCCCCAGGGCTTCACCGCCTGGTGCGACCGGCCCTATTACGCGCCGGTGGGCGATTATCCGCCGGGCTACGCCGGCTATGCGGCGGTCACCCCGCAACAGGTCATCGACTCGCTCGACTGGGCCTATGCCAACGGCATCCAGATCCTCACCCATTCCAACGGCGAGGCCTCGCATGACCTGCTGATCGCCGCAACGCGCCTGGCGCAGCAGAAGCATGGCAGGCTGCCGATCCGCCCCGTGCTGATCCATGGTCAGTTCCAGCGCGAGGACCAGGTCGACAGCTTCATCTCGCTCGGTGTCTTCCCCTCGCTCTTCCCCATGCACACGTTTTACTGGGGCGACTGGCACCGCGATCACACGGTGGGCCCCGCCAACGGCGACAACATCTCGCCCACCGGCTGGTACCTCAGGCGCGGGTCGATGTTTTCCTCCCACACCGATGCGCCGGTGGCCTTCCCGGACACAATGCGCGTGCTCTCCGCCACGGTGACCAGGCGCACCCGCTCGGGCGATATCCTCGGACCCGATCAGTGCGTGCCCGTCGATGTGGCGATCAAGGCCATGACCATCTGGCCCGCCTGGCAGCACTTCGAGGAGAAGACCAAGGGCTCGATCGAGGTTGGCAAGCTTGCTGATTTCGTGATCCTCACCGAGGACCCGACGGCAGTGGACCCAATCACGCTCGACCAGATCAAGGTGGCCGAGACGATCAAGGAGGGCCAGTCAATCTACAAGGCATCGCCCGAGAAGCTCCTGAAGAAGGCCGAGTCCGGTAAGGGCATGGGCAATCCAGTCTCCGACTTCCTGGTGAAGCTGGCCGCCGAGCGCGATCTCCGGAACCTGCCTGACAAGCGCCAGACGCCGCTCATGAAAAAGCTCATCGCCAGCGCGCCACACAATGGCGGCTGCGTCAGCGCTGTGCTCGTCGACATGACGCGCGCGATGCTCGGCGAGGGTTGAGCACGTACAACGAAGAACGTGCCGCCTCAGTTTAACGTTGATCTGCCTGTGCTAGGCGGCGTCGGCGGTGCCGTCGTCGGGGTCTGGCATGGCGCGCATCACTTCGGCGATCTCCTCGCGCGCGCTTTCGAAAGCGGCGACACAGGCGGGGTCGAACTGCTCGCCGGCATTGTCGTGGAGATAGGTGAAGGCATTGGCGATCGACCATGATGTCTTGTAGCTCTTTATGCTGGTCAGCGCGTCGAACACATCCGCCACGGCGGCAATGCGGCCAGTGAGCGGGATCTTCTCGCCCTTGAGGCGTTGTGGATAGCCAGAACCGTCCCATCGCTCGTGGTGGGTCAGCGCGATTTCGGCGGCCATGCGGAACACCCGTGAGCGAGCCCCCTGCAGCATGCCGTGTCCGATCCGTGTGTGCTCTTCCATCTCCCGTCGCTCTTCCGGGGAAAGGAAGCCCGACTTGCGCAACAGCGCATCGGGAAGGCGCGCCTTGCCGATGTCATGCAGCGGTGCGGCATGGCGGAGGTCGCGGCAGAATTCTTCAGGCAGGCCGAGATTATGCGCGAGGATGGCGCAGTAGCGTGCCATGCGCTGGCTGTGGAGTGGCGATTC
>Ga0194051_1000257_pt1 | contig 31273 bp, 29 predicted proteins | sample SepL2320m_MetaG_FD_161275 | JGI IMG/M metagenome (GOLD analysis project Ga0194051, IMG submission 161275) | Anoxic zone freshwater microbial communities from boreal shield lake in IISD Experimental Lakes Area, Ontario, Canada - Sep2016-L239-20m | ecosystem: Environmental > Aquatic > Freshwater >... | reverse complement strand
GGGGGACGGCGGTGGGTTGTTCTGCTTCGTGCCACCAAGCTTCTTGCCGAGGGTCACGCCGGCGGGCTTGACACGCTCACCATTGTTCGGCTCGATGGCGCCTAACGAACCGCAGCCGCGGGCGTGGATCGGGTCCCTAGCGGTGACTTGCCTCTGTTCCCAGCAGCTGCTGTCGTTGAGGCCAGCCAAAGACAGGCTGGTGGAGGCCAACAAGGCGCTGCCTGCCACAGTGGTGAATAGCACGGACGCGGCGATCAGTTTAGACTTGCTCTTCATCGCGCAAACTCCATTTGCGGTTGTAGCCCGCACCTCCGCTGTCGCTCGCGGCTGTTACCCAGTTCATCAGCTGACTGAAACCCCGACGCCGAGGTCTACGTATAAGTAGCTATTAATTTAGTATTTAAGCGTAATTAAAAATACTATATCAACCATCTGTCAGTGCAAGTTAATTATCTGTGTTTTTACTGATTTAAGAGTATAATTAGGCGTAAAATACAACCCTTATGTGTTTTTCAACTGACAAGCCTGGAACGTAGGTGCGAATATTCAGATCCCGGCATAAGTTGTTACAAAAGCCCGAAGGTTCAGCGATCAATTCGACTAGGGGCCTTCGCTGAATGGCGAAGCCATCTGCCGGGTGGGCTGCCGGGTGTTTCCGGTCTTGATGGCGGACGGCGCCGGCCGGGTAGCGTGAGGCAGCTTTCGGGGCGATAACACCCATTTCGGCGTCACGCAGAGGTCTTTCGTGCGAATTTCCTTAACGCCTTGAATTTGTTGATTCAGCGTCCGGCTGTGGGTCGCAAATCGCCCAATCCGTCCGCCAGCTGCCCAACACTTGTCATGATGATTTGACAATTGTGCCGAAAAACTTGCGGGAGGAGGGGCGGTGCGCTACCAAACGGCGGATTCTTGTCTGCCGCCCTGGTGGACTGAGAGGCGAGATCACATGCCTGAACTGTTGCGAGAATATCTGCCGCTGGTCATTTTCCTCGGGGTGGCGCTCGGCTTTTCCCTGATCCTGCTGATCGTCCCGATTCTGATCGCCTTCCGCAACCCGGACCCCGAGAAGCTCTCGGCCTATGAGTGCGGCTTCAACGCCTTCGACGATGCCCGCATGAAGTTCGACATCCGCTTCTACCTGGTGTCGATCCTCTTCATCATCTTCGACCTCGAAGTGGCCTTCCTGTTCCCCTGGGCGGTTTCGCTCAAGGAAGTGGGGGTCTTTGGCTTCTGGTCGATGATGATCTTCCTCGGCGTGCTGACCATCGGCTTTATATATGAGTGGCGAAAGGGAGCTCTCGAATGGGATTGATCGAACAGGCCTCCCCTGAGCAGCGCGAGTTCTTCACCAACGTCAACGCCGAACTCGCCGACAAGGGCTTCCTCGTCACCGCGTCCGACGATCTCATCAACTGGGCCCGCACCGGCTCGCTGATGTGGATGACCTTCGGGCTGGCCTGCTGCGCGGTGGAGATGATGCAGGCCTCCATGCCGCGCTGGGACCTCGAGCGCTTCGGCTTCGCGCCCCGCGCCTCGCCCCGCCAGTCGGACGTGATGATCGTGGCCGGCACGCTGACCAACAAGATGGCGCCTGCGCTGCGCAAGGTCTATGACCAGATGCCGGAGCCGCGCTACGTTATTTCCATGGGCAGCTGCGCCAATGGGGGCGGCTATTATCATTACTCCTATTCCGTGGTGCGCGGCTGCGACCGCATCGTGCCGGTGGACATCTATGTGCCGGGCTGCCCGCCCACCGCTGAAGCGCTGATCTATGGCGTTCTGCAGCTGCAGAAGAAGATCCGCCGTACCGGAACGATCGAGCGTTGATGATGGCTGAGACCTTGCACGAACTGGGCGAGCACATCGCCTCCAAGCTTGGAAGCGCGGTGACGGGCTTCCAGGTTGCGTATGGCGAACTGACCGTTGAAGCGGAGGCTGCGGAGATCATCCGCGTGCTGACTTTCGTGCGTGACGACGCCGAATGCAACTTCGTGTGCTTCATCGACATCTGCGGCGTGGACTACCCCGACCGCGAGAAGCGCTTCGACGTGGTCTATCATCTTCTCTCGCCTTACAAGAACTGCCGCATCCGCGTTAAGGTGCAGACGGACGAGGACACGGCTGTGCCCTCCGTCATCTCCGTCTTCCCCGCAGCCAACTGGTATGAGCGCGAGACCTTCGATCTCTATGGGGTTCTGTTCTCCAATCACCCGGACCTGCGCCGCATCCTGACCGACTACGGCTTTGCCGGCCACCCGCTGCGCAAGGACTTCCCGCTCACCGGCTATGTCGAGGTGCGCTGGGACGATCTTGCCAAACGCGTGGTCTATGAACCCGTCAAGCTCACCCAGGAATTCCGCGCATTCGATTATTTGAGCCCGTGGGAAGGCACCGAATACGTCCTCCCCGGCGATGAAAAGGCGAAGCCGTGACCGACACGTCATCTGTCCGCAACTTCTCGATCAACTTCGGACCGCAGCATCCCGCGGCTCATGGCGTGCTGCGCCTCGTGCTTGAACTCGATGGCGAGGTCTGCACCCGCGTCGATCCGCATATCGGCCTTCTGCACCGCGGCACCGAGAAGCTGATCGAATACAAGACCTACCTGCAGGCCATTCCCTATTTCGACCGCCTCGACTACGTGGCGCCGATGAACCAGGAACATGCCTGGTGCCTCGCCATCGAGAAGCTGCTGGGCATCGAGGTTCCGATCCGCGGACAGCTGATCCGCGTGATGTATTCCGAGATCGGCCGCATCCTGTCGCATCTCCTCAACGTGACCACCCAGGCCCTGGACGTAGGCGCGCTGACGCCGCCGCTGTGGGGCTTCGAAGAGCGCGAGAAGCTGATGGTGTTCTATGAGCGTGCCTCGGGCTCGCGAATGCACGCGGCTTACTTCCGCCCCGGCGGCGTTCACCAGGACATCGACCCCGGCCTCGTCGAGGACATTGCCGCGTTCTGCGACGGCCACAACAAGGTGCTCGACGACATCGAGGGCCTCCTCACCGACAACCGCATCTTCAAGCAGCGCAACGTCGACATTGGCGTGGTCTCGCTCAAGGAATGCTTCGAGTGGGGCTTCTCCGGCGTCATGATGCGCGGCTCGGGTGCTGCCTGGGACTTGCGCAAGGCGCAGCCCTATGAATGCTACAACGACATGGAATTCGACATTCCGATCGGCAAGAACGGCGACTGCTATGACCGTTACCTGATCCGCATGCAGGAAATGCGCGAGTCGGTGAAGATCATGAAGCAGTGCATCGAGCGCCTGCTGGGGCCTGAGCGCAGCGGCCCCGTGTCGTCGAAGGATGGCAAGGTCGTTCCCCCGAAGCGCGCCGAGATGAAGCGCTCGATGGAAGCGCTGATCCACCACTTCAAGCTTCACACCGAAGGCTTCCACACGCCGCCGGGCGAAGTCTATGCCGCCGTCGAGGCGCCCAAGGGCGAGTTCGGTGTCTATCTCGTGTCCGACGGCACCAACAAGCCCTACCGCTGCAAGCTGCGGGCTCCCGGCTTTGCCCATCTGCAGGCCATGGACCACATCTGCCGCGGCCACATGCTGGCCGACGTTTCCGCCGTGCTCGGCTCTCTCGACATCGTTTTTGGTGAGGTGGACCGGTGAGCGTCCGTCGTCTTCATCCTGTTCAGCCCGACAGCTTCGCCTTCAACGCGGAGAACCTGGCCTGGGCCAAGGAAAAAATCGCGCAATATCCCGCGGGCAAGCAGGCCTCGGCGGTGATCCCGCTCTTGTGGCGCGCCCAGGAGCAGAACGACAACTGGGTGACGAAGCCCGTGATCGAGTATGTCGCGAACATGCTCGACATGGCCTATATCCGCGTGCTCGAGGTCGCGACCTTCTACACCATGTTCCAGCTGCAGCCGGTGGGCAAGATTGCTCATATCCAGGTCTGCGGCACCACGCCCTGCATGCTGCGCGGCGCGGAAGACCTGAAGAAGGTCTGCCAGAACAGGATCAACCACGAGCCGCATCACATCTCCGAGGATGGCAACTTCTCATGGGAAGAAGTCGAATGCCTCGGCGCCTGCGTGAACGCGCCGATGGTTCAGATCTTCAAGGACACCTACGAAGACCTGACGCCGGCCACGCTCGAAAAGCTGATCGATGATCTCGCCGCCGGCCGCAAGGTGAAGGTGGGTCCGCAGATCGACCGACACATGGCTGCGCCGGAAGGCGTCCAGACGGCGCTGACCGATCCGTCGCTTTATGAAGGCCAGCGCACCTTCGTGCGCGTCGAAGCGCCGCCGCCGCCGGCCGCCCCGGCTGCTGCGCCGGCCGCAGCCCCGCCGCCGGCCGCCGAGAAGAAGGAACCGCCTCCGCCTGCAGCGGCACCCGCTGCCGCGCTTGGCGATGTCGCGCCTGTGCTCCATGCCGCCCCGAAGGACGGCAAGGCGGACGATCTCGAACTGATCTGGGGCGTCGGCCCCAAGCTGCGTGAACTGCTGAACACGATGGGCGTGTGGCACTTCGACCAGGTCGCCAGCTGGACGGAGAAGGAAATCCGCTGGGTCGATGCCCGGCTGGAGGATTTCAAGGGCCGCATCGAACGTGACGACTGGATCGCACAGGCCAAGAAGCTGGCCGGCGGCTGGCGTCCCGTAAACCCCATCGGCGTCAAGCCGAACAAGTGAGGACAAGCGATGCTCGCTGACAAGGACCGCATCTTCACCAACATCTACGGCTTCCATGACTGGGGTCTGGAGGGTGCCAAAAAGCGCGGTTGCTGGAGCGGCACCAAGGGCTTCATCGCCAACGGCCGCGACTGGATGATCAACGAGATCAAGGCCTCCGGTTTGCGTGGCCGCGGTGGCGCGGGCTTCCCCACCGGCCTCAAGTGGTCGTTCATGCCCAAGGTCATCGGCGAGCGTCCGCATTACCTTGTCGTCAATGCCGACGAGTCGGAGCCCGGCACCTGCAAGGACCGCGAGATCCTGCGCCATGAGCCGCATCTCCTCGTCGAGGGCAGCCTGCTCGCCGGCGCCGCCATGGGCTGCCACACGGCAGTCATCTATGTGCGCGGCGAATTCATCCGCGAGCGCGAGCATCTGCAGGCCGCCGTCGACCAGGCTTACGAAGCACGCCTCATCGGCAAGAACAACGTCAACGGCTGGGACTTCGACATCATCGTCCACCATGGCGCCGGCGCCTATATCTGCGGCGAAGAGACGGCCATGCTCGAGTCGATCGAGGGCAAGAAGGGCCAGCCTCGCATGAAGCCGCCGTTCCCCGCGAACGTCGGCCTCTATGGCGCGCCGACCACGGTGAACAACGTCGAATCCATCGCCGTTGCCGGCACCATCATGCGGCGCGGCGCCACGTGGTTCGCCTCGCTGGGCCGCCCGAACAATACGGGCACCAAGCTGTTCTGCATCTCGGGCCACGTGAACAAGCCCTGCGTCGTCGAGGAAGAGCTCGGCATTCCCTTCCGCGAGCTGATCGACAAGCATGCCGGCGGCGTGCGCGGCGGCTACGAGAATCTTCTCGCTGTCATCCCCGGCGGCTCCTCGGTGCGCATGGTGCCGGCCGACCTGATCATCGACACGCCGATGGACTTCGACTCGCTCGGCAAGCTGCGCTCGGGCCTCGGCACCGCGGCGGTGATCGTGATGGACAAGTCGACCGACCTCATCAAGGCCATCGCCAGGCTCGCCTACTTCTACAAGCACGAGTCCTGCGGCCAGTGCACGCCCTGCCGCGAAGGCACGGGCTGGATGTGGCGCGTGATGAACCGCATGGCAGAGGGCCGTGCGGAGAAGCGCGAGATCGACATGCTGCTGGACGTGACCAAGCAGATCGAGGGCCACACCATTTGTGCATTGGGCGATGCGGCGGCCTGGCCGATCCAGGGCCTGATCGCGCATTTCCGCCCGGTGATCGAGGCGCGCATCGACCAGTATGCCGCGAACCCCGACCACGACGGCTCTACCGCCAAGATCGCGGCCGAATAAGAATAGTAAGGCGAGCAAGCTGATGCCCAAGATCAAAGTCGACGGAGTGGAACTTGAGGTCGAGAACGGCCTCACCCTCCTGCAGGCCTGTGAACAGGCGGGCGCGGAAGTGCCTCGCTTCTGCTACCATGAGCGCCTGTCGATCGCCGGCAACTGCCGCATGTGCCTCGTCGAGGTGAAGGGCGGCCCGCCCAAGCCGCAGGCCTCCTGCGCCATGTCGGTCAATGACCTGCGCCCCGGCCCCAATGGCGAGCCGCCGGAAGTCTTTACCAACACCCCGATGGTGAAGAAGGCGCGCGAAGGCGTGATGGAGTTCCTGCTCATCAACCACCCGCTGGATTGCCCAATCTGCGACCAGGGCGGCGAGTGCGACCTGCAGGACCAGGCCATGGTCTATGGCATCGACAAGAACCGCTTCCACGAGAACAAGCGCGCCGTCGAGAACAAATATCTGGGCCCGCTGGTCAAGACCTCGATGAACCGCTGCATTCAGTGCACGCGCTGCGTCCGCTTCACCACGGAAGTGGCCGGCATCGAGGAGATGGGCGCCACCGGCCGTGGCGAGGACATGGAGATCACCACCTACCTCAACAAGGCGATCTCGTCCGAACTTCAGGGCAACATCATCGACCTCTGCCCGGTGGGTGCTCTCACCTCGCTTCCTTACGAATTCAAGGCGAGGCCCTGGGAACTGCGCAAGACCGAGACCATCGACGTGATGGACGCGGTTGGCTGCAACATCCGCGTGGACGCGCGTGGCCGTGAAGTGATGCGCATCCTGCCGCGCACCCATGAAGACGTGAACGAGGAGTGGATATCCGACAAGACGCGCTTCGTGTGGGACGGCCTCAAGGCGCAGCGCCTCGACCGGCCTTACGTGCGCGAATTCGGCAAGCTGCGTGCGGCCTCCTGGGGCGAAGCCTTCCAGCGCATCGCGCAGCGCATGAACGGCGTGAATCCGGACCGTGTCGGCATCATCCTCGGCGACCTCGTGGGTGCTGAAGAGGCCTTCTCGGTGCGCCAGTTCGCCGACCAGTTCGGCATCAAGAACATCGACTGCCGCCAGGACGGAACACCACTGGGCGAGAAGGGCGGCCGCGCAGGCTATCTCTTCAACAGCGGCATCGCCGGCATCGATGAGGCGGATTCGATCCTCCTCATCGGCACCAACCCGCGCCTCGAGGCGCCGGTGCTGAACGCCCGCATCCGCCGGCGCGTGGCGCGCGGCGGTTGCCCGGTCTTCCTGATCGGCGAGCGCGCCGACCTCACCTATGGCTACACCCACCTTGGCAATGGTCCGGAGACGCTGGGCAAGTTCCTCGCCTCCGAACAGCAGGGCGGCGCCAAGCCGATGGTGATCGTGGGGCAGGGCGCCATCGACCGCACTGATGGTCCGCAGGTTCTGGCCGCCGCTTACAAGGCCGCCGAGAAGCTGGGCGCCATCAAGGACGGCTGGAACGGCTTCAACATTCTGCACACCGCCGCCGGTCGCGTCGGCGCGCTCGACGTCTGCGCGCTGCCCGCGCAGGACGGTGGCAAGACCACGCGCCAGATGCTGGACGCCGCGAAGAACGGCGAACTCGACATTCTCTTCCTCATCGGCGCGGACGAGATCGACACCCAGGCGCTCGGCGCCACCTTCGTCGTCTACGTGGGCACCCACGGCGACGCCGGCGCACACCGCGCCGACGTGATCCTGTCGGGTGCGGCCTATGTCGAAAAGCAGGTGACCTACGTCAACACCGAGGGCCGCCCGCAGATGACGGAGCGCGCCTCCTTCCCGCCGGGCGATGCCCGCGAGGACTGGGCGATCTTCCGCGCGCTCACGGAAGCCCTCGGCAACCCGCTGCCGTGGAACAATCTCGATGAACTGCGCGCCGCCATGTACAAGGTGGCCCCGCAGCTGATGCGCATCGACCAGCGAACGCCCGCACCGACCAACGAACTCGCTGACCTCGGCAAGATCGAGGGTGCGATGTCGGCCGAGGCGTTCCGCTCGCCCATCACCGACTTCTACATGACCAACCCGATTGCCCGCGCGTCCAGGATCATGGCCGAATGCTCGGCCCTGAAGAACGTGCAGAAGCTCGAGGCCGCTGAGTAAATCATGATCGAGGCTCTCCTCACTCTCCTGTTCTTCGCCGTCATTAGCTTCGGCTTCATGGCGGGCCTGCTGCTGATCGTCGCCTACCTGCTGTGGGCCGACCGCAAGATCTGGGCCGCCGTGCAGATGCGCCGTGGCCCCAACGTCGTTGGCCCCTGGGGCCTGTTCCAGTCCTTCGCCGACCTGATCAAGTTCGCGCTGAAGGAAGTGGTGATCCCGGACGGCGCCAACAAGGGCGTCTTCGTCATCGCACCTCTGGTGACGGCGACCTTGGCGCTTGCCGCATGGGCCGTTGTTCCGGTTCCCGAAGGTTCCTTCTTCGGCCTCGTCTCGGGCAAGTGGGTCATCTCCGACATCAATGTCGGCATCCTCTATCTCTTCGCGCTGTCCTCGCTCGGCGTCTATGGCGTCATCATGGGCGGCTGGGCCTCGAACTCGAAGTATCCGTTCCTCTCGGCCCTGCGCTCCGCCGCGCAGATGGTCTCCTACGAAGTCTCGATCGGCTTCGTCATCGTCACCGTGCTGATGTGCGCGGGCTCGCTGAACCTCACCGAGATCGTGCGCTCGCAGCACACAGGCCTCGGCACCATGCTGGGCCTGCCGGGGTCTTTCCTCGACTGGTACTTCTTGCCGCTGTTCCCGATGTTCATCATCTTCTTCATCTCGGCACTGGCCGAGACGAACCGCCCGCCCTTCGATCTGGTCGAGGCGGAGTCGGAGCTGGTGGCGGGCTTCATGGTGGAATATTCCTCCACGCCCTACCTCCTCTTCATGCTCGGCGAATACGTGGCCATCACGCTGATGTGCGCGATGACCACCATCCTGTTCCTCGGGGGATGGTTGCCGCCCATCGACGTGCCGCCCCTGAACTGGGTGCCCGGCTTCATCTGGTTCTTCCTCAAGGTGGTGCTGGTGTTCTTCATGTTCGCGCTGGTGAAGGCCTTCGTGCCGCGCTACCGCTATGACCAGCTGATGCGCCTGGGCTGGAAGGTGTTCCTGCCGATCTCGATCTTCTACGTGGTGCTGGTGGCCGCCGTGCTCGTCGGCTTCGGGTGGGCGCCATGATCGGGGCCGTCGTCGGCGCACTGGTCTTCGCCATCATCGGCCTTGCCGAGGTGGCGCTGGTCAGCCGGTCCATCTATCCCTCTCTGCGCTGGCGCTATGAGAAGGCGAAGATCACGCAGTCGCAGGGCGTCAGCCCCGCCACCATCATGGCGCTGGTCAAGTTCCAGAGCCTTGTCCTCCTGCCGGTGCTGGGCTTCCTGCTCGGCAGCCGCATGAAAATGTTCGGGTGAAACACGCATGAAACTCGCACAAGCTGCCCGCTCGCTGTTCCTGAAGGAGTTCCTCGACGCCACCGTGCTGTCGATGCGCTACTTCTTCGCGCCCAAGGCGACGATCAACTATCCCAACGAGAAAGGCGCCGTGTCGCCACGCTTCCGCGGCGAGCATGCGCTGCGCCGCTATCCGAGCGGTGAAGAGCGCTGCATCGCCTGCAAGCTGTGCGAAGCCGTCTGCCCGGCACTCGCCATCACCATCGAGGCCGGCCCCCGCCGCAATGATGGCACCAGGCGCACCACGCGCTATGACATCGACATGGTGAAGTGCATCTATTGCGGCTTCTGCCAGGAAGCCTGCCCGGTCGATGCCATCGTGCTCGGACCCAATTTCGAATTCGCCACCGAAACCCGCGAAGAGCTGCTCTATGATAAGGAGAAGCTCTTGGCCAACGGTGACCGCTGGGAACGCGAGATCGCGCGCAACATCGCGATCGACGCGCCCTACCGCTGAAGGAGCCCATGATGGTCGCCGCATTGTTCTTCTACCTCTTCTCGGCCATCGCGGTTGCCTCCGCGGTCATGGTCATCTCGGCGAGGAACCCGGTTCACTCGGTTCTCTTCCTCATCCTGTGCTTCTTCAACGCCGCCGGCCTCTTTGTGCTGCTGGGGGCGGAGTTCCTGGCGATGATCCTGGTCGTCGTCTATGTCGGCGCCGTCGCCGTGCTGTTCCTCTTCGTCGTCATGATGCTCGACGTCGACTTCGTGGAACTCCGGCAGGGCATGCTGAACTACCTGCCGATCGGCGGCGTGATCGGACTGATCGTGCTCGTTGAACTGGCGCTCGCGGTGGGCGGCTGGGTGATCAGCCCGGGAAGCCTCAAGTCGCGCGTGGCACCACTCCCTGAAGGTGTCACCAACACCGAGGCGCTGGGCCGCGTGCTCTACACCGACTTCTTCTTCTACTTCCAGGCGGCAGGTCTCGTGCTGCTGGTCGCCATGGTCGGCGCCATCGTGCTGACACTGCGCCACAAGGAAGGCGTCAAGCGCCAGAACATCTCCGTGCAGGTGGCCCGCACCCCGGCCACGGCCGTCGAGGTCATCAAGGTCAAGCCGGGGCAGGGGATCTGAACCATGGAAATCGGTCTCTCGCAGTATCTCACGGTCGCTGCCATCATCTTCACGGTTGGCATCTTCGGCATCTTCCTGAACCGCAAGAACGTCATCGTCATCCTGATGTCGGTGGAACTCATCCTGCTCTCGGTCAACATCAACCTCGTGGCCTTCTCGACATTCCTCGGCGATCTCGTCGGCCAGGTCTTCGCGCTGCTGGTGCTGACCGTGGCGGCGGGCGAAGCGGCCATCGGGCTTGCCATCCTCGTCACCTATTTCCGCAACCGCGGCACCATCGCGGTTGAAGACATCAATCTCATGAAGGGCTGACGGGAATAATCATGAACACCGTCCTTTCCGCCATCGTCTTCCTGCCGCTGATCGGCGCGCTGATTGCCGGTCTCTTCGGCACCAAGCTGTTCCGCGAGCTTGGCAAGGACTCCGAGGTCTATGGCGAACACCATGCCCATGCGCATGACGATCACCATGCTGCCCACGCCCATGACGACGACCACGGCCATCACGGCCACTCTGACGGCCCCAAGTGGCCGATGTACCTGACCACCGCACTGCTTTGCCTCTGCGCCGTGCTGTCCTGGTATGTCTTCGCCGGCTTCCTGCATGAGCCGCGCGTCGAGAAGATCGAAGTACTGCACTGGATCAACTCCGGGGCACTGTCGGCAAACTGGATGATCCGCGTCGACACGCTCACTGCCGTCATGCTGGTGGTGGTGAACACGGTGTCTGCCCTCGTTCACGTATACTCGCTCGGCTACATGAGCCATGACGAGTCGCAGCCGCGCTTCTTCGCCTATCTCTCGCTCTTCACCTTCGCCATGCTCATGCTGGTGACGGCCGACAACCTCGTCCAGATGTTCTTCGGCTGGGAAGGTGTCGGCCTCGCGTCCTACCTGCTCATCGGCTTCTGGTACCAGCGCGACAGCGCCTGCGCCGCCGCCATGAAGGCCTTCATCGTCAACCGCGTGGGCGACTTCGGCTTCGCGCTCGGCATCTTCGGCGTCTTCCTCGTCTTTCAGACCGTCGACTTCGACACGATCTTCGCCGCGGCACCCGCCATGGCCGGCAAGCCGATGCAGTTCCTCGCTTGGGCTCCTGATACGCTGACGGTCCTCTGCCTGCTCCTCTTCATGGGCGCCATGGGCAAGTCGGCTCAATTCCTGCTGCACACGTGGTTGCCGGACGCCATGGAAGGCCCGACGCCCGTCTCCGCCCTCATCCATGCCGCCACCATGGTGACGGCCGGCGTCTTCATGGTCGCCCGTCTGTCGCCGATGTTCGAACTCGCCCCGCACGCCAAGGAATTCGTCGTCGTCATCGGCGCCATCACCGCCTTCTTCGCGGCCTCGGTCGGCTTGGTGCAGAACGACATCAAGCGCGTCATCGCCTATTCGACCTGTTCGCAGCTCGGCTACATGTTCGTGGCGCTCGGCGTGGGTGCCTATGGCGCGGGCGTGTTCCACCTCTTCACGCATGCCTTCTTCAAGGCGCTTCTGTTCCTTTCGGCGGGCTCCGTCATCCACGCCGTCTCGGGCGAGCAGGACATGCGCAAGATGGGAGGCCTCGGCCCCTACATCAAGATCACCTTCGCCATGATGGTGATCGGCAACCTGGCGCTCACCGGCTTCCCCTATACCTCGGGCTTCTTCTCCAAGGATGCGATCATCGAGGCCGCCTATGTGGCAGGTTCGGGCTTCGCCTTCTGGGCGCTCATCATCGCCGCGATCTTCACCTCCTTCTACTCCTGGCGTCTCACCTTCATGACCTTCAACGGCAAGCCGCGCGCCAGCCATGAGGTGATGGAGCATGTGCACGAGAGCCCGATGGTGATGCTCATCCCGCTCTTCGTGCTGGCAGCGGGCGCGCTGTTCGCTGGCTTCGTGTTCAAGGACTATTTCATCGGCCACTACTTCAAGGAATTCTGGGGCACGTCGCTGGCGAATGGCCCGGTGATGGAAGAGATGGAACACGAGGGTGCGGTTCCGTCCCTCGTCAAGTGGTCGCCCTTCGTGGCCATGGTGCTGGGCTTCGTCGTCGCCTGGGTCTTCTATATCCGCGACACGTCGATCCCCAAGCGCCTCGCAGAGCAGCACCAGCCGCTCTACAAGTTCCTGCTCAACAAGTGGTACTTCGACGAGCTCTATGATTTCATCTTCGTGCGTCCCACCATGTGGCTCGGCCGCTTCCTGTGGAAGAAGGGCGACGGCTTCATCATCGACGGCTTCGGCCCCGATGGCGTGTCCTCCGTGGTCAATGACGTGACGCGCGGCGTCGTGCGGCTGCAGACCGGCTATCTCTATCACTATGCCTTCGCCATGATGATTGGTGTCGCCGCATTGACATCCTGGTTCCTGTTCGGGGGCGCACACTGATGAGCTGGCCCATTCTCTCGGTCATCACCTTCCTGCCGCTTCTCGGCGTTCTTTTCATCCTGATGGTGAGGGGTGAGGACGAGACGGCGCTGCGCAACGTGCGCTGGGGCGCCTTCTGGACCACGCTGTTCACCTTCCTGGTTTCGCTGCTGATCTGGACGGGCTTTGATTCCAACGCGGCGGGCTTCCAGTTCGTCGAGGAACACTCCTGGCTCGGCTCGACGGCCTCCTACAAGCTGGGCGTCGACGGCATCTCCATGCCCTTCGTGATCCTCACAACCTTCCTGATGCCGATCTGCATCCTCGCCTCGTGGCACGTCACGAAGCGGGTCAAGGAATACATGATCGCCTTCCTCGTGCTGGAAACGCTGATGATCGGCGTGTTCTGCTCGCTCGATATCGTGCTGTTCTACCTGTTCTTCGAGGCAGGCCTGATCCCGATGTTCCTGATCATCGGCATCTGGGGCGGCCCGCGCCGCGTCTACGCCAGCTTCAAGTTCTTCCTCTATACGCTGCTGGGCTCGGTGCTCATGCTGCTCGCCATCATCTACATGTACTGGACGAGCGGCACGACCGACATCACGCAGCTTCTGGCCCACCCCGGCTTTACGCCGGAGGCCCAGAAGTGGCTGTGGCTCGCCTTCTTCGCCTCCTTCGCGGTGAAGATGCCGATGTGGCCGGTGCACACCTGGCTTCCCGATGCCCACGTCGAGGCGCCGACCGCCGGTTCCGTGATCCTCGCGGCCATCCTCCTGAAGATGGGTGGTTACGGCTTCCTGCGCTTCTCTCTGCCCATGTTCCCGGATGCCTCGGTCTACTTCCAGGACTTCGTGTTCGTCCTCTCGGTCATCGCCATCATCTACACCTCGCTGGTGGCGCTGATGCAGGAGGACATGAAGAAGCTGATTGCCTATTCCTCCGTCGCCCACATGGGCTTCGTGACCATGGGCATCTTCGCGCTGAACCGCCAGGGCATCGACGGCGCCATGTTCCAGATGATCAGCCACGGCCTCGTGTCGGGAGCGCTCTTCCTCTGCGTTGGTGTCGTCTATGACCGCATGCACACGCGCGAGATCGCGGCCTATGGTGGGCTGGTCAACCGCATGCCGCTCTATGCCTGCATCTTCATGGTCTTCACCATGGCCAATGTGGGCCTGCCCGGAACGTCCGGCTTCATCGGTGAGTTCCTGTCGCTGATGGGCGCCTTCCATGCCAGCACATGGGTTGCCTTCTTCGCCACCACCGGCGTCATCCTGTCAGCCGCCTACGCATTGTGGCTCTATCGCCGCGTGGTGTTCGGCAAGCTGACGAAGCCCGCGCTGATGCACCTGCCCGACATGACGCCGCGCGAACTGGCAACGCTCCTGCCGCTGGTCGTGCTCACCATCTTCTTCGGCGTCTATCCGGCGCCGATCCTGAACCTCTTCGGCCCCTCGGTCGAAAGCATCATCAAGCCGTTGAACGAGGCCGCCGCCGCAGCACACCTGCTGGCGACTGCCGCGCTGCAGTAAGGACAATCGACCCATGTGGCTTCTCCAACAGGCCGATGCCGTAGCCGCCCTTCCGGAAATCGTGCTGGCGATCCTGACGCTGGCGCTGCTCATGCTCGGCGTCTTCCGCAAGTCGGATGCCTCCGACATGGTGACGCTGGGCGCGCTGATTGCCCTCGCCATCACGGCACTGCTGGTCATCTTCGCGCCAGACCACCAGGCGCTGGCCTTCCACGGCGCGCTGATGGTTGATACCTTCGCCAGGGTCATGAAGGTGCTGGCGCTGTTCGGCTCCGCCGCCGCACTCGTCCTGTCGGTCAGCTTCATGAAGCGCGACGGCTCGCAGCGCTTCGAGTATCCCATCCTCATCCTGCTCGCCACCATCGGCATGATGCTGATGATCTCGGCCAATAATTTGATCGCCCTCTACATGGGCCTCGAGCTCCAGTCGCTCTCGCTCTATGTGCTCGCCGCCATCAACCGTGACTCGGCCAGGGCGTCCGAAGCCGGCCTCAAGTATTTCGTGCTGGGTGCGCTGTCCTCGGGCATGCTGCTCTACGGCGCCTCGCTGGTCTATGGCTTCACCGGCACCACCGAGTTCCCCGGCATCGCCGCTTACCTCACCAGCAATGGCGCCACGCTGGGCGCGGTCTTCGGTCTCGTCTTCGTGATCGCCGGCCTCGCCTTCAAGATTTCCGCCGTGCCTTTCCACATGTGGACGCCGGATGTCTATGAGGGCGCGCCTACGCCCGTGACCGCCTTCTTCGCGGCGGCCCCCAAGGTTGCCGCCATGGCGCTGTTTACCCGCACCATGATGGACGCCTTCGGCGCCATCCAGCCCGCCTGGGGCCAGATCATCATCTTCCTGTCGATTGCCTCCATGGCGCTCGGCGCCTTCGCGGCCATCGGCCAGACCAACATCAAGCGCCTGCTGGCCTATTCCTCCATCGCCAACATGGGCTATGCGCTGGTGGGCCTCGCGGCCGGCACGCAGGAGGGCGTCCAGGGCGTCGTCGTCTACATGATCATCTACATGATCATGACGCTCGGCTCCTTTGCCTGCATCCTTTCCATGCGCCGCAAGGGCTACATGGTGGAAGAGATCAGCGATCTCGCGGGCCTGTCGCGCAACAACAAGGGCCTGGCCTTTGTCTTCGCCATGCTGATGTTCTCGATGGCGGGCATTCCGCCGCTCGCTGGCTTCTTCGCCAAGTACTTCGTGTTCCTCGCGGCGGTGAAGGCTGGTCTTTACGCGCTCGCGGTGATCGGCGTCGTCACCTCCGTGGTGGGTGCCTATTACTACCTCCGTGTGGTGAAGATCATGTACTTCGACGAGCCGAAGGAGGCCTTCGAGCCGATGGATGGTGAGGTGAAGCTCATCGCCTATGCCTCGGGCGCCTTCACGCTGCTCTTCGTCCTCCCGTGGATCGCCAGCCCCGTCATCGCGGTGGCAGCGGCGGCGGCCAAGTCCTTCTATTGATACTGGCCACGGGACATCCGGTCCGCCACTTCGACCGGATCGATTCCACCAATATCGAGGCCCGCAGGCTTGCCCAGGACGGCGAGCGCGGGCCTCTCTGGCTTGTGGCGGATGAGCAGACGCTGGGCCGCGGCCGCCTCGGGCGAAGCTGGGTGAGCGAGCCAGGCAATCTCTATGCCACCTTCCTGTTTTTCATCACCGAAGGCCCTCACGCAGCGGCACAGGTGAGCTTCGTGGCCGCGCTGGCGGTACATGATACGGTCATGGCACTGCGGCCTGAACTGAGCCCCCGCATCAAGTGGCCGAATGACGTCCTTGTCGCCGGTGCCAAGTTCTGCGGCGTGCTGCCGGAGGTGGTGGGCGAGAACCCCACCCGCATCGCCATCGGCTGCGGCGTCAACATCGCCCACGCACCGGAGGGAACGCCCTATCCCGTCACGGCGCTGGGTGCTGGCCTTGCCGTCGCCAGCGTGCTGGCGGAACTCGACGCCAGCCTCACCCGCCGCCTCGCGCAGTGGGACGAGGGCAGGGGCTTCGCCGCCACCCGCGCCGACTGGGCGTCTCGCGCGCTTGGCCTCGGCGGCAACGTCACGGCGACCACCGGAGCCAGGCAACTCATCGGAACCTTCAGGGAGCTGGCCGCCGATGGCGCGCTGGTGCTCGCGGCAGAAGACGGATCACTCACCCCCATTCACTCCGGCGAAGTCTCCTTCGCCGAACTCGAAGACTTAAGGCGGAAACACGCATGAACGCGCGGCGCAGAGCCCAACTCCCCAGTGAACTGGTCTTCCTGCCGCTTGGCGGCACCGGCGAGATCGGCATGAACTGCTATGTCTATGGCGCAGGTCCCGCGGATGACCGGCACTGGCTGATGGTCGACCTCGGCGTCAAATTCGGCGAGGAGTCGGACCCCGGCATCGACGTGGTGCTGCCCGACGTCGGCTTCATCACCGCCGAGAGGTCGCGCCTCCATGGCCTTGTGCTCACCCATGCGCATGAGGATCACCTCGGCGCGGTTGCCTGGCTCTGGCCCCAGCTCCAGTGCCCCGTCTACTGCACGCCCTTTGCTGCGCAGATCCTGGCGCTGAAGCTGAAGGAAGCTGGCCTCGACGAGCAGGTGCCGGTGAAGGTCATGCCGGTCGGTTCCAGGTTCAAGCTCGGCCCCTTCGGCCTCGAAATGGTCTCCGTCACCCATTCGATCCCGGAACCCACCGCGCTGCTGATCGAGACGGATCAGGGCAGGGTGCTGCACTCGGGCGACTGGAAGATCGACCGCACCCCGGTGCTGGGCCAGGGCATGGACGAAAAGCGCCTGCGCGAGATCGGTGCGAAGGGCGTGGACGTGCTGGTCTGCGATTCCACCAACGTGCTGCGCGAAGGCCATTCGCCCTCTGAGAAGGACGTGGCCGAACGCATCACCGAGATCGTCAAGCAGGCCACGGGCCGCGTCGCCATCACCACCTTCGCTTCGCACCTGGACCGCATCGCCACGGCGATCCGCGCGGCGCGCGCCACGGGCCGCGAGGTGGTCATCGCCGGCCGCGCCATGCGCAACACCATCGAGGCCGCACGCCTCTGCGGCATGCTGAACGATGCCGGTCGCCTGCTCGACCAGGAAGAATTCGGCTACCTGCCGCCCGACAAGGTGATGCTGCTGTGCACCGGCAGCCAGGGCGAGGCGCGCGCGGCCATCGCCCGCATCGCCGAGGACGAGCACCCGCACATCTCGCTCGATCCGGGCGACCTCGTGATCTTCTCGTCCAAGACCATTCCGGGCAACGAGAAGGAAGTGAGCCGCGTTCTTAACAACCTCGCGCGCCTCGACATCGACATGGTGACGGGCGACGACGACCTCGTGCATTCCTCCGGTCATCCGCGCCAGGGCGAACTCGCAACGCTCTATGACTGGGTGAAGCCGAAGGCGCTGATCCCCATGCATGGCGAGCCGCGCCATTTGCGCGCCCACAAGCTGTTCGCCGAGTCGAAGGGCATTCGTGACGTGCTGATCCCGCAGGACGGCGCCATCATCAGGCTCGCTCCCGGCCCGCTGGCGGACATCGACGAGGCACCCTGCGGGCGGCTTCACGTCGACGGCCGCCTCATCGTTCCCGCCGAGGATGGTCCGGCCAAGCAGCGCCGCAAGCTCTCCCACGTTGGCATCATTTTCGTTTCGGTGGTGATCGACGCCAAGGCGGAGCTCGCCGCCGACATCGAACTTATCACCGACGGCATTCCCGCCGGCCTCGATGGCGATCTGATGGATGCGGCAGAGCGCGCCTTTGGCTCCACGCCCAAGCCCCGCCGCAAGGACGTGAACCAGCTGGCCGAAACCATCCGCACCGCCGTGCGCCGCGCGGCGGACCTGACATGGGGCAAGAAGCCCATCGTGAAGGTCTCGGTCGCAAGGGTGTGAGCCTTACGTCTTCTCCCGCTTCTTCAGCGGGAGAAGAAGGGACCCGTTGCGGAATGCAACGGGGAGATGAGGGAAAGTTGCGTGGCGCAGTCAGTGTCCACTTCCCCTCTCCTCCCCCAACTTCGTTGGGGCCCGTTCCTCTCCCGCTCTGCGGGAGAGGACATTGAGAACATCGTTCACTTTCCGTTCGCCATCGCCGCCGCTGTGGGCTAAACAGCGGCCGCGCCCAATTCCCGTTTCTGAAAATGCTATAAGCCCCGAATCATGAGCAAGCACGTTCCCCCGCCCGAAGGCCCGAAGGACATCCAGAAGATCGACCTGAAGGAAGCGCTGGAAGAGCGCTATCTCGCTTATGCGCTGTCCACCATCATGCACCGCGCGCTGCCCGACGTGCGCGACGGCCTGAAGCCGGTTCACCGCCGCCTGCTGCACGTGATGCAGATCCTGCGGCTTGATCCCAACACGGCCTTCAAGAAATCCGCCAAGATCGTCGGCGACGTGATGGGTGGCTATCACCCGCATGGCGACCAGTCGATCTATGACGCGCTGGTGCGCTTGGCCCAGGACTTCTCGTCGCGCTATCCACTGGTCGACGGGCAGGGCAACTTCGGCAACATCGATGGCGATTCCGCCGCCGCCTACCGCTACACCGAAGCCCGCATGACGGAGGTGGCGAAGCTCCTCCTTGAAGGCCTCGACGAAGACACGGTCGACTTCCGCCCCAACTATGATGGCTCCGTGCAGGAGCCCGTGGTGCTGCCGGGCGCCTTCCCCAATCTGCTGGCCAACGGATCAACCGGCATCGCGGTGGGCATGGCGACCTCCATCCCGCCGCACAATGCGGCCGAGCTTTGTGACGCGGCACTTCACCTCATCAAGACGCCCAACGCCACGGACGAGAAGATCGCCACGCTGGTGCAGGGGCCTGACTTCCCCACGGGGGGCATCATCATCGATGATCGCGCTTCGATCCTCGAAGCCTACCGGACCGGCCGCGGCGGCTTCCGCGTGCGTGCCCGCTGGAGCGTTGAGGAACTGCCGCGCGGCATGTGGCAGATCGTCGTCACCGAGATTCCGTATCTCGTGCAGAAGAGTCGGCTGATCGAGAAGATCGCCGAGCTCCTGACCGCCAAGAAGCTGCCGCTGCTCAACGACGTGCGCGATGAATCCGCCGAGGACGTGCGCGTCGTGCTGGAGCCGAAGAACCGAACGGTGGACCCGACGCTGATGATGGAGCAGATGTTCCGCAACACGGAACTCGAAGCCCGCATCCCGCTCAACATGAACGTGCTGAGCCACGGCAAGGTGCCGAAGGTGATGAGCCTCCGGCAGGTGCTGCGCGAGTGGCTGGACCACCGCAAGGACGTGCTGGTCCGCCGTTCCAACTTCCGCCTGGGCGAAATCGCCCGCCGCCTCGAGATCCTCGAAGGATATCTCGTCGCCTATCTCAACCTCGACGAGGTAATCCGCATCATCCGCGAGGAGGATGAGCCGAAGCCCGCGCTGATGGCGCGCTTCAAGCTCACAGATAATCAGGCCGAGGCCATCCTCAACATGCGGCTGCGCGCGCTTCGCAAGCTGGAGGAAATGGAAATCCGTGGCGAGCACCAGAAGCTCACCAAGGAACAGAAGGCGCTGAACGCGCTGCTGAAGTCGGATGAAGAGCAGTGGGCCACGATCTCGGAAGAGATCAAGGCGGTGAAGGAGAAATTCTCCAAGAAGACGCCGCTCGGTCGCCGTCGCACCGATTTTTCGGAAGCCCCCGAGATCGACCTCGAACTCGAGCAGTCGATGATCGAGAAGGAGCCCGTCACGGTGGTCTGCTCCGAGAAGGGCTGGATCCGCACCATGAAGGGCCACATGGAGGACGTCTCCGGCCTTACCTACAAGGACGGCGACAAGGGGGAGTTCACCTTCCACGCCATGTCCACCGACAAGGTGATGCTGTTCTCCTCCTCCGGCAAGTTCTTCACGCTCGAGGTTGGCAAGCTGCCGGGCGGCCGCGGCCATGGCGAACCGGTGCGCCTGATGTGCGATCTCGATGCGGCGGACTCGATCGTCTCGCTCTTCGTGCATGTGCCGGGAACCAGGCGCCTTCTGGCCTCCACCGAGGGCGACGGCTTCATCGTTCCGGAAGACGATTGCGTGGCCAACACCCGCAAGGGCAAGCAGGTGCTGAACGTCAAGGCGCCGGTCGAGGCCTGCGTCTGCGTCGTGGTGCCGGAGGATGCCACCCACATCGCCACCATTGGCGAGAATCGCAAGATGATCATCTTCAAGCTGGCCGAAGTGCCGGAGATGGCGCGCGGCAAGGGCGTGCGCCTGCAGAAGTTCAAGGATGGTGGCCTGAGTGATGCCCGTGCCTTCAAGCTCAAGGAAGGCCTCACCTGGACCGATAGTTCGGGCCGCAACTTCGTGGTCACCGATCTCAAGGAATGGGTCGGCGAACGCGCCCAGGCCGGCCGCCTGCCGCCGAAGGGCTTTCCGTCGCGGAACAAGTTCGGCTGAGGCGGGGGCGGGATCCCCCATCAGTTTCCACACATTGTTCATCATCGCCGGGCGTGACCCGGCGATCCTATTTGGCGCCGCGCAAAAGATGCCCGGGACAAGTCCGGGCATGATGAAGCGGGGGGAAGGGCAATGCGGCGCCTGAAGCCCTTTAAATGGCCGAGGAGTGGCACTCTAGGGTGACAGCTACAGGGGTAGTGAGGTGCTACCGGAATCCCAAAATCAATCGTTACGAACTTCATTTCAGCGGTTCTGATGCCGGGTGGCAGCAAATCCAGGTCGGGTTCTTGACTCCTTTGCAGCCAAACACTAGATATCGATTATGACTAACCGGTCAGTAACAATCGGAAAACCTCGCCGCCCCGAGGAACGGCCTGCGGAAATCCTCGCCGCGGCGCTCGAACTCTTTGCCGAGAAAGGTTTTTCCGCCACCCGGATGGACGACGTCGCGGCCCGGGCAGGGCTCAGCAAGGCGGGGGTCTATCTCTATTTCAAGGACAAGACGGCGCTGCTGAAGGCGCTGGTGACCGAGATGGCGGGGGCAAACATCTCCGTCGCCAAGGGCATCGTGGAGGCCCACCAGGGGCCGGTGTCGCCGCTGATTGCCACCATTCTTGCCTTCCTCGGGGGCCAAGTCCGCCACACGCGTTTCCCCGAACTCGTCAAGATCGTGATCTCCGAGAGCAGGGCTCATCCTGAGGTGGGCCAGCTCTATCTCGAAAGCGTGGTCGGGCAGGGCCTGCCGCTGTTCGAGGGGCTGATCCGCCGCGGCATCGCTTCGGGCGAGTTCCGCGACATCGACGCCGCCTTCGCCGCCAAGGCGATGATCGGCCCGATGCTGCTCGCCGTGATCTGGAAGACGGTGCTCGAACCCATCGGCGCCGAGACGCTGGACATCGAGGCTTACGCGGCACAGCACGCCGACATTTTTCTGAAGGGCATCCAATCGTGAAACGGCTCATCCTTCCCATCATCATCGTGGCGCTGGCCGTCACCGCCTTCATGTTCCGCGAGCGCTGGCTGCCGCAGCCGCCTGGACAGTTCAATTACCTCGGCTATGTCGAAGGCGAGACGACGCTGGTGGGTGCGCCGCAGGCGGGCCGCCTCGTCAGCGTCGACGTGGTGAAGGGACACGAGGTGAAGCGGGGCACCGTGTTGTTCGCACTCGATCCGGCACAGCTCACGTCCGAAGTGGCGCGCGCCGAAGCGGCGGTGACCACCGCCAAGGCCACGCGTGACAATCTCCTCACCGGCAAGCGCAAGCAGGAGATTGACGTCATCCATGCCCAGATCGCGCAGGCGGAAGCAGGCCTCGGCCTTGCGCAGAAGGAGCTGACGCGCGCGACCACGCTGACAAGTTCCGGCACGGCGGCCCAGTCCCGCCTCGACCAGGCGCAGGAGCAGGTAAACCTCTATGAGCAGCGTCTGATCGAGCTGAAGGCCTCGGAGCAGGTGGCGAGCCTTCCCGCCCGTGGCCCCGAAATCGATGCCGCAACATCGCGCGTCTCGGAAGCCGAAGCGCAGCTGGCGCTGGCCAAGGCGAAGCTCTCCGACCTCTCGCCCGTTGCTCCTGCCGATGCCAAGGTGGAGGACGTGTTCTTCAAGGCAGGCGAATGGGTGGCCGCCGGGCAGCCCGTCGTTTCACTGCTGAAACCATCCGACGTCACGCTGCGCTTCTTCGTGCCGGAAACGGTGCTGGCGCAGGCGCAGCCAGGCCGCACCATCCAGTTCCGGTGCGACGGCTGCGATGGCTTCAAGACGGCCGTCATCAGCCATGTCGCGAACCAGCCGGAATACACGCCGCCCGTCATCTATTCCGAAGCGGCGCGCGCCAAGCTCGTCTATCTCGTGGAGGCCAGGCCCGATGCGACGGACGCGCAGCTGCGGCCCGGCCTTCCCATCGAGGTGGAGCCGCTGCAATGACCACGCCTGCCATTGACGTGAAGGGACTGGTGAAGCGCTATGGCACGCGCACCGTCGTCGATCACGTCGACTTGCGCATCATGCCAGGACGCATCTGCGGCTTCCTCGGCCCCAATGGCTCGGGCAAGACGACGACGCTGCGCATGATCTGTGGCTTGCTGACGCCTGATGGCGGCGACGGCACCTGCCTCGGCCACGACATCATCACCGAGCGTGACGCGGTGAAGGCGCAGGCGGGCTACATGACCCAGCGCTTCGGCCTCTATGAGGACCTGACGATCCGCCAGAACCTCGAGTTCGTCGGTCGCATCTACCGGCTCAAGAACCTGCGCGAGGTGGTGGACCGCTCGCTCGAGAGGTTGGGCCTCGCGACGCGCCAGCATCAGCTGACGGGTGCGCTCTCCGGCGGCTGGAAGCAGCGCCTGGCGCTTGCGGCCTGCGTGCTCCACGAACCGAAGCTGCTGCTGCTCGATGAGCCGACCGCTGGTGTCGACCCCAAGGCCCGCCGTGCCTTCTGGGACGAGATCCACGCGCTTGCCGCGCAGGGCATTACCGTTCTGGTCTCGACGCACTACATGGACGAGGCCGAACGCTGCCACGAGATCGCCTACATCGCCTATGGCAAGCTGATGGCGCGCGGCACGGCAGACGAAATCATCAAGGCCTCGGGCCTTTCCGCACTCGTCGCCATCGGCCCGGGGGCGGACCGCCTGGCACCTGAGCTTCGTGATATTCCGGGCGTTACTGCTGCCGCGGCCTTCGGCACCACGCTGCATGTCTGCGGACCGGACCGCGAGGCGCTGTGGCGCGCCGTTGCAGCGTTCCGCGATCGCGGAATCATCTGGGAGGATGCGCAGCCGACGCTGGAGGATGTGTTCATCCACCTCATGGGGCAGGCGACAGACAACATGGAGGCCGCGTGATCAATTTCTTCGCACGCCTCTGGGCCATGTTCATCAAGGAGGCGCTGCAGCTGCGGCGCGACAGGCTTACCTTTGCGATGATGTTCATCGTGCCCATCGTGCAGCTGGTGCTGTTCGGCTTTGCGATCAACGCCGACCCCAAGGGACTGCCCACGGCGGTGCTCGTCTCCGAGCATTCGGAGCTCTCGCGCAGCCTCGTCGCTGCGATCGGCAACACTGGCTATTTCACGATCACGAAGGAAGCGGCCACGGAAGCCGAGGCCGATGCCCTGCTGCAGCGCGGCGACGTGCAGTTCGTCATCACCATCCCTGCCGATCTCACCAGGAAGCTCATTCGCGGTGAAAACCCGCAGATCGCGGTCGAGGCCGACGCCACGGACCCGGCGACGACGGGCCCCGCCATGAACGCCGTGACGCAGGCCGTGAACCAGACGCTGGCGCGCGATTTGAAGGGTCCACTTGCTTCACAGCGCCCGAAGGATGCCCCCGTCGAGATCTTGCTGCACAAGCGCTACAACCCCGAAGGCATCACGCGCTATAACATCGTGCCGGGCCTGCTCGGCGTCATCCTCACCATGACAATGGTCATGATGACGGCCCTCGCGGTGACGCGCGAGCGTGAGCGCGGCACGATGGAGAACCTGCTCGCCATGCCGGTGAAACCCATCGAGGTCATGATCGGCAAGATCGCGCCCTATGTCCTGATCGGTGCGGTGCAGGTGGCGGTGATCGTCATCATGGCGAGGCTTCTGTTCGGTGTTCCCTTCGTCGGCTCGTTCGGGCTGTTCGCGGTGGCGACACTGCTGTTCATCACCATCAACCTCGCCATTGGTTTTGCCTTCTCGACGCTGGCGCAGAACCAGTTGCAGGCGATGCAGATGTCGTTCTTCTTCATGCTGCCGTCGATCCTGCTGTCGGGCTTCGCCTTCCCGTTCCGCGGCATGCCGGACTGGGCGCAGGCGATCGGAGAATGCATTCCAGCGACGCATTTCCTGCGGATCGTGCGTGGGCTGATGCTCAAGGGCGCCACGGCGGCACAGATGTCGGAGGAGCTTGCGGTGCTGGCGCTGATGCTGGTCGTCGTCGTCGCTGTTGCGATCAGTCGCTACCGGGTGACCCTCGACTAGCCGCGCAAGCGCTTGCTCTCGCTAAGGTTGAATTAAGCTCCGTCGCGGTATCATCCGCCTTCCAGATTGGGAAGGGGGGCCGGGACAGAGCCATGGCAACGTGCATTCACTGGGTGTTGGATGGTCGCATTGCGCCACTGCCCGCAGGAGCGGACAGCTTGTCTCCCATGGAGGAGCGGGACCTGCTGCAGCGAACTGGCTTCGTGAAGATCACCGAGGGCGAACAGGGCGTCACCATTCGCTGGAGCATGTTCTCGCGCAACTGGGCCTCGCTGTTCTTTGCCGCCGAGTGGCTGCAGGGCGCCTTCGGACCCTATCATCTCCAGTATTATTCAGCGGGCTGGTTCAACGAGCGCCACGAACAGCCATGGACCGCCGCCGACCGCATCCATCACCTCATTCACAAGAGCGATGTCCACCTCTCGCAGACCGTCTACATCCACAAGGCCGAGGAGTGGCGCCGCGACGTGCCGCCGGTGCTGCTGAAGGCTCTGCGTGACAATGCGGCAAGCGAAGATGTGTCGATCGACTGTGCTTATGATCCTTCATCGCAGCGCTACCGCGTGGCGCGTGTCGGGCCGCAGTCGACCATTGCCAAGCTGTGGGGATTGAACCCGGTGTCCTATCCCTGCCTGATCGGCCATTCCTATGATGAGGCGGTGAGCCGCGCCTATCCGCAGGTGACGCGTTCGGGCGAGCCCCATTACGACCACATCTATGCGGCCATGGCCTCGGCGCGGGGCGATGTGGTGTGGGTGCCTTACCAGCGCGTCGTGCTGCCGCTCATCCAGGGCCGCAGCCGCAAGGGCGTGCGCGTCGTCACTGAGCTTGCAGAGGTTGATATTTCGCCTCTGTAGGCGAGGTCGCGGAGAGTTCGGCGATCGAGAACTCGAGGTGGCGGCGCAGCGCGACGCCGATCCACTCGGCCTGCTCGGCGCCATCGGGTTCCCATTCCCATGTCAGGAAGCTCTGCTCGAGGTGGCCATAGCCCATGCGCACCATGTGGCCGCGGGTTGCCATCGACTGGCCGGTAAGTGCCCAGATCGCCTCCGGCTGCCACTTCACCATGGCCAGCAACATGCCGATGCGCGGGAAGACGGGGAATCCCACCTTGCAGTGTTTGTCGATCCACAACTCGCCATGATAGACGATCCGTCCACGGATCAAGTGCGACAGCGAATGCTCCGGCGGCATGACGGCGCGCGGCACGATCATTTCGCGGCGGCGGGCGTAAAGGCCCATCATCCAGCCCAGCACCCATTCAGCGAGGTTCGGGTCGGCATCATCGAGCCGGAAGGCCTGCAGGCCCACCGTGTTGCCATCCCTGTCGATCAGCGACATCCAGAAGCCGCGCTCCGAGAGGCTGCGGCAGGCTTGCGGGTCGAACATGGGGGAGACTTCGGAATTGCGAAGGCGTCGGCGCTCACGGGCTAGGCCGGCAAAATCGGTCGAGATGTTGAAGCTGAGGCCCTGTTCCGCGCCAGCTTGAATCAGCGTGGAAATCGCCATCACGGTGCGCAACGGATCTGCGAGACCGGTTTCGGCACTGAGGGGCTGCACGCCCTGTAGGCCTACATTCAACGCATACATACAACTCACCTCGACACTTCAAGACAAAGGATCCTGGAACCCAGGATTGGCTGCTTGGGACAGCCTTGCAGGTCAAGCTGGTTGAATGATCGACCAAAGTCGACGCTGCGTCAACTCAATTATATGGTAGATCTTCTATCGCAATTCTAAACGATTGCAGGTGACCCGGAAATTATTTGCCCTCAGCGGGCACGGGCACCACTTTGCGCAGCGAAACCGCCAGTCGCCACCAGCTATGCGCGAGCAATGTCACGATCAGCAGCAGTCCGCCGAGCAGGACGCGGGGCGTGGGCACCTCGGCGAACAGCATCCACGTCCAGATCGGGGTCAGGATCGTTTCCATCATGAAGAACATGCTGACATCTGCCGAGGGCAAGAGCCGGGGCCCGCGGGCCAGAAGCACGGTGGCCAGCGGCATGACGATGAGGCCATTGAGGCCAAGCCATAAAAGCGTGGGCAGGCCAAAGGCCCCGGTGCCAAGCAATGTGGAGGGCACGATGGTGAAGAAGGTGAGGGCGATGATCGAGGACGCGAGGCTGCCCAGTGCCAGGCTGGTGGCCACCTTGCTGCCGGTGGCGCGAATGATGGTGAGGATGGTGGCGGAGCAGAAGGCGGAGGTCATGGCCAGCGCATCGCCAACCCAGTGGCCGCTGTCGATGCCCTGAGACGTGATGAGGGCGGCGCCACACAGCGCGAGAATGGTGGCGCTCCAGGTATAGGCATGCACCTTCTCGCCCAGCACGAGATGCGACAGCGAAGCCGCGATGACGGGCGTGAGTGCGATCAGGAACACCACATTGGCGGCGGGCGCATGCACCACCGCGCCGATGTAGGAAATGTTGCCAATGGTGCTGGTGATGGCGACGGCAATGCCGGCGGCGCCCGCGAGGAAGGGCGCGCGGTCGCCCAACATGCGGGCCACCAGCCAACCGCAGGATAGGGTGGCAAACAGCAGCAATCCGCGCACAAAGACCATCGTCCACTGATCCGCCATCGAAAGGCGGAGCAAGGGCAGGTCGAAAGTGAACAGCAGACCACCGCAGGCCGTCAACAATAAGGCAGCGCCAATATGGCGGTTCGATGGCGAGGAATCAAAAGGCATTAAGGCACACAGCTAGACGCAACACTCAGCTCTACACAAGCCCAATTCTTCCCCAAGGTCAACACACTCGCGGTGGTCATGGATTGCGACATCGTGCAGCGTCGGTCGGTCATTGGAAGGCTCTTTCTCCTCATCGGAGGAAGCGGGTCTTGCGAACCTGCCCGACGGGTTCAGAACCCGCGGAAAGACTGCAAACCATGCCCCCTGCACTGCCAAGGCATCATGCCACAGGCTCGTTGAAACTACGTAACAGAAACGGCAGCAGGCTTAACGTCGGGCCGCCGTACAATGCCTTGGGTTGAAGTACTGTCTAAAAATTGAAATATAGAATTTGTTTACCATTTGCAACAGTCGTTCAGGCCTCGTTGGTGCGATGCAACGTCCAGCCGTCGGCTGTCAAGCGCTCCTGCGGCAGGAAGCGCGACTTGTAGTCCATCTTGCGCGAACCGCGCACCCAGTAGCCAAGATACAGATAGGGCAGGCCGAGGCGTCGCACGCGTGCGATGTTGTCGAGGATCATCAAGGTGCCGAGGCTGCGTGCCGCCTCTTCGGGATCATAGAAACTGTAGATCATCGAAATGCCGTCGCCGAGAATATCGATCAGCACTGCGCCGACCAGGCGGCCCGCCGGGTCGATCACGTCCTTGACGCGGTATTCGACCAAGCGGCTGTCGACGAAGTTGTCATCGACCATAGCGGAGAAGTCGAGCACCGTCATTTCGGCCATTCCGCCGTCGCTGTGGCGGCTGTCGATGTAGCCGCGGAACAGCGAGTAATGCTCGGAACTCGCCTGGCTTTTCACCACCGTGGGCTCGACATCGGCATTGAGTTTCTGCGTCCGGCGGAAGCCGCGCGTCATCTCGAAGGTGTTGACCGGCACGCGCACCGAAACGCAGGCGGCGCAACCATCGCAGGCAGGCCGATAAGCAATGTTCTGACTTCGCCGGAATCCGCCCTGGCTCAGCTGCGTGTTGAGGCTGCGCGCGTCATGGCCCACGAGGTGTGTGAAGACCTTCCTCTCAACCCGTCCTGCAAGATAGGGGCAGGGCGAGGGGGCGGTAATGAAGAACTGCGGAAAGTTCCGCCGCTCGATGCTCACGTCAGCCTGCTCCGGTAAAAACTGTCAATCATCTATATCCATATAATGCCACGCGCACCATGCCTTGCAAGGCTCACGCTGGGCTGGCGCGTTGATTCTCCACCGGTGATGGCTTAACGAAGCGGGCTGCAGTCAGGGAGAAGTGACAAATGCGCGTTGCGTGGATCGGTCTTGGCGTCATGGGCTATCCGATGGCGGGGCATCTCGTCACACGTGGCGGGTTGCCGGTGACGGTTTACAACCGGACCGCGTCGAAAGCTGCTAAGTGGTCCGAGGCGTTCAAGGGCCCGGTCGCGCCGACACCGGCCGCAGCCGCCAGGGATGCCGATTTCGTCTTCGCCTGCGTCGGCAACGACGATGACCTCCGCCAGGTGACGACCGGCCCGGATGGCTGCTTCCACACCATGAAGAAGGGTGCGGTGTTCATCGATCACACGACGGCCTCCGCCCTCGTGGCGCGCGAGCTTCATGCGGTGGCCAAGGAAAAGGGCCTCGGCTTCGTCGATGCGCCGGTCTCGGGCGGGCAGGCGGGCGCCGAGAATGGCGTGCTCACCGTGATGTGTGGCGGCGACCCGGAAGATTACGCAAAGGCTGAACCGCTGATCACGCATTTCTCGCGCATGCGCAAGCTGCTTGGGCCCGCCGGTTCGGGCCAGCTCGCCAAGATGGTCAACCAGATCGCCATCGCCGGTCTCGTGCAGGGCCTGGCGGAAGCCGTCAACTTCGGCATGCGCGCGGGCCTGCCGATGGAAGACGTGATCGAGGTGATCTCCAAGGGTGCTGCGGGTTCGTGGCAGATGGAGAACCGCCACAAGACGATGATCGCCGGCAAGTTCGACTTCGGCTTCGCCGCCGACTGGATGCGCAAGGACTTGGGGATCTGCTTTGACGAATCGCGCCGCAACGGCGCGCCGCTTCCCGTCACCGCCCTTGTCGACCAGTTCTATGCCGAAGTGCAGAAGCTCGGCGGCGGAAGGTGGGACACATCGAGCCTCATCGCCAGGTTCCAGAACCTGGACAAGAAGAAGTAGCCCTGCTTTCCCAGGAGTTCATCATGCCCGGGCTCGACCCGGGCATCTTCTTTGCGTCCATCATAAGCGTGATCGCCGTGTCATGCCCGGCGATGATGATTGTTTACCAGCCAGTGTGAACGTCAGCCCTTCAATCCCTTCGCCACTTCGACGGCGAAATAGGTGAGAATGCCATCCGCTCCCGCGCGCTTGAAGCTCATCAATGCTTCAGGGATCACCTTCTTGGGGTCGAGCCAGCCATTGTTGCAGGCGGCCATGATCATCGCATACTCGCCCGACACCTGATAGGCGAATGTGGGCACCATGAAGGTCTCCTTCACGCGGCGCACGATGTCGAGATAGGGCATGCCGGGCTTTACCATCACCATGTCCGCGCCTTCGGCAATGTCGAGCGCCACCTCGCGGATCGCCTCGTCGGTGTTGGCGGGGTCCATCTGGTAGGTGCGCTTGTCGCCCTTCAGCGTGCCCGATGAGCCCACCGCATCTCGGAACGGGCCATAGAAGCCGCTCGCATATTTGGCGCTGTAGGCCATGATCTGCACATGCTCGTGGCCTTGTGTTTCGAGCGCTGCGCGGATGCGGCCGATGCGGCCGTCCATCATGTCGGATGGTGCGATGATGTCGCAGCCCGACTCCGCCTGCACCAGCGTCTGCTTCACCAGTGCTTCGAGCGTTTCGTCATTGAGGATGTGATCGCCCTCCATCAGCCCGTCATGGCCGTGGCTCGTGTAGGGGTCGAGTGCGACGTCGCACATGATGCCGATCTCAGGCACCGCCTTGCGGATGGCGCGCACCGCCTGGCACACGATGTTGTCGGCGTTGAAGGCCTCGCGCGCATCCTCCGTGCGGCGTTCGCGCGGGGTGTTGGGAAACAGTGCGATGGCGGGAATGCCGAGGTCGGCTGCTTCCTTCACCTTGTCGATGATCAGGTCCACCGAATAGCGGGTAACGCCCGGCATGGAGGCAACGGCTTCGGTGCGGTTCTTTCCCTCGATTACGAAGACCGGCCAGATCAGGTCATGGGCGGTGAGCGTGTTTTCGCGCACCAGCGCGCGCGACCAGGCGGTGCGGCGGTTGCGGCGCATGCGAAGGGCGGGGAAGGCGGAGGAGGCGGCGTGCGGGCGATGTGTCATCCCCGATCATTAACAAGAGGAAACCCACGCGCGCAACCAGCGACCCATGCCCTACTGGCAGATGCGGTAATCACCCTTGCGCTGCAGCACGTCCACATGGAAGTGGTCGCCATGGTAGGGGTCGGAGCCGGGGCCGAGAACGGTGGTGAAATGGGTGCAGGCGGCCTTGCGGATATCCTCGAGGAAGGAGCCGCCCTTCGACAGGCCGATGGCGCCCAGCAGTCCGTCGCCCCAGTTGTCCTTTCCGCCCACCGTCACGCCTTCCGTCTTGGCGAAGGTGAAGCCGGACATGTCCAGCGCATTGGCCTTGCTGTGCTCCGACATCTTGCCGGAGGAACCGTTGTTGCGCCGGCGGCAGGCATAGGACGTGGCGGTGCGGATTTCCGTCACCTCGGTGCCCAGGCGCTTCCTTGCTGCGGGTTGCACATCCTCGGTCACCCAGGCGGCAAGTGCTGCTGCCATGGCGCAGGTCTCGGTCGCCGGGGGTTTCAGCTTCACCCCCGCCACGGCGCTGATCTCGATGGGGGCGGGGGCACCGCAGCCACCCTCTTCACCAGTGGGATCGACGGGCGTGTAGGTGAGGTCGAGGCCGGCGAGCAGCGC